>Ga0210057_1000483_pt1 | contig 65483 bp, 61 predicted proteins | sample CryGeyCG2114_010_2_FD_183968 | JGI IMG/M metagenome (GOLD analysis project Ga0210057, IMG submission 183968) | Groundwater microbial communities from aquifer - Crystal Geyser CG10_big_fil_rev_8/21/14_0.10 (SPAdes) (version 2) | ecosystem: Environmental > Aquatic > Deep subsurface > Groundwater ...
CGCCAGCCGCGAGAAAACAGCGGAAGGCAACTTTCAAGCGATTTATCTGCGCGCTCCGGATAGGTCTAACCCGCACGATGATGCCGCGGTTGTTATAATGGCGTATGGATTGCGCAGCCGGAATAGAAATCTGGACAGCGAAAAAACAGCTATCCTGACTTATAAGCATATTTTTAACCGCAATCCGGTTTCCGCCACTTCCTGGGACGCGGTTCGCGCCATAGCGTATTCCGGCGCTACTAGGTAGATATTTTAATATGACAGAATAAAAAGACGCCAGCCGCAAAGCTGGCGTCTTTTGGTTTCTTTTATGATCGGTATAATTCTATTGTTTTGCGAAGCATTGTCGGCAAGGTAAAATCATCATGCAGAATCGGAGTGCGCGGCCGGACAAAAGCCTTTTGCATAACTTGCGCCAGCTGGACAGGATTATTGGGGGGAACCAGGTAGCCGTTGATTCCGTCATCTATTATCTCCGGCACTCCTCCAACCTTGGTGGCCACAATTGGGACGCGCGCGCCGGCCGCTTCCAAAAGCGTGTACGGCAGGCCTTCTTTTTTTGAAGCCAGCACAAACAGGTCAAAAGCTTTTAAATATTGGGAAGCACCGGGTATGGATCCGGCGAGTATTACGCGACTTTTTATATTAAGTTTTTTAATCAATCTTTCGAGGTTATACCTATTTTTCCCTTCGCCGATAATTACCAGTTTAGCGTTTTCAATTTTACCTATGGCGTGGATTAGCGTGTCCAGTCCTTTTGTGCCGTAAAAATTAGCAATGCAACCTACAAGCTTTTGGCCTTTTTTCATTTCCACGTCTTTTAAAATTTTTTTTCTGGCTTCCTCTTTCGCGAGAAAGTATTGTTCGCGGACATCAATGCCATTATGTATGCAGATTAGTTTTTTTGCCGGTATGCCGGCGGCGCGTCCGGTTTTGTAGTCATATTCCGAAACAGTTATTGTTTTGCTGTTTCTTTTGGCGTTGGCCATTTCAATTTCGCGGTATATCCATTTAATTATCGGGTTAAGCGGTTCGTTGAAAACAAATCCGTGGGCCGTATAAATTACTTTTGGTATTCCGGCGGCTTGGCACGCCAAAGAACCCAATGTTCCGGCTTTACTGCTGTTAAGATGCGCGATATCCGGTTTTAGCTTTAGGAGCAGTTTTTTTATTTCAAAGTAAGCTAGGATATCCACTATCGGATTAATGGCGCGGGCAAGAAAGCGCATTTTATGAAAAGGGATATGTTCTTTTTTCAGCCATTCGGAAAGTTCACCTTTTCCACCGGCAGCCACATGTACTTCCCATTGACTTTTTGGCAAATTTGTTGCTAAATCAAAAAGATAACGCTGAGCGCCGCCAATCTCTGACTGGGTTGCTATATATAGAATTTTTTTCATGTTTTCTTGATATTTTGGCTAATTTTTGGTATTCTATATTAGAAGCTATCTCAAAAATAATCTTTGGCCGTATAGCACCACTATGCTTCCTCAATCTTAACTTTTTTCGCTCAAAATATCCTCAAAACCGCCCCAAAGCTATTTTTGAGATAGCTTCTAGTAATATTGTATCTTACTGTATTTTAACATGAGCGAGCACAAAAGAATAGCAATATTCTCTATAACTTATGACCCGTTTATAGGGGGCGCGGAAGTGGCGATTCAGGAGGTAACTAAACGATTGCCAGAATTTGAATTCGACCTCTTTACGGCTAGACTAGACCAAAAATTGCCTTCAAAAGAGAGAATAGGCAATATCAACGTATTCCGGGTTGGAACCGGAAAACCGTTGATGGATAAATGGCTTTATCCGTGGCGAGCCAGTAAATTAGCGCTTGATAAGCATAAAATTAGCCCCTACGGGGCGATCCACGCCATAATGGCCACATATGCCGGTTTAGCGGCTCTTTTGTTTAAAAAGAGGCAAAAAAACGCGCCATACTTATTAACACTTCAGAGCGGGGATTCTGATTTTTTTATTTGGCTCAGGACCTGGTTTTGGTATCCTTGGTATCGGCAAATTTACACTAAGGCTAACTATATTACTGCAATAAGCAGGTGGTTGGAAGATAGGGCTCGCTCATACGGATACAAGGAGGAGATAAGCAGAATTCCAAATGGCGTTGATGTTGAAAGTTTTAGTAATAAAATAAACTTAGAAGAGCGAAAGGTTATCCGGGATCAGTGGAGGGTAAAGGACAGAGATTTTGTGGTTATAACCGCATCCAGATTAGTACGAAAGAATGGGATTGATATTTTGATTGACTCAATTAATGATTTGCCAGAAAATGTAAAGTTAATTATTGCCGGCATAGGAAAAGATGAGAAGCAGTTGAAGTCGCAAGTTGCAAGTCGCAAGCTGCAAGATAGGGTTTTGTTTTTGGGGCATGTTGGACATGAGAGGCTTCCGGCGTTGTTGCAGTCAGCGGACGTATTTGTTCGTCCGTCCCGCAGCGAAGGAATGGGAAACTCTTTTATAGAAGCCAGGATAGCTGGTTTGCCGGTTCTTGGTACTGATATTGGAGGGATTAAAGATTTAATCAAAGCAAATATTGTAGAGCCAATTGAAGTTAATGAAGCAGAGCATGTAGCTAAAAAAATTAAAGAAGTTATGGATAAGCTGAATTATTCTATCCAGAATCCTCAGAATGATGTCAAAGATAATTTCAGCTGGGATAGTATAGCCAAACAATATAAAAAAGTATATGAATCTATATTAGTAGATTCGTAAAGTATTCGTAGTTTTGTAGTAAATTTAAAATAAAAAACGTGTATCAAAAAACAAAAAATTATGTAAAGCCTATTCTCCAGGCTAGGGCGCCAAGGATTTTGGCTTTGATAATAAAATATAAAACCATTATAAAATATATTATATCCGGCGGAACTGCAGCCGTTATCCAGCTTTCGCTTTTATATATTTTAACGGATATTGTGGGACTATGGTACATTATTTCTTCGTCAATCGCTTTTGTGGCAGCCTTGCTAACAAGTTTTTTTCTGCAGAAGTTTTGGACTTTCCGTGATGACGGCATGAACAGGATAAAGAAGCAGTTCGCCATCTACTTTTTTATCGGAATCGTAAATTTTATGCTGAATCCGACTCTGCTGTATATAGCCGTTGATTTGCTGCGCATCTGGTATTTGTTTGGCCAGATTACTGTGTCTTTACTGCTTGCTATCGGCAGCTACATTATTAATAAATTTATAACTTTTAAAAAGGTAAAAACCGAAAAGATTATTCATAAACCCATATATGAAAGTGCTGATGATAAGCGCTGATGCTAATATTTTCAAGAAAGGTTCCGAAGCGCAAGAGAGAATGGAGGAGTATGGCAAATTAGCCGCTAAGCTGGATATTATTGTTTTTTCCGGAAAAGGGTTTAAGAAAACAGTTATTTCCGATAATACCACGGCTTATCCCACTAATTCCGAGGGTAAGTTTTTTTATTTATTTGATGCGCTAAAAATCGTTAAGCAATTCAAAGGGCAAGGCATTAATTTGGTTACGGCTCAGGATCCGTTCGAAGCCGGGTTCCTTGGCTGGCGCGCCGCTCGCCTGTTAAAGGCAAAATTGCAATTGCAAATTCATACGGATTTTTTGAGCCCGTATTTTTTGAAAGAATCACTAAAGAATAGAATCAGGGTTATGGCGGCCAAATGGCTTCTGCCAAAAGCCGATGGGATTCGGGTGGTGAGCGAGAGAATCAAGCGGGGGTTGTCGGTTATGGGCAAACGGTTATCGGAAATTGTGGTATTGCCGATTTTTGTGGATGCGGAGAAGGTGCAGAAGGAGACGGTTAAAATTGATTTGCATCAAAAATATCCGCAGTTTGACTTTGTTGTTTTAATGACATTGCGTCTGGAGCGGGAAAAGAATATTGGGCTGGCAATTGAGGCGATGAACGAAGTTGCGCCAAATTACCCAAAGGCTGGTTTGGTCATTGTGGGCGAAGGGTCTTTTAAGAATAAATTACAAAGCCAAGTAGAAAGCCTGGAATTAGAAAATAATATTGTTTTCGCGGGATGGGCAGATGATTTGGCGCCTTATTACAAAACAGCGGACGCGTATCTGTTAACTTCAAATTACGAAGGGTACGGCCGGACGCTTATCAGCGCCGCTAGCGCGGGATTGCCTATTATTACCACAGACGTGGGTCTTGCCGGCGGAATTATAAACAAAGACAACAGTTTGGTTGTTCCGGTCGGGGATAAAAAGGCTATTGTGGAAAGCATTGTTAAATTAATGTCAGAGGATAATTTAAGGCGAAACTTGGGCGAACGCGCGCGGAAGTCAGTTGAAACATTGGGAAGCAAGGAGAGTTATTTGCGGGAGTATAAGAAATCATGGGAGATGTGCCTATGAAATTGCTTATTGTTACCCAAAAAGTAGACAAGAACGATTCCACGCTGGGATTTTTTCATGGCTGGCTAAAAGAGTTTGCCAGACATTGCGAACAGCTCACAGTTATTTGTCTTGAAAAAGGGGAGTATGATTTGCCGGATAATGTGAAAATTTTGTCATTAGGAAAAGAAAAGGGCGAGTCGCGGACAAAGTATCTGCAGAATTTTTTTAAATATATTTATCAAGAAAAAAATAATTATGAGGCGGTGTTTGTGCATATGAACCCGGAATATGCGGTCCTTAGCGGTCTGCTGTGGCGCGCCTGGGGCAAGAAAATCGGGCTTTGGTATACACATAAAAGTGTTAATTTTAAGCTAATATTAGCAGAAAAACTGGCTCATGTGGTATTTACGGCTTCAAAGGAAAGTTTTCGCCTTAAGTCAGACAAGCTGGTTGTGACAGGGCATGGGATAGATGTGGAAAAGTTAAAAGGAAAAAGTAATAAGGAAAAAGTCGGGGACAAATTTAATATTGTATCAGTTGGCAGAATATCGCCGGTTAAAAAATATGAGACATTGATTGAGGCGGTGAAGATTTTGATTGGGGATAGGGTTAAGGTTCATGTCAAAATTGTCGGCGGGCCGGGTACGCCGGAACAGGAAGATTATTTTGGCAGTTTAAAAAAGAAAGTTCAAGAGTCTGGTTTGTCTGATGTTGTGGAATTTGTCGGGAAGATTCCCAATACAGACATAGTAAAATATTTGCAAGAAGCGGATTTATTCGTCAATTTGAGCGAGACCGGAAGTTTGGATAAAGCGGTGCTGGAGGCCATGGCCTGCAATGTGGACGTGCTGACATCGAACGAAGCGTTCCGCGGCATGCTGCCGCAAGAGTGCATGGTTGAAAACAATAAAGAATCAGTGGCAAAAGCATTGAGCAAAAAAATTGAACAGCCAAACCATATTCAGCTCCGTTCAATTATATTGGAAAAGCATAATTTAACATCCTTGATAGAAAGAATTGTAAAGCGCTTGTCATTGCCAGGGAGTTCTGCGAAGCGTTAGCGCAGCAGAACGACCGAAGCAATCCCTCGCAATTACATGTTTTTCTATGAAATCAATCCTCATTATTACACCCGGGTTTCCCATTCCCACGGCCGGCGCTTGCGAGCAGGACAGGCTGGCGGGAATTTTGCAGTGCAAGCGCCTTGGCTTTAACGTGCAAGTAATCGCCAAAGTGTTTGATTACAAAGATAAGGAAATTATTAAAAAGTTCGGCCGGGAAAATGGCATTAAAATAAATTTGGTTCGGTATAAATTCCAGGATAAAAAGTCTATTGGGTATTACATTAAGCGCCTGTTGAATCCGAAATACTGGGACGGCTCTGCTTATGAATATTTTGATGAGGAAATTCAGGATGCGGTCAAACGCGCTATCAAAGAGAATCGTCCGGATGCGGCCTGGTTCGATTACACGTATTTGTGGCCGCTGTATTCAATTGTCAAAAAAGCGGGCATTCCCATTATAACGCGGTCTATTAATTTTGAACCGCAGCACTTTTTAGAAGAGGACGGGAATTACGTAATTAATTACGTAAAATTTTTACCCAAAGTTTTTTCGGAATATTTAACCGCCAAAAAATCAGACATCCTTTTTTCTATAACTCCAAAAGAGCAAAAATTGTATAAAAAATTATTTAAAAAGACGGATGCGCGCAATCTGCCTTTGCGGAACTTGCACAGCAAATTGTCAAATTCGCGCCTAATAAAAGACAAGCCCCAATTGAACGCTTTTTTTATGGGATCAACTTTCAATGTATCCCATAACCGGCGCGCCCTGGAATTTGTTATTAAAGAAATTGCGCCTCGCGCCGAAAAGGAAATGCCGGGAAAATATGTATTTTATATTTTCGGCGGAAAAATTCCGGAGGAATTGTCCAAATTGGCGGGTGATAACGTAAAAATAGCCGGTTTTGTTGATGATTTGGATAGAGCTCTTGAGGATATGGATGTGGCTGTGATACCGTCACTATATGGGGCCGGCATGCAGCAGAAGATTTTTGAGCCTCTGTGCAAGGGGATTCCGTCGGTGGTGTCTAAGCGCGGGATTGCGGATTATCCGTTTAAGCATGGCGAACATTTGCTGGCCGCGGAAAGCGCGGATGATTTCATTGGCGGTTTGCGGGAGTTGCTTGATGTATCATTGCGAAAGAGACTGTCGGAAAATTCCATTAAATTGTCAAAAAAACTTTTTTCGAGGGAAATTATGGATAAAACTGTGAAGAATATTTGCGGGTTGTCATCTCGAACCCCAGAGAAAAGTTATTAGCAAAATAAATATGGCACTTGAGATCACGTAAATAGGAAGTTAAGCGTTGCGGGGTGAGAGATCCCCATAATCAGCGAACAATGCGGCGATTAAGGGGATCTCTCACCCCGCAACGTTCAGTTTTTTAATTATTTTATTACATGTACTATGTTTATTCTGCTCATAGTGTCCGCTTGGGGTTCGAGATGACAACCGAAGTCAGGATGACGCGTAAATATATGAAAAACATACTCACAATTACAAAAGAAATCGCCAAAGGAAAAACATTAATCCGCGCGTTAATGAATTTAGAGTTGCGGAAATTTTCATTGGCCGGAAAAGTAATTGATGTGGGCGGCGGCCAGAACCCCAGCTATTTGCGATTTTTTAAAAAAGCGGATCACCTGCAATTCGAAAGCGTGGATTTGGCAGGGGATAAAAAGATAGATTTGGAAAGCAACGCCCTGCCGTACCAAGACGCGAGCGCGGATTATGTTTTGCTTTTTAACATCTTGGAGCATATCTATAATCATCAGGCGCTAGTGAAAGAGACCATTCGGGTGCTCAAGAGCGACGGCACAGTAATTGGGTTTGTGCCGTTCTTTGTGGGCTATCATCCGGATCCGCATGACTATTTCCGCTACACCAATGAGTCTTTGCAAAAAATTTTTAAAGGCGCCGGCTTTGGGTCGGTTAGCGTTCAGCCTGTCGGCGGCGGCCCGGTTTTGGCGGCCTTTAATATTCTTATGAATTACTTCCCGCGTTTCTTAACCTTGTTCGCTTTTCCGTGGTACGTTCTGCTAGATTGGATAATGCTGAAGATTAGGCCGTCTTTGGCGGATAGGTTTATGTTGGGGTATTTATTTGTGGTTAAAAAGTAATGTGCGGAATAAACGGATTTACATTTAAAGACGAGGCATTGCTCAATAAGATGCTTCAAAAAACAGCGCACCGCGGTCCGGATGATCAGGGTACTTTTTTTGATGATAATATTTCGTTGGGGCATAACCGGTTGAGCATCATCGATCCCTCGCCGGCCGGGCATCAGCCAATGGCGTCAGCCGACAATAATTTGTTAATAACCTATAACGGAGAGCTGTATAATTTTGCGGAATTAAAAAAGGAACTATCTTTTTATAATTTCAAAACAAAAACAGATACCGAAGTTATATTGGCGGCGTATCAAAAATGGGGAAAAGAGTGCGTAAAAAAATTCAACGGCATATTCGCTTTTGCCGTTTGGGACAAGCATCACAAGGAGCTATTTTTGGCGCGGGACCACATGGGGGTTAAACCTTTGTATTATTATTTTGATGGAGAGAAACTTGTTTTCTCGTCAGAAATAAAGGGAATACTATGCCATCCAGTTGCTCGTGAATTAGACAGAGACGCAATCAACATCTTTTTTAGGCTTTTGTATATTCCCGAGCCAAAGACTCCTTGGAAAAATATTTTTAAACTTCCGGCCGCGCATTGCGCGATTGTCAAAGAAGGAAAATTGTCAGTTGAGCGTTACTGGCAAGTTAAAAGCTTTGATGCTTTGTCGGATATTCGCGAGATAAAAGAAGCCGTCAAATTTAGGTTCATGGATTCAGTTAAGCGCCAGCTAATTTCGGACAAGCCTTTGGGATTATATTTGAGCGGAGGAATTGATTCAACCGCTCTCTTGGGCGCGATGTCGGAAATCAGGAATAATCCTATACAAACTTTTTCCGTAGGATTTGATATAGAGAATCAAAAGGAAAAATATAACGCGGATTTTAATATTGCTCGCCGCACGGCCGAGAATTTTAAAAGCGAACATCACGAAGTTTTAGTATCAGCCAAAGACGTAAAGGATAATTTTGAGAAAGTAATTTATCACGCGGATGATTTGGTGAACAACCACACTCAGCCCGCTATGTACGCTTTGGCAAAGTTCGCCAAGCAGAGTGTGGATGTTGTTTTAACCGGAGACGGGGGAGATGAAATTTTTGCCGGGTATGATAGGTACTATCTAAACGCCATGCTCAACAAAGTTCAGATGATTCCATGTTTCGCGCGCAAGAATATAATTATTGAATCCTTGTTTTTCGCGCTTAAAAAGCAAGGCGCCTATTACAAGCTGAATATAGAAAACCCGATTGCGCGGTACAAAGAATTTATGTTTCAAAAGGAGGCAATGGTTTCTAAATTTTTGAATATAGATTTTAATAATGTCAGTACGGCGAATAATTTTATAGATAAAAAGTTTTTTGGTTCGTCAAATATAAATTTACCAAAAGATTCAACAAAGTTTCTTATGCACGCGGATGCTACCGGCTGGCTGGTGGACGATGCCTTGAATCGGGGAGATAGGATGAGCATGGCGCATGGCTTGGAAGCGCGCGTTCCTTTCTTGGATGTTGATTTAGTTGAGCTAGCCATGAATATTCCAGCTAAATATAATCTTGATTCCAGAGAGCAAGGAAAAAAGATATTCAAAGAGGCTTTGCAAGAGTATATTCCGGATTTTGTTAAAATCCAACCAAAAAGAGGCTGGTTTTCGCCGGTGGCAAAGTGGTTAAGAGGGGATTTAGAGCCTTGGGCGCGAGAGATTTTGTCGGAAAACTACAATTCAAGCACCAGAGAATTTTTAGACTTTAGAGCTGTCAATGATATTTTTGCCAAGCATTTATCAGGCGAGCAGTATGCCTTAAATACTATTTGGTCAATTTTAACATTTCAAGTGTGGTATAAAATAAACTGTCATTGAAAATCAATGGCATACCATTTTTTTGTCATCCCGAGCCCTAAATATGCTTGAATAGTAGAAAAATTAGGGCAAAAGAAACAAGTAAATAGATAAAAAAACATGGCAGGGCGAGAGGATCCCGTCGTAGACGCTCCAGTATATTCCGCGGGATCCTCTCGGCTTTCAAAACACATCTCATTTAATAATATAATACGTTTGCGATATTTAATGCATTAAATTATGTCCTGGAAAGCCTCGGGATGACACTAGGATCTTATGCTTAAAGTCTATATAAAATCACAGCATCACGCTCATCTCCCTATTCTATATCCTAATTTAGGATTTATAGAAAAAAAGAAGAGCTATTTTATTGATGAAGCTTTTCGGCATTACAAAGAGCCGGTTTTTGACATAGTGAAAAATCCGGAAGAAGCTGATTATTTTTTAATTCCGCACGAATTCTTTTTATCGGAAAATGATAAAGAATATTTGGCGGAATACATTAATTTGTCAAAAAAGCACAACAAAAAGATTTTAGTATTTACCCACACTGATATCGAAAGGGAGGTAAAATTGCCAAACGCGATTGTTTTTAGAATAAGCCAATATGGATACCAAACAAAAGCCAATGAAGTAATGATGCCGCCGTACGCGGAGGATTTATTGCATAATCGGGAGATGGTGTTCCGCCATAAAGACCATGATAAGCCGGTTATCGGATTCTGCGGCTGGGCCAGCCTAACTAAGCCTAGGGAGCTCGCGGCTTACTATGTTAAGCACACGGCTTTAGTCGCTAAAAATATTATCACCGGAAATAAAAGGGCTAATGTCCATAAACGCGGTATTTGGTTCAGAAAAAAAGCGCTTAATGTTTTAAAGAAATCGAATTTGGTTGAATCCAATTTTTTAATTCGAGACAGCTTTTCCGGGCATGTGTCTACCATGAAGCTGGACGTTGATGAGGCGCGCAAGGCTTATATCGAGAACATGGTAAATTCAGATTTTGCTTTGGCGGTAAAAGGCGGGGGAAATAATTCACTTCGATTTTACGAGGCTTTGTCCTTGGGCAGAATTCCACTGCTGGTTGACACGGACTGTGTTTTGCCGCTTGAAGACAAAATTAATTACAAAGAGTTTGTTCTGTTCGTGGATTATCGGGACATGAACAAACTGGATATGGCGGCAGCTGATTTTTACAATAAAATGAGTAATGAAAATTTTGTTGAAAAGCAGAAAAAGGCGCGGGAGGTTTTTGCCAAATACCTGTGTATTGATTCTTTTTTTAAGCAAATTCCTGGTATACTAGAAAAGATGAATAAGAGTTGACTTCTTGTTTAGTAATGCGATAATCATTTAAGTGTCATTGCGAGTTTTGTTGTCATCTCGCCTGTCCAATGACAATAATAGTTAATTTTGATCTGACAAATAATGTTATGAAAACCACCAAAAAAAGAGTATTTATAACCGGCGCCAGCGGTTTTACGGGTTCGCATTTAGCGCGCCGACTTTTAAAGGAAGACTGGGAAGTCCATATTTTAATTCGTCCCAGTTCTGATATGTGGAGATTAAAAGGCGTTGAATCGCAGCTTAAAAAGCATACGGGCAATTTGCGCGATTTTAAAAAATTAAAAAATATTATTCAAAAGGTTAAGCCAAACGGAATTTTCCATTTAGCCGTGGCTAATATATCAAGCGGTGTTACTTCTAGCGCGCAAGAAGCTATATTAGACAATTTAGTTGGCACTGCAAATCTAGTAGACGCAAGCTTAGACATCAATTATGATTTTTTTGTAAATACTGGCAGCTTTTTGGAGTACGGAGTTAAGAAAAAGGCTATTAAAGAAACCGACCAAAGCAATCCGCCAGAAATATATAGCATCACTAAATTAGCTTCAGAGCTTTATTGCGCGTCAGCAGCAAAAAAAGAGAATAAGCCAATTGTGACGATACGGCCGTTCACAGCCTTTGGACCAACCAGACAAAAAGGAAGGCTTACTTATGAAATTATAACCAAAGCCTTAATGGGGGCGGATATTAATTTGAGTTCGCCGAAAATATCGCGTGATTTTATTTATGTTAAAGATATAGTTTCTTTGTATATTAAGTTAGCAAAAAAAGCAAAAAAATTTAAAGGCGAAACATTTAACGCGGGCAGTGGAAAATCCACCACCATTGGCGAACTGTTGGATATTGTAATGCGCGAGACAAAATCAAAAAGCAAAATTAAATGGGGTTCGCACAAAGGCGCTAATTATGACAGTGACATTTGGCAGGCGGATATGAGAAAAACCAGGAAATTGCTGCAATGGAAGCCGGAGTATAGTTTAAAGCAGGGTTTAAGGGAGACTATTGCGTGGTATAAAAAGTAATCCCAGCGAATCTACGAATCAGGTACAAATGTACAAATTTACAAAATACTATCTGGCTGCATCTCGTTTTATAAATTTGTACATTCGTAAATTCGTACCTGATTCGTAGATTCGCTGGGAATCCAATATTATGAATAACAATTACACAAATATCCTAATCACCGGCGGCTGCGGGTTCATAGCGTCGAACTTTATCCGGCATATGTTCCACAAATATCCAGACTATAGGATAGTTAATCTGGATGCTTTAACTTACGCCGGAAATCCGGATAATCTTAAGGATATAGAAAAAGCCTCTCAAGAGGAGCCAAATTCGGACAGATATCGCTTCATCCACGGCAACATATGCGATCGGAATTTGCTGGATAAAATTTTTTCAAAATACAATTTTAAAATGGTCATCCATTTCGCGGCCGAAACCCACGTGGACAGATCTATTTTTAATGTGTCCGATTTTATAGAAACCAATATCAACGGCACGCGCGCCATTATCGAAATGGTGCAGAAATACGGCGTGCCCCGCATGGTGCATATATCCACGGATGAAGTTTACGGAGATGTGCCGCAAGGAAGCTCAAACGAATCCACTTTATTGAACCCGTCCAACCCGTACGCGGCGTCCAAGGCGGCCGCGGAAATGCTGATAAACGCGTTTATGAAGACGCACCAAGTTCCGGCCATAGTTATCCGCGGTTCAAACAACTACGGCTCCTACCAGTATCCAGAGAAGCTGATACCGCTTTCCATCTCAAACCTGATTGAAGAAAAGAAAATTCCCATCCATGGCAAAGGCGAGCAGATTAGGAGCTGGCTTCATGTTTTGGATTTTTGCAACGCGATTGACTTGGTTGCTCATCAGGGAAGAATTTTTGAAATATACAATGTGTCCGGGGAAGAAAGAAGCGTGCTGCAGATTTTGGAGCTTATTGCCGCGAATTTGAACATGAATTTAGAATCGTTCAAAAGCCATGTTAATGACCGGCCGTCGGCGGATTCGCGCTACGCGCCGGATTCTTCGAAATTAAAAAATGAATTATATTGGCAGCCGAAGCATTCCTTGGAATCGAGCATGGGGGATATAGTTGCTTGGTATCTGGAAAACCGGGGTTGGTGGGAAAAGATAAAACAGACCAAAGAATACGAAAATCTTTATGAGCGGCAGTCGAAGGCTAAGTGGAATTAATATCCCCGCGAATTTTTATGATATCGAACAAAAAATTGCATATAATTATTCCAGTTGCTCTACTTTTAATAACGTTGTTTTTTAGCTTGTTTAAATTAACGGAGAGTCCGCCGATTTGGTATGATGAGGGTATTATTCTTCAACCAGCAATAAATTCGGTGCGCACTGGAAAGATGGGAATGCAGATCGCGCCTGGAGAAATTATTTCATCTCAGTTTATTTCCACTGGTTATCCGGTTATATACCCAATCAGTCTCGTGTTTAAATACTTTGGAATTGGTATTTTGCAGGCTAGGGCGGTTATGGTTGTTTATTTGATATTGCTTACTGGGGCCTTGTTTTTTTTGGGAAAGAGTATTTTTGGATTTAAAAACGCGTCATACGCAGTATTACTGATTGTTAGTTTTGCACCTTTGTATGGGAATGGAAAAAACGTGCTTGGAGAGGTTCCGGGATTATTTTTTTTGGTTCTATTTTTATATTTTATAAATAAGATAGAGCATGATTATACAAATAAACCTAATTATATTTTGGCTGGAATTTTTGCGGGATTGTGCGTTGTTACAAAGCCTCTTTTTTTGGTTTTACTTCCTGCAATAGCTATTGGTTTGTTTTTTTTAAGAAAAAGAGTCCAGTTTTACTGGGGGTCAATCGCTATTGGCTTTGCTTCTTTTGTTGTTCCGTTTGTTATATGGATAAAAACACAATTTCAAGAAAGTGCCACACTTTTGAGTATTTTACATTTTTATAGCAATCCTTATGATGTTCAGAACTTGTCTGAATTAGTTTGGAATAATTTTTTAAAATTTTTTACAGAATTTTCTCCGGCATATTTTTTTGGATTATTTCTGCTATGGGCCATTGCGATAGTTATTAGGAAAAAACAATCTCGTCGATTATCTTTAGTTGAAGTTGTTGTATTTGTTTTTTCTACATTAGTGACGTTGGCATATCTCCGTACTGCTGGGTGGTATAGGTATTTTTTTACAGCGCAGATTTTTGCTTTTTTCTTTGCTCCTAGCGCAATCTCTACAATATATATTTTTTTAAAAAACAGAATTGATTTATTAAAAAAGTATAAGGTGCTGGTGTTTGTTCCAGTCTTATTAATATTTTTTTTAACATGCGTACATACATACCAAATTTTATTTGGCTCGTGGATTGCGCAGTACTATTTAAGCAATCGAACAGAGGTTCTAGCAGGGTATTTTAAAGATATTAAGGAAGATAAAAGTATTTTTCTCTATGATTCTCCAGAGTTGGTTGTTTTTATTCCGCACAGCAACTATTATCAATATATGGAATTTACCAAAACTTTTTTAATAGGAGAGAGTCAGTTATCTAAAATTCGTGACGCAGAGCCAGATAGTGTTATTATAAAAACTCAGGCGCTCGAAGAAAACCCATCCCTCTTTACTTCTTATAAAATTATCAGTACTATAGACCATTATACCTTATTAAAAAAATCAGGAATATAAATATGGATATTCGCACGCCAAAGCTAGCTATTGTGTCGCCGTGTTATAACGAAGAGCTTCTTATAGAGAGTACTGGAGAGAAACTAGCAGAGGTGTTAGATATCTTGATAAAAAAAGGAAAGATTAGTTCGGAAAGCTTTGTTTATTTTGTTAATGATGGAAGCACTGACTCTACCTGGACGCGTATTTGTGAGCTTAATAAAAAAAATAGTAGAATAAAGGGAGTTCTGCTTTCTAAAAATTTTGGATATCAGAATGCTATTCTAACAGGATTGCTGAAAGCGCGAGAGAATGCTGATTGTTTAATTACGATTGATTCAGATTTGCAGGATGATCTTTCTGTCATTGAAAAATTTATTGATTCGTATCAAGAAGGTTATGATATTGTATATGGTGTAAAAGCTAGCCATAGGAAAGATTCTTTGTACAAAAAATACGGTAATAAATTATTTTACTTGATGATGCGTTTGATGGGATCTCCAATTATTAATAATCATGCAGAGTTTAGGTTTACAAGCAAAAGAGTGATTGATGCTTTATCTGAGTTTGGCGAAGTAAATTTATTCTTGCGCGGAATGTTTCGTGAGATCGGTTTTAAAACTAAGCAGATTGAATATCCTATTAAAGAGAGGGCTGCCGGAGAATCAAAATTTACATTAAAAAAATTATTGTCTTTAGCTTTAGATGGAATAACTTCTTTTAGTATTGTTCCTTTGAGAATTATTGCATTCATAGGGTTGGGCTTACTAGTCGTATCAGTAGTTTTACTAACTTTAATTATTGTAGGCATTGTTCCAGCACGCGATTTAATGTGGGTTTTTGTGGTATTGCTATTTATTGGCGGTTTGAATATTGGAGCTTTGGGTGTGGTTGGAGAATACATTGGAAAAATATATATGGAGACAAAGTCGCGTCCTCGTTATATAATAGATAAAGAGTTATGGTAAGAAATATTTTATCAATTGATGTTGAGTCATGGGTTCATTTTTATAAAGACGCCTTAATATTAAATCATAGTACAACAAGCGTAGATAGAAAGGTTCTGGATAACAATTATATTCCGATAGCGTTAGACCGTATTTTTGCTCTTTTAAAAAAGTACAATCAAAAAGCAACTTTTTTTGTTGTTGCGGAAATTTATGATTGGTACCCCAATACCATAGAAGAAATTTTAACACAGGGGCATGCGGATTGTTTATAGCGCTTTTTGGTTCAAAGGTTTCTTATTTTATAGATTATATAAACAAAAAAGATGTACCTGCAATTTTATTCATCCATCCTTGGCAGTTATACCAAATGGAGCGGATTAAAAAATTATTCATTTACTTCATTTAAAAATTATTATGAATAGCAAAAATTATTGGAATAGCAAAATTATTGAATGGGAGGATTCTATGCGCGGTTCAAACGATTTGTCTTTTGTTGAGAAGGTAGCTTCTTATTTTAGAAGGCCCGTTAAGCTTCGAAATAAAATTTCTTTTGATACCGTACTTCCTCACGTAGAAGGTAAAACAATACTAGAACTTGGGTGTGGTTCTGGCTTTTTTGCTTTTGATATATGCAGAAACAGTAATGTAAAGAAGATTATTGGGATAGATATATCAGAGAATGCTATTAATCGCGCAAAAAAAATATCGTACGAAGAAGGGTTGTCTGATAAATGTGAATTTTATACGAACGATGCAATGTCTCAGGCTTTTCCAGAGGCTGATATTACAGTAGGATTGGGATTTCTTGATTATCTAACAGCAGAAGAAGTAGGGTTATTGTTTCGTAATATTAGGAGTGAATATTTTCTCTTTTCTCTCTCTCAAAGAATTCCTTCCGTTTTAAGATATATTCATATATTATATTTGTTATCGCAACAGTGTCCCAAGCATTTCTATTATACAAAAGATGAGTTTTTTAAATTCGTTGATAATAAATACAGTAACATTAGTTTTATTGATGACAAGAGGTTGAGTTTTGCTTGCATTGTTCATAACTTACCCATTAACCAATCTACAGATTAAATATTTTTAGCCACCCGACGCTGAAATCTGTTTTCTTACAAATGTTGTTTCTATACATAACAAATGCCCGCATTCCTACAGAAAAGGCAAACGGAATTCAGATAATGGAAAACTGCAGAGCTTTATCAAAAATGCAGGATGTTGAGGTTAGTCTTATTTCGTCAAAGCGCGTTGGTTTAAAAAGCAAAAATCCATTTAAATATTATAATTTTGATAAAACTTTTGAGTTTAAAAGAATTTTTAGTATTGATTTGCTGTTCTTTCCTTTTGCAAAATTCGCAACATTTGTTCTGCAAGCAGTAAGTTTTACTGTTTTTTCTTTTATATATGCTTTAATGAATGGGCGTGATATAGATTTGGTTTATACTAGAGATTTTTATATTGCTTTTGCCTTATCTTTTTTGGAGCCGGTGTTTTATGAGGTTCATAGCCTGCCAAGCGCGCCCTCGGTATTACATAAATTAGCTTGGAAAAGGTCAAAGACGCTTATTGTTATTAGCAATGCTTTGCGAGACGATTTAATTAAATTTGGGGTGCCAAAAAATAAAATACTTGTTGCGCGTGATGGGGTTGATGTGGATAGGTTTAATACAGACATCACAAAAGAGCGCGCGCGAAAAAAATTAAATACCTATTTAAATACCTATTTAAATAGGTATTTAATTGTATATACCGGACATCTGTATTCATGGAAAGGTGTAGACACACTTGCCCAAGCCGTAGAAAAGCTTTCAAAAGATACGCATGTATTTCTTGTGGGTGGAACAGACGAAGATGTTGAAAGATTTCGTGAACAATATTCCGCAGAAAATCTTCATATTGTAGGGCATAGACCACAAGCAGAAATTCCTGTTTGGCTGAAATCTGCTGATTTACTTGTTCTTCCAAATAGCGTAAAAGAGAAAATTTCTTCGCATTATACATCTCCTTTAAAATTATTTGAATACATGTCGTCTGGTACGCCTATTGTGGCATCGGATTTACCTTCTATTCGCGAGGTATTGAATGACGGAGACGCTGTATTTTTTACTGCGGATGACCCTAATTCGCTTTCTAACGCCATCAAGGAGTCGTTTAACAAGTATTCAGATTTAGAAAAACAAGCTCGTATTCTGGCTCAAGACGCAAAAAAATACAATTGGGAAAATCGTGCTAAAATGATTATAAACAAGATTCTTGAATCAATAAGATAATATGGAAAACCAAAGGCCTTCTTTATCTATATTTTTTCCTTGTTATAATGACAAGGGAACCATAGCAACAATGGTTCTTGAATCAAAACAGGTTGCGGAAAAACTAACTGATGATTTTGAAATCATAGTCATTGACGACGGCTCAACCGACGGAAGTCGAGAGCTACTTCAAAATTTGCAGCAAGATGTGTCTCAATTAAGGCTTGTGTTTCACGAGAAGAACCAAGGCTATGGAGCTGCCTTGCGGAGAGGATTCAAAACCGCCAAAAAAGATCTGATTTTTTATACAGATGGAGACGCGCAGTACAATGTAAAAGAACTTCCTTTGTTATTTAAAAAAATGACTCCAGACATTGATATTGTAAATGGCTATAAAATAAAGCGTTCCGACCCTATTCATAGGGTTATGGTCGGCGCAGCGTATCAATGCGCCATGCGATTGGCATTCTGGTTGCCGATTCGCGATCCTGATTGCGATTTTAGGCTTATTCGAAGAAGTGTTTTTGATAAGATTAATCTTATAAGTGCAACAGGCACAATTACAATCGAGTTGGTTAAAAAAATTCAACAAGCAGGGTTCAGATTCGCAGAAGTTGGCGTGCATCACTATTTTCGTGTTTATGGAAAATCGCAATTTTTTAATTTTACACGAGTTATAAAAACATTGTTTAAACTTGTTTCTTTGTGGTTTGAGTTGATAATTTTTAAATTTGCAGATAAAAAAAGTATATGAAATTTTTGGAATACATCGGGTCTAATCCTGCTATTTCTATTTTTTTACGAAAAATTGTTGAGCTTAATTTTGTCGCGCATAAAAATATTATAGAAAAATATTTTCATCTTGAGCAAGGAGAAAAGATTCTTGATATTGGGTGTGGTACGGGAGAGTTTTCGCCATTTTTTTTAAAAGAGTACTATGTTGGAATAGACATCGACGACAAAAATATTACATATGCCAAGGCTCATTATAATCAAGAATTCAAGGTTGCTGATGCGCGCGATTTACCTTTTGGGGATAATTCATTTGATAAAATACTGATTGTCGGGGTTTTGCATCATCTTTCAATGGAAGACGTACAAAAAGTATTACAAGAAATTCAGAGAATATTGGTTCCCAAAGGCCAAGCTTTGATTATAGAAGATACTCTATGCGATTCGCCAATTACAAAATTAATGCATTCGCTAGACCAAGGCGCGCATATTCGGTCAAAAGAGGCTTGGCAAGAAATCCTTACCGGAAATTTTATAGCAAAAACATCATTTACATTCAAGAGTGGAATATGTTTTTATAGCGCGTTTATCTTAGAAAATATTTATGAATCATTTTGAAAATAAATTTAAAGGCAAAAAAGTTCTCATTACCGGCGGGTTGGGCTTTATTGGTTCAAATTTAGCGCATAGGCTTGTGTCTCTTGGAGCGGACGTAACTGTGGTTGATTCTTTAACTTGGGCGTATGGCGGAAACAGATTTAATGTTTTTGGAATTGAAGACAAAATAAGTATCAACATAGGAGATATTCGAGATAGGTATAGCGTCGATTCTTTAATCAAGGATAAAGATTATTTGTTTAATCTTGCTGGGCAGGTTTCTCACATAGATAGCATGAAAGATCCATTCACCGATCTTGAAATCAACACAACAAGCCAGGTTTCTATTCTTGAATCGTGCCGTAAAAATAATCCAGACATCAAAGTTGTTTATGCTTCATCGCGCCAGATTTACGGCAAACCCGAATATCTTCCGGTTGACGAAAAGCATCCTGTTCACCCTACCGACGTGAATGGGATCAACATTATGGCTGGGGAGTGGTATCATATTTTATATAATAATGTATATGGAATTCGCGCGTGTTCTCTGCGCATGACAAATGTGTATGGACCTAGGCAACTTATTAAGCATAATAGGCAAGGGTTTATTTCTTGGTTTATTCGCCTTGCCGTAGAGAACACGAAAATTCAAATTTATGGAGACGGGCTTCAGAAGCGTGATTTAAATTATGTTGATGATGTATGCGACGCGCTTTTGCTATCCGCTGTAAACGAAAAATCAAATGGACAAATATACAATTTAGGGAGCAGTGAAGTTGTATCTTTAAAAGAGTTAACCGAAATTCTAATTAGCGTTGCCAACCAAGGGGAGTACGAACTTATTCCTTGGCCAAACGAAAAGAAAAAGATTGATATTGGAAATTATTATGGCGATTTTTCTAAAATTAATAATGAGCTAGGATGGGAGCCAAAAACAATTTTACGCGATGGTCTAAAAAAAACAGTTGATTACTACAAACAGAATATTAAAGAATATTTAGAATAATTATGAACATTCCTTTTGGAAATCTAAAAGAAAATTACAAATCAATAAAGCCAGAAGTCGACTTTGGCATTTCTCGTGTTTTAAAAAGCGGATGGTTTATTTTGGGAAAAGAAGTGGAAGAATTCGAAAAAAAGTTTGCGCGTTTCAGCGGGGCAAAATATTGCATAGGCGTTGGAAACGGAATGGAGGCAATTCAAATATCTTTGCTTGCCTGCGGAATAAAGCCGGGGGATGAAGTTATTACAACTCCGCTAACAGCAGCGGCAACATCATTGGCTATTGTTAGCGTGGGCGCTGTTCCTGTCTATGTTGATATTGATTCTGAAACATACAATATTGATGAGAAAAAAATCGAGAAATCAATCACCAAAAAGACAGAAGCGATTTTGCCTGTGCATCTTTATGGACAAATGTGTGATATGGAAGCCATAACAAAAATTGCGAAAGAGCATAATTTTCAGATTATAGAAGATTGCGCGCAGGCGCATGGCGCATCCATCAATAACAAAAAAGCCGGCACTTTTGGTCTGTGTGGGGCTTTTAGTTTTTATCCTTCCAAGAATTTGGGCGCATTTGGGGATGCTGGGTGTATTATTACAAATAACGCGAAATTGGCCTCTAAAGCTCAATTTTTGCGCGATTATGGGCAAATTGGAAGATATGAGCACAAGTTTAAAGGATTTAATAGTCGTTTAGACGAGGTTCAGGCGGCAATTCTTCGGGTAAAATTACGTCATTTAAACAAGTGGAACAAAAAGCGCGCGCAGATTGCTAAATGGTATTCAGAGTTTTTGTCGGATACGTCTCTTGTGTTGCCAAGCTCTAAGCCAAAAAACAATCCATCTTGGCATTTGTATGTTGTGCGCTCAAAGAATCGGGACAAACTTAAAAAATATTTAAATAACAAGGGAATTGCAACGCAGGTTCATTATCCAAAAGTATTGTATAAACAAGACGCGTTAAAGCAATTCAAAAAAGACAGATGTCCTATCGCTGAAAAAACCATAGAAGAAATTTTTTCTTTGCCAATATATCCGGAATTAACCAAAGGACAGGTGAAGTATATTTGTTCAGTTATAAAAAAATATGGAATCTGAAGTGTATAAAAAAATGTACGAAAGGGAAGATCTGTTCTGGTGGCACCGCGGAATTCGAAAAATTATAAATGCGTTATTAGATAAATACCTTCTGCAAAAGCAAGGCAACAAAATTCTTGATGTTGGATGTGGCACGGGCGGAATGTTTAAAACACTTGCGCGGTATGGTGAGGTTTATGGGATTGATAAATCAAGCCAAGCCGTTGGTTACGCCAAAGCTAGGTCGTTGGCAAATTTAGTGGTGCTCTCAAGCGCGGATAGTATTCCGTTTGATGACGCAACATTTGATGTGGTCACATGTTTTGATGTTTTGTATCATAAATGGGTGCAAGACGATTCCTTGGTGCTAAAAGAAATTCAACGAGTTTTAAAGCCGGGGGGCATCATGTTTGTCCGCGAGGCATCGTATAATTGGCTCCGTAGTCAGCATGATGAGCTGGTGTGGACCAATCACCGTTTTACTCGAGATGAGCTTAGTCAAAAAATTAAAAAGGCAGGGTTTAAAATAATAAAACGTTCTTACGTCAACTTTTTTTTATTTCCTTTGGCTCTTATTAAAAGAATATCGGAAAAGATTATTAGAAAAAAAAATCCCTTAGAACATTTGTTTGGGGGCAATTTTCTGGTGGGGAATTTTTTTGCTTTTTTTCTCTATCTCGAAGCGTTTTTTATTAGGTTTATTGATTTCCCTTTTGGCTTATCAATAATATGCATTGCGAAAAAAGAATAACATGCATTTGTTTTTATTAAAAATTAGGAGCGTAATCAGCCGGCACAGACTTGCTTTAGTGGCCGCATTTTTGGTCGGCCTAATTTATGGCGGTCCCCATATTTGGTTCGCGGCCACCAACGATTCTTACCAAGGAATTCCTTTGATGCAGTCTGCTAATGAAGATTTTTATCTCGCTCGCATGCAAGAAATTATTGATGGGCATCCTTTGGTCGGCTCGCATGGATATTTTGAATACAAAGATCAATTTCCCCTAGCGCCGCCAACGGCGGAATTTTTATACGCGTTGCCGACTTTAATTTTTGGAATTTCCATAATCACCACCTTAACCGCGAGTAAATTTTTGTTTCCTTTTATTCTTTTTTTGTTGGCATACGCGTTAATTTACCAGTTAATGGGAAAAGAAGATTCCTTATCTCAAAAAATAAGCGCTGTTGCGGGAGGATTATTTGTGACATTGGGATACGATCTAGTCGATTATAAAACCGTTTTTGGGTATATAGCAGGCAGTCTCGCGCCTGGAGGCTGGCTGATATGGAGCCGCCCGGTAAACCCTATTTTGGGGGCGATTTTTTTGTTTGCTTTTTTGCTGTTTGTTTGGACAATAATCAAAAAAAGGAAAACCGACAAATCGGCTATTTTGGGCGCTAGCTTGTTTTTGGCATTTATGATTTCCAGTTATTTTTTTAGCTGGGGGATTGGCTTGTCAATTTTATTTATAATGGGACTAATATATCTTTTAAAACACGATTACGCAAAAGTAAAAAGACTAGTGTTTGTTTTTGTTATCGGAGTCGGGTTGTCCTTGCCGTATTGGTATTTGTCCTGGCAGGCCAAACAAAGTCCTTGGTATGAGGATTCCGTTCTGCGGAGTGGATTGTTCTACACGCGCTACCCGGTGTTGAATAAAGTTTTATTGGCATCTCTTGCTTTGTATGCCGTGATTTTGTTTTTGGGTTTTTTAAAAGATTCAAAAACATTTAAATTCAAGAATTGGCATTTTTTTATTTTTTCGTTTTTGGCGGGCGGGATATTTGCTTTTAGCCAACAAATAATTACCGGGATGACTATTTGGCCTTTTCATTTTGTGCAATACACAATTCCTCTTTCTATTGTGGCGCTCATGGTCGTGTTCTTTAGATACGCGCATGAACGTTGGGGTTTATTATGGAAGGGCGCGGTGGGAATTATTCTATTGGCCTCTCTTTGGTTCGGCATTTATACCCAGTATTCAACTTACATAACTTTTGTTGATCACTTTGTTTCGATTCAGCCATATATGAAAGTATTTGACTGGTTAAATTCCCAAGAAAAAGATTGCGTTGTCCTGTCGGTGGGCGGGGAAGATTTAGACCAGGTTCGAGAAATAAAAGGTATGATTCCGGCTTTTACGCATTGCAATCAGTACGCTTATTCTTGGTTTTATTCACTTGTGCCGGAAGATAGGATTTATTATAGTTATTTGGTTAACCTTAGGTTGCGCGGAGTAACTAGCCAAGGGATTGAGGATTATATTAAAAAAAATCGCGCCGAGGCTAATGTTTTTCTGTCCTCTAATTGGAAAGGCTTTTATCAAATCAAAAATTTTCCCGATTTTGAGGATAAAAAATTATCTGAACGTCTTAAGAATCTGCCGGCGGATTACCGAGCATTTCTAAAAAAGGATTTTGGGACCGAACTGGAAAAATATCGATTGGATTATATTTTGTCAATTGGCCCTTTGCGCGAGGATATAAAAAATCAGTTAACCAATCTGAAGTTGGCAACTGAGATTGACGGCATATTTTTATATCAGTTTTGAGAAAAAATTATCAATTATCTTTTGAACGTGTTCTACGTGTTTTTGCGTTAGAGCGCCGTGGCAACCAATAAAAAGCGCATTGTCGCGGATATTTCTGGAGATTGGCAGTTTGCCAATATTTTTATGCGGTTTGTTTCTAAAAGCAGGCTGGTCTGGCAAACATCCGTCAAAAAAGGCCCTAGTTTCAATCCCGTTGTCCTCTAAATACAAGGCAAGTTCTTTTCGGGTGAATTTTTTATTCTTTTTTATCAAAAAAGGATAACCGTAAAAAGTATGTATGGTGTTTTTTTGCACTTGCGGAGCTTGAATATATTCTTTGTACTTGGCAAACAGTTTTTGGTATTGGCTTACTATTTTTAAACGGCGGATATTAAGGTGGTCTAATTTTTTTAGTTGTTCAATTCCAAGCGATGCTGTAATATCTGTCATGCGCAAATTGTAGCCAAGCCGTCCCGAAACATACCGCGCGTCATAGTTTTTTAAAATTTTATCGGAAAAAGAGAATCGTTTGGCTTTTTTTTCACGCGAGGACATCCAGCCGAATTCTCTTAAAGAGCGGAGCATTGCCTCGTATTCATTATGGTTGGTAAAAACCATCCCTCCTTCACCAGTGGTAATGTTGTGCGCGACATAAAAACTCATGGTGGCTAAGTCTCCGAATGAACCAACTTTTCTTTTGCCAATGCGGGCGCCATGCGCTTCACAACAATCTTCTATCACTAGAAGTTTATGCTTACGCGCTGTCGGCATTATTTTTTTCATATCAGCCGGGTTGCCAAAGCTGTGGACTACCATTATGGCTTTGGTTTTTTTTGATATAGCTTTTTTAACTTCCTCTGGGTCTATATTCCAGGAATCTTTGTTAACATCAACATAAACAGGCTTAAGGCCGAGATGTAGAATCGGGGAAACTACGGCGGAAAACGTGGCCGCGGGTACGATAATTTCGTCTCCGGGCTTGATTTTTTTGGATTCAACCAATGCGGTTAAGGCGAGTAGATTGGCGGAAGAGCCGGAGTTAACCGCTACCGCGTGTTTTGTGTCAATATATTTCGCAAACATCTTTTCGAATTTTAAAACTTTTGGACCTTGTGAAATTCTTACATCCAAAAGAGAATCAAGCGCGTTCAAAATTTCCTTCTCATCATATACTGGCCACCCAACAGTAACCCGATTATCCTCAATCGAGTTTTTATTAGGGTGCTCTTTAAACATTTTCTTTATTAGATTTTCTATCTTTTTTTGATATTCTTTTTGATTCATAACTTGTGGTTAATTTTATGTCATCGCTCGCTGAGTATAGCTCACTTTTCGCAATGACGTATTACTACAATAGCTTTGATTATAGTATTTCTTGTGTAATATCGTCAAATGCCTTACACTTGAAATTATTGCGATTTTTTGTTATTCTTGCTATTATATTACGTATTCATTAGCAATAATCTTTGTATGAGAATTTTTTTCATTACTCCAAAGTTGAATTTTACAACCGCCGGCGGCACAACCGATGAATACGATTTAACATATCGGACTCTGCGAGATATGGGGGAAGATGTTTCTGTGGTTACTGTATTCTCGGAAGCCAATAATATCGATAGAGAATTGCCGTATACGGTTTTTAAAGAAACAAATGTTTCCGGCCGGCAGATGGGTATTCAAAAAGGAGTCTACAAAATTCTAAAAAAGTACCAAGGTCAGGCAGATGTTTTTTTTATTGATGGACAGGTTTTTCTTTATGGGGCCGGGTTTTATAGAAAGCGGGGAGGGAATGTTCCAATAGTAGCGTATTTTAACCGGGAGCTGACTGCTTGGCCGGAAAATATTTCGCGTTTTTTTCCGCACAAAAAAGATAATTTTGTAAAAAAGCTCAAGAAGGCCGCGCGTTTATACGTGGAGAGGCATTTTTTTATGCCGTTAGCAAACCATGTTGATGTGTTCTGTTTTTCGAATTCGCATTTGCAAGAAAGCTATAAAAATTTTGGAATGGACACAGAAGGCAGGAGTTTTATATTTGGCGATCCGTTTGATTACCGCGACCGCATGAAAAAGTACGGCGTTACCGAAGATTCGTATATAAACAGAAACAAAGAAAGCGGACCCTATAATCTTTTTTATTCTAGCCGGATGGCGCCGGGAAAAGGTTTTGACTTGGTATTAACGGCTTTTTCTAAAATAAAAAATAAAGAAAATTTTCGTTTGATTCTAGGCGGCACCGGGCCAGAGGAGCCTTTGGTCCATAAAATGGTTAAGGATTTAAATCTGGAGAAGTACGTAGAGCTTCCAGGATGGATGACTAAGGAGGAATTGTATCGTAGGTTTGGGGAAGCTGATATTTTTGTTCATGCTTACTGGCGGCCGGATATTACAGCCATGTCGCTTATGACCGCGCTTATGTTCGGCCTGCCTTCTATTGTTCCGCGTGGTGGCGGGCTGGAATGGGTGGCGCGTGAGAGCGCGCTTTATTTTGAGGACTATAATGCGGATGACTTGGCATCAAAGATTCAGCTTTTGGCTGATGACAGGTCTTTGCGTGCCAAACTTTCCAAAGAATGCTATGTTAGAATAGACCATCCAGAAATGAATCATTTAAGTAGAATTACCTTGCTACGGGACAAAATGCGCCAAATTATTCATAAGTAATCTAAATATATGCAAAAGAAGGCAATTATTACGGGCATAACCGGGCAGGATGGCTCCTATCTTGCAGAATTGTTGTTGGAAAAGGGATATAAGGTATATGGGTTGCAGCGAAGGGGAAGCATGCCAAATACGCACCGAGTTGACCATTTGTATAAAGACGTGGAGAACCCTAATTTCGAAATGACTTACGCGGATTTGGCGGACAGCTCTAACCTTATTCGGGTTATAAACAAAGTTAAACCAGATGAAATTTATAATCTAGGCGCGCAAAGCCACGTGGGAATTAGTTTTGATGTTCCCGAGTATACCGCCAATGTGAATGCTTTGGGTCCTCTGCGGATTCTGGAGGCAATCCGCAATTTAAATATTCCGGTTAAATTTTATCAGGCTAGCTCTTCGGAAATGTTCGGCAAGGTTTTGACTATTCCCCAGAACGAGGAAACCGTATTCAATCCGCAATCTCCGTACGCGCTTTCTAAAATTTTTGCTTTTTACATATCCAGAATTTTTCGAGATAGTTATGGGATATTTGCTTCTAATGGAATTTTGTTCAACCACGAGTCTCCAAGAAGAGGATTCAATTTTGTAACCAGAAAAATAACCCTGGGGCTTTCCCGTATAAAAATAGGCACCCAAGAGGTATTAAGGTTGGGGAATTTGGACGCCAAGCGGGACTGGGGATATTCAAAAGACTACGTAGAGGCGATTTGGCGTATCCTTCAGTATGATAAGCCGGATGATTTTGTTATTGCCACTGGCGAGACGCATAGCGTACGCGAGTTTGTTCAAGAAGCGGGAAAATATTTGGATATGGAAATTGAATGGCAGGGTGAAGGCTTGGATGAAAAGGGGGTAGATAAAAAAACAGGGAAAACAGTTATTGTAATTGATCCTATTTATTTTAGACCGAGTGAAGTGGAATACTTGCAAGGAGATTCTTCAAAAGCGCAAAAGATTCTTGGATGGGAGCCAAAAACAACATTTAGCGAATTAGCAAAAATTATGGCAGAAGCGGATTTTAAATACGCTCAAAGAGAATCCATGATCGGAAGCCCGGTTGTGACGCAAAAAAGATTTTACGTAAAATAGAAATATGGAAGAATTTTTTTACCCGCCGGCCGGCGCGCAGGCAAAAAAAACATTAGTTGGGATTAGGGTTAAAAATATCTCACCTGGATTTATCCCTCTAACAGATAAAAAAGAATCTTTGCAGGTTCTCTTGATGAACCATAAAAAAGGCACGCACAAGGTTGAGCCTCATTTTCACGCGCCTTTAAAAAGATCCACAAACAACTTACAAGAGTGCCTTATTGTTAAAAAAGGAAAAGTTAAAATCGATTTGTACGCTCTAGATAAAAAGAAATTCAAAAGCATATTTTTAAAAGAAGGCGAACTTTTTATTCTTCTTAATGGCGGTTTAAGCGTTGAATTTATAGATGATGCTGAAGTTTACGAAGTAAAGAATGGTCCATTTAAGGAGGATAAAGTGGATATTTAGTTGAGTAATTATTTCTATATAAAATCCTAAAAACTAATTTTCTTTTTAATTTTCAAAGCAATTTTTAGAACATCAATTCCTTGCGCGAGGCAAGCCTCTGGTTCTGTATTTTTTTTGATTGACTGGATGAAGCTTTTTGCTTCTTCTATATACATGCTATTGCGTTCAAAGCCAGAAGGAGCCTTAAATATTTTTTTCTTGCCTATTTTGCCTTGGGATACCTGTAAAATTCCTGTTTCAAAATCAAGAGACATTTCCCCTTTTGCGCCTATCAAATCAAAGGTTCTTTTTTTAGGGCGTTGCCAAAAATCCAAATGCAAGGAAGCAATTGCTTTATTTGGAAATTCCAGCAAAGATTCAACCATGTCTTCCGCGTCTCCTAAAAGAGGGGTAAGCTTGCCGCCGCTGGAAGCGACAACCTTCGGCATTCCAAAAAACCAGTACAAATAATCAATATCATGGCTAAAGCTTAGCACAACTCCTCCGCCTAGTTTTTTATTTACAGAGTATGTTTTTTTATAATTTTCCCAAGGGTGCCAGTCTTCAACATTTTCTCCGGCTTCCACTTGCGCTGAAATTGGCTTGCCAATCGTGCCCATATCCACCAGCTTCTTCATTTTTTGCAAAAGCGGGTGAAAGCGAAAATTATAGCCGATCATTATTTTTAAATTTTTCTTTTTAGCTATTTTTTGCAATATATTTAGGCGTTTCAAGTCGTGCGATACGGGCTTTTCTATAAAGACATGGCATCCTAGGCGCGCGGATTTAAGGGCTGTTTCCGCGTGCAAGGATGTTGGGTTCGTCACAAAAACAGCATCAGGATTAAATTCCTGAATTGCTTTTTCTAAATCAAAAAATATTTTTACTTCGCGTTTTTGTTTTTTTTCTTCGGTTAAAAATTTTTTAATATGAGGAGTAACGTTTTTTCGGGAACGAAAAATTGCCCCATCATGACCCAGGGAAACAAGGTTTTTATAATGCCTTTGGCCGATTGAGCCAATACCGCATATTAGGAATTTCATAATAACTTTAGTTCTTTCATTACTTTTTCCGCCATCTTAAGGTCACGTGGGGTATCTATGTCCACCATTTTTTTTGCGTCGACTACAAATCCCCGAACATCTGGTCCCCATACTTTTCCTTGTTCGATAAACTTTACTTTTGTGGCGTGGACCAAGCCTATTTGAAGATAGAAATTAGGCAGCAGTTGCCTTGGCACGTCGGTTCCAACTTTTTTATAATCTTTAGTCGGTAGCAATGGTACCATAGTTCCTTTTTTGGGATTTTTTAGACGCCACATTTTATATGGATTATATGGGCTAGGATTAAAAATAGTGCGTACGGAATCGCACTTATTTTTTATCATGAATTTTAGGGTGTCATCTATGTCTTTTTGTGTGCGAGTGGGGGATGTGGGAACAAGCACAACCACAATCTCTGGCTTCCATCCGCGATTTTTCTCCACCCATTCAATAGCGTGTTTTATAAAGTCTATGTCAGTTGACTTGTCTTGCGCGAATTTCTTTGGCCGCAAAAAAGGAACATCAGCGCCAAGGCCTTGGGCAACCTTTTTTATTTTTTTGTCATCGGTGGAAACAATGCACGCGTCAAGCATTTTGGATTTTTTTGCTTCGCGGATTGTATAATAAATCAAAGGCTTCGTTCCTAAAAGAGCGATATTTTTTAGAGGAATTCCTTTTGAGCCTCCGCGCGCCGGTATGATGCCAAGAATATTTACCTTCTTTTTCATAACAGTAAAATTGCCAAATTATGTCAATAAAATATACCAAAAAATACATATAAAATCAAGTTGATGTTTCTCCGTATATATTGTATAGTTAGGTGGTTGTTGTGTAATTATTTTAATTAAAAGCTTTTGGCAATGAATAATATGGAAAATAAAGATTTGCAGGAAAAGTATGACAAAGTATACCAAGATTCTTCAGAGAAGTTTTTTTCCTTCATTCCCACGGAATCTTTTTTGGACATTGTTAGTATGCAGGAATGGACAAATCGTAATGTTCTGGATATCGGTTGCGGAGAAGGGGATATAGTCACTATGGTTGCCTCAATGGGGGCCAAAAAAATATTGGGAATTGATTATTCGGAAGAAGCTATAGATATATGTAAAAAAAGACACAATAGGGATAATATTGAATTTAGACAATGTCATTACCAAGATGTAAAAGATAAGTTTGATGTAATTGTAATGGGCGGGGTGTTGGAGCATTTCGATAACCCTTTCGAAGAGTTAGATTATATAATAAAAAATAATTTAAACGAAAATGGGGTGATTATTACCAGTTCACCTAATTTTTTGAATTTGCGTGGTTCTATTTGGATGACCCTGCAACTGCTGTTTGGTATTCCCATGACTTTGACAGATTTGCATTTTTTTATTCCGTCGGATTTCGAAGAATTTTGTCAAAAACACGTTTATGGATTGGAGTATAAATCAACCGAGCAAAATTGGGGCAACGGAGAAAAAATATTAAAAGATTTTGCCAAGCGCCTGCCAAACGCGCTTAAGGACGCGGGCATGGAAGGCAATGTAGAAGCGCTTTTGGGCTGGATAAAAAAAACAATAAAATATCAACGCATTGACAATAGCTCAGGTGCTATTGTTATTTATAAGCTGTATAAAAACAAAAATTCAATGAGTTTGGATAAATAATTAAAAGATTGGTTTATTTTATGACAGACAGAGAATCACTTGTTTCCGAGGTAAGGAGGATGGTTAAGAATTATTTTACGGAGTATGATCGGACTTCTTCGTTCGGCGCGCGTTATCGCGTTCCTTTAATATCCAGGCTGTATGGAGAAGACGAGATAGCGGAAGTTGTGGATTCGCTTCTTTGTCCGGAAAAAATTACGCTCAATGCCCCGGGAAACCTAAAGGTGGAAAAATTTGAAAAGCAGTTTTCGGATTTTTTGGGGGTCAAGAATGCAATAATGGTTAATTCTGGATCCTCCGCCAATTTGGTGGCGTTTTTTATGCTGACAAATCCAGCGGTCAAAAATAAGCTTTGCCCAGGCGACGAGGTTATTGTGCCCGCGGTTAACTGGAATACATCTATTACGCCTTTGTACGTTTTGGGATTAAAGCCGGTTTTTGTTGATGTTGATTTGGAGAATTTTGGAATGAATATCGAACAAGTTAAAAATGCCATAACCCCTAAGACAAAAGCAATACTTGTTGTGCATCTTTTGGGATTTCCAGTTGATATGGATAGTATTATGGAAATAGCGTGCGAGAATAATCTATATGTTGTAGAAGATACTTGCGAATCGCCAGGAGCGCAATGGAATAGCAGAAAAGCGGGCAGTTTCGGCGATATATCTACAATAAGTTTTTATTTAAGTCATCATATTACAACTGTGGAAGGTGGAATGCTTTTTACAAACAACGATGAGCTTGCGGAATTGGGGCGTATTATTCGTTCTCAAGGAGTAATGCGTAATGTTCAAAGCCAAGAATACAAAGACGTCATAAATTCTCAGCATCCAACCATAGACCCGAGATTTTTATTTGCCAACATCGGATTTAATTTTCGCCCCACGGAAATGGAGGGCGCGTTCGGGGTGGTGCAGTTCAAAAAATTTAACAGTTATCTGCACGATAGGATAATTAACGCTAGTTTTTGGAACTCAGAACTTAGCAAGTTTTCCGAATATTTGATATTGCCTACCACCGCAAGCGCCAAAGCAAAAAATTCCTGGTTTTTTTATCCTGTTATGTTGCGCGACAATGACAGATTCACGGTTAAGGATATAACTTCCTTTTTAGAAAATAAGGGAATTGAAACACGCCCGATTATGAGCGGAGATTTTACCCGTCATCCATTATTTGGTATGTTTGATTCCCGGGTTGCAAGCGAGTTAAATAATTCCCAATTTATTCACAACAGGGGATTTATCATCGGTGTTCACGCGGGCATAAAGCACGAAGAGCGGAAATACGTTGTTTCCTGCTTTGAGGATTTTTTTTCGAATCGATAAATGGTAATATAGCTTTATGGAAAAATATATAAAAGTGGTATACGATGAAAAATTAAGGCCTTATACGGAATACCCAGAGCACCTGGCGGGGTATCTTATGGACAGATTTTCGATTCATAAAGGCGCTCGCTTGCTTGATGTTGGGTGCGGAAGGGGTGACATGCTCAAGGCTTTTCAGCGTGCGGACCTGCAAGTGCAAGGATTAGAATTGCATGATTATAAATCAGAGCTGTTGACTGATAAAAAGGTGGATTTGGCTAACTTTGAGACAGACAGGTTTCCTTTTGAGGACAATACTTTTGATGTTGTTTTTTCCAAATCAGTTATTGAGCATTTGCACAATCCGGAGAACTTTATTAAAGAATCTAATAGAATTCTAAAGCCGGGCGGGCGGATTATCACTCTAACGCCAGACTGGCAAACGCAGATATATATTTTTTATAACGATTCTACGCATGTACAGCCATATACTACAGTCGGGCTTAAAAACCTACTAAGCATGCATGATTTTACAGGGTCTCGCGCGGAATTGTTTTATCAGCTCCCGCTTGTATGGAATATGCCTTTTTTAAAGCCTTTGTTGAAACCTTTGCGAGTATTTTTTCCCGTCAAAAAAGTCAACAAGTCAGGGTTCTTGCGTTGGGCGCGGGAACTTATGATTTTGGGTACCGGGGTAAAGTAATTTATAGCCCGAGCTTGCGGGCAAGTTCATCGGCTAGCGGCGCCAAGCCGGCTTTCTTTTTTTTCAGGTCCCATTCTTTTTCCCAAAGGTGTATTAAATCAACTGGAACAGAATCTTCAAATATAGCTGCCAGAAAAGCAATCAGCTCTTCTTCGTTGGGCACGTAATTATCTAATTGGTTTTTTATAATATAAGGAAGCTGTTCAAAATCGTGACAGCGCTTTGCGCCGGGCAAAGAGTTGTAAAATCTATCGCCAAAATTTATGGCAGGTTTTTTTAGAAGCAATCCTTCCCAGGCGGTCGTGCCCGCAATTGTCGCCACTAGTTTTGTTTTGGGCAGTATTGAGTATGTGCTGATAGAAGGGTCGATTAATTTTACGTTTGGCATTTTTAAAATTTCTTTATAGAACGAGCGTGGCCTGTATTCAACCATAACCGGATGCTCTTTTACGTAAAGCGTATAATGCAAAGGCAGGGAGCGGGCAATTTGCTTAATTACATATTTTTGGTCCACGTAAAATGGCGCATAGAGCATGGTCGAAATTTCCGGCTGGTAGTGTAGTGAGAAATACGCAAAATCGCAATCCGGATTAAACGGGCTATATAGGTCCGTAAGGCCAATAAGATTCCTTGCCTTGCGTTTTAACCTGTTAGAAAGGTATTGCCAAGGATTAGAATCGTATGAATAGTCCTTAAATTTTTTTTGTTTTTGATATTCTTTCATTATGTGAATAAACCACTTGGCTGACTGGGTAAAAGATTTGGGGCGTAAAAATTTTAAATGGCTGCTTCTGGTAGTGGCTTTTCTGGCTTGAACAACGCTTGTGTGGTATGTTGTGGGCTGATTGCGAAAATTCTCCAAGAATCTTTTTGCTTCGTTAAGATATTTTTCCGGAGCGCCTTCTTTTTTATTTCTGGCAAAAATTTTATCAGCACTGCTAAAGATGTTATAGGTTTCACTTATTACTTGCCTTTTTTCGGTGCATGATTCTATAACAAACATTGTTCTAATTCCCATTTTTTTTGCTATGTGGTACAAGAGTACTCCGGCAATCCCGCCAATAACAGAACAGAACAAAAAATCAGGCTTTTCTTTTTTTAAGAAAGAAATTATTTTCCTGGCATAGGCCTGGGTAATTCTCATCAGTTCCTCGTGGTTAAAAGGCGGAATATCGTAGGGATATTCTTTAACAGGTATGTTGTACATTAAAGTCCTGTCGACCATAATGTATGGCCACAGGTTGGGGATGCCGTACTCTTTTTCTAGGTAGGATAGGTACTTAAGGTCAACTTTTTCTTCTTTGTACTTTTTTTGGACGTCTTCATCCAGAAGAAGAGCAGAATAATTTATGTCTTTTTGCTCTTTCAGAAAGTCTAAGCTTGCCCGCGTGTATACAAATCCGCAAAATTCATTAACTCGGTATTTTTTCTTTAAATGCACGGCAATATAGTGTCCAATGTGTGCAAATCTGCGTTGTAATAAAAAACAACCTTTCATAAGGATACCCTTGATTTTATTGTGTAAATTTATTATTATAGTATAGTTAGTTTAGCTAAATGTCAAACTAAAATGCATCGATTTGCTAGCAAAAAGGGCAAAAATATCACTAGAGGCGCTGATTTTCCGTTTATTCGCTATTTTTAGGCATATGCAACTGAAAAATAACGTAATTTTTACCTTGCCCAGATTTTTCAATAAGGCATTTGGAAAATATCGCCTGCAAATTATTTTGCTGGCGGTTTTGGGTTTTATTAACAGCGTTTTAGAGGGAATAGGGATTAGTACGGTTATTCCTATTTTTTCTTTTGTGGCTAACGACGGCGCTAAGGGCACTGATATTATTTCCCGCACTATTGAAAGGATTTTTTCGTGGCTTAATCTGGGATACAACGTTAGGAACCTTTTAATTTTTATTGGTGTATTATTTATTCTCAAAGTTTTGGTGATGTTTGTCAAAGAATATATTACCGATTATGTAATGGCAAATTATCAAAAAAATACCCGGACTTCTATTTTGGGTTCAGTTTTAAAATCCAATTGGCCGTATCTTTCTCAGCAAAAACTAGGGCATTTAGATCAGATAATGACAACCAACATCAATAATATTTCCAGTCTGTTTGGATGCTTTAGCACGCTTCTTCTTGTTTTTGCCAAAGTGCTTGTTTATTCCGTGATTGTTGTAAATATTTCTTTGGTTATCGCGCTTGCGACCGTTGTCATGGGTTTGGTCAGTTTTTTTATTTTTAAACCTTTGTTTTATAAAGCCAAAGAGATTTCCAGCAAAACAGAACTCTTAAACAGGACTTCTTCGCATTACATCAATGAAAACGTTCTGGGAATGAAGACTATAAAATCCATGAACGTGGAGAAAAGCGTTCTAAAAAAGGCGGTTGGGTATTTTGATGATTTTAGGAAATATACAATGGAGCTAGTAATTGTGCGTGGTCTGACAGACGTGCTTTTGCAGATAATCGGAGTCGGCTTTATTATGGTGGCTTTTGTGTTTTTTTATAAAACATCTGTATTTAATTTTGCTTCTTTTGCGGTTATGGTCTACGCGGTTAATCAAGTCTTTTTGCAAATACAGGCTTCCCAAGCCCAGCTACATAGGATTGTGGCTTTGTCTCCGTATATGAATAAGGTAATCGAGTATATAGGCGAGGCAGATAAGCACAAAGAGCAGGATTCTGGCAGCGCAAAATTTTCTTTTAAAAATAATATTGAATTTAAGGCTATAGTTTTCCATTACAATGAATCTGATTCTGTTTTGAATGGCTTGAATTTTGACATAAAAAAAGGTGAAATGATTGGCCTAATCGGCCCGTCTGGCGCTGGCAAAACAACTATTGTGGATCTGATTTTGCGTTTGTACACCCCTGTTAATGGAGAAATTTTAATTGACGGAAAAAACATCGATACCATAGAAATTAATGATTGGAGAAATAATATTGGCTATGTTTCGCAGGATATTTTTCTTATGAATGATACGGTTGCTAATAATATTAAATTTTATGACAGCAATATAAAAACCCAGGATATAGAAAGGGCTGCAAAAATGGCTAATATATACGGATTTATAAAAAATTTGCCAGATCAATTTGAAACCATAATTGGTGAGAGAGGAGTTTTGCTGAGCGCCGGGCAAAGACAAAGAATTATCATTGCCCGTGTGCTTGCTAAAAATCCAGAGTTTTTAATTCTCGATGAGGCTACAAGCGCTTTGGATAATGAGTCGGAAATAGAAGTCCAAAAAGTAATCGAAGGGCTGAAAGGAAAGATTACCGTACTGGCTATAGCGCACCGACTTTCGACTGTGATTAATTCGGATAGATTGGTTGTAATAGAAAATGGAAAAATTACCGAATCCGCTTCTCCGGAGAAATTGTTAAAAGAAAAAAAATCATATTTTGCGAAGGTGTATAATTTAAGAGCTGAATAACGTAATTGTATGCGAATATTCTTTTTTGGATGGGATCACCTCAAAGACGACCATGCGGCAATAGCGTCTAAACTGCAACGATCCGGCCACGAAATTTTGTATTGGACAACACCTTCAGACGAAACAAAAATCGATATAGCCAGATTTTCATCTATAATATTTCATAATATTGTAGAAGCCTCATGGGGAAAAGGCGCGCCGAGAATTGACGCGACCAACTTCGAGGCGCCTAGCAAGAATTTGATAGAACAGATGCGGAATACGGAAGCGCTGGTGTTGACAATGATGAATAAGCGTTTTGATTGGATGTGCGCGGATGAGAGGCGACACCTGTATTACAATTTATTGCAATATTGGCAAGGCGTGTTAAAAAAGTATGCGCCTGATATTATTATTTTCATAAACATACCGCATACTGTGTATGATTATGTTGTTTATGAAATGGCCAAGCGAGCGAACATAAAAACAATTATGTTTGACGATATTTTAATTTCCGACAGGCTTTTGCTTATTAATGATTTTCGCCAGGGTGGCAAGTATTTAGTTGATTATGATTATAGTCAAAATTATGTGGCCGAAGATTTAAGCGAAGATCTAAAATCATATTATAAAAAGCAAACAGATTCAAGCGTTGATTCTACTCCGGGATATGTTAAGCAGGATTTTAAACAAAACACTTTAAGGAATAATTTTTTAAAAAAAGCAAAAGCTGTAAAGCAAGGCATCGAGGATCGCTCTATTTTTCGCAAGACGTACGAATATTTTTTGAAGCTGTTTGGGGATAACCTAATGAAAGATTATCAAAATTTGCAGGAAATACCCGATTTAAATAAAAAGTTTGTTTATATTCCCTTGAATTACCAGCCAGAATGCACATCAAGCCCCATGGCAGACGTGTTTGCGGATCAGATACTTATGATTGAAACAGTGGCATCTTCGATACCGAATGATTGGATTATTTATGTTAAAGAACATCCAATACAGTGGCTAGCTCGGGGTCTGAATTATTATAGTTCTAGGTATAAGGGATATTATAAAAAAATAGCGTCAATTCCCCGTGTCAAAATTATTCCAGTTAAAACAAATAATTACGAATTAATCGGGGCATCTCTGGTTGTTGTAACAGCCACCGGAACAACCGCCCTAGAAGCTGTTTTAAGGTCAAAACCGGCTGTTGTATTTGGGTATCCTTGGTATCAGAATTGCCCATCCCTTTTGCGCGCGCATGATACTCGGTCTTGCCGGGAGGCTATTGATAAGGTGGTTCAGGGGCTTTCTATCAGTCAGCAAGAAGTTATTAATTTTATAAAGGCACTTGAAAAAAATACCATAAAAGGGTATCTTAGTTCTTATTCGGAAAGCAACTCCCAGCTGTCTTGGAGAGAGAACGCAGATAATATAAGCGAAGTATTATTAAGAGAAATAGGAGGAATTTAATTTATTAATTGTTACTCTATGAATGGATTAGCTGATATTTTAGACAATAAAGTTGTTCTAGTAACCGGAGGAACAGGTTCTTTTGGAAAGAATTTTGTTAAGTTTTTGTTAAGTAATTGTAAGTGCAAAAAAATTATAATTTTTAGCCGGGACGAACTAAAGCAGTTTCAAATTGGCCGAGAGATGAACAGCAACGATAATCTTAGGTTTTTTCTTGGAGATATACGCGATTTAGCGCGTTTAGAAAGGGCGTTTGACGGAGTTGATGTGATTGTGCATGCCGCCGCCTTGAAACAAGTGGATACGATTGAATACAATCCTTTTGAAGCGGTTAAAACCAACATACTGGGCAGTCAGAATGTTATAGACGCAGCCATAAATAAAGGCGTGGAAAAAGTGTTATTAATATCTACAGACAAAGCGTCCCAGCCCTCGAATTTGTACGGCTCAACAAAGCTATGCGCGGAAAAGCTTTTTGTTAGCGCTAATACTTTTTCCAAAGGTAAGACAAAATTCAGCTGTGTCCGGTATGGCAATGTTATTGCCAGCCGGGGGAGTATCATAGAAGTGCTTTTACAGAGTCAAAACGACGAAAAGGTTTACATTACAGATGAAAGGATGACTAGATTTTGGATAACCTTGGAAAGAAGTTTTCAGCTGGTGTCATTTGCTTTGAGGTATATGGAGGGTGGCGAGATATTTATTCCCAAGCTTCCAAGTATGAAGTTGGTTGATGTGTTTGATGCGGTTGTGCCTGGCGTTAAAAGGGAAATTATAGGAATCAAAGGCGGTGAGAAATTACACGAAGTGCTTCTTTCCAACGAAGAAGCCCGACACGCGGTTGAGATAAATGATTATTATATTGTATTGCGCGATTCTAAGTATTTTCCAAAGGACTTATACAAAAAATACTATATGCACGGGAAAAAGTTGAGTCCTGATTTTTTATTGGTAAGCAATTTAAACGATAAATGGCTAACCGTAAAAGAATTAAGGGGCATACTTAATTTGGAATAAGTAGGGTAAAAATGCTTTTTAATTCTTTTGAGTTTCTAATTTTTTTCTTTCTGATCGCGCTGGTTTACTTTTTTATGCCCCATCGGTTTCGATGGGTGTTTCTTTTGGCTGCCAGCTATTATTTTTACATGGCTTGGAAGCCGGAATATATAATTTTGATTATTGCTTCCACTTTGATCGACTATTTTGCCGGTTTAAAGATGGACCAAGAGGCGTAAAAGACAAAAAGGCGGAAATACTTGGATTTCAGCCTTTTTTGTTTTTGCCAACACCGGCTTGTGGCACGGGGCCAAGTGGAGCTTTGTGGCACTTGATTTAAGCATGATGCATACTGTTTTGCGCTATAATTTAATTGGCGTCGCTGCGGACATATTGGGTTATAATGCTATAATAAATAATAACGGATTTAGAAATGATGGCAGCCGATACGAAGGACGAATAATCAACAATACAAACAGAGAGGGGGCGTGAACAAGAGACGCGTAAATGGTTTTTTCTTTTAAGATTTTTTTAATCCTGTTTAGTTCGGACCATTCGACGCGGAGATGCTGGACTTTAATCATGGATCGGAAAAAACATACCTGCGCCTGTTTATTAAAATGGCCGAGTCAAACAATCAGCTTAACAAGTATGCAGACGTTGACAATCTGCGCCAAAGACTGTATAACAGTATAAGCAATTTTGAAATTTTTTCTGAGCAATAAGATGATATCATTTAACTAATCCTTCCTAAATTCCGTTAATAATTATGAACGTTCTCGGCATCAATCAAATTCCCGGAATGCTGATGTGGCTGCACGATAGCGCGGCCGCAATTGTCAAAGATGGAATTCTGGCGGCCGCGGTTGAGGAAGAGAGATTTAACAGAATCAGGCATTCGCGGGGATATCCCAAGCATTCCGTTGACTATTGTTTGGAAAAAGCTAATCTTAAAAAAGACGAGATTGACGTGATTGCCATATCGCAGGATCCATACCAGTATCTTTCCTATTCGCCGGCGTATTTGAATCCCAAATCGTTCTTAAGGAAGACGGCCAATGCCGGAATTTTTTATTATTTTAAAAGAAGGGCGGCCCGGGAGTACCCAAACGCGAAAGTAGTATATATTCCCCACCATTTAAGCCACGCGGCCAGCGCGTACCGGTGTTCAAATTTTAAAGAGGCGAATATCTTGACAATCGACGCTTCCGGGGAAACCGAAACTTTCGCGTTTTTTATTGGCAAGGGCGGGAGCATAAAAAAGATTTGGGATATCAAACTGGATGACTTTGTCGGTAAAAGCAAAAAAAATTCAATCGGCCTTATTTACAGCTACATTACCAATTTTTTGAATTTAGGCGTTAATGGCGAAGGAAAAACAATGGGGCTCGCCAGTTACGGCTCTCCCCATTACGACATGGCGGAGATTTTTAACATTAAAAGCCATGATGACTATATAGTTGACCGGGAAATGATCAGCCGAAAATATGGCCGCTTAAAAAGAAAAACCAAGGAAGAGCCCATAACCCAGGAGCATAAGGATTTGGCCGCCAGCGTACAGCATGCCTTGGAGGAATCAATCTATAATTTAGCCAAAGAAGCGTATGAATACAGCGGCATACGCAATTTTTGCCTGGCTGGAGGCGTGGCTTTGAACTGCAATACCAACAGCAAAATTTTAAATTCTTCGTTCTGCGATTCAATGTTCGTCCAGCCGGCGGCCAACGACGGCGGATGCGCGCTGGGCGCGGCTTTGGAGGCGGCTTCGGTTTTGGATAAGCCTATCCAGTTTGATATGCAGAACGCTTATTTTGGCCCGTCGTTCACCAATGAAGAAATTGAAAAATTCCTCAAAAATACAAAAGTCACCTATACTTACCATAAAAATATAGAGGAAGTCGCGGCCGGCCTTTTGGCGCAAGGAAAAATAATAAGCTGGTTCCAAGGCGGCATGGAGCTGGGGCCGCGCGCTTTGTGCAATCGCTCCATTATGGCGGATCCTTCAGTGCCGGACATGGCGGATAGGGTTAACAATTTCATTAAGCACCGGGAGGCGTGGCGGCCTTTCGCGCCGGTGGTAACCGAAGAAGACGGGGCAAAGTTTTTTGAAAATTATGCCAAAAGCCCATTTATGCTGCATACGTTTTACGTAAAAGAATCTGTCCGGCATTTATTGCCCGCGGTTACGCATACGGACGGCTCGGCGCGCATTCAGACGGTCAACCCCAGCCAGAATCCTCGGTGCTATAGGCTGTTAAAAGAATTTGAAAAGAAGAAAGGCTTTCCCGTGCTTATGAACACTTCGTTCAACGACCAAGGCGAACCTATTGTCTGCACCCCAAAAGACGCCTTCCGCTGCTACTCTTCCACCGGGCTGGACGCTTTGGTCATGGGGAATTTTTTGGTGGCGAAGTAACTTTTTGTCATCTCGAACCCCAGACAAAAGTCATTTAATAATATAAGTATGGCACTTGAATTTGCATAAATAGGAAGTTAAGCGTTGCGGGGTGAGAGATCCCGAAAATTGACGCATTATTCGTCGATTATCGAGATCTCTCACACCTCCATACTTAAACAACGAACCAATCCTTTTTAGTACTATATATTATTTACTTATTACGATCATCGGGTGTTCGAGATGACAACATATTTATGATCAAGTACGGAAGTCAAAATATAGACAAAAGTGATATCAAAGAAGTCATCAAAGTGCTGGAGTCAGACTATTTAACACAGGGCCCCAAGGTTTTTGAGTTTGAAAAAGTTTTAGCAAAATATTGTGGCGCAAAATACGCGGTTGCAGTGAATAGCGGAACCGCTGGTTTGCATTTGGCATATATGGCCGCCGGATTAAAAAAAGGGGATGAAGCCATAACTTCACCCAATACATTTGTGGCTACAGCTAATATGCTTTTGGAATGCGGCGTCCGACCGGTGTTTTGCGATATCAGGGGCGATACATGCAATATTGATGAGGCAAAAATCGAAAAATTGGTCAATAAGAAAACCAAAGCGATTGTGCCGGTTCATTTTGCCGGTCATCCGTGCGCCATGGAAGGCATAAAGCGCGTTGCCAATAAGCGCGGATTAATAGTAATCGAAGACGCGTGCCAAGCTCTGGGCGCAAAATACAAAAGTTCCAAAATAGGAGACTGCAAATATTCAGATATGGCGGTTTTCAGCTTCCATCCGGTTAAATCCATAACCACGGGCGAGGGCGGCGCGATTTTGACCAACAGCAAGAAATTGTACGAAAGATTAATCCGATTAAGGTCTCATGGAGTAACAAAAGATAAAAATGGCTTTAATGTAATGACGGATTTTGGATATAATTATCGCATATCCGAGATGCAGGCAGCTTTGGGGGTAAGTCAGATTAAACGCCTTGATGACTTTATAAAAAAACGCCACCAAGTTGTTAAATGGTATAAGGAAGAATTAGGGGATATTAAAGATATCGTCCTGCCGGCAGAATTAAAAGAAAACAGGAGCGCGTGGCATATTTACGCAATAAGAGTCAAAGACAAGAAATTGAGGCTGTTGCTTTTTAAGCATTTATTGCGAAACAATATCGGAGTTAATTTTCATTTTCCTTGCGTGTACCAGCATCCATATTACAAGAGCCGGGGATTTGCCGGGGTTAAATGCCCAGAAGCGGAATTATACGCGGGTACGGCCATCACACTGCCTCTTCACACCTTGTTAAAAAATAGCGATATTAAATATATTGGAAAAGCGATAAGAAAGTTTTTTAAAGTGAAATGAATTTTGAAGTTAAACAATTAACACCTGATAAATATAATGAATGGGATGATTTTTGCGCCCAAAGCCGCGATGCCTGGTTTTGGCATACATCCGGATGGATAGATTTTATAATAAGCCGCGAGCCGGAAGCGCTGGAATCGCGGAATTTAAGTTTTTTTGTTTATCACAATATCGAGATTAAAGCCGTAGTTCCTTTAGCAATCGAGACCCATAATCAAGAAGACGGGAATAAAGCGCGCGAGTTCTCTTTTGAGCGGTGGGCAATTCCCAGCCCGGTTTTTGGCAATGATTTGCATAATACGATAAAAGACCGGGAAGCCAGAGATGTGGTGCAGGATTTTGTTTTTGGGGAAATTGACCGTTTGGCCCGGGAAAACAAGGTAAAGCGCGCCAGTTTTAATATGAGTTCCTTGGCGCCATTATTGATAGACAAGAAAAACGGATTTAACTATTTAATGAAATTCGGCTATAATGATATTTCCCTGAATGCTCAGATTATTGACTTAAGAAAGCCAATTGAGGAGCTGGAAGCTAATTTGCGTCGAAATCACCGTCGAAACATTAAGAAAGCTAGTGATTTTAAATTCAGGATTTATACGGAAAAAGATATTACCCGCGAGATTTTTAACGCCTACAAGGAAATGCACCATAAAGCCGCCGGCAGAAAAACCCGTTCAAACAAGACTTTTGAATTAATGTATGATTGGTTAAGGAAGGGATTGGCTTTTCTATCTGTGGTGGAGTTGAATAACAACAAGATTGGTTTTGAATATTACAATGTGTACAAAAACAATGTTTATGGCAACAGCGCGGCCAATGACCCGGAGTTTGAAGAACGTTTTCCTATTAGGCATTTTTTGGAATGGAAATCAATTCAATGGATGAAAAGCCAAGGTTTTTCCTTTTACGAAATAGGCTTGCAGCAGTATGGAACCCTATTCCATGATTTTCCGGATAAAAAACAATTGGATATCTCTCATTTTAAAAAAGGATTTGGCGGGTTTACAGTACCTTGGTTCGCGGGAGAGAAGTATTATGACAAAGATTATTTTCTAAAAATAAATAAACAAAGAGCTGATAAGTATGCTAATTTTATAGAATAAAATTAATTAACAACCGTCATCCTGAGCCCGTCCAGGGCGGACTCAGGATGACGCGGTTCTATTTGTCTAGGTTTGGAGGGTACACTAGAACCTCAGAAAGGAGTAAATATATGAGATACTGCACAAAATGTGTACAGCCGGACACCAGGCCGGGCATTGTGTTCGGGGAGGACGGTGTTTGCGGAGCTTGCATGTATGAGGAGGAAAAAAAGTCTATCAACTGGGACGCGCGCTGGCGCGAACTGCAAGGAATAGCCGAATGGGCCAAAGAAACCAGCCGCACGGGTTATGACTGCGTGGTGGGCGTTAGCGGCGGCAAGGACAGCACTTTTCAGGCCTTAACCGCGCGGGACAGGCTTGGTTTGCGGGTTCTTCTTGTTAATTCCGAACCCGAAGGCATAACCGAAATCGGACAGAAGAATATTGAAAATCTAAAGCAGATGGGCTTTGACTGCGTCAGCATCCGCCCTAATACCCGCGTTATGAGGCAGTTAGTAAAAAAATGCTTTTATGAGTACGGAAATCCGGCCAAGATTACGGAGTATTCTTTGACCGCTTCCGCGTATATTGCAAGCCAGGCTTTAAAAATTCCTTTGGTTATTCAGGGTGAGAATGACGCTTTGACCTTGGGCGTTAAAAATATCGGATTGCCGGCTGATGGCAACGCATTGAACTATAATAAGGTGGAAACCCAAATGACTCCTTTGCAGGAATTCATCGGCGGCAAGATTACGGAGCGTGATCTCTTCATGTTCAAATATGACGGGGAAAAAATGGCCAAAGACGGCCACAAGGCAGTCTGGCTGCAGTATTACACCAAAGAGTGGTCCCAGTCGCATAACGCGGAATTTTCCATTCGGCACGGGCTGACCATCCGCCCTAAGGAGTTTGATACCGCGGATATTGGAACATATTGCCCATATTATCAGCTAGACAGCGATATTTGGCCAATGAATATGATGCTTAAATATGTTAAATTTGGATTCGGCCAAGCCACGGACCATGCCTGTTATGATATCAGGGCCGGGATTTTAACAAGGGAAGAAGCTATAAATTTAGTCAAAGAATACGACGGCAAATGCCATAGCCGGTATGTCAAAGGCTTTTGCGATTACATTGGAATTACTTTGGACGAATTCTGGAGAGTGGCTGAATCTTTTCGGGGGCCTATGTGGGAGAAAGATGACCATGGCAAGTGGCATATGCCGGACGCCATTTGGAATAAAGAACAAGGTTTAGGAGGTTTTGATTCGTTTTAACACCGGATGCGGTTATTATGAAATTTGCACTCGGGACGGCCCAATTAGGTTTGGATTACGGCATTAATAACAAACAGGGCCGTCCCTTAAAAAATCAAAGCATCGCTATATTGGAAAAAGCCTGGAGCACGGGCATTCGATTTTTTGATACTTCGCCGGCGTACGGAAAGGCGGAAGAAATTTTGGGGGAATTTATAAGCGCGCATAATCTTCAGGGCGAAATCGCGGTTGTTTCTAAATTTTTTTCGTCTGATTCAGAAGCAGTTGAAAACAAAATTCAAGACACGCTCAAAAAACTTAATTCGGATTCTTTGGATGGATATTTACTGCACAAGGCGGAAGACATGTACAACCCGGAGACGATGGAAGCATTAAAATCGTGCCAACAAAAAGGGCTGGTTAAAAACATCGGCGTTTCCGTTTATAAAGCAAGCGATGCCAGGCACGCGGCTAGCTCCGGAATAATGAATTACATTCAAATACCATACAGCGTTTTTGATCAAAGGCTTGATAAAACTGATTTTTTTACACAAGCCCGCGAGAACAATGTTAAGGTTTTTGCAAGAAGCGTATTTTTGCAAGGGTTAATGCTTATGAAAGACCAAGAAATACCAGTACATTTATCCGGAGTTAAAAAGCATTTATTGGAGTTTGATGAGATTATAAATAAATATAATTTAACACGCGAGCAAGCGGCGTTATTGTTTGTATATGCCAGTAAAAATATTGATTACGCGGTTTTTGGCGCGGATACCGCTGAGCAGATAGACAATAACGTGAGAATAGTGGAAGAAACAAAGGATTACGAAGAATGCCTGAAAGAATTAGAAAATAGGTTTAATAATATTAACGAATACATTATTTCACCAAATATGTGGAAGTAATGTTTTTTATTAAACAGCTTATGCTTATTCAAAAAGATAAAACTGCCATAATTTGCGAGATGAGCCAGACATATGAGGGCTCATTTGATATGGCGGAGAAAATTGTAAAATGCGCCATCGGCGCCAAAGCGGACGCGATTAAGTTCCAGGTATTTCAGGCAGATGAACTAGCTACTTCCGATTATAAATATTACGAACTTTTTAAAAAATTAGAACTTTTCCCAGAGCAATGGAAAAAATTAATTGACCAAGCCCATGAGGGCGGAATTTTAACCGTGGCTGATGTTTTTGGAATCGAAAGCGCAAAAATGTTAATCCAAGCAGGCATAGACGCATTCAAAATTCATCCCACGGATGTAAAGAATATCCCTTTGCTGGAGTTTTTAGCCAAGTCCGGCAAGTCCTTGCTGCTTTCGGCCGGCGGAAGCACAAAAGAGGAAATACAAAAAGCCATAAATATCCTTCAATCGCAAAAAAGCGTGGAAATTATTTTAATGCACGGATTCCAGAGTTATCCGACTTTAATAGAAGATACGAATTTAAACAAGATAAGAATATTGCAAAAAACCTTCCATCTTCCCACCGGATTCGCGGACCATATTGACGGCGGTCATGAATTAAAATTCGATTTATGCGAAATGGCTTTGGGTATCGGAGTCAAAGTTATTGAAAAACACATAACTTTAGACCGGAAATTAGAGATGGAAGATTATGAATCAGCCTTGGATCCGGATGTATTTTCCGCTTTTGTGGAAAGAATCAGAACCCTGGAGAAAGCTTTGGGCAAGGAAAGCTTTGAATTTTGCGCCGCCGAAAAAAAATACCGGCAAGAAACCAAAAAGCATATTGTGGCGGGCCATGATTTGGCTGCCGGCCAGATTATCAAACCCGAAGACATAGTTATGAAGCGAACAAGCGAGGAATATGAATTTCAAAAAATAGAAGATATAGCCGGCCAGACGCTTATCAAACCAGTCGCGAAAGACAAGGTAATAAAACTGGAAGATTTAAAAGCAGAATTATCAGCCGGCAAAAAGAGGGTAGTGGCCGCTCTGGCGTGCCGGGTTCAGTCAACCAGGCTTTATGCCAAGCCTCTTCAGCTGATAGACATAGAAAACAATGTTACCATACTTGAGTATTTGGTTAAGCAGCTGCAGTCCAAAAAAGAAATCGACCAGGTGGTGCTGGCCATTAGCGAGGGCGAGGAAAATAATCCTTTTGTAAAATTCGCCGAGGAGAAAAATTTGGATTATGTTGTCGGCAGCGAAAAGGACGTGCTCGGCCGGCTGATCGCGGCCGGGGAAAAAGGCCGGGCGGACATTGTTTTTCGGACAACAAGCGAATGTCCGTTTGTTTATCTGGATAATCTAGATGAAATTTTAGAAAAACACATTTCCGGCAATATGGATTTAACGGTTATAGAGCATTTGCCGGAGTGCGTTTATTATGAGTTGGTTAATTTAACAGCCCTGAAGAAGGAACATCAAGACGGCGAAGATCGGCATCGGAGCGAATTTTGCACTTTATACATTAATGAAAATCCGGAAAAATTTAATATTCAAAAAATAGGCATAGAAGACCCTTCTTTGCGCCGGCCGGAGATACGAATTGTGGTTGATTATCCGGAGGATTTAATAGTGGTGCGCGAGATCTACAAAGCTCTTGCCCGGGGAGCGAAAGATTCGTTTATCCCAATAAAAGACATTATCAATTATTTGGACAGCCATCCGGAACTAAAAGCTCTTAACGGCTGGATAGACGCCGGGGAAGGGCGCATTTGGGAATAAAAAAATGTCATCAACTATAGCAAGCAAGCCACGTCAATAGAAGACAGATATATTTTTATGATGGCGAATTTCAAAAAATTTATTCAAGAACATAAGCTAATTTTAGCTAATGCCGTGCTGTTGGCGCTTTTAATGGTTGCGCCTTTGATCGCGTTTCCCATTATGACCAAGGATACGTATCAAGGCATAAATATCGCCAATCATGGATTTGACGAGCTTTGGTATCTTTCCCGCGCCAAGGAAGCGCTGGACGGCAATGCCATGGGCAACGCCCTGATTCGCGAGGGAAAAAATAAGCCAGACCCATATTACAACTATGTTGAAAAAGCCGTGTTTGCCCCTTTTCGCGTTTTAGGCATAGCGGAACATGTTAATGTGGCAACCGTGTACGCGGTTCTTAACGCCGTGGGAGTTTTTTTGCTGGCGCTCTTAATTTATTTTTTTGTATGGCAGATTTCCGGGAGCAAGATTCTGGCCGTTGCCAATTCTTTGTTGATAATAGGGGGTTATGCCATTGCCACCCCTTCGCTATTGCTTTCAATTAACGTTTACAGCCGGGCCATGACCCCATATATTCCTTTGGTGTTTACTTTTTTGTACTTGAATTTTCTAGTGAAAGTTTTGCGGCAGAAATCATGGAAACACGCTGGTTGCGGCGGCGCGGCCTTGGGAATTTTGTTTTACATATATTTTTACGCCTGGTCCTATATATTTGTTTTAAACGCTTCTTTAATTTTGTTTTGCCTGATAAAAAAAGAATATTCTTACATAAAGTATATTCTGGCAATGAGCGGAATTGGGTTTTTACTGGGAGCGTATAATATTTTTAACATAATATTGTCCCACCAGGGGGAGCTGGGCAGGCAATTATCTTATTTCCATTGGGTGGTGTATTCGCACGCGCCCGTATTTAATGCTGTGGGATTTATTTGCCTGCTTTTACTGGGAATTACCTGGACAAAGTTCAAGAAAGACAGGAATTTTTTTCTCTTTTCCTCCTTTATACTGGCCGGGTGGCTAGTATTGAACCAGCACGTAATTACTGGTACAATGTTACAGTTCGGGCATTACTACCAGCACTTTGTCATACCAACATCAATTATCGTGGTTACGTATCTGATATGGATGATTTTAAAGAAAACCAGGCATCAAAAGCTGCTGTTCGCGGCCATTGTGCTGTTTGTGTACGCTAATACCATCTTGGGCCAATATCGAGCGGTTCTGACCAATTACCAGGCAAAGCAGGATAGGCAGCAGTACGTTCCCATTATTGATTATTTAAACAAGGAAGATGGCTCCGGCGTTGTTCTGGCGGCTGATGACGCGGATGAATATGTTGTGACCATTTACACTCCGCATGATTTGTTTTGGAGCCGAAGTTTTTTGATTGTGAATGTTCCCTTGGAAGAGCGCTTGCGAGACACGCTGTATGTTTACCTTTATCTAAATGCCGAATCCAGAAATAATTTTGAGCCGTACTTGCGCGCGATTCTCGCGCCCGCGGAATACCGGCAATATATTTCTCCGTTCTATCGGGGGATATACGAGGCCTTGGAAGGATATTCTTCGGGGTTAACTTATGATGAATATTATGAGAAAGCCGCGCTAAAGGATGAATTGATATTAAAACAAAGGGAAGTTCTTATTAAATCTTTGGCTGCCGGATACAATTCTTTAATGAAAAGCGGGCATGGGATTGCCGGGTTTATGGAGAAATACGGCATTACATATGTGATTTGGGACAAAGACAAGAATCCGGAGTGGGACGTTTCCGCCCTGAACGCGGCCGAGGTTGCGTCATCCAACAAAATTTTTTTGTATAAGGTTAATTAATGTGTCCTATTCAGAATATGAAACTTAGCATAGTTATTCCCGCGCATAACGAATCAAAAAATTTACAATTGCTCATACCTCAGCTGGATACAACTCTTTCGACCATTGGCGAGGAATACGAAATTATCATAGTTGACAATGCTTCGGTTGATGACACTTCGGCGGAGATTGATCTGCTCAAAAAAAAGTTTCCCAAAGTAGTGGGCATATTTGAACCGGAAAAAGGATTTGGCAGCGCCATACTAGCCGGTTTAAAGAACGCCCAAGGTGAAGTCTTAGGCTATATTCACGCGGACAACCAGATGGAATCAATGGATGTATTGCGCATTTATAAAAAGCTTAAGCAGGAGAATTTGGCGCTGTGCAAAGCTACAAGGCTGGACAGGCATGACGGGTTTGTCCGGTGGGTTATAAGCCGGGTGTATAATATTTTGTTTAGGATTATGTTCCGCGCGCGTCTGCGCGACATCAACGGCAGTCCGAAGCTTTTTACCGGAGAATTTTTTCAAAAAGCAAATATCTCTTCCCGCGATTGGTTTATTGATCCGGAAATTGTTATCAAAGCGCAAAAAATGGGAGTCCGCATGGGTGAAGTGGAAATACACACTTTGCCCAGAGAATACGGCTTTTCGCAAGTTCGGCTGCAAACTGTTATAGAGTTTATAAAAAATATGCTTTCATACTGGAAGAAAAAATAATATAGACCTCTTGCAGAATAATTTTTCGTGGCGAAATTCAAAAATTTTGAGCGAAAATTATGAAGAATGAGGAAGCGATATAGCCATATCGTTGACGAATTATGAATAATTTGCAGCCAAAATTTTTGAATTGCAGCAGAAAGGATTATTCTGCAAGAGGTCTTATGAATGCCTTTTGGAAAAATCGCTCGGTTTTAGTTACCGGAGCCTCGGGGTTTATTGGCTCCCATCTGGCATCTGAATTACTTAGCTTCGGCGCAAACGTGGTTGCCATGCTCGATAAAGACGCTTCTTTTGCCAGATTGGATGGAATGCGAAGCAAAATAAGCATACAGCGCGCGGACGAATGGGATTATAAGAATCTAAAAAAAATTCTTCATCATGTTAAGCCAAGCGTTATTTTTCACTTAAGGGCGGTGGTAAATCAGGAATCAGTTAATGACAAAAGAAAATCTTTCTGGCAGGTAAACGTGGAAGATACCAAGGAGCTTGCCCGGGCCTCGGCTGATATTGAATTAGAATCATTTGTAAACGCCGGCACAATAGCGGAATACGGCGCCAGCGGAGCTCCTTTTAAAGAAGACGCCAAAGCTAAGCCGATTTCGGCTTACGGGGAAACCAAGCTGGCGGCCACAAACTGGCTGAAAAGTTTTTCCCGGGAGAAACTTTTTCCGGCTATTATGATTCGCTCCTCCGTTGTCTATGGCCCCGGGCAGAATATACATACGTATCTAGTCCCTAATGTTATTATGAACTGTATTCGGGGGGAAGATTTTCGGGTAATGTCAAATGGTTTGCAAACCAGGGATCCTCTGTATCTAGATGATGACGTGCGTGGACTAATTTTGGCGGCCAGCGAGCCAAAAGCCATAGGCGAGATAATTAATTTAGGGCTGGGAGAAGAGAGGGCGGTTATAGATATAGCGCGCTTGATAAATAAATTAATGGGAAACCCTATTTCCATAGAAGCGGGAGAGAAAAACAGCCGCACTGAAGAGAATAAGAATTACTGGCACGATACAAGCAAAGCCAGACGTTTGCTGGGATGGTTTCCTAAATTCAGCTTAGAGGACGGATTAAAGACAACAATTAAATGGTATAAAGAATATTTTAAAAAATATGGCGCAAAATAGAAAAAAACATGCAAATCTTCGCGTGCCTTATGCTTTGGCTGTTTTTGGGGACGCGGAAAGAAAAGCGGTCATGGATGTTTTAAAAACGCCGATGATTGTGCCGGGTAAGCAGGCAAAGGAATTTGAGGGCAAAATCGCCCGTCTTTTTGGCAAGAAGCATGGGGTGCTGGTCAATTCTGGCTCATCCGCCAATTTATTGGCTTTTGAGCTTTTAAATCTGCCGAAAGGTTCGGAAGTAATTACTCCGGTTTTAACCTTTGGAACCACGCTGGCGCCTATTTTGCAAAAAGGATTAGTGCCGGTTTTTGCGGATGTTATGCTCGGGGATTATGGCATTGATATTGACCAACTTGAATCCCTTATAACCAAAAAAACCAAGGCCTTAATGATACCGTCTTTAATGGGCAACATACCCGACCTTCGCCGGTTGCGGGCAATCGCGAACAAGCATAAGTTATTTTTGATAGAAGATTCTTGCGATACTTTAGGCGCTAAGCTTTATTCCCGGCCCACCGGAGTTTACAGCGATATTTCCACCACCAGCTTTTACGCGGCTCATATTATTACTGCCGCCGGCACCGGCGGCATGATTTGCGTGAACAATAAAATATGGTATCAGCGGGCAAAGATTCTGACCGGATGGGGGCGCTCCAGCGCCGTCAACGAATCAGAAAAGGCCAAAAAGCGTTTTGGCGGAAGCGTTGACGGCATACCTTATGACGGAAAATTTATTTTTGAAGAAGCGGGGTACAACTTCCAGTCAACCGAAATTTCCGCCGCCTTCGCGCTCCAGCAGATGAAGCGGTTTCAAAAATTTTATAGGGCCCGGAACCGGAATTTTAAATTATTGCTGAATTTTTTTAAGAAGTATGAAGATTTTTTTGTCCTGCCCGAGCAAAATCCAAACGCTAATACCGCTTGGCTGGCGTTTCCTTTAATGTTGCGGCCCGGCGTGGCGTTTAAGCGGCTTGATTTGGCAAAGTTTTTAGAAGGAAAAAATATTCAGACCAGGCCGCTTTTTACCGGCAACGCCCTGCGCCAGCCGGCCTTTAGAAAAATAAAATGCCGGAGAAGAAAAGGCGGATATCCAAACGCGGATAAAATTATGGCCGGCTCCATACTTATCGGATGCCATCAAGGTCTCAACCAAAAGCAAATTAATCATCTTAAGTCCGCCTTTGATGAGTTTATGGAAAATAATACTTAAACATGAAATATCAATTTTCTGAATCTAACCGTCTTTTTAAAAAAGTCAGCGCCGTTATTCCGCTGGCTTCCCAGACATTCAGTAAAAGTTATCTGCAGTTCGTCGGCGGCCAGTCGCCGCTGTTTTTGGAGCGAGGGAAAGGCGCGCAGGTGTGGGATGTGGACGGCAATAAATATACTGATTTCATTAGCGCGCTTTTGCCGGTTATTCTTGGCTACCAATACAAACCGGTCGACGACGCTATCAGCGCCCAACTAAAGTCGGGAATTATTTTTTCCTTGCCTTCACCTCTTGAATACGAACTGGCGAGCCTTCTTGTTAAGCATATTCCCGGCGCGGAAATGGTTAGGTTTGGAAAAAATGGGTCTGACGCGACCACCGGCGCCATTCGCGTCGCGCGCGCTGTTACCGGCCGCGACCATGTGGCGGCCTGCGGATATCACGGGTGGCATGATTGGTATATTGGCGCCACCACCCGCAATTTAGGCGTTCCCAAAGCCACGCAAAAGCTGACGCATATCTTTGAATACAATAATATTGATTCTTTAAAAAATATTTTCAAAAAACACAAGAGCGAAGTGGCGGCGGTTATTATGGAGCCTATGAATTATGTGGAGCCCAAAAAAGGGTTTCTAAAAAGCGTAAAAAAGCTGGCGCGTGAAAACGGGGCTCTTTTGATTTTTGACGAAACAATTACCGGATTCAGGTGGAGCCTGGGGGGCGCGCAGAAATATTTTGGAGTGACTCCGGATTTGTCCACATTTGGGAAATCCATGGCCAATGGCATGCCTATCAGCGCTTTGGTGGGCAAAAAGAAGTACATGAAAAAAGTGGAAGATGTTTTTTATTCATTTACCCAAGGCGGGGAAGCCTTATCCATTGCCGCGGCCATAGCTACCATCAAGGAAATTGAAAAGAAGAGCGTAATAAACTATATTTGGAAGCTGGGAAAATATCTTCAGGATGAAACAGCCAAATTGATCGATTTAAACGGGTTGGAGCATATTCTAAAAATTACGGGCAAGCCTTGTTGGCAAGTGTTTAAAATATCACCAGCCAAAAAGTACACGGATTTGGAAATAAAAAGCTTTCTGCAGCAGCAAATTATTCAGGAAGGTTTTTTGTGGTATGGCCAGCACAATATGAGTTTTAGCCACACCAGGAAAGACATAGAGGCGCTTTTGCAGGTTTACAAGAAAGCGTTCGCGCAATTAAAGGAGGCAATAGAGCGCCGGGAATTGAAGAAGGCCATAAAAGGAAAGCCAATTGCCAATATTTTTAAGGTGAGATGATATGAATAAAAAGGAAGCAATTTTTGTGCTGGGCGGCGGATTAAAAAAAGATGAGAAAGGCCGATGGAGAACCGCTAATTTTGGCGATAGAAATGAATTTGGGGTTATGGGCGGCTCCTTGCGGGCAGTGGCGGCTGGATATCTTTACAAAGATAATCCAAACAAATTAATTGTATCTTCTGGAGGCAATAGGCCGCTAAAGGGCACCCAAGGCGCGCCCGCGGTAGCCGAAGTTATAAAAGACGAATTAAAAGAGCTGGGAGTGCCAGAGGAGGATATTGCTATTGAAGCTAATTCTAAAAATACCTACGCCCAAATTCGCGAGATGAAAAAGATTATTGATAATAATAAATTAGAAAAAGTTATAGTTATCTCGAATGAATATCATTTGCCCAGGGTCAAAGCCATGATAGAACAAGATGACGAGATGAAAAAAATGCTTGCTAATTCCATTATTAAACTTCAATCCGCGGAAGAAATAGTCATAAAATACGAACCAAAGCGGGCAAGAGAAATTAAATCCATATATAAAAGTCAATCAATGAAGGACAGGATTGCTTTGGAGCAAAAGGGGATAGAAGCCATAGAAAAAGGTACGTACAAATTTGAATAATATGCATATAAAACTAGGAAAACGCAAAATCGGCAAAGGACACCCTGTTTTTATTGTGGCGGAAATGTCTGGCAACCATAATAAGTCGCTGGCGCGCGCGTTGAAAATTGTGGACGCGGCCTCTAGGGCCGGGGCTGATGCCATCAAGCTCCAGACATACACTCCAAATACTTTGACTATTGATTCCGATAAAAAATGGTTTAAAATTCCCAAAGCAAGCGGATGGTCCGGCAAAACTTTGTATGAATTATACAAACAGGCATATACTCCCTGGGAATGGCATGACAAAATAAAAAAACACGCCGAAAAAAAAGGCCTGATATTTTTTTCCACGCCTTTTGACGAAACAGCGGTTGATTTTTTGAAAAAGATGAATGTGCCGGCGTATAAAGTCGCGTCATTCGAAATTGGAGATATTGAATTGCTAAAAAAGATAGGCCAGCAGAAAAAGCCGGTTATTATTTCCCGCGGCATGGCATCAAAAGAAGAAATCAAGCTTGCTCTGCGCGCCCTGCGCAGTGGCGGCGCCAAAGAAATAGCGGTTTTGCATTGCGTAAGCGCATACCCGGCAAAAGCGGAAGATATGAATTTGGCGACAATACCGGATATTGCCAAGCAATTTAAAGTTGTCTCTGGCTTATCGGACCATACTTTAGGCTCAGAAGCTGCTATTGCTTCAGTAGCGCTGGGCGCAAATATCATCGAAAAGCATGTTACCCTTAAGAGGTCGGATGGCGGGCCGGACGCGGCTTTTTCATTGGAGCCAATAGAACTAAAGGAAATGGTATCCTTGATCCGAAAGGCGGAAAAAGCGATTGGCCGGCCAGTTTACAATGTCAGCAAATCAGAGCAATGCAACACGCAATTTAAAAGATCGTTATTTGCGGTTAAAGATATTAAGAAGGGCGCTGTGTTTAACAAAACCAATGTCCGCTCAATTCGTCCGGGCAGCGGGCTCTCTCCAAAGCATTACAATGAAATTCTCAAAAAGAGCGCCAAAACAGATATTGAAAAGGGAACACCCCTAAGCTGGAAGCTAGTAGGCAAATAGTATATGGATGACATTGGTAAAAATTTTATTGTCAGAAAAGCTGAGCCAAAGGATTCCAAGCGAATATGGGAAATTAGGAATCATCCGTCTGTGCGAGAGAATTCTAACAATGCGGAAGAGATTAATTTCGCGGATCATGAAGCTTGGCTCCAGAAGAAGTATTTTAATGGCGAATCAAACCATTGCTATGTTTTGGCGGATAAAGAAAAAAAGGCCGTAGGGTATTGCCGGCTGGATTATGCCGGGCCGGAAGATTCATATATTGTTTCAATCGCCATTGATTGCGATTACCACAAAAAAGGATTAGGCGGATATTTGTTGGGCGAATCCTTGGTTCGCTTAAATTCCAGAAAACCCGTGTTAGCGGAGATAAAAAAGAGAAATATAGCGTCTTTTAAGTTATTCGAAAGGCACGGTTTTAAAAAGTACAAAGCCGATGATTTGAACTATTGTCTAAAATTTAAGAAAAATTAACATGAAAAAGAAATTTAAAATAATAATTTATTCTGTGATCTTGGTTTTTTTTCTGGCTTTTTTTTCTTTGGTTTTTAGGAATCCGTTGGCTGAATCGGGCAATCCAAACGAATTGGCCTATAAATTACGCAGTGCACTATTAAAGAGCGATATCTTTGCTCATTTGCTGCATCCTTATCATTCCTTGAGAAAATTACCTGATATTCTTTTTGCGCCGTATCTTTTTAAAAAGTCTACTTTGCCACAATACAGTCTCTCTGTATCACCAGAGGATTTAGAAATATTAAATAATGCTCTGCCAGATGATCCTATCCAAGGGTATTTACGACAAGAAAATAGGGTGTGGGTAAAAGGGGTTTTTAGCGCGGGTGATTATTCGGAAAAAGTAGATATAAAATATCGGGGAACAAACGCGAACCACTGGAATAGTTTTAAAAAATCTTTTCGCGTCGAATTTCCAAAAAATAATTTATTCCAAGGAATGCGGGCTTTGAATTTGGTGATTCCTTATGATAGATACTATTTTATAGAGCCACTTAATTTTTATCGAGCTAAAAAATTAGGGCTCACTACTTTGGATTTGTCTTTTTCCAGATTGAATTTTAACGGGCAGGATTGGGGGGTTTATCTTTCTAATGAACATTTAAATAATGAGTGGCTAGAAAAAAGAAGAATTCCGGATGATGCCATGATTTTTGGATATGATGATGTTAGCACTCCCGAAGATTCTCCGGATTCTCTTTCCCCATATTTTATTCAAATTGGAAACAAAAAACTGTATTGGGATAAATACACTTCCGCGGAGCATGCTGGCGCTTTTGAAACATTTGCCGATATTGCTATAAATTCCGATGATGAGACATTTAGAAAATCGATTGGCAATATTCTTGATTTGGATAAATATTACTCTTGGAACGTCATGAATATTCTGGCTGGCAGCGATCATCTGGGGTACGATGGCAACACTCTTTTAATATATAATCCGGCAACCGGACGCTTTGAATTCAGTCCTTGGGATGTAGGTGTATTCAAAATTAGCAACCTTGAAAATGGGCAGTATGTAGATAATAGATTTGCATTATCGCGAAGAATATTTAGCTTTCCGGAATTTAGAGAGCAGAGGGATAAGCTATTAAAATCATATATCGAGGATAGCGCGCAATTAGAAGATGATTTATTGTTTTATGATAATTTGGCTAGCGAGACAAAAGCCGATTTTTACAATGATAATGCTAAGTTATTCAATAATTTTCAATTTCGCAGACAGATTAATGAATTTAGAAAAGAGGTTGCGAGTAATTTTGAATCGGCTAAAACTGTGTTGACTTATGATACAGAATATTATACAAACGAATTAGATTCGCCAAATAGCGGAGATTATTCGCCTAGTTACCCAGGTTCTTTTGGGCGTTTTCTTGAGGCCGGGGAATCTCGGTCGGAGTTTTTGGTAAAGAATCTGGAATTTCGCCAGCAAGGGGAAAATGGCATTGTTTTAGGGCCTGGCGTCTATACTTTTTACCAGGATATTATTATTCCTTCCGGGCTTAGTTTTACTATCAGCGCGGGTACGACATTGTATCTGGATAAGGGTGTTTCAATTGTCTCTTATAGTCCGGTTGTAGCCTTAGCAGAAGGAAATTCGCCAATAAGAATGCTCCCGTTAGATTCTAATAAAAAGTGGGGGGCTTTTGCGGTTGTAAATACAAAAAGAAGTCAGAGCCGAATGTATAATGTGGAATTTGACGGAGGTTCTGGCGATATCATAAACGGAATCACATTTACTGGCATGGCGGCGTTTCACAACGCGGATGTTTTGATTGAAAAATCAACAATCAAAAATACAGGAAACGATGATGGCCTTAATATCAAATACGGGACAGTAGTTTTAAAAGATAGCTTTTTCGAAGGAAACTCTTCCGATGGAATTGATCTTGATTTTCCGGGAAAGGAATCGGTTCTATCTGGAAATAAATTTTATAATAACGGGTACGCGGGTGGCGGAGACGCGATTGATCTAAGTTGGAGCAACATTTTAATTGAGAATAACGATATTAACGTGTGCACGGACAAGGGGGTCAGTGTGGGTGAGAGTTCGATGCCTGTAATTACGGGTAATGTAATACAAAATTGTGATATCGGAATCGTGGTTAAAGATTTATCAGTCGCAGAAATTACTAACAATCAAATTAAAAACAGTCGCCTCGGAATTTCAGTCTATCAAAAAAAAGACGTATTTGGTGGAGGAATCGCCAATGTCAAAGAAGTTCATATGGAAAATGTAGAAACAGAGTACGATAAAGACAAGGTGTCCGATATAATTATGACAGACTAGTAATATCAAATAATTATGAAAGCTCAAGAAAAAAAAATAAGACATGAATTTAAGTATATTTTAACCGAGACAGAGGCTCAAATTTTTGAATTGTATATTCAAAAAATAGGATTAAAAAAAGACGCACCACATGGCGGAAGTTATTCTGTCACAACACTATATTTTGATACACCTCTTTTGGAGGATTATCGGGATAAAATGAGCGGATTAAAATATAGGAAAAAGATTCGCGCCCGGGTTTATGGATATGACTTTGGTGGAGAAAGCGATGATGTCTGGCTTGAAATCAAGGAAAAGCATGATATGAATACGGGCAAAAAACGCGACACCATTACTAACGCGGAATGGAAAAGGTTTTCAGGGGATGGGTTATTTTTTGATGTCGCAAGCGTGAGAAAAAAAGATAACAAAAAGCTTAATAATTTTTTTTATTTGTTCTCAAAAAAAAATTATCAGCCAAATGTCGTTGTTCGATACAAGAGAAACGCTTATGTCGGTCAGTTCGTTTCCGATTATCGGGTTACCATAGACAGGAGAATTGAAGCTTGCAAGTGGCATGATTTTAGGTATAATACAATGGTTCCCGTATCACAGGGCAAAGCGGTGCTGGAGGTTAAATTTTTTAGCGCCATGCCATGGTGGTTTCGCGATATGATTTATAGGTTTGAGTTAAGAAGGCAGGCTTTTTCTAAATACACAAATGCCGTTGACGCGCTCAATGGCTTTAATCCAATAAAGAGGTAATAAATACATATGAATAATTTCTATAATCTGACGGTGACCGAGCTTAGCAGTGCTGTTATTGTGCTAAACATAATTTTTTCTTTAATATTGCAGATGGCCATTGTATGGTCTTATAAAAAAACTCACAAAGGGCTCTCGTACTCTCCTTCGTTTATTTTTACTCTTGTTATTGTTGGCCTTTTGGGCACGGTGGTAATGATGGTGGTGCAGAACAATCTGGTTGGAGCGTTTGCTTTGTTGGGCGCGTTTTCTTTAATACGATTTAGAACCATTTTAAAAGAGACACGCGATATTGCTTTTGTTTTTTTTGCTTTAGTTATTGGAATAGCTATCGGCACTAATAATTACACCATCGCGCTTATTTCAACAGCTTTAATTATTTTAATAATGCTGGGTTTCTATAGGTTTGATTTTGGAAAAATTACTAATGGGATAGGATTTATTTTAACTTTCAACGCAAAAGATTCTTTTGATATTGAAAAAGTGAATTCTGTTTTGTCAAAATACGCCAAAACCTATAGTCTGTTGCAAATGCGTTCTTACGGGATTGGTGTTAATACTTATGTTTTTTCATTACGCCCTAAAAATGACAAAGATTCTGTAAGTATTGTAAATTCTCTCAAAGAGCGCGAGGAAGTCAGTAATGTCGAGATCATTACGGGCGAACATAGCGTTGAATATTAGATGAAAAATAGCATAGGAATAATGCAAGGCAGGCTAACGGAGCCTCATGGACGAGGCATTCAATTTTTTCCTTTTTCCGAGTGGGAACAAGAATTCGCCTTGGCAAAAGAGTGCTCTTTAGATGAGGTAGAGTTTATTTTTGATTACCATAGATATCAGGAAAACCCATTGATGAGCGAAGTAGGTATAAGTCGAATTAAAGATTTATCAAAAAAGCATAAAATTGCAGTCAATCATATTTGCGCTGATTTTTTTATGGTCCAACCTTTTTACAGGGTTTCCGAAGATAAGAGAAAAGCAAATATCAATATGTTGAATAAGTTGATTGTCCAAGCATCAAAAATCGGTGCCCAGAATATAGAAATACCTTTGGTTGATAATTCATCTATTAAGAATAATGATGAAAAGAATATTTTAATCGAGTCCATACGGGAGTGTTTGCCAACTGCTGAAAAATATGGAATAATGCTTTCTCTGGAAACCGACCTCAAACCTCCCGAATTTGCTTCTCTGGTAGAGTCGTTCGCCCATAAACTTATAAAAGCGAATTATGATTCTGGTAATAGTTCTGCATTGGGTTATGACTCTAAAGAGGAAATAGGAGTAATAGGAAAATATATTTTTAATATCCACGTCAAGGACAGGTTAGTGGGGGGTACAACTGTTAATTTGGGTGAAGGCGACGCTGATTTTGATAGATTATTTAAGGCATTGAAAGAATTAGGCTATAGTGGTAGTTTTATACTACAAGGAGCAAGAGGAAAGGATGGAGAAGAAGTGGAAACAATTAAAAAATATGTAAAGTTTTTAAAAAATAACATAAAATCATTATTTTGAATATGGGAGATAATACTTTAGATAAATTCAAGCTCAATGGAAAAATATGTGTGGTAACTGGCGGCGCCGGTTTTTTGGGCAGGAAGCACGCCGAAGCTATTTTGGATGCGGATGGCATTCCGGTTCTTCTTGATATTGACGAGGAAAGGATAAACAAAGTTATTAGCGAGCTAAAAAGCGAATACAAAAAAGATGTGGCAGGTTTTAGTGTTGATATTACAAATAAATCCAATCTAGAAAAAGCATTAGAATCAATAATAGATAAGTTTGGCAGAGTTGACGTGCTAATAAATAACGCGACAAATGATCCAAAGGTTGACAAAGATGAAAGCGAAAATAATTGGTCTAGGTTTGAAAATTTTTCAGAAGAAATGTGGAACAATGATATTGATGTGAGTGTTAAGGGGGCTTTTTTGTGTAGTCAAGTATTTGGTGCTCACATGGCAAGAAATCAAGAAGGCGTGATTTTAAATATGTCATCAGATTTAGGTGTTATTGCTCCCGATCAAAGAATTTATGAACAAAAACGATTATCAGAAGAAGATCAACCAGTAAAGCCTGTCACATATTCAGTTGCAAAACACGCGCTTCTAGGGTTAACAAAATACCTTGCCATATATTGGGCAAAAAAAGGTTTGCGAGTAAACGCACTGTGTCCAGGAGGAGTATATAAAAATCAAGACGACGAATTTGTTAAAAAATTAACCAACCTAATTCCTATGGGTAGAATGGCGAACGAGAATGAGTATAAGGCAGCAATATTATTTTTAATATCCGATGCAAGCAGTTATATGACAGGTTCAGCTTTAATTATTGATGGAGGCAGGACTTGCTGGTAATTATTTTATATGAATAGCAATATACAAGAAAAACTTAAATTAACCAAATTACTTGCCCTTGATTTTGACGGCACGCTTACTCTTGGGGCTTATGTTGTTTTTCAAGAAGATGGCAAGGAGTCTGTTGTGTGTAGTCGGCGAGATAGTTTGGGGGTTGATTTGTTAAAAAAAGAAGGAATTGAAGTTGTTGTTATATCCAAAGAAACAAATTCAGTGGTAGAAAAGAGGTGCAATAAGATGAGTATTAAATGTTTTTTTGGGGTAGATAACGGCAAAAGCAAGCTTGATATTTTAGAATCCTATGCCACGGAAAATGGTATAGGGCAAAACGAGATAGTATATATGGGTGATGATGTTACTGATATACCATCAATAGAATTTGCTGGCGTTGGCGCTACTGTTGCGGACGCGCATAATAAGTGCAAAGAAGTAGCTGATTATACAACTAAAAATCGCGGGGGAGATGGGGCAGTCCGTGAAATATGTGAAATGATTTTAAATTCTCAAGATAAAAAATTAAATTATTAATAGACTATGAAAAATTTTATTTTTAAAAATAACAAAGAAATTCCAAGTCTCGGGCTTGGAACTTGGAAACTTTTGGGAGACGAATGCATAAAAGCGGTTAAGCACGCAACTGGTATAGGATATAAACATATTGATACTGCGGACATGTACAAAAACCATAAGGAAGTCGGAAAAGGAATTAAAGAAAGCGGGATTAAACGCGAGGATTTATTTGTTACTTCAAAAATATGGAGCGACAATTACGTAAAAGAGGATATACGCCCAACATGCGAGAGAATGCTCAATGAGATAGGACTTGAATATTTTGATCTGCTTCTTATGCATTGGCCAGACAAATCAAAACCTTTAGAAGAAACATTAAAAGCTTTAAATGAGATAAAAGAAGAAGGGTTAATCCGTTCAATAGGGGTTTCTAATTTTACTATTAATCATATCAAGGATGCCTTAGCAACTGGCGTGGAATTTGTTACAAATCAGGTTGAGTTTCATCCGAGCTTAAATCAAAAAGAGCTTAAAGAATTTTGCGAGGACAATAAAATTTTAATTACTGCTTATTCTCCTTTGGCTCGAGGCGCGGATTTAGAACTTGACGCAATAAAAAACTTGGCTGAAAAATATAAAAAAACTCCAGCGCAGATTGTTATCAACTGGAGTATAGCAAATGGAATGATTACTATTCCTAAGTCAGCGTCTTTGGCGCGAATTGAAGAAAATTTAGCTGCGTTAGATTTTGAACTAGCCAAAAAAGATATCGCGCTTATCGATGGGCTTAATACAGATAATCGTGTTTCAAATCCTGATTTTGGAGAATTTGATTACTAGAATTCATCTTGTATTTTTCTCTAAGCACATCAAGAACATGGTGGAAGATGGCCATGTGTATTGTTTCCACCGCTCCTTGGTTGCGCGATTCCACATGCAATGACTGTTGTGCTATTTCTCGCAGTTTTCCCCCGTCATATCCTGTAAAACCAAACGTGCGTATGTCGTGGGCATTTGCCCATTCAACCGCGCGGATTACATTTTCACTGTTTCCGGAGCCGCTTAAGGCTATTAAAAGGTCTTGGGGTTTGGCAAGGTTTTTTAGTTGCTCCACAAAGATTCGGTCATAGCTTGTGTCGTTGGCCCAGGCAAGAATATAGGGCGTGTTATCCACTAAACTTATCGCTTTTGGCCGTTTTTGGTTTTCAAAATCAGTTAAAATATCTTTTCCAAAATCCTCGCACATGTGGGAAGCGTTAGACGCATTTCCGCCATTGCCAATAAAAAAGATGTTTCTATCGTTTTCATAGGCCGTTGCAAAGGCTTTCATGCAGTCTTCAACCTCTTTTTTATTGATATTTTGGATAAGATTCGAAAAAATTGAAGTATATTGCGCTAAGTCCATATTATTAATATTTTGACTAAAAAATTGACTTTTTTAGTCTTTCTATTATGATTAGCATATCATAATGTAATATACAATAATATGCAAATGCCATTTAATAATATGCCAAAAATAGTAAAAGATATTGGGCCGGGAAAGCCTGTTTTTGTTATCGCGGAAATTGGCATTAATCATAACGGAGATATAGAAATCGCAAAAAAATTGATAGATGTTGCGGTAAAATCAGGCGCAAATGCGGTTAAATTTCAAAAAAGAACTATTGATGTGGTATATACGCCAGAAGAGCTTACAAAGGATAGGGAAAATCCTTTTGGAGATACAAATGGCGATTTAAAACGAGGACTTGAATTTGGACAAAAAGAGTACCAAGAAATAGATACATATTGCAAAGAAAAAAATATTGCGTGGTTTGCTTCTTGTTGGGATGAAGGTAGTGTGGATTTTATAGACCAATTCAACCCGCCTTACTATAAAATAGCTTCTGCTTCCTTAACAGATGATGAACTTCTTAAACATACGCGCTCCAAGGGAAAGCCTGTAATCCTTTCGACTGGAATGAGCACAATGCAGGAAGTTGAGCACGCTATTGAGGTTCTTGGAAAAGACGATTTAATTCTTATGCATACTGTTGCAACCTATCCTGCGGAAAATAAGAATTTAAATTTGCGAGTTATTAATACGTTGCAGAATAAATTTCCGGAAATCCCGGTTGGATACAGTGGGCATGAGGTTGGGCTTATTCCTTCTTTGGTTGCCGCCATCTTAGGCGCCTATGCCGTTGAGCGGCATATTACGCTTGATAGGTCTATGTGGGGTTCGGATCAGGCAGCTAGCGTTGAGCCACAAGGATTAGAGCGCTTGGTGCGCTATATACGCCTTTTTGGCGAAGTGTGCGGTGATGGAATTAAGCGCGTAATTGAAGAAGAAATTCCGGTTAAAGAAAAACTAAGGAGAAAGTAATTTATACTGTATGGCAGAAAAAACAGCGCTCATAACAGGCATTTTGGGGCAGGACGGGGGATATCTTGCTAAACTATTACTCGCCAAGGGATACAAGGTTTACGGATTAGTTAGAAGACATACTAATCCTAATTTTTCTAATACTGATTATTTGGGTATAACAAGTAAAATTGAGTTTGTGGCCGGAGATATGACGGACGAATCATCTCTCATGCAGGTGGTTCGCAACACTAGGCCGGACGAGGTGTATAATCTGGCGGCCCAATCTTTTGTGGGTGCTTCTTGGCAACAGTCAAAGTTAACTACCGAAGTAAACGCTCTTGGGGTTTTGTATTTGCTTAACGCAATAAAGCTTTTTTCTCCAACCGCAAAGTTTTACCAAGCCTCCACTAGCGAGATGTTTGGCAACAGTTCAGAAGGGGATTATTGTACAGAGCAAACTCCTTTTCATCCAGAAAGCCCTTATGCTATTGCAAAGCTGTACGCGTATTGGATGACAAATAATTTTAAAGAAAGTTATGGAATGTTTTGCGTAAATGGAATTTTGTTTAACCATGAATCTCCAATTCGGGGCAGAGAATTTGTTACCCGCAAAATTTCCGATGGTGTAGCCCGAATAAAACTAGGTTCGCAGAATAAAATTAGTCTAGGGAATTTGGATACGAAACGAGATTGGGGGTTTGCCGGAGACCATGTAGAGGCAATGTGGATGATGCTCCAGCAAGAAGAGCCAGATAATTATATTGTTGCAACAGGAGAAACTTATTCAATCAAAGATTTTCTTAAAGAAGCTTTTAATTATGTTGGAATTGAGGATTGGGAAAAATACGTTATTATTGACCCGCGTTTTAAGCGTCCAACGGACATTAAGTGTTTGCGAGGAGATTATTCCAAAGCAAAAGAAAAACTTGGCTGGGAGCCAAGAACTTCATTTAAGAATCTTGTAAAAATGATGGTGGACGCTGACATTGAACGCCTTTCGCAGGCAAAAGCCCCTGTTCAGGAGTCGAAGTTTTAATTTAAAAATTAAAACCCCTCTGTTTCCAGCAGGAGGGTTTTTTTTGGGTGTGTTTTTTACGGCTTTTCTTTTTTTACCTCGACGACAAATATACCAAGGAAGATGATACTTATGGCATATATTCGTCGGAGGTGGGCATCTTCAGGAATACACATCATTGTATAGATAAAAAATATTGAACAAACTACTGCAAAGATAATTCCCAGTACAACTTCCTTGTTTCCATATTTTTTATCCAGGCGCTTGAGCGAGCCAAGGGCAATTGAAATTACGATAATCATGGCAGGGAATTCAATCGCTTCAAACAGGGAAAAACGAAATGCAGTCGGTGCAGAAAAAATACACAATGGAAAAGCAATAATTCCAAGGGTATATTTTTTTAAGGTTCCTACCCTTTTTTCATTTCTGAAAAATTTTACCTTGGTTCGTATCTCCTCTTTCAAGGATCCTGATATTAGAAACAGAAAAAATGGGATTATACATGCCAGCGAAACAGTACTTGTTATGTTTATTGCCAGTTGCAATCCGAACATATATATAACAACAGAATACAGGGAGATAATTACAACGAACAGTGCGAGCCTACTGTTAGTCGTATTCATGGCGTTCCTTTCGGTTGTGTTGTAATGAGCGGAAAATTTTTATTGATACAAAATAATATCATAAATATACAAAATTGTCAATTTCAAAAAAAACAGTGTCATTTAAAAGATAAAAGTGAACACTTTTTGCACTTTTAAAAGTTAAAACTGAACAATCGGCAAATCTGTGATTTTGACCTTTTGGAAGCCGGTGAAATATCCGTTATGCCAAAATCTGATTTCA
>Ga0210057_1000484_pt1 | contig 65440 bp, 73 predicted proteins | sample CryGeyCG2114_010_2_FD_183968 | JGI IMG/M metagenome (GOLD analysis project Ga0210057, IMG submission 183968) | Groundwater microbial communities from aquifer - Crystal Geyser CG10_big_fil_rev_8/21/14_0.10 (SPAdes) (version 2) | ecosystem: Environmental > Aquatic > Deep subsurface > Groundwater ...
CCGAGCACCGCGAGGCGGGGCAGAGGGTGATGTTCTTGCGGTCGAGGTGCGCGTTCGTCTCCGAGAAGTACTTAAGCTCGAAGACGAGCCGCTCGAGAAGGGAGTTGGTTGGGACCCTCTTCTCCCAGATGATCTCGGCCGAGGTGCTCTTCCAGTACTCGTCGGCTTCGACCACGTCGCGGAGGCAGACGGCGTAGGTCTGCGTGGCCGTCCGGTCGTTCACCGTGACGGCCGCCTCGAGGCGGTGGGCGGGGGGACCACCACCTCCGCGAGGTTGACCTCGAGTTCGAGGACATCGCGGTAGAATGCCTGCCACTCCTTTTGCTCGCTCTCGGAGAGGGGCCGGGCTGGGAGCTTGCGAGGGCGACGTGGGCGCTTGGGTCTCACAAACACGCCACTCTTCGCCACCTTTGCTTTCCAGGCATCGGCGACGCGCCCCGCGAGGTCGGAGTCCTTGAGCACGCCCAACCAATCCTGCCCCGTCACCCCGAGATGTTCGAGCTTCTCCAACACTGCCGTCACTTTCTCCCGAGACATCTGCTTCAAGCTTCCCATAAGGGTCGCCTCCTCTCTAAAGAACATGGCTCGCTTTAAAGCTCATTTTGGTTTATCTTTTGCGACCACCATGGCCACCAAAAGGGAACTCCAGGCTCGCCATTTCACTATTTGAAATAGTAGCACGGTACACAATGTATTGTCAAGACGGGCGGGCGTAACTGCTCACGCCCTAGGTATGTTATCCCGGCCCCGTATCCAGTACGGGGTAAACTTGGGTCGGGATCTCCCCATACGAGGGATCCCCCGTAGTGGGACAGGCCCCGGGTTGAACCTGGATCCTTGCCTGCCATCGCTGTGCTTAGGCACTGACAGGCAGGCCGTTCTGCAACGGGATGATACCCAAGAGATGCGAGAGGCGCGGGCAGTTATATCGTCAATTACGTCAATGTCTAAAAAGGCGGTGGAGCGGCGTCCTCGGTTGGAGTGAGCTCAAGGATGTTTGACTCCTCACTCTTTCCGACAGCATTTTCGGCTCGCACCTTAAACTTATAGGGAGTGTCGTTTGTGAGGCCGTCCACGGTGGTGCCGGCGGGGTCGATAACACCCGCGAAAGTAGAGGTAGCCACGAAGTCGTTGTCGCTGTAGAGAATATCGTAACTGGTGATTGCAGAGCCGCCATCATCGGGCGCTGTCCAGAAAAGGAAAACTTCGCCGTCTGTCTCGTTGTCTTCGCCATCAAGATCAGTTATGGTTGTCGGCACCGTAGCGGGAGCGACAGGTGTAGCGGTCGGCACGTTCGAGACCGTGCTTGTGCCAACAGCATTTGCGGCAAAGAGCTTGAACGAGTACTCAATGCCATTTGTAAGGCCAGTAATCGTAGTATCCACAGGGTCGATGACGCCCGCGAAGGTGGTAGTAGAAGTAAAGTTATCAGCACTCAAAAAAAGTTCATAGCCGGTAATAGCAGTGCCGTTTTCGGAGGGAATAGTCCACGTGAGAGTCGCCGCCTCGTCTCCAGCCGTAGCGACCAGGTCGCTAACTGCTCCGGGCGGTCCGGCGGGGGTGGCCGAAACTATGCTTGACGCCTCACCTGTCCCCGCACTGTTTACGGCAAAAATTTTAAAAAAGTATTCAACACCATTGGTGAGAGTTGTGACAGTGGTCGCTAAGTCGACACCGACTCCGTCGTCAAAAAGAAGATCATCAACCGTAAAGTTGTCTGTGCTGAAGCGGACAAGGTAGTCGCTCACGGTGGCGCCCCCATCACTCGCGGGCGCAGTCCACGAAAGAGTGGCCTCACCGTCTCCACGCTCGGCAACGAGAGAAAGCGGGGCCGATGGAGTGGTAGGCTCCGGGTCCGGCGCCGGAGGCGGTGGCGTGGGAGCGGGTGCGGACGAACCGCCCCCACCTCCACCACCGCCACTAAACCCTCCCCCACCACCGGGAGACTGCACCTCAAAAATGGGCTCGCGGTTTATAAGAGAAGAGACGGGTGCGGGCGCCTGTGGTTCTACGGTCGGCGCGAGAGCAACTACTACGGACGACTGCGCCACCGCTTCTTTTTCTATAGTTGGCACTTGAACGATTACATTCGATTCGTTCTTTAAAGATATCTCGTTTGTGGATAAGGGATCGTTTGTCGTTATTAGTTCCACATTGACCACCTGCGCCCCGGGTGTGGTGTCCGCAGACAACAACGAAGATTCCACGTCGATCGCTTCAGTTTGCGCTCCTTCATTTTCATTCGTAGGCAAATCGGCTCCCGGTATCAATGACTCAAGCTCGCCTTTGTCTTCTTTTACTATACCGGCGTTGGGGTTTAGAAAAGGCTCATCTTGTGACTTTACAAAGTCCAAAAAGGGCAAGGCAACGCTCGCCCCACTTACGCCAAAAGAACTGTCCATGCGAACAAAGCGAAGTTCGCGTGTTTTGGCTTGCTTGTCTATAAAGTCGAGGCCCAAGAGAACGGGGATAAGCAGTAGAGCTAAGATGACTAAAGCTTTTGCGGAGGAAACGAGCGAAAAGCGATACTTGCCCTGGAGACCTTGAGTAATGGTAGCGTGGCCATGATTCATCCTTATATTCTACCATAGAAGCGATAGAATAGCAAGTATATGCCTGTGGACAACGGCCCGCGGCTACACGCAGGCTCCTTTGCATGCATGCCCACAAAAGCTCAGCTTTAAACTATTTTCTGCCTTAGAGCACTCTTGTCTAGTATCCATCTTCTAAATCTGACAAAGCTTTTTCTTCAGTTTTTTTAAAGAGTCTTCGTCGAGAATGCTAGCAGCGAGGGGGGCGTGGTCCCGAAAAAGCTTTACAACCGCCTTAAGCTCCTCGGCGGAAACCGTGTCTGCTTTTGTAATCAGTAAAATCTCTTTTTTTTCGGAGAGGCCGGCTCCGTATGATTCAAGCTCACCTCTGATGGCGCGATAGTCGCGCATGGGGTCAACCGAGTCGGCGCTAACACAATGCACGAGCACGCGAGTGCGGCGGATGTGACGGAGAAACTTAGTACCGAGCCCTTTGCCTTCGGAGGCCCCTTCGATCAAGCCTGGAATATCAGCTAAGATAGTGCCGTCCTCAAGTACACCCAGATGTGGCTCAAGGGTGGTGAAATTATAGTTGGCCACCTTACTCTGGGCCTTGGTGATGGCATTTAAAAGACTGGACTTTCCAACATTGGGAAGTCCAATAAAACCAACGTCAGCGATAAGCTGGAGCTCAAGGCCAATGACGGCCTTCCCTCCGGGCTTGCCCGGCTCGAAACGTTTTGGCTCGGAAGCTCGGGCGTGTGAAAAGGCGCGGTTACCCCGTCCCCTCAATCCCCCCTTGGCCACCACCACGCGTTGCCCCGCCTCGAGAAGCTCATTTTCTATGCCACTCGCACGGTTGTATACTAAAGTCCCTCTTGGCACCGCGAGCAAAATGTCACTTCCAGCGGCGCCATCCTTATTGCGCCGGCCGGAAACACCGGAAGGAGCGAGGAAGTTTTTCTCGAAACGGAAGCGACTTAGGTCGAGCACTTGGCTATCGGCCACAATGACGACAGAGCCTCCATTTCCACCATTGCCACCTGACGGCTTCTTCGAGTAGCGGTCTTCACCAAAAGTAACGGCTCCGCGGCCGCCCTTACCTCCCGTAACAGTGATTGTAACTTCGTCGATTAACATATATAGAGGCAGTATGAGGTAGGCAGCCCCGACGCCTTGGTCGTGGCCCCGACCTCGCCTGAGGCGAACGTCGGGGTAAGCAGTAGAAACTCAATCAAACTCTAGCATACTTCGTGTCAAATCATCGAACCACGACACCTAAATCGCATTTGCAGTCTAAACTTCTCTAGGATATACTTTTACCATGGCAAAGAAAAAAATCGACCTTGAAGGTATCTCCGGGCAGATCGAGTCGCTCGCTAGAATTACAAACAGTGGCTTTTCGCGCACAAATGAGCGTATGGATAAAGTAGAAAGGCGACTGGACGGGATCGAAGTTGATGTAAGGGAAATGAAACAAAACGTAAATTTTTTGAGAAGCAACTTAGTGAACAGAGAGGAGTTTAATGATGTTGTAGTACGACTGAAGTTTCTGGAACGCCGGGTGGGCGTGAAGCAACTCCGATAATGACCTAGCGCCTACTTCACCGCGCTTGGAGCAGGCTTCCAGTGCACCCGACAGAGTTTATCGGAATGCTGACGGGCATACTCATATGCGCCGGTGGCGGCCACCGAGCCCATGGCGGCGGCGGTGATGTCTTGTTTGAAGCCCCCAAAAAGATTGACGGTGTCCCCCGCCACAAAAACACCCGGGACAGTGGTGGCCAACATGCCGTCTGCTTTTAGGTAGCCGTACCGGTCAAGCTCACAGCCGAGCGACTGACCGAGGGCCACATTTGGCTTCGCGCCGATTTCTACAAAAAGCCCGTCAACGATGAGCTCTTTCGAACCATTATGCTCTTTTGAGAGGAGAAGCTTCTCCAGCTTCGCTGTGCCCACGATCTCCTCCACTTGCGTATTTTCCAGAATCTCCACCTTGTCCCCAAGCGCCTCCACATGCTCGGCGTTGATGGGCTCCCCTTTCACTGTCGAGCGGGCGATCAGGTAAATCTTTTCGGCGTACTGGGCCAGAAGAAGCACGCCCTTCAAAGAGGCGTCACCCCCGCCGACGACCGCCACTCGTTTGCCTCCATATAGAGGGCCGTCGCAAGTGACGCAGTAGTGCACCCCTTTGTTGGCGAGCTCTTTTTCGTTGGGGAGGTCTAGATGCCGGCGCTCGGCCCCACCGGCCAATATAACACTCTTTGCATAATAGTTATCGCCATCTTCAGTCTCTTCGTTTTCTTTAACCTGCACAGTAAAACAGGCATCTGTGCCGGAAATGGCCGTTACCCACCCTTCGGCGTAGTGGGCGCCAACCGCGAGGGTTTGCTCCTTCATGGTTTTCATAAGGTCATAACCGTCGATTGAAGGCGCGCCTGGATAGTTTTCTATTTTACCCGCTTTAGCCGTCTCGCCCCCAAACTCCCCTTCCACAATAAGGGTGCGCATCTGATAACGGCCGGCGTAGATGGCCGCCGAAAGGCCGGCGGCGCCGGAGCCGACGATGAGGAGGTCGTAGACGGTTTCTTTCTGGGGTTGGTTGTTGGGGGACATAGAGATAGACAATCAACGATGTTTGAGAGCACAAACAACAATCAAGATTATAATGTCAAAAAAGAACGAGGCGATACATCTTAATCACTTGTTTAAGCACGAAGCACAAAATCTGAAGCTCCGACGTTTCACCAAGGGCGAAGGTAGGGGTCCCGACCGCAAGCGTCGGGACACAAACAAATCAGAAGTACTAAGTCCTAAATATCCAAACATGTTTCATTTCTAATTTTTCTACTTTGAATTTAATGCTTGTTTCGTGCTTCAGATTTCGTGCTTCGTGCTTTGTGCTCAACAAGCAGTATAAAAAAACCAGGTGAGAGATTTATGTCCTAGGCAAGCCCAAGGAGTTGTTTCATTCGCCCCTTGTCGAAGCCCACCGTGAGTTCGCCATCTATGTCTATGACCGGCACGCCCGCCTGGCCTGATTTCTTCATCATCTCCTCGCGCCTAGCCACGTCCTCTGCGACGTTGTGCTCGGTGTATTCGACCTCCTTATCATGAAAAAACTCCTTTGCCATTTTGCAGTACATGCACGACGGGGTCGAGTAGATGGTAACCTTGTGCTTTGTCTTGGATTGTGTTTGTTCCATGGTTAATAGGATTTAAACTAATAGAAAAAACTATTATAGCAAATAGAGGAACTTCTCCAAAATATTAAACTCTCTCATGGTTACTTTTCGGAAACGGCAAGCTTCAATACCTCCTGCGTAGCTTTTCGGTAGGTGCAGTAGTCGCACTCCGCTCCGGCCCGAGGGAGAGTGCCGTCGAGGCAGTCTTTGGCATCGAGAAGGGCCTGATCCACCCAGCTCGGGTCGCCCGTGTATGGAATCAGCTTGATGTCAAACTCGAGCTTGCCATCGAAGGCCTCCTTGTCGCTGTCGCCGTTGCAGTAGACGAAGTAACCGGTGTCTGAAACCTTAAAATCGTTTTTTCGAAAGAGCCATTGGTACACCTCCATCTGACGCTTGTAGCCAATTTGCCAGTCGGCGTCGAGCGACACCTCTCCTTCCTTCGACGTGGCTTTATAGTCCACAATAATCAACTCCCCTTGCGGATTAACCCACACATCGTCCACTCCGCCACAGACCAAAAAACCGGTGGCAAAATGGCGATGAGTGATGCCACCACGAAGAGAGTCGCGCCACTCGTCCATCTTTTCGTGCCGATAGGGAACCGCGTCGAGTCCATATGCCTTCATGAGCAGGTGCGCTGTCCCCTTGGCGCGATGCGCGTCAAACTCTTTTTTAAGAAGCTTATCGACGGCGGAGTTGAGACTAAAAGGGTAGCCAGGAGGCCGAGCGGTGCCGAGCTTGTTGTCTATATAAAAACAGCGCGGGCAGGACATAAACAGGTCGAGCTTGGAGCGCGAGAGGCGCCAGTTCGGCCCGCCGTAATTCCACTTGGGGTTGCGATGGGGTTTGTAGTAGGAGGACATTGAAATAGGAAGTAGGAATTAGGAGGTAGGAAGTAGGAAGTAGAGGAAGAACGTCGCGTGTAAGATTAAGGATAGTATACCACAGCGAACGAAAACCTATTGCATCCGAGCAACAGGTATGCTTTGCTAATAAGGGATTTAGTACCCTGAGGAACAGAAGACCATAAGGAGGTCTGCAAATGATAGATGGAATGCGGTTTCGGCTTGAGGTGCGCCTCATGGCGCTCAAGGAGAACCCCGAAGAGGATGAGGTGCGGCATCAGATTGACGAGGAGCTCACCCTGGAACTCAAAGATGGAGGGTATGTCGTTCTTAAGGATGTGCCGCATCTTTGCGGAGGACAAATGCTGAGAGTCAGAGGCCGAGGTAGCTCTCAATTCACAGCAGTGCTCGACTGGCTTACCGTTCTGAATAGAAGCATGGCATACCAGCCAGAGTGGCGGCGGCGAGAGCAGTTCGCTAACGCCTGCGCAGAGGCGGAGGAGCGAAAGGGCGAGCTCCTCGAAATACATCCCGACAGAGGATTCCAGAGAGTGATTGAAGACTTCGGACTGCCGGGACAGCTCGCTACGGCCTTCCATAGCGCGCTACATAACATCGTCTACAGGTCCCTTGGCGAGGCACACCAGCGCCCCAAGTTGCCGGTGGATGATCTGGGTCCGCTTCTCAAGGTCCTCGGGGCGACAGAGTTTCTTCTCAAGGGAACACGTATGGGCATCGTCTGGATGGGCCCCGGCAAGCCAATCGGTATCAAGCCCACGTGAGTTAATCTTTTCCCGGCACCCGCTCGTCGGATTTTCGAATCCGGCGGGCGGTAACTTTTTGTGGGCGTAGATGAGAAGACGTAGACAACACTCCTTAAACATTACGGCACCACCACGATGGCGCCACGATGGGCGGGGTTGTTGAGATTATAGAATCCCCAAACGCCAAGACGAGTGAAGTTCACGCTATATTGACTGCCCTTGCCGACGGAAGAGCTCTGGCTTAAACCTTCATATCCATCCTTGCCGGGCAAATCCAGTTTGGCCACACGTAAGGCAAGGTCACTATCGTTTACAAAACGCACATCATAGCCACGCCTTACTTCGGTCACAAATGGGTCGAAACCATTTTCGTCGTAGTAGATAATCCGCACAACGTCGATTGTGTAAAGACGAGTGGGAGCAGGCACTCCCCCGCCGGCACCCGCATTAACTTTTCGAGGAGGTTCCGCCTGCGTCGGCACCTCATTAGCTATGCCATCTTTCTCTTTCGAGCTTGGGGCCGATTGCGTGTACCAAACTAAAAGAGCCACTAGAGCGATCACTCCGAGAGCGGCGAGCACGTAGTTGCTTTTATGTTGCTCGTACATATCTTGATATTTACCCTACTCTCCTATGCACCCATGTCAAGATGCGTTAAAGCGAAGGCGGAGTTTACTTCCGTTTTTTTGCCCGGGTTAAATATGTCAAAGGGGTCGAAAATCTTTTTTACCTCCTTGAAAAGCCCAAAGATGCGCTCGCCGTACATTTGCTCAAGGTAGGGGCCGCGAATAAGGCCGTCGTTGTGCTCACCCGACATAGAGCCTTTGTATCTAAAGACTAGCGCGTACACTTCAGCTCCGAGTTTTTTTATAATCTCTACGCTCTTGGGGTCGCTCATATCCATAAGGGGGATAATATGGAAGTTGCCCCCGCCAATGTGTCCCGCAATGGTGTAGGTGATGGGGTAGCGCTCCATAATGGCATAGAGTTGGGGCAAAAACTTCGGCAGAAGGTCGGGGCGCACCACAATGTCGTCTATAAACGGAGCTGTGCGCTTGCCCCGCACATGGTGGCGGAGCATATTGAAGCTCTCGCGCCGCACCGTCCAGTATTTTTTATTCTCGGCCTCGCTCGCTGTTACCTTAGTGCGCAGATCGAACGGCTTGAGGGCGGCCTCCGCTTTGTGGGCTTGCGCCTCCGCCTCTTCGTCGGACTCCGCCGTGAACTCGGCCATTAGTACCAGCTTGGGAGCACCGCCACGCAAGGCCATGAGAAGCTCTGGCAAGAAACTCCAGGCCATCCTGACCATCCCCAGCCCCATCTGCTTGGCGAGCTGTGGCAAAAAACGAAGGGCGATGTTAAAGGTGTGGTCGTCGTACGACTCAAAGCTCTCTGGCCGGTGAGCGAGCACGGCCTCATCAATCTCGCCGAGCCGCGCCATGTCGTTTAAAAATATTACAAGTAGGCGGGCATGGGGCTTGGGTCGCACAAGCCCAAGAGTGATTTCGGTGATAATGCCGAGCGTCCCTTGGGAGCCGACGATAAGTTGGGTGGGGTCAAAGAGGCCCCGCTCACGGTTGTAGACATTCCAAAGGGCGTAGCCGGAGGAGTTCTTACCCACCTGAGGCTTTGCTAGTTTTAACTCCTCTTCATGGTCAAAAACTAATTTTGAAAGCTTACGATACAAGTCACCCTCTACCGAATGAAGTCGCTTCTTCGCCTCGAGCGCGGCAAGGGTCAGAGGCTTAAACTCATACTCCTCGCCGTCTTCGAGGACCATCTTCACCGCTCGCACATAACGCTCCGTCTTGCCGTAAGAAAGCGACTTCTCGCCTCCGGCATTGTTGGCCACGATGCCCCCTAAGGCACATAGCTCGCGCGAAGCCGGGTAGCTCGGAAAGATGAGATTGTGTTTGAGGGTCTCGCGCTCAAAATCGCGGTAATACATGCCTGGCTCCACGACCGCGTAGTCGGGGCCGATCTCTCGCAAATGGTTCATGTGGCGTGTGAAAACCATTACAATCGAAGTCGAAAGTGGCCCACCTGACATGTCAGTACCGGCAGCCCGGGCGGTGAGCGAAATATGTCGACCCGCTTCCCGCTCTTTGCGTACAAACTTGACCAAGTGTTTAACATCATCCACGTCGCGTGGAAAGACCACCACTTGTGGACACACCCGAAACAAACTTGCATCTCGGCTGTAGGTTTCTAAGGTGGCCTCATCGGCCATCACCTCCCCACGCACGACCATCTGCAACTGTTGAGCAAGCGTCATCATCATGACTACAGTATACCCCGCGGAGTACGAGAGCGCGTGGGGATAGTGCGACCTACTGACTGTGAGTTACGAAATGGCCCCTCCTCCTGGCCGCGGGGAGGAATCGCAAAGCACCCTCCCCCACATCCCCAGCCACTTAGTGACTGGGGATGTGGGGTGGGAGTGTGGTCTTATCTATAACCGACCAAGCACTAGCGCTGTAAAAAAAGAAAAGGCCCGCCGCGTTCACGCTACGGCGGACCTTTCGGGTCGGCAGAGCGGTCGCGGGGGCCTGAAGTTAGTCCTTGGCTCCATGTCTGGGAAGGTAAAGCTCCACCTTCTCGTGCTTCTCGTGCTTCCCCTGCCGTTGCTCCGGCGTGGGTCGAGGAGGTGGAGGCAGTAACGGCGACGGATGAAAGTGCTCGCGTGCACTAAGCGCCTGATGCTTGGGGCACTCGTGCCGCATCCTGCAGTGGGTGTCCCACTGCCCCGAGTTCCAGCACAGCTTGTCGATGATGCTCTCGACTCTGCCGTGCAAGAACTCGAGCTCCTTGTGCAGGTTCTCGAGTCGCTCACTCGGCGAGAGGGAGAGGGTCTGCTCCACCCGCGACATGCGCGGGTCGGTGAGCTTGATGATGCTTTCCGTGACCCGCTCGACTCGCGCCATGCCGGCGAGAGTCCACACCTTCTCGTCCTGGAGCTCGACGATTCTGTGGACCTTACTAGCGACGATGTAAGTAATACATGCGGAGTAGACGCAGGCAAGAAGCAAAAGCATGCCAAGAAACGTTACCCCCCTCCTCATCTCGGTCCTCCCCTCCTCACGGAGGGCCCCCATGTCTTCCTGCGGAATTCCCATCTAAATCACCTCTTTTGGGTACTGGGGCGGTATGCCCCTCTATGTTAATGATAGCACATACCGGCACACAAGGTCAAGGGCTGTGGGTGTGTCTGCTCGCACCTCACTCATCCCTCGAGTGTCATCCCGTTGCACAACGGGATCCAGGTTCAATTGTCTGTTAGCGACCAGGTCGCTAACACTACACCCCCACATCCCCAGCCACTTAGTGACTGGGGATGTGGGGTGGGAGTGTGGTCTTATCTATAACCGAGAAAGCACTAGCGCTGTAAAAAAAGAAAAGGCCCGCCGCGTTCACGCTACGGCGGACCTTTCGGGTCGGCAGAGCGGTCGCGGGGGGCCTGGTCACAATCATGTGTAGTAGTGCAGGGCTAGGAGACAGGCCATCGCAACAATACCACAGATTGCTATGATGGCCTTCTGTCTCATCAGCTCCTTTACCGGGTTATCATGCATTTTTACCACCTCCTTTCAATTTGCTGAAAATCTCAGAAGTGGTGGCTGCTACAACTGGGGGATAGGCGTGGGGCCGACGAGCTCGAGTCGGCCGTCATTGTCATTGTGGCTGTCGGCGCGAGGAGCGGTGTCCGCACGCGACACAGGCCCATCGGTCTGACCATCCGCGTCGCCAGCGCTCGGACCAGAAGGCGGCGCTCCTCCTCCACCCCGGAAGCCTGCCACAACACTCGCCACTCTAGTACAGAAGGTCTGCCAGACGTGGACCGCGAAGCCGGCGACGCAAAAGGTCACAACCGCGAGCATTGGGCATAGAATAAGCCATGTATAGCGCTCCTCGAACAGGAAGCGCGCCAACCCTTGGTAGCCTAAACCCGACGCGACGAGTGAAGCCGCGGCCGACAAGAACGGGATGGCGAACCAGAAGACGATGACGTAGGCGCCAACACGGTTACCTCTAGTGAAGTCGTCGAAATCTTGCAACCTTCGGCACTTCGGCCAGCCGCCCGTGACCATGAACCCGAGGATGAAAAGCGCCGCCGGCCCAAGCAAGAAGATGAACTCGACCCCCGGCCGAGACAATTCAGCCGTTCCGATGATGAGCAAGTACGGGATGGTCAGGACAAGCCCGACCAGACAGTAGAGTACCCCAAGCAACACATGCATACCGATACCTCCCAAAAGGTGCTTAGACGGAGGCGCTCGCCCCCACCACTACTTAAAGTGTACTACTGAAATCTACTATCGTCAATAGTAGCGGTAGCTTAAACCATCACGCTCACCGCACACACCCATATCCCCAGTCACTAAGTGACTGGGGATATGGGTCTACTTTCAGCGTGAGCGTCTAAGTGGTTTTTGTTGTCTTAAGCCAAGTCTCCACCTTGGGCGTATCGCCTTAAGGAAACCGGCTTTAACCGTGGATACATACCGTTCACGTACCACCACTTTTTCATAGAAGTCCAAGAAGGCAGCCGCACGATATACTGCTCGCAATTGCTCGTAGAGGGTTTTTGGATAACTGTGCCAGAATTCGCCCTCCGGTGCATAAAGATGAGCGTACAATATCTTTCTTCCGTTAAGCCGTGTGGTCAATCGTTCCATCACTCGATTTACCTGCACGAACTCTCGATATGCAAGCGCGAGCGGACCCCAGATGCCGACGTTCATGACCCTGCCGGCGCCAATATTCGTCGGGGAGAACGGGTGTACCGCATCAGTCCGCAACAGGCAAAGCCATAAGGGATAGATACCGAGGTGCTCGTGGGTATGCTCTAGGAGTGCGGTGGTGCGTTCAAGTGGCACGCTGATATCTTGGACAAAATACTCCTGCGCCGTACCCGTCTCGTGAAGCGCTTGGTAGAACGTCCGAGTGTTCATGATCGGGTTCAAGATAAATCGTGTCAGGCGATTGAATGGCACGCGGAAGCGATCGAAGGCATACTTCCCGACAAAGAACGCGCCACGGTCGTACCGGAAAAGGTAGTCAATGAGCGGCACCACCTCCTCGCGGATCACTCCCGCCCGGCTTATCGTATCGGCGTGCAGCGAAAACCACTCATCATGGGCCCGACAAAAGCGTGCCAAGGGAAGACCGCCGGTTTCGTGACAGCGCGTACCGAGCATGATGACCCCACGGTCTCTTGCGAAAAGTAGTCCACCAATGAAGTCGACCCCGACGTTGTCCCAATGCTTCTCGGTGACGGCGACCGCTTCCGAGAAGCTTGCTACCGGGAGGTAGCGAAGTCTGACGTAACGAGTCGCAGGGATCAACCGCAGGCGGATTGCGGTGATTACACCAAGGCTTCCGCAGGAACCAGGGATTGCGCGAAAAAGATCGGTGTGGCTGCTGGGAGAGGCGGTGACCAGAGCGCCGTCGCCAAGCAGAACGTCGTAGCTCTCACACAATTCATGGACAAGGCCATGCCGATACGAGCTGCTCTCGCCCGCCCCGCCTGCAATTGCGCCACCCAAGGTGATGTTCGGAAACTCGGGAACGACCGCGGGGACAAGACCACGCCTGCCTGTCTCGTACACCAGCTGCTCCATGGTAACTCCCGGCTCAACGAGAGCCGTGTTGCTACCGGGGTCAATCTCGAGCACGTGGGTAAGGGTTGAGGTATCAATGCTCCGATCCTTGTCAAATCGCTGGGTCCGCGTGCTGTTCGTACTGCCATGGTAGATGCGGACGCCACGAACACCAGCATGATTCAGGAGACGAAGCTGGTCCTGAAGCACTGCGACTCGTTTTTTGTGCTCGGCACTATTACTCATTGCGGGATGATTAGGTTATTCCGTTCACCGCACTGTCTCGTATCCCCCCTCCACCCCATTCGGCGAGAGGACGATTTGCCAGAGCTGGATACTGCGGGCGCGGAAAGCGCCGGCGCAAGCAAGCAGGTAGTAGCGCCACATGCGGTGGAAGCGGTCGTCATAGCTGGCAGTCGGGTTCAATCCCACCCCTCCCACCCCACCCCAGCCCTCCTCTCGGGCAGGGGAGGGGGCATACACCCTGGCCCCAGCACCAGAGCAGAGCTCAGTGCGGGGCACAGCAGGAGAGGGGGTTAAGCCTACGCCCCGCTTACACCACCACCGCTCAAAGTTTTTATGCCAGGCAATGAGCGTAGTGTTGTAGTCGGGGCCGAAGTTGTGCCAGTCTTCGAGGACGAACAGACCCTCGAGGGCGCGGACCGTCTTTGAGCTTTGAGGAATCATGCCGTTTGGAAAAATGTACTTGGTAATCCACGGGTCCACGCCAGAGGTGCGATGGTTATGGCCGATGGTTTGTAGAACAAAGAGTCCTTCCGGCTTGAGCATCTTTCTGACAACATCGAAGTAGGTGCGGTAGTTTTTGTGGCCGACGTGCTCAAACATGCCGAGCGAAACGATGTGGTCGTATTCACCTTTAACGTCTCGGTAGTCTTGTAGACGAAACTCGACCTTGTCGGCCACACCAGCCTCGTGCGCTCGCTCTTCGGCGAGCACCACCTGCTCCTTTGAGACGGTCACTCCTGTGACGCGCACGCCGTACTTCTCGGCAACATAAATGGCAAAGCTTCCCCAGCCGCAACCGATGTCGAGGATGTGTAATGGTTCGCCGTCCTCACTCCGCGTCCGTTTATCGAGCCCAAGCTTACGGCAGACCAAGTCGAGTTTTGCTTCCTGGGCGGAGTCTAGGTTTTCTGGGACACGCTCGAGATCTTTCCAATAAGCGCAGGTGTAGGTCATGCGGTGGTCGAGCATGGCCTCGTACAAGTCGTTGCCGATGTCGTAATGCTTCTCTCCCACCTCAAACGCTTTCCCCCTCCGCTGTTGGTTGGTAAGGCGGGAAAGAAGGTAGGTAAAGAGCGGGGCAATACCGACAATACGACTGTCGAGTTTGGCGCGGAGGATGCGGGCAATCATGTCGTCAAGCGCCTCACACTCCCACCAGCCGTCCATGTATGCCTCCCCGAGACCGAGCGAACCCCGCGCAAGCAAGCGACGGTAAAGCCGTTCGTCGTGTACTTTAATATCAAAAGGACGGGCGCCATTAATTTCAATACCAGCTCCCTCCAAATGCTTCTTTATAATTTCTTTTGCATTCATTTTGCATTCATAAGGTTTATCATACAATACCAATACAATACCAAACTGACTGGGTAGTTGAAAGTCGAGCCTCCAAGTCAGAAAGATGCACCGGACACATCAAGAGCCCGGAAGCTCTCGATGTCTACCGTGACTTTTTGGTCAGGGTAGAATGTCGAGCATACGGGCTCAAGCGAGAGTTTGCTTGCTCGCCTTATCATCGCCCCACAGATAGTCGCCAACAATTGACACGAGTTCATTGAGGGCCGTGCCGAAATCTGCGTTGACAATCTGATGGTCACATTCGCGACAGTGTTTAAGTTCCTCCTCCGCAGTAACAAGCCGACGGTAAATCTGGGCTCTATTATCACCTCGCCTTCTCAGGCGTTCAGCTAATACCTGAGGATGGGGCGGAACAACAAAAACAGTAAGAGCCCCCGGATATCGCCGCTTTATATCGCGCGCGCCTCGATAGTCCAAATCCACAAGTGGCACACCCTCTTCGAGTGCCCGGTGGAGTGAGAACCATGGAAGCCCATATAGGTGTCCATGAATCATCTTCCACTCTACGAAAAAACCGCAGAGCACCCGAATGACAAAACCGATGATCGAGTAGAACCAGTAGTGCGCCCCATGCACCTCTGGGGTGCCGTTGTTGATCCTGGGCCTCCGCGACGTGGCCGTGACCACGCGAGCGAAGCCAGCAATGCGATCTTCGAGACCCTTTCGCAGAGCATCCTTGCCGACTCCAGATGGCCCGACGAGAATTACAATCTTGCTCATTACTGCCCTCCTCGGGTCAGTCACAGAACTAAAAGACTCCAAAAACAGAAGGAGTCAACCGTTATCAGTTAAGCAAATCTGGATGGTTTGTCAAAGAGCTGTATGAGGCCACGATGTGTCGTTCGCCGCTTAAAGTGACAAGACCGTCCGATAAAAATCCCGCCATGGCGGGATGCTGTGATAAAAGTCTTTTCGATTAGCCACATGGAATGTATTAGGAATTAAGAAGCCTTGCTTCCGGGCCCGTTTTCGGACGGTCTGGGAAGGGGGAGGCACTGCTACTTCTTTGTGAGCCAATAGGCGAGGGCACCCGCCACGAGAAATAGGAGGGTGACGGTGGTGGGGAGAGTCGAGGCAATGCCGAGGCGCTGGAGGAGAGTTTGCGAGGTGGTGGCCGTAGCCTGAAGAGATGCGGGTTCTTCGCCTAAGCCACCCACTACTTCTGTGTGCTCGGCGACAAAAGTAACCCCATTCGAATCAAGTGCTTCAGTTCCCTGTCTTTTTGACCACGAGTCCAACCCCCTCCCCGCCTCCCCGTGGCCAGGGGGAGGAGAATTTAATGCCGTGTTCATATCTGCTTTTTCTCTGTCCTTCAGAATTGTCTGCCTACCTGCCAGTTCGCACGAAGCAAGAGCGCCGGCGACCACGATGGGTTGTCTGTCGGAATCACAGATACAGCCACCCCACTCATCGCGGCCGACAGCATTGAAAGGGCATACCTCTTGCACACATACTCCCCTGCTAGACAAAACGAAACCAAACGGGCAAGCGTACTGCGCTCCGCTCTGTATGGGGAGGAGTAGGGGTAAAAGCAAAACTACCCACAATCTATTTTTCATAACAGGGCAGTCTATGTGAAGTCACCATACTTCGCAATCTCTATCCGCAGAACCACATAATTAGACACATTGTATTTAACCAATCACTGTATAGTGTAATTAGTGCGCGATTGTTAATACGTAGCCAAAAAACTGCCAACCAGAATACCGACGGCAATGGCGATGCCACCGATGATGAGCATGCGGAGAGTGCTCTTCACAGGCGACGAGCGCGAGAGAGTGGCACTTGCGGCACCCAGAAGAGCCAGTGCTACGGCCGAAAGAGCGAGAGAGTGAGAAAAAGCATCCGGGCCAGGCACAAAAAGGTATGGAGAAAGCGGAATAAATCCAGAGAGAACATAGGCACCAAACATAATGGCCGCCTCTCGCACCGGACGACTCGCCCTCGTTTGTGAGTCGCCCAGATAGTCATCGGCAGAACTTTCCGAAAGAAAGCTACCGGCGGACATGGAGACCGCCTCTACAAAGATGAGGACAACCCCAGTGAGGATAATAGTCTCCCGCGGGGAACCAGCGGCGGCCACGCCGGAAAGGAGGCCGACTGTGGACGCCAGACTGTCTTCCACCCCAAACACAAAAGTGCGCAGATAGGAAGCTTGAATTTCTTTGCGAGAATTAAAGTTCATGTTTTTCGTGATATTACCATGTATTAATAAATCTCAAATCGCATTCCGGCTCTGGCGTGTCAACTTAATCAAGAATCGCGGTGACAAATTTAGGGGGAGTTGCCCGGTCTTCCAGTTTGAAATTAATTCGACCGATAAGTTGACGGCGAACGGTCTCGACATCTACACGCCAATAGCCTTCTTCTGGCGAGGTACGTAAGGAGTACGTTCGGAAGCCACCATCACGACCACCCGCGATGGGGAGCTCGACACGCTGAATGGTTTTCCATTGCCCGACCGACTCATCGTAATGTCGCCAATGATGGAAAACAGTAAGATTAAAGCGTGTCGGAGAAAAAATAGCGGTGTAAACAAAGATTGGCTCATTTGCAAGACGTGGCACGCGATCAAACTGCCGAAGGTAGTCGAGCCATTCGGGCTCCTCGGCGGTAACTCGATAGGCACCGTTCGGCAAACGCGTGATGTTGTGGTACACGCCAGCCGCCTCCATGGCAAGAGGAATGGGCGGAATAATGTTTGCAAAATACATGACATTGAAAACGGCGTAAATACAAAGCAGTGTGTAGCCAAGCTCACGCCTTTCCTTGGCGTCAATATCGCGAGAAAACCAATCGAGTCCGCGCAAAACCAGGTCCATAAGGGCAAGGCTTAGGATGCCACTCAAGAGAAAAGTGCCAGCACTCACAGTCTTGGTAAGAATAGGAATGAGCACGATGCAGTATGAAAAAAGAGCTGTGAAAAAGATGGCGAGACGAAATGTTAAACGTTCATAACGCGAACGAAAAAATTCATTCCCAATAAAGAGAACAACGAGCAGAACAAGAAACGGCCAACTCGAAGAGATGGTGCCACTCTTTGTATAGAAGATGACAAACTTCCCAAAGAGGCCACCGAAGGCGAACTGTAGAACAAAAGGCAGGAGGGCACGGAGCTTTTCAAGAAGGTGATGGCGGCGATACCATCCAACATGAACATGCATGAGCGCAATAGCAAAAAGACCAATAACGAGATGAGCTATAATCCCGACATTTTCAAAGAGAAGGTCAATGCGTTGAAAAAAGATAATGTCAAAAACAAAACCGGAAACAAGGCCGAGTATCGAGAGGGGTCTCTCGTGCTTTATAAAAAAGGTGGTGAGAGCGGAGAGCATGGGAATAGAAAGTAGGCTCTAGGAAGTAGGCAGTAGGGAGCAAACGCTACGCTGAACTCTGCGCGTGGCGCACGATAAACTTTCGGATCTCTTCCATAAGCACAATAGTCCCGGCGAAGGCGATGGCGAGGAACCATAAACGGGCATCCATGGCGACAGTACCAAAAACTCGCTGAAGTGTGGGTACTGTAGTAATGACAACATGCATGAGCACGGCTACTGTGGTAGCGCCGAGCAGATACCAGTTCATAGGCACGCGTCGGCTTGCTATCGAGGCCGTGCGAGAGCGACAGTTCCAGGCATTCCACCACTGGGAAGCGGCAAGCGCGGTTAGAATGGCCGTCTGCAAAAGCGCTCCTTGTACGATGTCACCCAAAATATACACAAAGAGGGCGGTGGCCCCGACCATCGTGACGCTCATTAAAAAAATGCGCAACGCCATCGAAGTATCGATGAGTGACCTGGAACGGATTGGCCCGCTTTCACGCGAGCGCGCGAGTTTCGGCTCAAGCACCAAAGGAATCACAAGTATGCCGTCAGTCACAAAGTTTAGCCAAATAATCTGCGAAGCGGTAATAGGTAAGGCCGAGCCCACAAAAAGTGCCCCGACCACAAACAGAAGCTCTCCGATTGAAGTGGAGAAGAGATAGAGAAGTACCTGCTTTAGAGAGATGGTGATGCTTCTCCCCTCTTCGACGGCGGCACCCAAAGTGGAAAGATTTCCGTCTACGAGCACGATGTCGGCAGCCTCACGCGCTACCTCCGTCCCCTCCCCGCCCATGGCAATGCCCAGGTCGGCGCCCACAAGCGAGAGGGCGTCATTCACCCCGTCCCCCGTCATGGCAACCGTGTCGCCGTTTTCGCGCAGGGCCTTGACGATGCGTAGCTTGTGCTCGGGAGTAACGCGCGCGAAAACATCACGCGAAGGAACAAGCTCCAAAAGCTTTTTATCGTCCGCCTCCTCTATTTCCAGACCGGTCAGGACGGCCGGGTCATGAGCGATGCCGACTGATTTCGCAATGGCGCGGGCGGTGAGTGGGTGGTCACCGGTAATCATCACCACCTTTATTCCCGTGGCTCGAATGTCACGTATGGCGGAAACCGCGCTTGCCCGCAAAGAGTCCGCGATGCCGAGAAGGCCCACCAAACAAAGCTCGTCTATCTCCTCCGCTTTAGCCACAAGAGGCGCGTTTTCGCGGCGACCAACCGCGATCACTCGCAATCCTTTTTCCGAAAGTTCGCGCACCTGCGCGTCATACCATTCGCGCTCCTTTATACCACAACGCGCGCATCCACCACGTTGCCAATAGGTAACCACTTTTTCCATAATGGCCTCGGGAGCTCCGGCCACCGAAAGGGTGGGGACCCCGGCCACGTCGTGGATGGCGGCGTGGTATTTTGTCTCCCGATGAAATGGATACTCGCGCAGAACAGGATGGGCCGCCTCGATGGTGGCTCTGTCGAAGCCAAGCATGGCCCCAAAGGTAATCATGGCCGCCTCGGTAGGGTCACCGGAAACCACGTGCCACTGTTTGCCACCGTGCTTGGATTCAATGATGGCCGTTGAAGAACGGGTGACGAGCCGCGCGAGCTCCATCAAGCCGGGGTTTTCATGTGGTTCGACCACCTTCTTTCCATGAGTAATAAAACCAGTCGGCTCGTAGCCAAGCCCGCCGACCGCGTAGCGCTTGCCTTCCACGATAGCCTCCTGGACCCGCATCTCGTTTAGGGTAAGGGTGCCGGTTTTATCAACCGCAAGCACATTTACCCGACCAAGGGCTTCGACCGCTTGCAGACGCTTTACGAGCGCATGCCTCTTGGCCATACGCGTCACCCCCACGGCGAGCACTACCGTGACCACAATTGGAAGCCCCGATGGCACGGCCGAGACCGCAATAGCCACCGCCCCCGCAAACATCTCTCTCGCAGGCACACCGATACCAATACCCACAAAATAGGTGGTGGAAACAATAATTCCAATTCCCCACAAAATCCCGCGCGAAAGACGCTTGATGCTCACCTTCAAGGGCGTATCCTGCTCCGCCCCCTCTAGCTCGTGGGCAATAGTGCCGATGGCAGTGGCCGTGCCGGTGGCGGTCACAACCGCGAGCGCGCGCCCACGAGTTACGGCTGTCCCCTTAAAGACCATGCACTTCTGCTCATGTACGGGGAGCTTTGGTCTCGCAAGAGCCTCCGTCTGCTTCTCGACAGCCATCGACTCTCCGGTAAGAAGGGCCTCGTCTACAGCCAGGTCGCGCACCTCAATGAGGCGCCCATCGGCGGGCACTCGGTCGCCTTCGGCGAGCACAATGATGTCTCCGAGCACAATGCCTACATCTACTAAAGTGCGCGTCCTACCGCCTCTCAAAACAGCCGCCGTCCCCTTAGTAAAACGCTTTAAAGATCGCAGGGCCCCCTCGGCCTTGCCCCCCTGATAAGCACCGATGATAGCGTTTAACAGAAGCACCACGGCAATGACAATAGCGTCGACATGGTCACCGATAAAAGCGACCGCGGCCGCGGAGACCATAAGAACAACTATCAAGGGGTCCGTAAATTGGCGCAGGACAATCTCCGCCCAAGTCGGAGGAGGCGCATCGGGCAAACTGTTTAGACCGTCACGCTCAAGACGCAGTTTCACTTCATGTTCCGTAAGTCCACTCCGCGTTGTGGCAAGCGCCTTCAAAGCGGCGGCAGGAGTTAGAGTGTGCCACGCACATACTGCTGATTTTTTTATTCGTCGTGACAATAATCTATTTACCATTCCATCATTGTAGCACGGAGACATATGACATTCTCCACAATACTAGGCACATCATGGCTATTATTCTGTATTGTAAGGTATGGAGCGACCGCTACTTCATCATTTGATGAGTTACAAAAAAAGACCTCCATGGAGGTCTCTTTTTGAACGCGGTTGCGCGAAAACTAGGCGGCTGCCTGCTCACCACCTTTGGCGGGAGCGGCCTCCTCTGAAGCACCTTCCACAGGAGCTCCAGGGTTCATCGGGTCCGCGGCCGGAGCGGTGGGGTCCATAGGATTTGCGACCGGAGTGGCCGGATCAATCGGGTTTCCTTCTTCCATAGTATTTTGTATTTAGTCGTTATTAGGGCTGACAAAATTCGACCCCGACGCAAACAACTTCGCCCAACCTATTTAGGCAGACAAAGTCTCTGTGGCAGAAAAATCACACAACAGAGACAAAAGAGAGCGACGGTTTTTGAAGTATAGCATACTCAGACCGCTAAGCCAAATTGAAGACTTTCTGGATGGACCAAAAACCGCGGAGTCTTACATTGACTCCCATAAATGGACACACTTCGAGAGATAACATGCCAACTTAATACACTTTTTTAGCCGCAAAACTCAAGGCAACAAAGAATGGTCGCGCTTGCGCTTTTGGCTTATCTATTGGCAAACTCCCTGTTGAGCTTTTTTTGTTTATGCGTTGTCGTTAAAATTAAAATCCGTCTTCGAAACGGATATTACAAACTAGAAAAGATAACCTGAGACTGTAGAAAGAGTAGGCACCCTCCATTTGAGAGAAGTAGGAGGAGACGTGCTACAAAAACACCACAAAAGCACGAAATCATAAAACTAAAGCACGAAACAAGCACTAAATTCAAGGCTCTAAGATTAGAAACAGAATTAGTTTAGATATTTATGATTTTGTGCTTAGAATTTGTTTCGTGCTTCAGATTTCGTGCTTCGTGCTTTATCTGGAGTTCTGTACTCTGAAGTCTGGACTCTGCCTCCTTCCAGTGGTCATTTCTCTACAGTTTCAAAATACACTATGATATCAAGCACCCTTCTCACTTCGCTCTCCGCGGCTATTCTTCAACTCTCACTACTCTATTCATCATCACTTACTTTACCTATTACAAGCGCCCATGTTTCGCCAGATGCCGGCACAAACACGACTATCCGCCCCACAAACAACCACACTGTTCAGAAAAGTGGCTCGACGACAAAAAATATCACCGGTGTAGGTGGAGCAACCAGACCCATGATATCGGCAGAAAACAGCGAGTTAGTGTCTGCCAATAGTGCTACCTCCCCCACTAATACCCTTGTCTTGACTTCTCGCTCCGTAGGGGTCGGGTCCTCGACTGGGCGATACATATCAAACTCTTCTTTAGGTAGCGCCCTCGAGGAAAATCGGAGGACGCATGTGCCGGTGCGCCTAGTGGCTCCCGCTATCGGCCTTAACGCCCCCATCATTTCCGTTGGCAAAAATGACAAAGGAGAGATGGCTGTGCCTAGCGCCGGCTCGGGGGCGGTAGGTTGGTATAGCCACGGGGGCAGACCGGGCGAAAGTGGCACAGCTGTTCTCGCGGCTCATGTTTTTGACGCTTTTGCAGACCTACATCGTCTCGCGATCGGCAACGACATTTATGTCAACACCGCCGAGGGCGAATCTCTTCGTTTTGTCATTGAAAAGAGAGAGCGTTACGGTATCACCGCTCTTTCACCACAAGATCTGTTCGGTGACAGGGGCTCTCCTCGCCTGCACCTCATCACCTGCGCCGGTCGCTATATCCCCGCCCTCGGCACCTACGAGGACCGCATCGTCCTCACCGCCCGCTTAATCTAGATAGTCTTCGACCTGACACTTTCTTCATTCACCTGCCTCTTTTTCATCGCTTTCGCTCCCTTCAAGCATCTTCTCGTCCGAGCGAGCAAAGGGGTTGCCCGCATGGCGCACACTTAAAACAAAGAGTGCGATGAGTACCAAAATAGCCACGCCCATGCCCGCCCATGGAATCCAGGCGTGTCGTTCTGTCAGCCGACTTTCCTCATCATCGCAAACGTCGCCGATGCCATCGCCGTCGGTGTCGCGCTGGTCGCGATTGGGTGTGTTTGGGCAATTGTCTTTATGGTTTGAGAGGCCGTCTCGGTCCCAGTCGTCGCAGGCGTCCCCGCGCCCGTTGCCGTCTATATCCTCTTGAGCGGGATTGGCGACATAAACGCAGTTATCGCGAGTATCTGGGATACTGTCTTTGTCGACATCGGCCGGAGAGAACGCTTCGTTCTCTTGGGCTAACCCCGAGGGAAGCACGAGGAGGCCGGCGTCAACTTCGAGATTTGGCCTCTCTTTGCTAGGGGGCGAGACCGCTCGGTCCGCGTCAAAATAGATGCGATAGGTGCGTTCCGGTTGCGCAAGAAAGCGGAGCGCCACCCCTTTGACGGTGGTAGCTTGGTCTTGCGTGAGCTCAAGCTCTGCCACCCGCAAGGGTTGGACATGACCAAGAGAGACGCGCCACTCTTTCGCGGTCGTAATGGGAAAAGTAATAACCGTCCCCTCCATGGGTCTTTTGGCGACCACAGTCTCCAGATTTCCGTTTTCTGTGACAACACTCACGGTGACTGTCCGTGGTAACGCGACATGAGGAGGCAAAGTGAGAGTGAGGCGCGACGAACGCACCGGCTCCGATGCCGAAAACACAAAGATAGCCTCCGTAGCTGTCTCGCCGTCGGCCACGGAGGGAAAGGAAACATAGGTAGCGGAGTCGCGGTCGACGACATCGCGCGGGGCTCCACTCGTAGTCTCCGGCAAGACACGGACACTGAAGGGAGCTTCGTTGCGTCTCTCCTCGAGACGCACTAAGTGGGGCACAAACTCCATAGTGGTCGTATCGAGAACGGCGTAGGTATAACGGTCGGAAACGGTGTCCGAAAAAGAAAGCTCGACGGCGGTCGGGACAAAGATGTCTAGTTTCGGAATGGAGCGATACTGGCGGAAGGCGCCGGTCGTCTCCTCTAGCGGTGGCGGCTCGGATATGGGAGTAAGGGCGAGAAGTGGCTGGGTCGCAAGACCAAAAACAAGGAGGCCGACAATGGAGCCAATAAGTGTAAGAGTTTTGCGGGACATAATTACGGGTGGCCTTAATTTTTACCATCTTCTAGATTCTGTTGAGTGTCTACTCTTCGCTTTTTTCCAAAAAAAGCTGTGCCCATTAAAAGAGCGCCGATGACAAAGAAGGTGACGATACGGCCGGTGAGCTCTAACTGCCAAACATCCACAAAGATGAGTCGGGCAACCACAAGCCCGAGAAGGATACCACCGTAATGGGTCAGTCCTTTTTTCTCTTCGCTTACTCCGCGGAAATAAAGGCTGATGCCAAGAACGGTATAGACTGCAAGGGAAAGCAACGTGGCAATATCCGACGGCAAAATAGCATGACTGACCAGCCACACCAGGGCAAGCAGGTAGACACTGCCAGCGACCAAGAGTGACGAGGCGAAGGAGTTTTCTTTGTCGCCTTTTGTATCGTCTCGCACTCGGTCCGCGAAAAATGAACCAAGCGTGATAAGAATAAGGCCAAGGATAAGCAAGACGAAAAAATCCTCGTGAATAATGTTCGGAGAAGACCAAGAGGAGGCCAAAAAGCTCGGCACCGAAAGTAAGACCGGCAGAGCAAAGGTGTAGCTGGCCTTTTCTGCCAGGCGCGCATCCCGAAGAATCAGGTAGGTGATGCCGGTGAGCACGGCCGCCTCCACGCTAAAGGCAATGGTGAGCACGGCCCCCTCGAGCTCGATAGCCGTGGCGGTGGCGAGCATGACCACCCCCACTCCGGCGTAGGCCAGAAAAGCGCGGGGTCGGTGGGTGTGTACAGAGATGAGATACGAGGCCACCAGGAAAACCAACATACAGGCGACAATAATGAGCGATTGCCACTCCTCGGGCGCGGCCACCATAATCCAGCCAAGAAGCAGAAGCCCGTTCCAAAGAGCGGTGGTGATATCAGCGGCATCTTGGCGGTCCGGATTACGAATGATACCGGCCACGTTGCTCACAAAGAAAAGAGCGGCGAAGGCAAAGGCGATAAAGAGAAAAACATAGATGTCCTCGGCAAAGCCGGAGGCGAGCATGTTTGGCAGACTATAGAGCGTGACAATAGCGAGCGCGAGGGTATTTAAAACACGCCAGCGCGTGACGGCCACCACCCAAATGGTGCCAAGAACCACCACAAAGAGATAGGTAAACTGACTGATGGCAAAGACCTCGAGGGAGTTCACGAGCATGGGGGCGATGGAGGCGAGCAGAAGACTGGCAATAGCAAGCGGGCGCCGCTGATAGAGGACGCTCACCCAAGCGACCAAAGCCGACGTGACAAACATAACAGCAAGCGCAGAAACCGGTGTAAAAAATTCGTAGATACTGCGCGCGGCAAAGATGGTAAGGATGACCGTCGTCGAGCCGACCACCAGAAACACAGCTCCTTGGTGGACAAACTGACGCATGCGCAAAAAGCCGAAGACCATAATGCCGGCTCCCAACATAAGTCCAAGTGTGATGCGTCCCATCGGGCCAATCCAATTATGAATGAAGGCGTAGGAGGCGAGCCAACCAAAAGCAATGAGCACCAAAAAGGCGCCCAGTTTGAGAATCCAGTCCTCTTTGAGCCAAGCCACAAAGTTGTCCCAGGCATCAGGCTCGCGCGAGGGTGTTTGTTCCGGACGCAAGGTCTCCGATAACTCTTTGTGCACAACATGTTCCTCGTGCCTTGAGTCTCTTTCGCTTGTGCTCATGGCAAATGCAGATTTTTCAGCCGGAAGATTGCGGTTTAAGCCACCATGAAGAGCGTGAGCCTCTTCGGCGCCCATAAGATTAGAAGACCCGCGAGCCTCGGTCTCTTGAGCGAGCTCTCCCGTCGCGGTGGCTCGGCTCGGCGAGCCATCATTAGACAGCCCTGCCGCCAGCCTTGCTTCGAGAGCCGCCATTTGGCGCTTGAGAGCGCCGAACTTGCTAAAAAGAACGAAGCAGAGAATAAGCGCGATGATAGCAATCATACTTTCTATAAAGTTATTGAAAAGGTAGTAGGTGAACATGGGAGGCAAGATGGCCCTCTTAACTGGTCTGCATTCGTTTTTTGAAGAATAAGAAGGCAAGTGCGAGAATGACCAAGACAACGATGACAACCAAGACACCAGACCACCCACCCTTCTCGGCAAGGCCGGTGGCTTCAAGCTCTTCACCAGTGTATGGACGTGGATCGTCAAAGCCACCTTCATCAACTTCGAGCATTTCACCCTCCAAGAGCTCCCGCTCTGTTTCGCCAAGACGACTCACGTATGCCTTGTCTTCGGTCACAAACAGTTTTGTCTCCTTACTTTCCGCGTCATGGGCGATAATCATCTCACTGCCACGAATAGAGGCGTTCATGGTCGGAGTTGAGACAGAGAAGTCGCTTCGGATACTTGCCGTGCGGGGGACGCGCGCCTTCACTGTCCCAGCCAGGAGTCTCGTTCGAAGCCGATGTGGGTCTTTGTCGGCCTCGCCTAAAGTAAACTCATCGAAGGTAAGCGATGTGGCCTGCCCGACTACAAGCTCGCCCCCGGGCACCAAAAGCTCGGCTTCTCCGCCAAACCCAACATCGATGCGGTCACCGGGCTGGATGGTTGTACCAACATTCAAAGTAACCCGCTCGCCGTTGACACGAACAAGCTCGACATCTCCTTTCACGTCCATTGCAACAATTTCGCGCTCCGCAACTTTTTCTACCTTGCTTGCCACACCACCAAGATTAACCTCGATCTTGGTGGCGGGTTTACTTGAGCCACCCGCTGGTAGCGGGTCAATTGGGATATCTTGGAAGCGTGCGAGCTTAATCGTGAACTTTTCGGTAAGCACCACTCCCGCCGCAAAACCTTTGCGAGAATGATAGTCGCCCACGGCTGTGTCCGGAATAATAGTGGCTGTCCCCGTCCAAATGTCGCCTTGGGCATCGAGCTTGCCTTCCATCTCCATAAAGCCGTTGAAGTCGCCGTCCGTAAGCTCGAAGGTGTATCCTACTGCCGACCTCTTAACCTCTCCTCCCTCTATGTAGGCGATAATCACCTCCCCACCGCCGGAACCCGTAAGAGAGTAGTCCCCCGGGTGCAAGGTCGCTGAAAGATTTATCTTCCGGGGCTCGCGGGGTAGGTCATACTGCCCGGGGGGAGTCACTTCGGCCGAACCCCGCAGAGTGCGCGCGGAAAAGTCTAGCGTACCAGTGAACTGCTGCGACGGAATACGAGAGTCGGCAAAAGAAATAGTGAACTCGGCCGAGACCGGCGCCGCCAAGAGATCTGCGGGAGCAAACAAAATTGCGGTTGCGATGAAAAAAAGACCGCTATAAAGATATAGTGATTTCATAAAAGTTATAGGATAATCTCCTTCTTTATTGATATGCATACAATATCATCTCGTCTAAAAACAGCAACAGACTACATTGAAATCTTTCTCAGCACATTTGCGAAACTTCGTACTACCTTATAAAACCTCCGTGCAGGGAACATTTATAGACTACCTTATCTTTCAGCAGGATTTCTTCCCCTGCGGTAAAGTTCGCGAGGTCACCTTTCCAGGAAAATCTGTATGACCAATCGCCCTCTATAAACTCTCGTGGCCCGCGGACCGGCAGTGCGTCGCCAGCGTCAGATAGTAGTGCTTCGCGGAGAAAATTGTAGACATCATCTTTATCCATAGCATCGTCAAGGATGTAGCCGAAGTAGTTCACCCCCCAGATAGGTTTGTCTTTCAAATAGACGATCTCTTCACCGACAAAGTCTCGGGGACCAAAGTATGTATCGTGGTAAGTCAGATCTCCTACTACGACATGATAGTCGTTTGAGCCAGGACGAAGCGACGCGCTGTGCTCCACTGCCTTATCAGCGTACGACGCCTTATTTGCCGTGTTCAAGAAATCTGCTAACACACTAAGCTCAATAGGATCTTGCATAGTTTTTAGGTGTATTTATTTTTGCCTTAATTCGTCTATACTACTGTCATCACCAACGGAAAAGATCACCCTGTAAGGCCCGTCCTTATGGGGCCTTTTTTTGTGGCACATCTTCATGGTGGCCCTCCTTATTCACAAGTGATATGTATGGTCGTCTTTTCTGCTAATGGAAAGCAATTTTATTTCGAAAGGTGATCGCGTTGCCACCTTAAAGATAATGCGGATTTTCCGCGTGCGCACCCGATAGATGCTCTCGTATCCTTTCAGTTTCTTGAGATCTAGCCCTTGCCAAGCGCGTGCGTAAATCCGCTTGAGAAGATCTCGTACCAGCAGCGCCTCGTCGTGATCCAGCTTGCGTAGGAATTTGTCTATGCGATCCATGAGCGGAGACGTTTGAGCACCTCTCTGCCATCGACTCCCTCCTTATCTATTTTAGTAAAATCGACGACCTCCTCCCATCCCTGTTCTTCATTAGGAGCAGTCATGTTGAATACCGGTTTGGCCTTTTTCATTACAAGAAATGACCTGACTCGGCTTACCTGATGAATATACTTATCCATGTTTTCCCGAAGCTCCTTCAAGCCGATAATATTTGTTTTCATAGCTTAAGTTTATCTTAAGGTGAACATTACTGCAATAGCGAAGACGGGCAGCTTGCGCACTTCTTGCATGGCTACAAGGTTATCAAGGGCTCCACTACTAAACTGGCTACTCTTGTATGTGCGCCTCGCGCTGCCAGCGGACAAATGTTTCGGTGTCTACAGGCTTACTTTTTGTCCCGCCAGTCTGTTTGTCGACAAACTGCACCTCGACGAAAAGTCCCGGATGGGCCACGTGCACTGCCTTACCGATCTGCCAAGAGCCGTCACCACGCTGTACCCAGACATCAGCCTCTGCGTCAACAAGCCGAAGCGCAAACTCCAAGTCCCCGGACTCTTTCAAGCGGTCCAGCTTTTAGAGGTACTCCGGCCTTTGATCTGTGGTGTCGTTTGGTTTGTTGGTCATAGTATAGGTGTTACTTTTAAAACTCTCTTTCACTTTTTCGTTGCTTTCTTATAGTCCTTTTTAAAATCGCGATGGTAGTAGGCATCCATACCTTATCTATCGAGCCATGCATTTTGCTCAGCAGTTGTACTAAAAGGCCCAACCATGTTTCTACCAGCCTTAGCATCGGCTAGGCGCTTCCGCAGCATGCGTGCGGTTTTCTCATTTGGCACCAACGGCGCTCGAAAAGCAACCATGCGCGTATGAACGATCTGGCGCAAATACGCATTTACGAGTGTACCCAAAGGAAAACCGAGCTCTCCGGCCACCTCTTGCGCAGTCTCCTTGAGCTCTTTATCAGTTTTAATCGTGAGGAGTGTTTTCATGTTACTTAAGTATATACTATGGTATGACCGCATCAAATGCTTCAGCTCACTATTCACCTTATGTTATAGCATATGAAATTCATGAAATGTCGACAAACTTATGCATCGTGATGTCTTGGTTACTCAAACAAGAGTTAAAGTAACCTCCTCTGGCTGTACGATCCTTCCACAGCAATCCCAGCGTCCATCGGTCGCGTCTTCGATGCCCAAACTTAAATAGCTATCATCCCCTGCCTGGTAGTCCCAGAACTGTTCACTCTGCCCTTTCTTGTAGATTTCTTTCCCCGAGACTTCCTCGGCTGTAGCGCGCGCATCATAGAGGAAGTCGAACTCCTTGCCATCAAAGCTGATCTTTTGCGGAAATGGTTGAGTGACGGGCACGTCTACCTTACTTACCAAATAAAAGATGTTTTGTGCCAGATCATCGGCAAAGATGTAGTCATCGTTCAAAAAGCACTTCACATACGAGCTCCCGTCCTCCATTCTAAAGGTAACGACTTGATCAATAGTAAACTGCTGCTCGCCGACATACAGTGTAGCTCCCGGCTGCACTTGAGATCGAAATTCTGTGACGTTCATGTTTTTTAATGATTACTCATATAAAGGCACTACCTTAAATTACACTCTCCAAAATATCTAGGCCTTGCTTGGCTACTTTCTTGGAAATGTTGAGGGCCGGAAAAAAGACAATAATACGGTCGGTAAAGGGTGCAAACGGGAGGCCTTTTTTACGCGCCTTGTCGGAGAGCTCCACAGCATATCCCGCTTTCTCGAACTCTATGCCGATGGCGAGCCCTTTGATACGAATAATCGCGGGAGACTTGAAAGGCATGGCGGACAAGCGATCTCGAAAGTATTTCTCCATCTGCTTCACATTGCTCTCGATCTTTCCCCAGTGCTTGGTAAGATACCCCAGATTGGCGAGCGTGGCCTCGACCGCGAGCGGCTGCCAACCAAATGTGGAGTAGAAACTGAACTCAAACGCCATCGACTTGGCCACTTCGTCGGTCATAATGGTGGCCCCCAAGGCGCCATAGCCACCCGTAAGCCCCTTGGCTAGACACAGAATGTCCGGCTTCAGGCCATAATGCTCCGAGGCAAACAGTTTGCCCGTGCGCCCAAAGCCACAGGCCACTTCGTCGGCAATAAAGAGCGTGCCGTATTTCTTGCAGAGCACTTGCGCGCGACGCATAAACTCCTTGGTCGGAATGCCGACACCCACGTTGCACACAATTGGTTCCATGATGAGCGCCGCCACCTCCTTGGTACGAAGTACTTGCTCTAGGTCATCGGCTGCGCGGTCATCGAGCGGAAACTTGAGCTTGTGTGACGGTGGGAGAAACTTCTTGTACCATGCGCCATACTCACTCGCACCGATACTCAAGGCCGCGAGTGAGTGGCCATGGTAGCCGCCCTCGATGGAGACAAACTTGTGGCGCTTCGTGTGCGCCATCGCTGCTTGCAGTGCAATCTCCACCGCTTCAGTACCACCCGTGGCGCGAAAACTCTTCGTAAGCTTGCCGGGTGTGATTTTAGCAAGCAGCTCGGAGAGCTCCACCCATGGCTCATAGTAGAAGCCGGGATTGACGTATTCAGGGCCGGTAAATTTCGCGATTCGCTTCCGCACCTCTTTGTTACCCCAGCCGATATTACCCACGCACCAGCCCATGAGAAAATCTGTATGTTGCTTACCCCTCGCGTCTATAACATAGCTATCTTTAGAGCCTGTCATATGGAGGTCTTCGGGCGAGAACCCTCGCCCAAGAAACTTTTTATCCCGTGCTTTGATATTCATATGCATTAGCTTAGCAGAGAATGGAAAAAGGCTACATATAGGCGCATGGCTACACATTCCCCAAAAACCAGATTAGCTAACAAGATTGGTTATTTCCGCAAAATCTTCTCCATTGCTTTCCCCTTTGCTAACTCGTCGATGAGCTTATCGAGGTAGCGAATTTCCCGCATAAGCGGATCTTTGATTTCTTCCAGTCGAACACCGCAAATCGTCCCCGTTATCAAAGCTCGCGCGGGATTCAGATGAGGAGCTTTCGCAAAAAAGGTTGCAAAGTTCGCCTGCTTCTTCAGCTGCGCCTCCAATCTTTTCTGGCTGTATCCTGTCAGCCAGCGAATGACTTCGTCGACTTCTGCTTTTGTCCGCCCCTTTCTTTCTGCCTTAGCGACGTACAGTGGATAGACACTTGCAAATGTCATTGTATAGATCCTATTGTTTGTCTTCATGCCTTTTTGCTTCTGTAGCTTTCTTTAGATGAATTCCCGATCGAGCACGGTCTCCGTGGCAGTGGTAATCTCCTTGCCTTCTCCTAGTACTGGCGCTACTTTGTCGAGCGTAGCTCTCTGTGCGGATGATGATATTTTCATTGGGTAAGTATAACAAGAGGCTAGTTACATGGTCTAGGAAAAGCGGAGATACGGCATTTACTACTGTTTACTCACTCTACTGGTTTTACTCGGGATTCCCCATGCACCTTCGGGTAGCCACTTGGTTAAGTTCTGGGCCGCTCTGAGAAATGAGGGATGTTCGGTATCTTTTTTCACTAGAAGTTCTGCGTAAACTGCCAACTCCTGAACAATTGCCCATGCCCGCGATGCTTCGATGTTTAATCTTTTACCCGAAAGCTCCTCGTACTTTTTGGCCGCAGCAGTGAGAATAAGATCATTGATGCGATAGAGTTGGCGGAACTCTTGCTCCGGTGAGCCAATATAGGCGTCCCCAAAGTCTAATATGCTTACAAGACCATGATTCTGAAAAAGCATATTTTCAGCGTTGAGGTCATCATGGACGACCACCAGTAATTTTTGCCGGCGCCGGCAAAAAGTGGTTCTCCACTGCCTAGCCGCCAGTCTTGCAGGATTCCTTCCCCCTACCTATTGCTTCATCAAACTGCCTCCATGTGCTATAACCTAAAATAAGCATTAAATCCCGTGCAAGCCAAAACTCCGTAGCCTGATCAGTACTCAGCTTTTTTATAGATTCCAGATTGTCTTGTATTTGGAGGAGTGCCTTGTCCATAACTATCAAATTACTTTTGTGTAACTTCTCTCCCTTGCTCCGACAATTCTTCTAAGGATGGGATTTGTCTTTCTCGATACTCGTTCCATTCTGTTGTGCTCGCTCCGAAAGCCCCGCTAAGCTCATTAAATACCCCCGGATCTTTAGGACTAACGCCAAGCTGCTTATACAATTCAGCTACTCTGTCTGCTTTTTGTTCGCGGAGCGCTTGGTCAATTTCGTCGATGATCACCTTGTGTGCTTCTTTCTCCTCTTCTGGGATTACCGGTGGTACCAAGAGATGCTGGCCAAAAGGTTCAATTAAACCTTCGAAGCTTCCATTCTCTTTGAACTCAAGAGCAGCCACATCTGGAAACTTCATTGATTTTTCTATTTCTTCTAATTCTCCCCCTGCAAAACTCTGATACGCGAGCGAGAGTACTCCGCTATGAGAAACAATACCAAGACTCTCTAATCCAGCCAGCTGTTGCTCCCTCACAAGTGCCGCCAACCCTTCAGTAAATCGTGCCTTCGCGTCTGCGAAATTAGCCTCGCCAAATAAGCTTGCATCTTGGTGTTCGAAGAGATACTTCATGATCTCTGCATATCTCGGCCCCAGAAATTTGCTCACCCCTGCACTCACCTCACCGAAGGCATCGTTGAGTGCCAAGGGTACGCCTAATGCGCGAGCCATATGAGCGCCCGTCTCAAAAGCCTTGAGCTGTGAGCTGGAGATGAGCAACTGTGGCGGCCGCTCTAAGCCCCCAACAACCTCACCGAGCTGCCCCGACAAAGCGGCACCCTCTGGCTTCAGGTGCCACTGCTTGACCGGCTTCTGACCAGTCATATCCACAAACGCTGAAGCGTGACGAATTAAATATACTTTCATGTGTGGAGTATAGCAAAATTAATGGTGTCTAACATCTTTAACCTTCTCAACCCTCAAAGGGCTAACCTTTGCCTTTCTTTATCAATTCCAACAGTTTGTCGTGGACATACCCGTTTGAAATCACACAGCCCAAACCTTCTTTATCGTACCTTCTCTCATTGCCTTGTAAATCAGTAACCTTACCACCGGCCTCTTCGGTGATGATCTTCAGCGTCGCGACGTCGTGCGCGTACTCCCCGTAAAATACTGTTCCGACGAACTTGCCGTTCGCAACCTGCACGCCGCCGTAGATGACGGAGAGCAACTTCATCACTTTGCACTTTTCTCTACTTAGGGCGTCGAGGAGAGGCAAATTTGAGAACCCAAGATGCCGACCAGAGCCCTCGGCGCTCACGTACGCGTTGAGGAAATTGTCTTGTTTCGAAACAAATATCTGGCTTCCATTCCGATAAGCCCCACCCCCTTTCGTTGCCCAGTACATATTTTTCATGATTGGATCATACACTACACCTAGAACGGGTTGGCCAGTCTCTTGCTCAACAAGAGCAAGAGAAAAAGTAAACATGGGCAGTCCGAGTGAAAATGGCATGGTGCCGTCTATGGGATCACAGACCCAGGTGTAGGAGGATCCTTCTTTGATGACACTTTTTTCCTCGCCGTAGATGCTGTGGTCGGGGTAGACTTCACTTATTCGCTTGACGACGAGATAGTTGATCTCTGTGTCTGCTTTTGTAAGAGGAGTGTTGTCCTCCTTCCACGTAGTCTCGGTGGTGAAGCTAAAATACCGTAGCGCTATTTCACCAGCATCCACGGCAAGTTCTTTGGCAAATTTTAGATATGTCTCCATTGTGAAAGCAGTATACCCCGCCTGCTTTTCTATCATAAATTAAGAACGGAGGCGACTTAACTACATACCACACATAACGCCGGGAAGCCGTGCTCTGCATTGACTCGGTGACTGCGGAAGGGGGAAAGTCTTGTGGACGAATGGCCTTAAGGACGATAGGATTACGACATGGAAGAATTGCCGGAAATCATTCTCGTCGACAAGCCCAAGGGCATCACTTCCTACGACGTAATTAGGCTACTTAAACACACCCTCCCGCGTGGTACAAAAATCGGCCACGCGGGTACCCTCGACCCGCTCGCAAGCGGGCTTATGATAATCGGCATCGGCCGAGGCACCAAACGCCTGACCGAGTTTCTGAAGCTCCCGAAAGTGTACACAGCCGACGTGCTTCTGGGACGGCGCACGAGCACCGGAGACCTAGAGGGAGAGGTACTCGAGGAGCGACCACTAACATCCCAGTCACTAAGTGACTGGGATGTTAGGAAAACTGTTGCAGGTATGTGCGGAACCCTTGAGCTCCAAGTGCCGGCCTACTCGGCGGTGAAGGTCGGCGGGCAACCGCTCTATAAAAGAGCCCGGCGGGGCGACACTAGCATAACTCCGCCCATAAAAACGATGCAGGTTGCCCGCGCGGAACTTCTAGAGCATTTTGCGCACGAACACGGCTATGTTTTACGTGTCGAGTTTGCCGTCGGCTCCGGCACTTACATCCGCTCCTTGGCCGAGGAGCTTGGTCGCCGCTTCAATCTACCCGCCACCCTCGCCGACCTTCGGCGCACTATTATTGGTGAGTTTCGCATCGAGGATGCCCGGCCCATGGAGAATTTCCACTCCTAGCAACAACAAAAGATTCACATACTTTGAATTACGAAACTCGTAAAATTACCGTCATTGCGAGGGCTTTAGTCCGAAGCAATCCAGGAACCGCGACTTATTTTCTGGATTGCCACGGGCTTACGCCCTCGCAATGACGACAGTGAGTAGAGTTTCGTAACTCAAAGTCACATAATTTGTGGCATCATACCATAGCCAAGTTGTAAAGCGGGCTATTTTTCTGCTATATTTGTAGGTGCTACCCTACTGCCAGATCGTCTAATGGTAGGACACATGCCTCTGGAGCATGTTATCTAGGTTCGAATCCTAGTCTGGCAACAAACAAGCGAAGCAGTTTTGTTGCCAGAAGAAAGGCGACTGATCGCCTTTAGTCTAGGATTCGAACGCCGGAGCTTATGACCATCAGCAGAGGTTGCGCGAGGCGGTGCCCAGCTCGAGGCGAGCGACGGCGAAACGAGAGGCGAGGGAGAAACTCCTAGTCTGGCAATTGTAAAAAAGTGGCTCATCGCAATGTCTCCCAAGGTGAGACCTATGTGAGGACCTATGTGAGCTATCCACAACAAATCTCCAAAATAGCCTTTATATATCTACATCGGGTGTGGATATGTGTGGATATATAGAGCTTAAAACAAAAAACGCCTCATCCGATGAGACGCTCGTGAGTCGTTTTTTGTAGTGGACCCGACACAGAGGCGCGCTCTGTGTCGGGTCTGGTGTGTGTGACAGTGGCAGGAACTGGGAGCTCAGCTAAAGTCGAGGCTCTCGGCCATCGAAAGCAGGCCGATTCTCACGTTCTCCCGGAAACGCTCCAGGATGGCGACCTCCGCCTGCTCCATACCGTACCGGTAAAGCAGAGTCATGAGATATGCTCCCCGTGCGTGATCCTCACTCTCCGGATTGATGAAGGCGGCGAGATACTGTCCGTTGACCTCCCGCCCCTCCCGGAACGCCTCGGCGAGCACGAAGCACGCGAGGTCGCGCCTGAAGGCGGCGCGGGACTCGTCGGCCTCTTCCGGATTCGGGTCGTCGTCCAGGTCCAGTCTTCTGTTGCAGCCCATAGTGGTTCTCCTTTCCTTTCCTTCGCGGGCCGTGTGGCCCGCGGGGGTGAAGTTGTTGTCGTTGGTCCCAACCGGCGTCAAAGCGGGCGTTCGGCTTGGATGCGGAGCCACTTCAGACCCGCAAGGTAGTTTGCGCGAAGTTTGTCGTAGTCGGTCACCTCTTCCGATGACGCATCAAAGCACTTCAATAGAGTGAGTACCAATGCGACTGTTTCCTGATCGTCACGCCATTCGTGAAAGAACCGGGCAAGCAAGTTTCCCTCTCTCGTCACTATCTTGTTAGTGCTGAAACGGACGATGATCTGGACCAACCGAAACTGGAAGTTCATTAGACTGGATTCATCCGAAGCCTTGTCTGACTTGTCTGAACCTGCCTTGTCGTCATCCTTGGGTGGCACAAACCGCTCGAGTTTGTCGAGAGCGCTCTCGAGCGTGCCCACCGCCTCAGTGGCTTCGCGGGCTTCTGTCTCGAGCTTCTCGGCGAACTGGTCGAGGAGCCCGCCACGAACTGCCTCGGCGAATTGGAGAAGATTTCTTGGCTCGCTGGTGTCTTGCGAAACCGACAACCAGAAGCTCCTCGACATCTCCGGCCGCATGGGCCACGAGAAACTCCACATACGGAGGCTGTTGAAGAAGAACTTCGCCTTGCCCCTAACTTCTATCTCGATGCCACCCGTCGAGACGTTGTCCCGGTAGAAGACTCGCAGGAAAGCGGCCGCGATGGCGTGCACCGCCTCGCGCAACTTCTCCCACATCCGGCTCCGCTCGTCGCCCGCGTGCAGAAGGCGCTCTAGGGCATCCTTCGGCTTAAGCTCCTTCTGATCCCTGTCTTCTCCTAGCAAACCGCCCTCGATAGCGGCTGTGACGTCTTTCATCTTTCTACCTCCGCGCTTTTAGGCTCGCCGGCCAGTAAAGGAACCTGAAGCTCACCATGAGCTTCGCTGAAAGTATGCAACCATGTACTTCACACAAATGCAAGTCTAGCAAAAGTAACTGCTCACAAAAACGAGTGGCGGCTAACTAGCACAACATATCTCGCTCCGTCTTTGCCACCGCCTTTGGCGGGGGCCCGTCCGAAGGCGGGACCCCGCCAAAGGCGGTGGCAAAGACACTTACTCAGGGTTGTGAGCAGTTACTAGCAAAAGAGTTAAGTGATTCCGATCTTAAAGTAATAAGTCTCTCTTCTGTAGAGAGGGGAGACTTATATAGGTTATTCGCAGTCAATTGCCTTTTTGAGTTTCGGGTGTAAGATGGCCATTATAATCAACGTCACCATCATTACCATGCAACGCAACATTATTGGCTGGACTATACTGCTCGTGGTCACCATTGGCCTTGTCTGGTGGTATGTTATGCGAGCGCCGACCCCTACAATCATTCCCGACGAAACCCCTGACAATATCGCCACCTCCACTGGGCCGATTGCGTACAAAGACCTAATCCGAGTGAACAGTCCCATGCCTGTTGAGCGAGGCGGTTTGCCAATTACAAGCCCACTCACGATTGAAGGAGAGGCGCGGGGCAACTGGTTCTTCGAGGCCACCTTTCCTGTCTTACTCACAAACTGGGACGGACTCATCATTGCCGAGCATTATGCCGAAGCAATTCTCGACCCCGACGACCCGGACTCAACTTGGATGACTACAGAATACGTTCCTTTTCGGGCCGTGCTCACCTTCGACTCACCGTTTGCCACGTCAAGCCCAGACTTTATGAAGCGTGGCTCGCTTATTTTACAAAAGTCAAATGCTTCCGGACTACCCGAACACGACGACGCGCTTGAGTATGTGATTGAGTTTACTCAAAGCGAGTAAGAAAAATATACACAAAACAAACATCCCAACATTCTTGAGAATGTTGGGATGTTTGTTTTAACACTAGTGCCCTAGATAGCGACGGACCGCGAGCCAACTAGCTAGAAAACCAACAACCAAACCAGAAGCTAAGAGCAAGAATAGAAGCTGGACGATGTTTGCCAGATAGTAAGAAAGCACGTTGAAGTCACCAAAAAAGTTGCCAGCAAAGTTACTAAACCACAATGTAACAGGGTAGAAAAGCGCGGTTGTGATTAGGGCGGCTACGATTCCATTCATCATTCCTTCGGCAATAAAAGGCCCACGAGTATAATTGTGTGAAGCACCAACCAACTTCATGACGGCTATCTCTTCACGAGAAGCGAAGATGGCTACTCGCACAGTGTTCATGGTGACAAGTACAGCTATACAGACAAATACAACACTCACCACCACACCGAGGCGTTGCAAGATATTGATAAGAGCGGACAAGCGATCGATAACAAGCTTGTTTTGGAAGAAATTAACCTTATCTACAATGGGAGCCGGCGTTGTTCCAACAGATGGGTCGCCCTCAAGGAAAACCGCAATTCCCTCATACTGAGATGGCTCTTTAGCGCGTACGTTTAAGACGGCCCCCAAAGGATTATCTTCTAACTCTTCCAGAGCTCCGAGTACAAGCTCGTCATCGCGATGCCGCTCGCGAAAATCTACGAGAGCCTGCTCTCGGGAAAGATACTCTACTGAACGCACTTCCGGAAGAGCTTCGAGCGACTCTTTAAGCGCGAGAGCTTCTTGCCCTGAGGCATCTGTACGCAAATAAACGTTAACGTCCACCTTGTCTTTTACGTCCACAATTAGAGAAGAAAAGAGTGCGCTCGATAGCACCATGCCACCGATGACAAAAAGGGCTGTGGTCATCACAAAAACAGAAGCAAGAGAGACAACGGTATTGCGCCAGAAGTTGATAAAGCCCGCTTTGATAACTCGTTTTAATTTAATGAAGAACATAATGTCGGACGTACGATATGCGATTTAGGATTTACGAATAATGCATTCCTTCCTAGGTCGTAAGTCATTATTCATAAGTCGTTTTTTATAAGCTGTACTTACCGTGCTCATCATCGCGCACAATTGCGCCATCGTCTAGCGTGATAACGCGCCTCTTTAGATCGTCTATGACCCCGCGATTGTGAGTGGTGAGCATCACTGTGGTACCGAGCTCATTTATCTTTTTTAAAATCTGCACAATCTCATGGGCGTTTATAGGATCAAGATTACCGGTTGGCTCGTCAGCAATGATGAGCTCTGGCTGGTTTACGAGCGCGCGAGCAATAGCCACCCTTTGTTTCTCGCCCCCGGAAAGCTCGCGGGGAAAGTTCGACATCTTTTTCTGTAACCCAACCAGTTCGAGGACATCAGGTACGTCGGCCGCTACTTCCGCATCAGTGCGCCCAGCGGCCTCCATGGCAAAAGCGATATTCTCGTAGGCAGTCTTTGAAGGAATAAGGCGAAAATCTTGAAAGACCACTCCGATTTTGCGACGATAAAGCGCCAGCTTTTTTTTGCGTAAAGAATGAATGTTTACAGACTCAAAGCTAACGGTGCCTTTGGTGGGAGCTTCCTCACCCAAAATGAGCTTGATGACTGTGGTCTTCCCCGCGCCAGAGTGACCTACCAGAGAAAGAAACTCTCCGCGGTTGACAGTGAAAGTAACGTCGTGCAGTGCCGTTGAGTGGTCGGGGTAAACCTTTGACACTTTTTGGAAGTAGAGCATGGTATTAGGGCGCAGGGTGTGGGGTACAGTAAATCTAAAATTCAACAACCAGATAAGTATAGCAAATTATTGCAAGTAACCGAAGAATCTTATGCACTCCTGTGCCCTGTGGCCTACGCACTACGCACTACGCACTAGCTAATGCTTTTTTCCGCCTCAATGAATTCGTCAAGGTCGCCATAGAGCACCTTATCCACATTCTTCTCCTCGACGCCGGTGCGATGGTCTTTGATGAGCTGATAGGGGTGAAAGACGTACGAGCGTATCTGACTGCCCCACTCGTTTGCCGTTGTCTTTGAGATATACATGCCTTTTTCTTTAGCCACGCGCGCCTCCTCTTCCAGCTTGTAAAGTTTTCCGGCAAGCATTTCAAGAGCTCGCGCTTTGTTATCGGCTTGAGAGCGTTCGGCTTCGCAGTGGACGGCCAGGTTGGTGGGGATATGCACGACGCGCACAGCCGTCTCTCGTTTGTTTACATTTTGGCCACCGGGCCCGGATGACCGGGCAAACTCCACCTTGATGTCGTCTTCGGGAATCTCTATCTGCTTTCCTTTGGGAAACTCCGGGATGACTTCCACCATGGAAAAAGAGGTGTGGCGAAGTTTTTTGGCCGAATAAGGCGAGACCCGCACCAGACGATGGACACCCGACTCATTTTTAAGCGTGCCGTAAACATTGCGTCCCTCGATGCGAATGGTGAGGTTGCGATAGCCCCCATGGTCGTTTTCGTGCGCGTGCACGATACTCCACTGCCACCCCTTGCTTTCTACGTACTTTTGGTACATTTCGAAAAGTATGCGCGAAAAATCTTCCGCGTCGTCTCCGCCCGCGCCGGAAAAAATGGAGAGGATGGCATTACCACGGTCGTACTTGCCGCCCGCCCCGCCAGTCTCAAGCTCCTCCTTTAGCTCTTGATACTCCTTCACAAGCGCTTGGGCGTGTATTTTATCAGACCAAAAGGCGGGTGTACCCATTTCGACCTCTATTGCAGCAAGGCGTTTTTTCAGTTCTTCGGACATCTATCTAGTATAGTGTTAAATTGCTCAATTGTTAAATTGTTTTGCCACAACGTCATCAATTTGATTTAAATAGACAATTTGGTTAGTATGTATTATCGCGCCGGTGTAGTTCAACGGTTAGAACAAAGGACTCATAAGCCTTGGACGGAAGTTCGACTCTTCCCACCGGCATAAGTGACAAACTCTTAAAAATTCTATAGAATGCAGTTCTTGCGGGCGTAGCATAGCTGGCCTAATGCGCTTCCCTGTCACGGAAGAGACCGTGGGTTCAAATCCCATCGCCCGCGCCGCATGTCGGACATTCGACAACGTATTCTTGAGGTGCTCACCCAAGCTCATGTGATGAGTTTGGCCACCGTCGACGAGGATGGGCCGTGGGCCACGATTGTAAACTTTTTTCACGACGACCAGCTTAATCTTTACTGGAAGTCGTCAACAATAGTGAGACATTCGCTGGCACTCGCCCGCGACCCTCGCGCCTCTTGCTCGATTCTCGCCGGCAACGAGGTGGGTAAAGAGCTGGCTGTGCAGATTGCGGGGACAGTCACTAAACTGGACGGCATTCGCCCCGACCTCGCTCTGCGTTATATTGCTCGTAAAAAGCGAAACTTACCGACACTCAAACAAGCAACGAAAACCTTGCAAGGTTATTCGTGGTATGTACTCAAACCGGACCTCATTGACCTCATTGACGAGGAGCGTTTTGGGTTTACCAAGCAAAAGCTGGAGCTTTGAAAGATGAAAGAAAAACAACTTTCACGAGGGGCTTCTGCGCAAAAAACCATCTATCAGATAAAAACGGGTGGGAAAATCTTCCTAAAAGCTAAAACACCCCACGGGGTGGAGTGTTTTAGATAGAGCCAGGATAAAACGCTTAACCCAATAACCCAATCGTGATATATACCGCATGCTCAATGCACAACTTTCAGAATGTCCGAGGACGCTCATCCAGATGTGCTAATATGATGCTTGTAGATTGTAAAAACATAGTGGCAAGCGACCTATCCTTAATATAAGTGCCGTTTGAAGAGCTTCATAATTACCGCCAACCCATTGCTTTGTGTGTTGTAACTTGAGTCTGTAGAAAAACTCTTTTTCTACAGACTCACCCTGTCGAATGACAGGGTTGAATGACAGGGTCACCCTGTCGGATGACGGGGTAATACTGCGTTTTTCTTCTTGAATGTTTCTGTAAAGAGTCATTTTTATTTGTTTTTCTACAATCTCAACTTTTTTGTGACCATCTTTTTAGCGATTGATTAGTTGGAGAAAATGTAATAAGATTACACAACTATTCACTGAATAGAAGAAGTCGTTGTAGCCCCGACGCTCGAGTACGAGGTCGGGATCCCGACCCACTTAGTGGCGTCGGGACTCAGTTGCTAAGTTTGCCGTTGTAGCTCAGTTGGTAGAGCAACTCCATGGTGGTTCGTAACTGCCCCACGCGCGAGCAATCCGCGTGCGTATCCCGAATAACGGTTAACAGCCCCCACTGGGCCAAGACCGTGGCGCAAAAAATTACTCAAAGACTCAAAGAGTAGATAAGCGCCCGAACGACTGACAAGGGTCCGCCTCTGGCGGAAAGATACAGTCTAGTCCCTAGATAAAGTGGTACAAAAAAACTAGGGTGTAAACGAAGGAGTAGGTCGTCGGTTCAATTCCGTCCAACGGCTCAAGGATAATTTTTAGAAAGTAGTTTTTAGTTTTTAGAAGGGATGCGTGAAGACTGGTTAAAACAATCAGTGCTTTATCTTGCCCGCACACCAACATTGCCATATTGCCAGCGTAGCTCAGTTGGTAGAGCACGTCTTTCGTAAAGACGGGGTCGTCGGTTCAATCCCGACCGCTGGCTCCAGTTTTGTAGAAAAAGATACAGAAGCACAGGAACACAGTCTAGCTTTACGCTCGGGCTTACTTCAAATCACAGAGTCGAGAGTAGTTTTATGCTTGCTAATATGCGCTGCCTTAAACCAGCACCTTTTCTGACTTTAATGCGCAATGTTCCATAGTATTCATCATGATTTAAAAACTTTTTTCTCGCTGGCACGTTAATTAGACTGCTTTTGGTAAATTGTGTTAAGGGGATATTGAGTAGCAACGACCAGTATCTGAGCACACTAGGTAGTCGGTCTGTATGTAACGAATTAATGCTAAGACGAAGAATCAGGTCTTCTGTTTTAACCGTATAGCATTTTTGAAGCCACTTTACGTACAAAAGAATGGCCACAGGATCACTATTGGTAAAACCCAACTCTTCATTTCCCTTCTTATATCCTTCACCCCAGTACAGGCCCAGACCGACAAAAAGAAGGTCGCGTTGGGAAAATCTTCTAACATCATCTTGAGCCTCTTTCTCATGTATCAAATGTTTATCTTTTCGAATCCGCGCGAGTTTCTTAAAATAATTTCTTAAGGCCACACTTCGCGCTTCGTGTTGCACTTCTTGGAGAGCCCGTTTCTGTTCACTACTCAAGTTAACATCTGAACACCAATAACTAGCGGTTCCTTTACTTATATTAAGCACGCGAGCAATATAACCAAGGCTTTTTCCTTGTCGACGTAACGAGATTGCACGTTTTTTTATTTCTGGTTTCGCCACTGTACCAATATTGAGAGTGCAGAAAACAAATAAAAATGACTCTTTACAGAAACATTCAAGAAGAAAAACGCAGTATTACCCCGTCATTCGACAGGGTGAGACTGTAGAAAAAGAATTTTTCTACAGTCTCAATATTATAAGGATTATTTAGGTGATGTAGTAGTCCGCTTATCCACCACACTAACCCACCACTAAATCTTGCTCTTTCTGTCTCGTCTGCTATACTTGTAAACCTGTTGCCGCGGGGAAGTGAAACGGTAACACGTCAGGCTCGAATAAGGGCTCGTCGCGTAGGAATGCGCGATGGACTCCGGCCAAATTCGGTGAAGCCCTACTCCTAGTCGTACGAATGTCTTGATGGAGAAGGTAATACCGAGCCATGCCTACCCAAGTTTTGTAAACAAAATTTAGGTGGGAGGGTGTAGAGACTAGAGGGTCGGCACCCGACATTGCGAAAGCAAAAGGGTGAAAGTATAGTCCAGACCACAAATTCATCCGCCAACAAGCGGGAAGCAACGAAAGTTGTAGTGGTATGCATAACCTGAAGAAGTGGGTTCAATTCCCACCCCCGCAACAAGCTGAAACTTTCGCTGGAATTTTTCGGGCGGAAACAATATCGTAATGAGGGTAGACTGAAGAAAGTCGGCCCTGACGACCGCGAGCGATATGAAGTACGATAAAGATACGCAAACAATAATTCCACAAAAACTTAAAACAGGAGACGAGATCCGAGTGATAGCACCCGCAAGGAGCTTTCGCTCTAATTTCGTAGAAAAGAAACTACAGGATGTAATTAAGTTTTTCAAAAATGAACTGGGGCTCACTATTTCTCTCGGAAAACATGTCTTCGAATCAAATGATTTTGATACCGCCTCGTTAGACCATCGACTTGAAGATTTCCACTCTGCGTTTAGTGATCCCAGCGTAAAAGGAATACTCACGGTGCTTGGAGGGGCCGGCTGCAATCAAATGCTCCGGTCGGTTGACTGGGAACTGGTACGACAAAGCCCGACAAAACCCCAAGGTCTTTTGCGGATTATCAGACGTCACTGCTCTCGCAAATGCAATCTACACGAAAACGGGTCTTGTAACCTATTCCGGGCCGCATTTTACTGTATTTGGTCACAATAAAGCGTTGGAATATACGACTGATTATTTTAAGAAATGTCTTTTTGTTGCCGAACCATTCTCAGTCGAGTCTTCGCCTGTATACTACGACGAGCGTAAAGAAGACGCAGAGGAGCGAGGCAATGAAGGATGGTGGATTATGCAAGAAGGTGAATCAACAGGAACAATCGTCGGTGGCAATCTGATCACTCTGAATCTATTGCAGGGTACGGAGTATTTTCCTCGCTTGAAAGTAGCATCCTTTTTCTTGAAGATAACAACAAAGAGTCACCCCGGGCATTTGGAAATCACCTCCAGTCACTCATTCTGCAACCAGTTTTTTCTGGCGTGAAAGGACTTGTGATTGGAAGATTCCAGCAAGGTTCACAAATGACCAAAGCTTTTCTACGGCAGATTATTACAACTAAAAAAGAGTTGATGAAGCTGCCAGTTATTGCGAATGTGGACTTTGGGCACACGCTCCCCATGATCACCTTTCCCATTGGAGGGACCGCAACAATTATAGCAACACTTCAAGGGAAAAAGATAATAATCACGTAACTTGAGACTGTAGAAAAACTCTTTTTCTACAGTCTCAGCATGTCGGATGACGGGGTAATACTGCGTTTTTTTCTTGAATGTTGCTGTAAAGAGTCAATTTTGTTTGTTTTTCTACACTCTCCAACTTACCATGAGACATATTGTTGCACACCTCCTTCGCGGAGAAGCTGGCAAAGCACACGCGGCTATTACGCAAGATCTGGCTATCAAGTTTGATTCTTTTCCCTTGCACGAACGGATTGTTCCGCACATTACACTGAAGCGTTGGTTTGATCTTGACAACGACGGCATGCAAGAACTTTATCAATGCCTGGATTCTTTCGCTGAAACTTATCATCAAAGTGACTATAAACTTTCTGGATTCGGCCACTTTGGTGAAGATGTCATCTATGCTAACATTGAACCCTCGCCGGGGATGCTTTCGAGTGTAAAGAATCTTAAGAGTGCTTTGCATAGCATCAAGGATCTAACCTTCGACGAGTTTGATGACCATAACAATTTTCATGCCACGGTTGCCATGGGCGCACTGAAACCTTTCGACTTTTCACTCTTATGGAACTACCTTCAAGGTCTACCTCGGACTGAGTTCAATATGAAGTTTGACAATGTCGCCATACTCAAGAAACTAGTCGACAAATGGGTTGTGGATCGGGTGTGGGAGTTGAAATAGTAATCTTTTTTGCCAAAACAATGACTGATATAAAACTGCTGACCAAACACCAACTTAATGAATTTACTTCGTTGCTGGAAGAGATCAATGAGGGACCCCTTGGAATAGAAGTAGTAAGACGTCTAGGAGAAGATTTTGCTCTAGGTCGTTACATTGGTTTCTTGTTGTACAACGAAGGAGCGCTAGCCGGAATGGCAGCTACTCTGGAAACATACTCTGTGGTACATGCAAGAAAGATTCTAAATCTAGACGAACTCTATGTTCGAAGTCAATCTAGAGGGAAAGGACTAGGAAAAAGACTCTTCGATCGTGTCGTGGAGTATGCGCGCGCCAGTGGATACATGCGCCTCGAGTGGAGAGCGGAGAAGAACAATACCGCCGCAGGACATTTGTATGCACAATACGAAACGGATACAAACTGGACTTACTACGTTATGAAGCTTTAGCGAGGAGCCCCTTCCGCTCGCGTAAGCAAGCGGACCCCGGATATGCGCGGTGGGAGGGCTAGCAAGCCCATACCAAGCCCCCAAACCATCAGTCCGTCTGAAAACAGGCCCGAAAGCATTGCTTTCCGTTTTCGGACGGTCTGATGGTGGGCGCGAGTAACTTGGTGACCGAGTCACCAAGTGCTGATTAGCGAACTGATTAAATCGCCCCAAACTCGCGAAACACCTTTTCGTAGCGGCCGAGGGCATGCTGGGCCTCGCGGCGAGATAGGCGAAAACCGGATTCGTGAGCGATGCGATTGCGGAGCTTATGCGCCTCCCAAGCATCTTGGAGGTTACGCATGATACTCTCATCAGCATTCTTCAACCGCTCACCCAAAGTCTCTCCGAAGAAACCCTCGCGGATGGTGATGTCGTCCAAAATCTTATCAGCCTCAATAATGGCCAACTTCCATCCCGCTGGTGAATCTCCCGCAAGGTGTTCTTGGATAGAGTCCCACAGGGGATTTTTCTCACGCGGGGTCGTCACCGCTTTGTATCTTTCGCGAGAGAGGAGAGTCTGCTCGGCCAAGAGTCGCTTCTTTTCCATCGTGTAGTAAATGTAGACAACAAGGGCAACTATGCCAAGCAAAAAAAAGAATACCTCCGTATAAAAGTAAAAGTTTTGGAAAGCCACGCTCTCCGGACCGGGGATGGTCACTTTGTCACCCACGCTGTCGCCCAAATTGCCGAGACTCAAAAGGAAGCGGTAGAAGGCGTAAAAAATACCCTCGATGTCTAAGGTGGGAAGGGTTATGGCGGGGTCGTTCATAGCACCATTATAGCGAGGGTTCCCATTTGAACATAGTGGAGAATAAATCAAGATCCAAAACACAAAACACAGAGCACAAAACTCCAAAAGATACTCCATTGAGCATGTTTAGAGTCTTGAGTTTTGAGTTTTGAGTTTTTTGGAGTTTTGTGCCCTTTGTGCTTTGTGTTTTACACAGTATTCCCCTCCGCGTCTTTGGCAATCGCAAACATGAGCTCCTCTCCGAAGTGCGGGGCCATAAGCTGAAAGCCGAGGGGTAGGCGGACGCCTTCGCGATCTACCGTCCCCGAAGGCACGGAGATGGCCGGACAACCGACAATGTTGGCCGTGACCGTGAAAATGTCTTCGAGATACATGGCCAGAGGGTCGTCCACCTTTTCCCCTATCTTAAAAGCGGGAGCGGCGGTGGTGGGAGTAGCAATAGCGCCGACCGCCTCCGGGCCCGAAAAAACACGCTTAAAATCAGAGACTATGGCTTGGCGAATGGCTCGCGCTTTATTGTAATAAGCATCGTAGTAGCCATGCGAAAGGACATAGGTGCCGAGCATGATGCGCCGGCGCGACTCCTTGCCAAAACCCTCTCCGCGGGAGCGCATGTAGTCTTTCAAAAGATTTGCCCCGGGAAGATAAACGCCGTAGCGCATGCCGTCATAGCGAGCCAGGTCAGTAGAAATCTCGGCTGGTAGTAAGACATAGTAAACAGCCAGGGCGTAGTCTATAAAAGGGAGCTCGATGTCTACAACCTCATAACCCCGCTCGCGAAGCCGAGCCAAAGAGGCCTCAAAGTTTGCCACCACGTCAGAAGGCAGGCCCTTCTCGAGGAATTTACGTGGCACGCCCACGCGCTTCGCTTGGGTGGGCGTGGCCTTGAATCTCCTTGCTTCGTAGTCGCAGGAGATATTATCCATTTTATCGTGACTGCGGACGGCATGAAAAAGAGTCTCTACGTCTGCGACAGTCTTGGCCATTTCCCCCACCTGATTAAGCGAGGCACCGAGGGGCATGACGCCATAGCGCGACACCGCTCCGTAGGTGGGCTTCATGCCCACCACGCCACAAAGGGCGGCTGGCTGGCGACAGGAGCCACCGGTGTCTGTGCCCAGAGCACCGAGAGCAATATGAGCAGCCAGAGCGGCGGTAGACCCCCCGGAAGAGCCCCCCGGGACGCGGGTAAGGTCGTGCGGATTTTTGGTGGGCCCGTAGGCGGAGTTTTCCGTCGAGCTTCCCATGCCAAACTCGTCTAGGTTTGTGCGCCCCAAAAAAACCGCTCCTTGCTCGCGCAAGCGCGATATGACAGTGGCGTCGTAAACCGCGCGATGAGTGGCCAGTATCTTCGAGCCACCGGAGGAGATTTTGTCTTTGATGAGAATATTGTCTTTCACGCCGATGGGAATACCCAAAAGCGAACCCTCCTCGCCCGCAGTAATGCGCTTGTCGGCCTCGTCTGCTTCCGCAAGAGCACTCTCTTCGAAAAGCTCCAAGTAGGCGTTAAGAGAGGGATTCTTTTCGTGCGCTAACGATAGGTGTGCCTCCACAAGTTCGCGAGAGGAAAACTCCTTGGCCCGGAGGGCTGCCGCCGCCTTTGCAATAGTGAGTGCACTGAGATCAATCATCGTGTATTTGTATTTTTCATCCCGTGCTAGACACGGGATCCATGTCTGTATGTTGCATGGATCCCCGCCTTCACGGGGATGACCCTTCGGGTCACTTTTCAATGATGGCTTTAACCACCAGATAGTCCCCTTTGCGCTTTGGGGCTTGGGCGAGCAAGGCCTCGGTGTAAAGGCCAGACTCATGGGGCTCCCCATCCTCGCGCATGGCATTTACGGGCAGGTTCTCGTCAATAAGCTCATCGGTAAACTCCACCTTCGCTTCCTGTAGCTTGTCTACATAGCCCAAAATAGCCGAGAGGTCACGCTCGAGCCCGGCCTTTTCTTCGTCTACCAAGCCCAAGCGGGCCAGCTCGGCGAGTTTGTCGATGTCAGATTTGGATAGCATAAGGGTTAAGAAATATAGAAAATGGAAACTGGAAACTGGGATTTTGATTCATTCCACTAGCCAGTTTCCAGTTTCGAGTTTCCTTTCTGTAATACTATCACACTCCCAGTAATCGTAAAAACTCCTTTTCGTCGATGGTGGCCACTCCCAGCTTCTTGGCTTTTTCCTGCTTCGAGCCGGGGTCGGCACCGGCGACCAGATAGTCGGTGGCCCCGGAGACGGCGCTCGAGACAGTCCCCCCACCTTCCCTTATTCGTCTCTTGGCCTCGTCTCTACTCATGCTCGAAAGAGTGCCGGTGAGGACAAAGGTCTTGCCCACAATGGCTCCCCGCGGACGCGCGCGAGGATTGCGTGGCAAGGGTGTGACCCAGGTGAGCAGGTCGTCAACGAGGCGCCTTTGCCCCGGGTCGGCGAAATAGTCCGCTACAGAGCGCGCTACCACTTCGCCCACCCCGGCGACAGTGGCCAACTGGTCGGCGTCGGCCCGGCGAAAATTGTCCATGGTGCCGAAGTGGTCGGCGAGGTCGCCCGCGGTCTCCTCGCCCACATGCAAAATGCCAAGCGCCAAAATGAAACGACCGAGGTCGATGGTCCGCTTTTCCTTGATGGCAGACACAAGCTTTTCGGCCGAACGCGCCCCGAGCCCTGGAAGCACAGCAAGATCGCCCGGCGTGAGCGCAAAAAAGTCGGCGGGAGTGCTCACGAGGCCTTTCTCGATAAGCAAGTCGACAATCTTTGGCCCCAGGCCGGCAATATCGAAGGCGCTCTTGCTCGCAAAATAAGTGAGCTTCCGGCGGGAAGTGGCGAGGCACTGTTTGTTGAGACATCGGTGGGCCACTTCTCCGTCGACGCGCACGACCGCACTCCCGCAAAGTGGGCAGACATGGGGAAAACGGAAAGACCGCGCGTTGGCGGGTCGGAGCTCACGCACCACCCGCACCACTTGAGGTATCACGTCCCCCGCCTTTTGCAGGACGACCGTGTCTCCCACGCGGACATCCAAGCGTTTGATTTCGTCTTCATTATGCAAAGTTGCCCGCGAAACAGTGGAGCCATAGACAGATACCGGCGCGAGCCAAGCGACAGGAGTGAGCTTACCGGTGCGCCCCACCTGCACCTTGATATCTTCCACTATCGTGGTCGCCTGCTCGGCCGGAAACTTAAAGGCGATGGCGAAGCGCGGAGCCTTGCCGGTGTAGCCAATCAGCTCCTGCAAGCGTTGCTCATCCACCTTGGCCACGATACCATCAATGAAGTAGTCCTCTTTCTCTTTCCGCGTCTGCCAACGTTTCCAATAGGCGATAACCCCTTCAATGTCGGACACTCGCTCGTGGTGTGGATTTACCTTAAAGCCCAAGCTCTTTAAGCGGGCGAGCTCGGCCTCTTGAGTAGCCGGCCACTTTGACATCGTAAGTCCAAGTGGCTTGTCCAAGTGAGGCAGGGTTTCGATGTCGTAGATAAAGGAGGAGAGCTTGCGGGTGGCCACGATACGCGGGTCGAGATGGCGAATGGTGCCGGCCGCGAAGTTGCGCGGGTTCATGTAACGCTCCTCGCCCGCCTTCTCGCGCTCGCGGTTGAGCTTCTCAAGCCCGCGCTTCCCCATCCATATCTCCCCGGTCACAATCACGTCCACCGGTTCGCGCAGAGTGAGAGGGATCGATTCAATGGTTCGCACATTGGCCGTGACATCCTCCCCCACCTCACCGTTGCCTCGGGTGGCGGCCGTCGCAAGCCGTCCCTCTTTGTAGGTAAGCACAATCTTAAAGCCGTCAATCTTGAGCTCACAGGTGTAGGGGATGCTTGAGTATTCTGTGCCCGTCGCCTCTTTTGCAAACCGGCGCACGCGTGCGTCAAATTCGCGCATCTCCTCTCCTGTGAAGGCGTCGTTAAATGACCACTGGCGCACCTTGTGGCGGACCTTATTAAACTTCTCAAGAGGAGCTCCGGCCACTCGCTGGGAGGGTGAGTCGGGGGTAATGAGGTCTGGATACGCGCTTTCGAGCCCTCCGAGCTCTCGCTTAAGGGAGTCGAGAGCGGCCTCCGACATGGTGGACCTGTCCTCGACATGCACGCGGTGGCGCTCGGCGTTGATGACTTGGCGAAGCTTGACCACTCTAACTTTGGCCTCATTTGAGTTCATATTGATTATTATAACATGGCCAGAATAGATATAATGGGCGAGGCACCAAACGCCCCCATCGAAACTGAAACCAATGTTGAGAATGCAGAAACAGGATGTCCGAAAACAAGAGGCCTTGCTTCCAGATGCATTGAGAAGCAAGGCCTCCGGACCTGTTTTCGGACAGTCTGAAGACTATTAAAACACCCATTCTTTATGGCGCCGAATCAAGGTGCGGGTGGGGGGTCGGCCACTAAGCGGAAACGCAGGGCGCGCTCCACGCGGCGGTTGCTTCCGGAGTCATCACACGGAGTGTTGAATCCGCGCGATTCGATGTCGGTGACGGCGCTTACCTTGCGCACCGTCACAATGGCGCAACCACCACCGGGGGTGGGTAGACTAAAGGTCGTTCGCGCAAAATTATTGGCAGCGGGTCCGTCTGTCCACTCCACGTTACTAGTATCACTGAGATTGTGGCCCGCGCAAGTGGCGCCGCCAGGATTTGAGCTTTCGGAATCATTCGCCTTAAAAATGCCCCCTTCCTGGCTCCAATGAATAGCGCACTCGGCCCCAGTGTCGGCCGCGTAAAAAGCGGCTACAGACTGCCTACCAATGGCAGAGATAAGGAGCTGTTTATAAACTATGTTTGCAATTCCCAATCCGGCCGAAAGTAAAATACTGGCTGTGAGTACCGCAAAGATGAGCGCATAACCGCCATCCGCTCCCAACTTATCGTGCCGCAAAAAACAAAATGCCTGTTTTCCCCCTCCCCTAGCCAGGGGAGGGCTGGGGTGGGGTAGATTTTTCGTAATCTTTTTATGGCCTACCCCCTCCCAACCTCCCCCCGGCCTGGGGGAGGAGCATGCTTCGTTATACACGGCACGGTGGGTAATTTTACATTTTAACTTGTCATTTTCCATTTTGAGATTTCCATTTTCCATTTACATCCTCCTATCTATCAAAAATACTCTCTTCGAGCACCACTGAGCGACTTCCAGTCAATCCAGCTGGCCAAGAGACTTCCGCTTTTATTTTCCACTCATTAGGGTTGTTGGACTGCTGAGTGACATTTATGGTGCGCGTGTATTTCGAGGTGGGCGAGCCGGTTCCGCCACTATTCCCGGGAACGTAAAGAATGCCATCTTCTCCGCCCGAGAGAGCAGGCAAGGTAGACATCAAAAGCGGTTCGCAGGTGCTTACGCAGGCAACCGCCGCGAGATCCCGCACATTCACGTCGCAACCGTTCGCATCCGTACATGAATGCACCGGTCCTCCAGTTGTTCGCCAAGCGCTACCCGCATTCGTGTCACGATGATAACGGATTATCTCAAGTCCCTCTTGGGCCAAATAGAAAGCGGTGATCTGGTCGCGAGCGTACTGGGACTGCGCGAGGCTCTTGGCGGCCAGAGTGAGTGGCCCCGTGACGGCGAAGATAATGACAGTGATGGCTACAAGAGTCTCGAGTAATGTAAACCCACACACTAACGACGGCATTGTTGTGCTCCGCCTTTTTTGATTAAAGCGAGAACATAAAGTCACAGAGCAAGACATATCCTTGAGTGAGGTAAAAAACCTTTTCACAACAAAAGGCGATGCCGTCGTTAGTGTGCGGGTAAACCCTCCTCGAGACTCTTGTACATGTGACATGTGACCTATGACATATGACCTAACATCCGAATGTATAGTTGTATTTGGTGGGTTTTTCATCGTAGCTATTGACTCGTACCTCATGACTCATACCTCTTGCCTAGTACCTTGTTCCTCATCACGGTGACTCTGTGGTAAGTAAACGCGAGGTGACAGTGGTCTGTAAATTAAATGGCGTCGTCAGCTTGTCCTGCGCGAGGGTGATGATGCCGGAGACTGTAATGGTGACAGTGGGCCTGTTGTTGGCACCTCCCCGGCGCACAAAAAAACGCAGGTCCTCGATGTCAATTTCGGGCGGGGTCATGATGAGGGTATCTATATTGCTGTCACCGTCCGGGTCTTGAAGGCCAACAATTTTGCCATAGCTTCCGCTATTGCGTACCAGCTTATAGGTGACAACGCGCGGGTCGACCGACACCCCGGCGGGTAAGTCTGGGTTGTCCCCCGAAGCGGTCACGCCGGAGGATAGGTAAGACATCTCATTTTTTCCGTCGCCACCACAATCACCCGGATTGGGGATATCGAGGTCTCCCACCTCTACTCCGCCAACAAGAGTTCCGCAATGAAACTTACTCCCCACCCGCAGTTTACGCGACATTGTCTCCATGGTGAAGTTGAGGTTGTCCACTACCGCGCGGATAGCCTGGGCTTTTCTATTGGCACTATTAATGGTGAGAATAGCGCCAATAGCCACTACGCTCACGATAGTGAAAATGGTGGTGGCTACCATGAGCTCGATCAACGTAAAGCCAGATTTGCCAGCTTTACGTTGAGCAGGTGGCAGATGGCAGGTGGCAGATGGCATCATTCGTCCACGCAAAAAAATCTTAGCCCGCACAGAGGCCCCCTTCTTCAAAAAAACATCTCTAGTCATTGATTTCTTTTGTGAGTATTTCATCGTAACTCTTGCCTCGTGCCTCGTAACTCGTGCCTCGCAAATCGTCTTCAACTAATTTGTACCACAACTTCTGAAGTTTGATGCGTTCTTGTCCGTCTCGCAGGTCTGGACGCTTATCTGCCCCGTGTTCCAGATGACGACGACGCGGTCTTGGACGGCTCCAGTAGTCGAACGTACAAAAACAGCCAGGTTGGAGATGGACGTAACGTCATCTGTAGAGTTTTGCCTCTTTCCGGAAATGGCCGCCTCGGGGTTCGGCCTCTTAAATAGGACGGTGGCCCTGGTTAGATTTTGGCCCGCCTCAAAGCATTGGCTAAACTTGGTTCCATCAATCTTGCCCTCATTATCAAGATTGGAAAAAAGGTCCGCGCACATGACGCCCACCGCGCTCGGGCCCACGACATTATACACCTCCACGCACTCATTCGTCGGGAAAGGGGTAACACAGTGCCCGCTAACAATGTCGCCATTGTCATCAAACCTACCGTTGGCCGGTCCAAAACCAGGAGACGTACCGGACTGCTTATCGGCAAAAAGCACGAAATTGCGCACCTCGCTTAGACTGTAAGGATTCACAGATTGATCCGCCCCACTTATTCCAGTCTCTGCCCCAACAAAGTGCATGCCATAAGCGGGGGCAAGATTACTTGCGTCTGGGTCTGTGGCCCTGATACTGATGCCAAACACTTGGGCCTGACGCACGGCCAAGGCCACATTCTGGGCCAGTACTTCAAGTGCAATCTTGTTATTAAAGCGCGGGTAGTTGGCGAGGATGGCGCTCGTCATAATGGTAAAAATGGCGAGGGTCACCATCAACTCCAACAACGTGAAGCCGGATTTGCCGGCTTTACCTTGCTTGAATTGATGGACATATGACATATGACATATGACATATGACCGAACCATCCTGATAGCCAAATGCGGAGTTGTTTTTTGTTGGTTTTTCATCGTGCCTCGTACCTCATGACTCGTATCTCGTACCTCCTAAATCGTTCATTGTAAATCGTAAGTCGTCGCGTATGGCACAATTTTAGCGGAAAAAAGGAAGCTAGCAAGACTAAAATGGGCCGATACTAAAGTACGGGAGTATTGAGCCGAAGGTGATCTCAAAAAGGAAGGTTAGAAAAAAGGCAGCAATCAGGAAGGGAGCAAAGGGAATTTGGGACTGTATAGTAAAGCCCCTACGTCGCCCGCGCAGGTAGTTTACCAAAATAACAAGAAGGCCAATCGCCGCCCCGCTCCAGATAGCAATAAGTACCGCCGACACATTTTGCGAAAAGGGCAGAAACCACCCGATTCCAAGGGCGAGCTTGGCGTCCCCAAAACCCATCCACTCTCCACGGGAAAAATACCAAAGCGAGGCGAAAAATAGGGCGAGGAGAGCCCCGGAGACAATATCCACATACCACGGATAATTGACATCAAGGAGAAAGGAAAGGCCAACCCGGATGAGCGCGAGCAGGCAGAACGTGTAGACAAGACCGTCGGGGATAATGAAGTGGCGGAGGTCGTAGACGGCGATAACAATGAGTATGGCCATGACCGCACAATAAAAGGCGGCAATAACGCCCAGCAGAAGGAGGAGGGCGGGGTCAAGTGGAGTAGATAAATAACCGAGACGAGCAACTGTGAGCGTAAAGACTACCGCCGTCAAGAGTTCGACCGCGAAGTACTGCACCGAGAGTTTTGCCTTACACCCACGACAACGACCGCGGAGAGCAAGAAAGCTCACAAGGGGCAGTAGCTCATACCACGACAGCGTTCGCACGCATGATAGGCACTTCGAGCGACCGCCGAACCCTCGCCCGGTGTTGTAGCGCAGAATGACTACATTCAAAAAACTGCCCACTACGAGGCCCAGAATAAAAACTATAAGCGCCGAAACATATTCCATGCCATCCATTATAGCAATTTCCAACAAACCAGCTTGTGTACAACGTAAAACACCCCACAGTCACCGAGTCACTGCACCGTGCAGTGACTCGGTGACTGTGAATTACGAAACCCGTCTTTGCCACCGCCTTTGGCGGGGCCCCGCTATAAGCGGTGGCGAGGACTTTAGTCCGAAGCAATCCAGAAAAACCTAGATTGCTTCGTCGCCGAAGCTCCTCGCAAAGACGAAAACAGGAGTTTCGTAATTCAGAATCGGTGACTGTATTGTGTTTGGAATCAACATAAAAGCGCCCGGGCGGGCGCTTTTATGTTGATTATGATGACGTGACGAGAGGCTATGAGCAGACGCCGTCAGTGACTGTGCCGGCCGAGGTGGTAGTGGCCGCGCCCGAAGAGTCTATACAGAAGTAGCCGGCGCCGGAAGTCTTCAGATTTACAGATACTGCATAGGCCTCACCCGTGATATCCACTTCACACTTAGCGCCCGCGGAACCGCCGTTGGAAACCGCGTTGTCTATAATAGCCTTCACGGATGTGTCTACAAACATACTAGAGGCAGTGGCACAGTTGCCATCGGCAACTTTGATGCCATAGTCACCGTTCGTATCGTAGTATAGGTCTGCCTGAGTACGAAGACCAGACATGGCCGCGCGAACAGCGGCATCACTCCCCTTTGAACGCGCACTGTTTAAGGATGCGAGCACCACGGAAGACAAGATGCCGATAATGGCGATGACAACGAGGAGCTCGATCAATGTAAAACCTTTTTTCATAATTATTACTTAGCTTAAAATTAAACAGTTATTTTTAGTAATCTTCAAAGACACGCTTCTATTCACAGGCCGTATTACTAGCTACTCCCGATGGAATAGTCGCGCTAGGAGCATCATAGGTACCGCTATTCCCCGCCGAGTCCACGCAGTAGTGCTTGTTCTCGTTCGACTTCAAGAGCACGGCCACCGCCCACTTGCTTCCATCAATCTTACAAACAGACTCATCGTCATCGCTACTTAAGGCGTTAGCGCGGTCTATTGCCTGCTCGTAAACTCCTGAGGCAAAAACGCCACTACTACAATCTCCTCCAGTGCCATATGGACTGCCACTGCTTGTCGGGTCATAGTCCACCTCAAACTGGGTGCGGATGGAGGAGAGGTTCGCAATAATACCAGTGTCCGCACCCTTGTTGCGAGCGTTACCGAGGGAGGTCAAGACCACCGACGACAAGATACCGATGATGGCGATGACGACGAGGAGCTCAATGAGGGTGAACCCTCCCTTGCTCCGCAAGGTCACACCAAGTCTGCTCACAGGACTTGGTGTAAGGGTGAAGCCTTTATTGAGTTGCCGGGCAGGTGGCAAGTGGCTTGTAGCAGGAGGCAGCCCCGACGCTTTGGTCGGAGCCCCGACCTCGCCCAAGCGAGCGTCGGGGGTGGCAGGTGGCCACTTCGTGGACGAACGCCCTTGGTGTTGTTTCTTATTCATTGTACTCATTTTATGTTGCTTAGATGTTGTCTTCTATTGTATAGGAGTAATGTACATTTTGGAAACCGGGGCTGTGGATAGCTTAAGAGTTTTTAGTTGATAGTTTGTAGTGCGTAGTCTATGGTTGCGGTGACCACTTTCAGCATGGCGTACCTAAAAACTACAAACTAGAAACTAAAAACTATTTAGAGTCCCGCCGTGATGTTGTAAATCGGCCCCAAAATGGCCACCAAGAGGAAACCGACCCCAAGCCCTAGGAGAACAATCATGATGGGCTCGATCATGCTCACCAAAGTATCGACCGCGCCATCCACTTCCCGTTTATAAAAACGGGCGAGCGTCTTCAAGACGAAACCGAGCTTACCCGTCTCTTCGCCGATACGCGCCATTTGCACCATAATATGAGGCATCTCGGCATGCTCCCCCAAGGCGGCCGAAAGAGAGCTTCCCCCTTTCACCTGATTGGTGGCGTCGAGCAATATGCGCCGGTACAGATCGTCCCCAACCACCTCGGCCGACACCTCCATGGCCTTTATCATGGGAATTCCCGAGGAGAGCATCGTGTCCATGTTGTCGGCGATGCGGGAAAGGTACATTTTCTTGTAGAGCGTCCCGAGATATGGAATGGAAAACTTAAACTGGGAAAAGGCATTTTTACCGGCGCCGGTGCGAATGTAGCGCCAGAGGAAAAAGAAGGCGACCACAATAATAAGGAGGACAAAGAGCCCGTAGTTTACAATAATGTCAGAAACAGCCATGACAAAGCGGGTCATGAGCGGGAGCTCCTGGCCGGTTTCGCGCAGAATAATGGCGAGCTGGGGCACCACCACCACCATCATCAGAATCATGATGATTATGAAAGATACCACCACAAAAGCCGGGTACAGAAGCGCGTTCTTTGCTTTGGAAACAAGCGCGTACTGACGCTCAAGATAGTCGGCCAGATATACGAAGGTCTCCGAGAGCTTTCCGGACTCCTCGCCCGCCTTCACCATGTTTACATAAAATGGAGTAAAGACGTCCGGATGTTTGGCGAGCGCATTCGCTATGGCCATACCCCCCTCGATATCATCGGTGACACCGGTGAGCTTCGTCTGCAAATTTGGGTTTTCTGACTCCGCGGCGAGCAACTTAAAGACGTTCGTGACCGGTACTTTCGCCTCAAAAAGAGTAGAGAGCTGACGCGAAAGGATGACCACATCTTTGAGCTTGACGCGATTCAACCACGCCACCTCTTGCGAAAGAAAGCCCCCTTTCTCGGCGGAATCAATCTCCACAATCACCAGATTACGGCGCTGAAGCGAGTTGATGGCAATATCAACACTGGGGGCGTCAATCGTCCCTCCGGCAACAACTCCCGTGGCATCAGTGGCTTTGTATTTGAATAACATAGGCGAGTAGGGAGTAGGGCGTAGGGCGTAGGGCGTAGGGCGTAGCGTTCACTATGCCCGTGCCCTATACCCTACGGCCTATGGCTATGTAAGTCTTCTCTGCAACGCTTCCGGATTCTGTGAGTAAGCGAAGGCTGTTTCTTGGGTGATCTCTCCGCGGCGCACCAAATCGGCCAAGTGCTGGTTCATGGAGATCATGCCGTCTTCGGCGGAGGTTTCGAGAACAGAGGTAATCTCGGCGGTGCGGGACTCGCGAATGAGGTTCGCGATGGCATAGTTGTTTATAAGAAGCTCATAGGCGGGAATGCGCCCTCCTGAGATGCGTGGGATTAGGCGCTGGGAAAAGATGGCCAAAAGCGAGGTGGAAATCTGAAGTCTAATCTGGTTCTGTTGGGCGGCCGGAAAGGTGTCGATGATGCGGTCGATAGTTTGGGAGGCGTTGTTGGTGTGGAGGGTTGAGAGCACCAAGTGGCCGGTCTCGGCGGCGGTGACCGCGGCCGCGATGGTCTCCGGGTCGCGCATCTCGGCGATCATGGCGATGTTTACATCCTCACGAAACATTGAGCGCAGAGCGGTTTTAAAATCACGGGTGTCAAAACCAACCTCACGTTGGTCTATGATAGACTTCTTCTCGGCGAACATATACTCAAGGGGGTCCTCCACGGTAATAATGTGCCGGGCCCGCTCGACATTCACTAGCTCAATCATGGCCGCAAGGGTGGTGGACTTCCCTTGACCCACCGGCCCCACCACCAGAAAAAAGCCCTGCTCCTTAAAGGCAAACTCTTTTAAGATTGGAGGCAGATTAAGCTCTTCGAAGGTGGGAATGCGGGCTGGTATCAAGCGCAGAGCCGCTCCGACCATGCCCTTTTGAAAGAAAGCGTTTCCACGAAAACGCGTCCCATCCGGAAGAGCATAGGCAAAGTCGATGTCCTTCTGTTTTAAAAACAGCTCCTTGTCGCCCCCGGCCAAAAGCTCAAGCACCAATCCTTTGGTATCTTCGCCGGTGAGCTCCGGTTTTTGCACCAAGGGGATAAGCTCGCCCGACACTCTTATAGTCGGGTGGCGCAGAGCTGAAAGGTGGAGGTCGGATCCGCCCTGCTTTATTAGCGTATCGAGAAGCTCTTTAATTTCGTTTGGGTAGTTCATGATTTAGCTTGTAGCTTGTAGCGCAATCGCGTTAGGCCGTAGGGCGCATCAGGGCGTAGGGCGTAGTGAACTATACCCTGCGCACTACGGCCTGTGGCCTAGTGCGCGTGCTCTCCCATAATAGTCTTCACCTTTTCCACCACCTCAGAAGGAGTGGAGCTCGCTTTCACAATATAGCCATCGGCACCAAGCTTTAGACCTTTTTCTATGTCTTCCTTCTGGCCGAGATTAGATAGGATAATAACCGTCGTCTGTGTCGCGATGGGCATCTTCTTGAAGGCTTCAAGAAAGGCGAAGCCGTCTATCCCCGGCATCACAATGTCGAGAAGAATAGCGTCAATCTTCGTCTCCTTGCCGAGGGCGACCAAAGCCTCACTGGCATCGGTCATGGGCGTGACATCAAAGCCGGAGTCGGTAAACTTGAGCCCGTACATATCGAGCAAAAACTTATCGTCGTCGATGATATAAATGCGGGGCTTTATGGGGGCGGGAGTGTCAGCCATAGTAATTAGTATATAGTAGAGTAAAGAGAATTACCTGTGGGTATTTATGAGAGACATGAGTAACGAGGTGCGAGTTACGAGTAGACCAAGTGTATCATTCATAGCTCATGACTCATGACTCGTGACTCGGCAATTTTGAGCTTTGCTCAAAATTGCATCGCTTCTTCAAATGGAATCAACCCCTGCATCGACTTCAAAATAGCATCCTCGCGCAGAGTAATCATCCCTTTTTTACGAGCCACCTTATAGAGCTCGATGTCCTGAGGCGTTTTCAAAATAACTCCCTCAAGCTCGGCGTCGATCTCGAGAGTCTCAAACACTCCCACGCGACCACGCACTCCGGAAGCACAGGTGGGTGAAGCCTTTGGTCGATAGACTGTCTTCTGCGCCAAAATACCGTCTCGAATGGTCGGGGGAAGGTCGGCAAACTGTTTTTCAATCATAGCAGAGGTGGCTTCGTCGATAGGTACCGCCTCCTTTACATCACAAAGTTTGCGGGCCAAGCGTTGCCCAAGAGAAAGAAGTAGGGTAGGGGCGATTAAGTATGGGTCGACTCCCATATCCACAAGACGCGAAATGGCTCCAATGGCGGTGTTGGTGTGCAAAGTGGAGAGGACCAGGTGGCCGGTCAAGGCGGCCTGGATGGCGAGCTGAGCGGTCTCCTTATCGCGGATCTCTCCGACCATGATAACATCCGGGTCTTGGCGGAGAATAGAGCGCAACCCAGACGCAAAAGTGTACTCGATCTCTGGTCTCACTTGTGACTGATTGATGCCCTCGATATTATACTCAACCGGGTCTTCCAGAGAGACGATGTTTAATCCCTCTTTATCTAGCGTATTTAACATCGAGTAGAGGGTGGTTGATTTTCCCGATCCAGTCGGCCCGGTGATAAGAATGATCCCATAGGGCTTGGCGAGGTTGCGCTTTACAATATCAAAAGTGGCCTTATTCATTCCCATCTGGTCGAGCGACTTCACTCCGCGATCTTGGTCGAGAATACGCATCACCACCTTTTCACCGAAAAAAGTGGGCATGGTAGAGACGCGGAAGTCCACCGAGCGACCTTCTATGGTGGCCGAAAAACGGCCGTCTTGTGGCTTGCGCTTTTCGTCCAGTTTGATGTTGGCGAGGATTTTAATGCGAGCAACAACGGCATCGTGCACAGCTTTTGGTAAAAAAAGGCTGGTGTGCATCTCGCCATCCACTCGGAAACGAACACGTATGCGGTTGGCCAATGGCTCCACGTGAACATCAGAAGCATTCCCCTCGGTGGCATGTTGAATGATGACTGCGACAATCTTTGAGACTGGCGCGTCCTCGATGATATCCACCTTACCCTTTTGGGAGATGCTTTCCTGGAGCTCCTTGGCCGCCTTGTCGCGCTCAGCAAGCTCGGTGTCAAACTGACCGAGAGCGGTATCTATCTCTCCCGCGAGGCCTTTGTAGTTTTGTAAAAGCTTGGTGAAGTCTGCCTCACTTATGGTAAAAATCTTATAAGGAAGAGCGTGTTTGGAGGCAATAAAGGCGGCCGCCCCACGGGCATCAATGTCTTGAGGTAAGACAAAACCAAGCTCAAGCACTCCATCGGTAAGAGAAAGAGGTAAAAAACGATAGTGAGTGGCCGTCTCCTCGGGGACATATTTGAGCGTCTCGAAGGGAATCTTAAAGTCGGTGATCGTCTTCGCGGGGATAGCGTTTGGGGATTGTTGAACGGTAGACATAGAGTTGGCAGGTAGCAAATGGCAGGTGGCAACATCCACCTAAAACCCGCTTCCTGCTTGGGTTTGCGTGTTTTCGCTTGCGCCGGCATTACCAACTGCTGCAGCTCCGCCTCCTTGCTCGTTCGCGCTGGCCGTCGTTCCATTATTCTGCTCCGAGAGCGGTGGCGTATAAACCCCTCCCACTCCAATAGGAGCGAAAGGGTTCGAGCGACCAGCCTGTTGGGGCTCAAGAGCGACCGTGTAGTCGCGAAGGGTTTGGAAAGTGGGATTATCAAACAAGTCGCGAGTAATGTTTAAATCCTGCAAACGCAGAAGCGTAGACAAAAACTTCTGGCCGGCGACAGTTTCAGGGCCGACACTTACCGAAGACCCTCTCGTGGCGAGGCCCGGTTCGCCTGTCGCAGGTGAGCTCTTATCAGGACCAAGGTAAACATAAGCCGCAATTAGCAGTACGACTCCAAGAATTCCGATAAGTATGTATGTGCGAGTGTTCATAATTGGTTAGCAGTTGGTAGATGGTAGACGGCAACCCCGACGCTTTGGTCGGGGCCCCGACCTCGCTCAGGCGAGCGTCGGGGGTGGCAGATGTCAGATGGCACAAATAATGGTTGTAGGTAAAATTCGCGCATGTATTACGTATTGCTATCTACCATCTGCTACCTGCTATCTGCCAATTGTTACTTCAGCCAATAGGTCTGCACCTCAATCGCATAGTCGTTTAGGTCTTGTTCGGAAGCGCTAAAAGAAAGAGAGGTGACATCAACCAGGCGTAAGCTCGTCTCGAGATCGCGCAAGAAAAAGCGCATATCGTTATAAGAACCGGTTACCGAAAAAGCCAGGGTCACAGTACCGTATCCACGCGTGTCAGCTCCGATCGTCTCCTGTCCTCGCTCGTCAGTCTTGATTTTCGCATTCTTCACCGCCATATTATACTTTGACGCAAGGTTGTCGATATCAATAATCAAGCGGACATTATCGACACTATTGGGTAAAGCCTTATCAATTCTCCCCAGCTCTTCATCGCTAAAACTATTATAAACACCGAGCTTCTCCGAGCGAATAGTCTGAAGGTCGCGATCATTTGCGAGCGCGGACTCAAGCTCGGCCGACTTTGCTCGGGCATTTTCAATATCGGTTAGTACTGGTGAAGTAAAGCCGAAAAATAGGCCAAAAGAGACGACTACTAAAAAAATAGGGAGGAGATACCTTGTCATATATTAGTCTGATTCGCAAACTTAACCGCCTCATGATATGAAAGCAGAAACGGGTCTACGGAGGCGCTGAAGTTAAACGTAACCTTCCCGAGCTGGTCTAAGTTGAGGTCGGTAAAGACAATATCACGATAATACTGCGGGCTGTCTCGACGAGTATACTCGGCAGACTGCAGAGCCACCGAGCTATAGTTTTCCGCCAGGCCGGTCATTTTTAAATCGGCCATACCTCCGGGCAATGCGACAAGCCTAAAGGTACGAAAGCGCACTGTCGGCAAGGTGGTCCGCTCCAGGTAGTTCAAGAAAGGAATTAGAGAGACGTGTCGTCCCAAAAGACCCCCTGCGGTCGAGCCAGGTGGCCCTTGTAAGATGTTTATCTTGGTGGCGAGGCGATCAAGGAGCTCTAAAAAACCGGGGTCAAAGGCCTCTTCCGCCCTACTCAACTGCTCTTTTTTTCCGGCAATTGAGCTCTGAAGTTGTTTTTCATAAAGAAAAGCACCTCCATGCACCAGGGCGGCCGTTAGAAAAATGAGGATTGAGAGCAAAAGCAATAGTCCCACGGGCTTTGCTCCCGCCCTTGCCGGGCCCCCACCGGACCCGAGCGACTTCTTTGGTATAAATGATGTTTGGATTTCTGCCATGATAAGAAATGGAAAATGTAAATCTACGCATCCTCCTGTATCGCCCTCAGAGCAGACCCGATAGCGACAGCAAACGTCGGGCCCGCATCCCGAAGCACTCCTTCCAAAAATGCGGGTGCCTCAACCTTCTGAAAAGGATCGCCGTATTCTACCTCAACCTCAAAACTCTTCTTTGCAATATCTGCCAAACCTTGAAGCAGGCTCCCCGAACCGATCAATATTACTTTAGCGACGGAGCGCCGGTACTTTTTTTGATAGTTAACCAAAACTTGGTTCGCCTCAAAAAAGATGTACTCTAAGATCGGGTTTACGATAGAGACCACGTCACCATCACCTGTACCAATGAGCCCCACCTGCCTCTTGATCTCCTCCGCTTTCGCGAAGGGAATCTGCATCGACTTCGAGAGCGCGAGCGTCATGTCTTGGGCACCTCTACTGATAGTTTGAGACACCTTTACAACACCGAAGTCGACAATGGAAACCTTCGTTGTCCCCGCCCCGCAATCAAGCACCATCACCGGCAAAAGCTCGTGCCCGACAATAGCCCGCACCGCGCTAAACATCTCAATCTCAAACGGGCCCGAAGTAAGCTCGCTCTTGGTCACCAACTCTTGGTATTGAGAGAGCACAGAGTTGTGAATGGCAACGAGCAGTACCTCGACACCTTTTGAGGGAGCCGCCGTAGACTCTCCTGAATCAGTGGCTCCTTCCGTCTCCGGCTTCGGCAAAATCCACCAGTCGAGAGCAACCTCGGCGATAGGCACCGGCACGTACTTACGCGCCTCAATCGGCACCATCTGATTCACAAGGTTTTCCTCGGTGGCCGGTATTTCGATGAGAGTGATGAAGCTTGAGCGCAAAGGGATGGACAAAGCGGCGCGCTTCGTGTTTACCGATGATTCACGAAAGAGGTCAGTCAAGGCTTCGGCAAGCTTAGCGGTCGGCACCTGCACTGCCTGGCCAATCTCCGCACCGGCATACGGCCCAAGAGCAAGTTCTCCATACGTCTCAAGCACAGCCTTCCCTTGGTCGCGCCTCACCTGCACCACCTTCACGGACGACGCGCCGATGTCTATACCAACAACACTCTTACTCTGTTTTTGGAAAAGACCTAGCGAACGAAAAGATGGCATCTTCGAAAAAGGATTTTGCATAACGTGTCTGCGGCACCGGTATTATTGTCGAGTTGTTATTCGACAACAAGACCTTACGATGATTCAATAAAAGTATATCACAGCCACGCGCGACAAGCGCCACAAAAAAGGGGATATTTATCCACAAGTGACTTAAGTGCAGAAAACACAAAACACAAAGGGCACAAAACTCCAAATTTTCGATTACCTACCACCTACCATCTGCTACTTTCCACCTGCCACCCTGCCACCAATGGCAACAAGACCTTCAATACATTAAAATACAGGTAATGATTTTCTCCACCCGCGCCATATCCGAAAAGTTTCTCTCGGCGAGAACTCTCCTCTACGATATACTCTTTCCGGAATACTGTGTCGGCTGCAAGACGCGAGGCATCTTACTTTGTGCTGACTGTACTGGAGCGGCCGCGCGCGCGGAAGAGACTCCACACCCTCGCATCTTCTCGCTTTTTCAGTATCACGATCGACGCATCAAACCGGCCGTCAAGATGCTCAAATACAAAAACAGCAAGGCACTGGCCGGTATTTTTGGAGGCCTCCTTGCAGAACATCTCCTCGAGCTTTCCTCTGAAGAAGCTCTCTTTGATGGCTTGAGCTATGAGGAACCGTGGCTCCTTCTACCTATCCCGCTTTCTTCCAAGCGATATAGGACACGAGGCTACAACCAAGCCACGCTTCTAGGACAAGCCATAGTCGCCAAGACTCCACCTAATCTGTTCATATTGGACACCGATGTCCTTTATAAAAAATGTGAGACGGAGTCGCAGGTGAAGATAAAAGACAGGCGAAAGCGCCTGGTCAATCCGCGTGGCTCATTTGGTGTTCACGATCCCGCCCGCATCAAAAAACGTAACTGTATAATAATAGACGACGTCGTTACCACCGGTGCCACCATGCGCGAAGCCATGCGCGTAGTCAAAAAAGCCGGCGCCCGAAAACTCCTCGGCCTTTCCGTCGCCCACTGACTGCCGATTTGTAAAGGCCGCATCTTTGTGAACACACCTCTCCACACATTACGAATCATGCAATTACGCATTTCCCCCTCTCCTGGACAGGAGAGGGCTGGGGTGAGGTAGAATTCTAAACTTTAGCTTGAGTAACACTGCTACCAAGTAACCACTTAATAGCTCAAATTAAAACATCAGTGTAGTAGCTCTGCTCCTCCGGTGCGTCGGTTAGTTTCTAAGATATCATATTTCAGAGCCACAAGCTTGTCGTGCAGAACTTTTGGATTAAGCATTGCATG
>Ga0210057_1000485_pt1 | contig 65317 bp, 80 predicted proteins | sample CryGeyCG2114_010_2_FD_183968 | JGI IMG/M metagenome (GOLD analysis project Ga0210057, IMG submission 183968) | Groundwater microbial communities from aquifer - Crystal Geyser CG10_big_fil_rev_8/21/14_0.10 (SPAdes) (version 2) | ecosystem: Environmental > Aquatic > Deep subsurface > Groundwater ...
TTAGAAAGTTTCAACTAAGTTAGACTTTCAATGGGCTAGAAACTAGCCCATTTTTATAATCAATCGAGAAATAAATAATTTGCGGGAAGAAACTCACCCCATCTTGAAAGATGGAGATTTCTTTTTATTTGATTATAAGTGAGAGATTGCCTATCTGATTATTTTCCTTTTTTCTTACTCCTCTATCTTTTGAATTTCTTTTCCATCTTCTTTTTATTTTTGGCAATTCTTTTTCAACAAATCTGTCCACTTTCATATCAACAACTTGCATTTTCCAATCATAATTTCCTTTAAAATCAAGAAGCTCTCTCTTCCAAACTTCATATAAAACTTTATTATACATTGTATCTAAAACTACGCACACATCCATAAATTCACTTTTTTCAATCATCTCTACCTCCTTAAGTTCGGGTCCTTCATACTTCAATCCCAAATATCCACAAACGTATTCTTGTTGATTTCCAAATTCTTTGGTTGGAGGAGAAATGATATATTGTGGCATTTTCGCTCTAACCAAGAAATCTAACAAATTGGCATTAGAAAATCTAGGAACTCTATAATCATGAAAATAATAATCTTCAAAAGGATATTTCTCAAGTTCAAAAACAACTCTTTCAATCTCCCCACTGAATTCCATGCAAGAAAAAGTAAAAAACCATTTATAAGTATTGTAGAAAAATATTATATATTCTAAATAATTCAAAAAACATTAAAAAACAAAATAAATTCATCTTCTTCTTTTCTTAGAAGATCTTACTGCTTTCTTGGCAACAAATTGTCGACTATTCTTATATGATCTTGCTCCACCCATATCGCGATTCTTTATATTTTTACATAAAACTGCATGTAAAATTAAAGCAACTGCAGCAAGGACAACAATCCATCCTGCCCAATACGAACCAACTGAACCTGGCCAAAAAGCAAACACTAGTATAATGATTCCGATGATTAACTCTGTTGTATATATACAATTACACATTTTTCCTCCTTTATATCTTTTAATGTATATATCGAAATATATACTTTAGAGTTTTTAAATGTAATTATTGAAGAGAAATAAATTATTCTATTTTATAGAATTGAGTAAAGATCCTTAAACGGTAAATATGATTCCAAATTTTCATCGAATTAATTTGTTGAAAAAGTTATTTTCAACAATTTTCTATTATTCTATTTTTATGTTGTCTAGATAAATAACTCTTTGCCCCCCAGCAGGTGGATCTATTACATTACTTAAGTAAATTACAAGTCCTTCATCAATGTTATCAATTACTGCACCTTGAAGAGAGATTTCTTTTTTAGTCCAAGTTGTCGGAATAGAAATAAATCCCGTTGTTCTCGAAGGAAATGAGTCATTCCATTGTGCACCAGGAGTATGATTGGCTCCAATCTTAAATTCTGCTTTTGTATTGGGGGTATCCGATTTTATATAAAAAGATAATTTAGTTGCACCGCCGGGAATTTTATAACCCGGATCGTTTCCCCAATTATTTAGAGGAAATTGCCAGAAAATTCCTGTTCCGCTCCATTCTCCAATACCAGTATACGGAGGAGAATAAACCAAACGAATGCAGCTGTCACCTTCAAATGGATTGGTCTTCCAATTTTCATCAAATTCTAAAGTACCATAATCTCCAAATTTTCCAGAAGGAAAAAAATGATTATCACTACTACATCCATCTTTATATACATTAAATGGAACCGCTATAGGTGTCGCAAAATCTCTACCTGGCCGATTTATTGGAACAATTCCTGGAAATAAAAAATCAATCAGGGGTTTAATTGTTCCATTTGAATATGCAACTCCAAACTTGTGTTCAGCATTCCCAAATTTTTCTTTCCATTTTTCATCAAACAACTCAAAAAGAAAATATTCAATGTTGTTTTGATCTGCTTTTAAAACAAAATCATTTATAAATTTTGCTTGATTCTCTTCCGACGGAACCGCGCTTCCTATGGCACTTCCACCAGATGGCCAACCCGTTTCTCCAACAACAATTCTTTTACCAGGATACATTTCACGCAAGGTGAGCACATCATTCACTACAACTTGCGCACTATCATTCACATTTACACCACCATAATAAGGATGATCATTTAGCATAATAAAATCTACATGATTGACAAGTTCAGGATAACTCATCCAAACATCAAACGTTTCTGCCGTTGTAATCAGAATATTCGTTTCAGCATTTATATTATCAATCATCCCATAAAGGACGCTCGGAGGTTGTCGATTGAAATGTAATGTTTCATTTCCGACGATTATTCCTTTACAATGAGTATCATTCTGATCTATGACTTTCATTTCAAGTGCAGCAAGTCCAGCAGAATTACAATCTTTTATATCATCTTCAATCCAAGTACTCGCAACATAATCTATATTTCTTTCAGAAAATATTCTAGGCAGTTCACCTAAAGTTCCTCGACAATCATAAAATCTTGCCATTTTTCCAGTCTGCATATAAAAATCCGCATCTTCTTCTAGATTTTCAACTGGGGGTTGCATAAGTCTGTTTGGATCTTCCCCGTCTCTGAATGGACCATAACAAAATCCAAGTATCAAATCACCTTGAGTTGGAGTTGGCGTCGGAGATGGTTCTATGATTTCTGTAGGACTTGGAGTCGGTGTCGGTGTAAATTCTATATTTTCTGTTGGAGTTGGAGTCTGTGTCTCTGTTTGCAGAACCGAATGCCAATTTTCTTTTAATGAAATTACATATTCCGGAGAAGCATCATTAATATTTTCACCATACCATGTCGTTGTTAAAGCAAAAGCATCTTTAGAATCAATTTTATAATCATTATTTAAATCTAAATTCCTAGAATCAATAGACGGAGAAAAAAACATAGCTCCAGAAGCGATAATTCCAAGAAGAGATTTTCGTAATGACATAGTTTTAGAAATTTATTAGTTATTTAAAGATTGTCAATATACAGAATAATAAAGATATTATCCCTCATAACAATCCTTATATAATTCTATATTTGGGTTTAAATATGCCAAAGAATTATAAAGTTATTGCTCGAAAATCAAGATTAAACTACGATTTAAATTTGGATGGCATTCAAACTTTAAGCGAAGTTATAAAAACATTACAAGAAATTTTAGATGATCTTCCAAAACCAAAATACAATCCAAAAGTAAATGCCTATGTCAATGAAGAAGGATTAAATATAGTATTAGAAGAAGACGCTCATATCGATGAGAGATGATCAAAACCCATATTACCTCAAACTCTTTTGCACTTTTAAATTTTAATCATTCGTTTACTCTCAATCGCCTCGGATGAGGTCCTCCTCGCCCTAAAGAGCGGGGTATCTTTACGCTCGTATCGGATTAAATTTTATCACATATATTTCAGGATTATCAACATCTTCTATAAAAAAATATTATTAAAGAAATTTGGATTAATTTATTCGTTCGAAAAAATCTCGTTCTCCGTATCGCATAATTTGTGAGCATTAATCTGTGAAGCAGCAAAATATTAATCAGTTTTTCTTTCCCTCCTCCCTCCCCTCAACCTCGAAGGTAGAGGCTCCTCCCAGATTAGTGGGTGGCGAGCAATTTCGTGATAAGGGTGTAAGTGCGGGAATAGTGGGCGAGATTGCGAGTAGGGGAGACATTAGTAGGATAACGAATGATTAAAATTTACAAAAAAAGTTATGAACTCGAGTTGGATGGACGAACTTTCGAGATCATAACCTAAAAAAATTCTTGTAATCTTCTTTGCGTCTTCATCGTCTTCAAAAGTTTACTCTTATCAAAAATAGAAGTCGGATCAAAATCATATTTGACTTTCGCAATTTGCTTTGCTGAATTAAGCATTTCATTTTTGTCTATAAATTTTATTCCTCTTCCTTTCATCGTTTTTCGTGTAGATTCTCTTACAACCCAAACTCCCAAAGCCGCCCAATACGACGGAGTTTCAAGCCGTATCGCAAGAACACTCGCTTGTTTTCGTCTTTGATTTAATAATTCCAAAATCGGCAAGCGAGCCGCATAATATCCACCAACAGTATTTGAAGCATAAGTCTTACGTCCATAATAACCTTCATCATCAGTTGATGCTTTCATTACATCGCTAGGATTCCATGATGATCCTGGAAAATATAATTCAAACAATTCGTAACTCCAAATTCCAGGAAACAAAAGAACTAAATAATAATTTCCCATAAATCCCCCCACATAAAATTCATAATCTTCAATCCAAGGATAATCTCTTATTTTTTTAAGCAACATTTTTCCAAGTGTATCGTCCGTTGTTGTTATAGACCATCGAGTCGGAACAAGCTTTCTGTTTTTTTTCATTCCTAAAACGCCAATACTTAAAATTTTATTTAAAGTATATTCATCAAATTCATTTTTATAGAGATATTCCATTGCTTCCACAGCTTTCATATCATCATTATAGACTTTGTCGATCTTTTGAGGAATCGTCGGATTTCCAACCACTCTGGCTTTTTTGAGTGTGCTTCTCATTCCGTGAGGTGTTACGACTCTGTCAATCCCTTTATTTAAATGGAGCTGTTTTTTTAACTCAATCTCCACATCAATTTGTTTTGTTGACATAGCAATTTCTTTTGCAATATCTAAAAACTTCTTCCCGGAATGAGAAGACTGACTTCTTACATCATTGACTTTTGTTTGAAATCTTGAATTCATAAGACCACTTCTCAACAGAACGACATCTCCCACTTGAAAATTTTCATCTGCCCAATATTTTTCGGCAGAATACATCCAAGAATTATCTTCTCTTTCAAGCGGAGAGAGAATGCCGACATTTACATTTGGGTATTTTAGTTTACTTCCGACAAAAACGCTCGGTGGAGAATTACTATCGAGTTTATTTATATTTTTTAAATCTTTAAATTTGAACTTCGTTTGTGTAACTTTTTTAATTGTTTCAAACTTTATGTAATCAAAATTTTCTACCATTAAATATTGAAAAAATCAAACTTTAAATTAATTCATCTTCTCGACTAAATGACAGTAGTTCTCTTTTTATTAATTCGTCTTAAATCAGGATTTAAAAAAAGTTTTTCAGCTCTGACTAAAAATCTCAAGTCGTGGGTAATTTGGTCATCATCTCCTTCACCAAAAAAATTAGATTTTATTCGACTGGCATAATGAGCTAAATGTTTGGATTCTTGCGATAAATGACGCCTTTGTTCGACTGATAATCCATGAATGTCATTAAAGTAGTCATATGGATTTAAAGGGTACATAGATATAATATCCGTTTCATCGATGACCAATCCACCAACCTTACTCTTTTCACCTTCTCTTAAAGTAAGAAAGGGTAAACCATATCTCTCAAGATATCCAAATTTATATCTGCCTTTAAGTCCATCTATTATTCCACTGCATATTTCTATTTCAGTTTCTTCCATAAGCTTTACTCTGAGGTATATATTTATTAATTTATCTCAAAAGGAAATATTCTTTCTTGGTATTCTCTGAGCAAAATCAAAATGATCAGCTTCTTCTCCTACTTTTTTTATTAATTTTGGAAAATGAGCATTATGTGGAATAAAAAAGCCAAACTCTTCAATCAATCTGGACTCAAGTCTAGATAATTCTTGCCATGCATGATAAATTCCATTATCCCGAGATAAAATAGCAACACTACCTCGAGTATTTGATAAAACTTCACCAGAAAGCAATAAATCAAAATCTGTCTGGCTTAAAGAATATTTTTCTCTTAGAAACATGACCTCATCCTCAACCAATTTATATAATCCTTTTTCATCTTTTGATAACATAAGAACTTTTTTGTTATTGCAAATGTAGGACGCAAGTCTTTCAAGTTCTTGTTTTGTCCTTAAATAAGTTACTTCCGGTGGATAAAATTTTCTTTGATTCTTGCTCATTCCTTTAACAAACCTAATTTGTCTCGATAATCCTAAAGTATCAAAAGCTTCAACCATTACTTTTTCTGTAAAATAAATATGACCTCCATTGTTCACCTCCTGTTGTAAAGTCCTCGCAAAACTTTCCTCTTCTTGAAGTCGCCTCATCTGTCCTGATCTAGTTTCAGACACCCTAGGAGATAAAGTACAAGTATCAAATAAAACTACATCATAAATGGAAAATACCTCAACCACATCAATTAAATCACTCATTAAGAAGAGAGCATATTTTTATTTTTAAATAAATTGGTTTAACAAAATACTGTTTATTTTTATATAAATCCCTTCTTCCTTACCCCAGAATTAACTATCTCAAAATTCATTGTCTTTTGAGGTAAACTCCTATGCTTAATCAAAACCGCCTTTCGTCTTCCGCCTTCGTTCTCAAGTTGAATTATGCATTTACTCCAATATTTAAGTAAATCTCCCCCCACTAAACTCATTTCGGGCTTTATACCTTTTCTTCTATCTTCATCAGATTGAAATTCTTTGTAGACTTGATTTGTTATGATGACAGGAATCTCTTGTTTACGGGAAATCTCGGCTAGGAATTTTATTTGCTTCGCCATTTCTCGATTTACGTTTTTAATTTTTTCGTCGTCTTTCAACTGCAAAGCATCTCCGAGTTCAAGTCTATAGAGCATCACCATACTATCAACAACAATCAAACCGACGTGATCCTTATTTATCTCTTTACTTAATTTTTCAAAATCTTTTTTTTGTTCTTCAAATGACGTTGGCTTAAGTAAAAGAATATTTTCAAGAATTGAATCGTCTTCTTTGTTCTCTTCGAGAAGTTGTCTTATTCTATCAATAGAAAATCCTCCCTCAGTATCAACGAAAATTACTTTGTTTCCTTTCTTTGCTTGACTCACTGCAGCGAGCATTACAAGATTTGTCTTTCCAGTTCCAGGTCCGCCTGCAATCATCGAGATGATATCAGATTCATAACCTCCGAAAAGCCATTTATTGAGATCATAACTTCCGCTAGAAATTTTTTCTTGTCTTTTTATTGTCATGAAATAAAAAAAGAATATGAGATTATAATAATTTGTGTGGCGAACAAATTCGTTATTTCAAACATTCCCTGGGCTGGGCGAGGACAGGAGTGGATGGCGAGCAATTTCGTGATAAGGGTGTAAGGAGAGATGGTGAGCAAGATTGCGAGTAAGGTTTACGAATTTGTGAGCGAAACAAAAAGAGGATTAATAAAAATATATGTGACGAGTGATTTCATTATTTCATTAACTACTCAGGAGGGTAGCTGAGAAGTGGATGGTTGGACAATGAAATCACGAGTAAAAAAGAAAGAGGTATGTTTTAAGGATTGTTGTTGTAGGAATCTAACATTTTTGAGGAAAGCTTAAATAGAAAATTTATTAATGCGTTAAGTTCAATTAGAGATATAGAAAAAAATATTATTGTAGTTGACGAAAAATATAATATTATAAACCTTACACCTCGAAATCTTGTCGATGAGAAAGGCCTCCGATATAGAGTTTCCGCTTTATGGGTAACCGATTCTAAAGGGAGAATTCTCCTCGCTCAAAGAGTTTTGACTAAAAGGCATAATCCTGGAAAGTGGGGTCGGGCAGTTGCAGGAACAGTTGAAGAAGGAGGATAGTATGAAGATAATATAAAAAAAGAAACTAAATAAGAATTAGGAGTTGTTTTAAAAAAATTCAATAAAGGACCAAGGGTAAAAAGAGACTCGCATTATAAATATTTTACCCAGTGGTTCACAAGCATTATCGATAAACCTATTGAAGAATTTAAAATACAGGAGGAAGAAGTTGCACAAATTAAATGGTTTACTCAAAACGAACTTGAAGAATTTTTGAAAAACAATCCAGAAGATTTTATTTCAGAGATGTAAGAGATTGTTAAACTATTTAATTGATCTTTGGAAAGTTCATCTCCGTAATTTTACAAACACAAATTCCCCGAGATCTTTTGTAATTAAAACACCATGGTGTTTTACACTTTTCATCATGATTTGATAGTCTGTGCTACTTGGAGCATTGACAGGAACTAAAATCTTTCCACCTTCTTTTAATTGGTCGATTAACCTTTTTGGTATCTCATCGCACGCGGCTGTCACGATAATCCTATCGTAGGGAGCTTTTTTTCCGAAACCTTTTGTTCCATCCTCTTCATAAATTTCAACATTATTTATTTTAAGTTTTTTTATGATCTGCCTAGCATTAAATATGAGTTCGGGAATTATTTCAAGACTTACAATCTTGCCTGACTTACAAATCTCACCAATAAGCGCCGCATTATAACCTGAACCCGTTCCGACTTCAAGGACAGAGAAACCTTTTTCGTCTTTTAATTCAAGCCACTGGAGCATCATCATGATCGTCGTAGGCTGGCTTATTGTTGAATTATATCCTATAGGCAGGGAGTTATCATCGTATGAATTTTTAATAAATTGAGGTAAGACAAAATCCTGGCGCGGAACTTTCTTGAAAGCATCAATTATCTTTTTGTCTTTTACAATTCCGTTCTCTATCCAAAAATCGTAAAGTTCTTTTTTTTCTGAACTAAATCTTGATTTTTTCATAGAATAATAAGAACTTTGAAATTAATAATATTTGTGTCCCTTTTAAAAAGAAAATTAAAATAATGATGGGCAAAGACTAACTTTAGACTTTCGATATTCTTTAGCGAGATACTCTCCCTCCCCAAAAAAATCCCTGCCTTCTTCAGACAGAAATCCCCCATATTCATTAAATAATCGTAGTCCAAGTTTTGCCATGACTTATTTATCTTTAGAGATTACATAAAATCCCGTTTCAATCCTTAATAATTTTCTGTCTTTAGTTTGATATACTGCTCTTTCTTGTCTAAAATTCATAGGCATTGAAAAATATCTATGACCTTCTTCTCTTTCTCCGAAATGTGAACCTCGTTCAACTAGATTAAATCTGTCTCCACTGTCAATTTCAACGAAAGGATTTTCTCCAAAATCATATCTGACAACTTTACGTCCATGCTCTTTAAATTCAAAAGCAATTTCATCTCTTTGTATATTTCCTTGAGCATCAACTACAATATAATCAAGTCGAGAAACCCAAACTACTCCATTTCCATCTTCAATTTCATTTTCTGGAAAACCGTTAGAATCTAATAAACAATTAAGATGAAATCTTTCAACCGTAAAAAGTTGATGATTAATTTAGTATAAAAATATTTATGTTATAGAATAATTATAAAAATTTATTCACATAAAATACTGGCTTAATTACTTTAATTTCTTGAAGTCGCCTTCAATCTTGTCAAGGTCTTTTGTTATTGCTGCAACAGCATCTTGAACAGCTTTCTTAGGCGCCTTGCCCTTCGTTTGAAGAAGCATAACAGGTAACTTTGTAGGATGATCTCTTTTCCAAGCTACAAAACTTACAGTTGAGTCGTTATTAAGATAAACTCTTAAAATTTCAGCTAAAGTAACATTTTCAATTTGAAACTCAATTTCGTCTTTCTCTGATTTTAAAACATTAATTTCCATTTAATAGAATCAAAAAGGTGATTTATAAAGCTTTTTCTTCATCTTCTGGCTCTATTTTCACTATTTCTGTATCAATATTATCACCTTTTTTTACATTCTCTATTCGCTCATACTCTTCTTTTAGCGCCTCTTCCTCGGCTTCCCTAAGAATCTGCACATTCTTCTTATAAGAAAATTCATCTTGAATTCTATTCAAATCCTTGACCTTCATGTCCCTCATTTCATCTTTTATAACGTCAAATCTCAAAAGATCAAACTTACCCTTCCTTATGAGCAATTGGTCTCTTTCTCCTAGATCATAATTTTTATCTATATCCACATCCCTTCTTATCAAGATATTAAGGTAGCTTTCAAGCTTCTTAACGAGTCGGACATTATCTTCAGGCATCTTTCCCTGCTCTGCCATTCTTATCGCGATTTCGCTCTCTCCGATTTCTAACGCCAATTGCGCCTGACTCATTTTTTTATCTCTTCGTGTCCTCATAATGATCCAGTGAAAATTATCGATTAACGGGACTAACGGTTTCCCAGAAATATTTACAAATTTCTTTTCATAATTCTTATCTATAATCTCCTTAAGAGTAAGGTTGTAATTTGCTATCTCTTTTTTCTTTTTCTCTTCCTCTTGTTTTTTTTCCATAAATTCCTTACCCCTATTTTTTGCCAGCTCTTCGCTGACTTTTTTTATAGCAGCCTCTTCTCTTTTTATTTGCTCTGATTTTGGCATTCTAAAAATAGGGATTTTTTCATCATCAGCGCATTTCTCACATATGAGTTCATATCCTTCTTCCATTATTCCATTATATAATTTGACATCTTTTCCAGAAATACCGCATATAAAACAAATCTCTTCCATATTCAAATCATATTTTAACCGTTTTTTAAGATTGCTGTCATAAAGAACCTACTTCAACTTATCTTCTATTTCATTTACATCAGTCGGTTTTACAACTTTATCTTTCTCATTAATGATGATAGTATTTGGATCGGTCACATCATACTTTTCCATAAGTTTTTTCACAAGTTCACTATCAAGATCCATATCAAAAGAATAAATCACAGTATTATCTAAATTTCCAGTATAAACCACACCTAAAAGCCTTCCAACTTCTTCACTTTCAGTGATATAATCTTTTTGATTTGAGTAAAAAAATAATATAGTATTCAAATTCAGCGCGCAATCTTTTTGCAGATCTTTGATAAATTCATAATGCTCCAATTCAACTAGTGTATAAAATTTCTTCCTATACAAAACTCTGCTATCATGTTTTCCCAGTTTTTTTTCAAGAGCGTCTATCATTCTTCCCTGAAAATGTAAATCTTCCGAAACAACATCAAGAGATGTATCTGGACACATATTTGTGCCAAATAATGTAAAATCTATTTTATCCACAAAAATTTCATAGGCGACATTATCATGCAGTTGTGAAATTCTTTTAAATTCTAAATACGAAATTAAAAAAGTTATTCCAAATCCAAGCAGAAATATTATACTTCCGATTATTAAAGCCTGGACATACCTATTTTTATTTTCTATTTTTCTTTCCATATATATTGATGATAGTTTAGTTTTATATTAATTTATGTCCTTCCCTATTCAAGAAAGCATCATTTCCATTTTATAGTTTTAGCGAATATTGCATAAAATATTGAAACCGTCCACCATATTGCAAATAAAACTGAAAAAAGCAAAAAATAAATTGGAATATTGATGATAACCCCAGACGAATCCCCGATTTTTCTTATACCATAACGGATATAGGACCCCAAACAGACCATGAACACCAAAACGAAAATGACCACAGGATTTGTAAAATATTCAAACAAAAATCTTTCTATAAAAAACCTATTTATATCATACGCAGAATAAAAATTGAAATGGATGCTATTATAGAAACTGATCTCAGTAAAAACTTTATTAAGTGTATCGCCTATTGCATATATAGCTATGACTAGCGAGAATAAGATACTAATCCAAGCTATAGGTAAGACAAATATTCCTAAATCACCATATTTTTTTCCGAACATAGCTTTATATTTCCACATATTTTTAATCAATCCATAATACCATCTCCTTCTCTGTTTTAATAAATCAGAAAAATGTTTTGGAGCAATTGTATACGCCGGCGCTTCGAGACAATTCTCAATTCTGTATCCATTAAACTGTATTCTCAAAGCAATCTCTAAATCCTCTGTAATATTTCCGACATCATAACCCCCATATTCATCAAAAAAACTTTTTCTATAAGCAGAAAATGCGCCGGGAGTGATATAAATTGAATTTAAAGAAGCAAAAGCTCTTCTCAAAAAAAGTCCTTGTAGGTATTCAACGTGCTGTACTCTTTGCCAAATTGTTTTTGGTTTTTCTGTAACCATTCCTGGAGTGACGGAATAAACTGTCGGATCTTTGAAATATCGTGTCATATTTATAAGACTATAATTCTCAACTCTTGTATCGGCATCCATAGTAAAAATAATCTCGGCATTCGCTTTACTGATTCCAAGATTTAAAGCGCTTCCTTTTCCCCCATTTTCTTTATGAATAACTTTTAAAAAAGAAAATTCTTTCTCAAGTTTTTTTGCATTAGAAAAAGTATTATCTTTACTTCCATCATCAATTACCAAAATATCTAACTTCCCTTTGGGATATTTAGAAACTGCAACACTCCTTATCGTCTTCTCTATTGAATCTTCTTCATTATAAGCCGGAATTAAAACCGTAACTTTAGGAAGTTCATTATCAGCGTAGAGTAACTTCTCCTTTTTCCTATACGCAAAAAAACTCAAAATATAAAATGTAGTTGCCACTAATCCAAGGTATATAGAAGCATAAATTAATATTCTAATCAATTCCACCATTTTAAATTTCTAAAATCAGGCAATATTTAAGGTTTTAGAAGGTGAGATAGACTAATCAGATAAAACCATATTGTAGAGAGTATTCGATTTAGAATTGTAATCTCCATTAACGATTATTTTAGGATTATCTCTCTTAAACTCACTATAACTAAAAAAAGAATAAGGTCCTTGTCCAGGATCAATATACCCCGCCATGCAATCATTGGCGCATTTATTATGTGTACTTAAATCACCACATTTGCTACTGCAAACACTTAATCTTTTATCATAAGAAATCACAGTCATATTTCCAACCAATATAGAATAATTCTTTCCCTCATATACAAAACTTGCGTATGAGATTGTACTATCAATATCCACATCCGATTGATAAATGTTGTACAAATCATAATCAGTTTCAAACTCTACTTGATTAGTATTTTTTTGAATTGAAAAAAGGAATAGAATTATCAATATCACCAAAACCGCAACACCAATTCCAATCCACACACTCTTTTTCATAAGAATAAATAAGAAGTATCATTTATATAACTTTCTTTGATTAAATGAATATAAAGAGAAGCTTAAATTTTTTGGTCGGACTAACGTTAGGAAATTCAAATACGGATAGGGTGGGTCTCTCGTTTGAAAAACGAGATTTAAGTGGGGAATTACCGACCAAAAAATTAGAAAAATTGTTTAATGCAAAAAAAGTTTGATGACTGGCTTAAAATTCACTCATTCCTCATCGTCATCATCCGCGTCTCCGGTTTCAACCCGAGGAATTTCACTCACAACATCGTTATCTTCTCCTGTTGCCATTCCAAAATAATCATAAAACTCATCGCTCAAAGTCAAATCGTTCGTATGTCCAACTTTCTTTTTCTTTATTAAACCTAAATCAACATATTTCTTTATATGATCGTAAGCTTTGTTTCCTCTAATTTTTATAACAACACTTTGCTTTATCGGTTGTTTGTAAGCAATTATCGCAAGAGTTTCTTTCTCTGCTTTAGTGAACTCACTTCGTCCAGTTGCGAGCCGATTAATAACTTCATTATACTCAATCTTAACATCCATTTTATACAAATTATTTTTATTTACGATCTGTAAAGCTGACGCCTCGTCATTTTCATATTTATCACTAAGTTTTTCAAGAAGCTCTCTCAATATAATTGGATTAGTATCAGTATAAGAAATCAATTCCTGCAAACTCAAAAAACGCCCCGAAACAAAAAGCACAGCTTCAAGTTTTCTAAGTGCTTCAACTTCTTTTTCTTCATCAAGTTCTTCAATTGCGGATTTTCCATGTTTTCTTGGAACTTGATCCTCCTCTTCAGATTCCTCTTCAACTTCTTTTGTCTCCATATTGTAATCAATTTCATCATCAGTTACTTCCCCTTTATCTTCAAACTCCTTTTTTTCTTTTTCAATCGCTTCTAAATCTGCTTTTAATTGCTCTTCATTTAATGGAATTTCAAATTCAATATCTTCATTTTTTTCAGAATCTTTTTCATTTTCAATTTCATCATCCACGTCTTTTGTTAAAGATCCATCTAAAACTTCCAAAACTTTCTTAGCACCATCAAGAACATAATCTTTTTCCTCTTTCTTTTTCATTATAATGAATGAGAGATGGAGGTTTTAAAGATTATGGATTGTATTTAACAATCTAATGGTTTTAATTTATTGAGATAAGGATCATAAAATTTTCCACTAAATGTTGAAAGATAACTTAACCTACATTGCCCATTTAGATTAAATTTGTAAAACTTGCCTGTGTTATAAGGAATAGAGTCTTCTTTTGTTTCAATCAAAATGATTAAACGATTTTTTATCCCTTTAAACACTAAAGTATAAGTATAATAATCATAATCTTTTGTTCTAGTCATATTTTCAAGATAACCCCCGACATACAACGGTAATTGTTTATCTTCCCAATCATCACATCTTTTTCCAAGTGAAATCTTAGACACTGCCTCATTATCTAATCTTTCAGCAAGTTTCTTGCAATTATTTATATTATTAGAATTAAAGTATAAATAAAAAAAATACAATCCAACTAAAATAATTACTACCACAAGAAGGATATATCTCTTTTTCATAAGCTAAATAAAATGGCTATTTTTTTAAATCATCTGGTTTTATACTCATAAATGAAAAATCCACCAATATCTTTAACATGAGTAAAATAGGGGTTATTCTTTAATCTTAAAGGCTGTGGCTCTTCATAATCAAACATACCTATTAATAAACCCGGTTCTTTCATACTATTTTGAAATTCTGAATAAAATTTAGAATTATGGGGGTATAAAAATATAGTTTCTAATCCAGTATAATAAGCTAAAACAGGCCATCTTGTATTAGTATAAATTACTCCAGTATAATTCATTTCTTTAAGAATATAATTAGCTACAATCATCTCATCAGAGACAGTATAATCAATAATTCCTATTTCATTAATATAGGTTATTCTTGGATAAACTAAAAATCCAAGGTATAAAATAAAAATTATCCAAAGAACAATTTTGTAAGATTTTTTAACATGCTCAAAAAACAATGAAAATCCTTTTGAAGCCAACAAAATCACAGGAACTGTCAATGGCAAAATATATCTTAACTCTTTATGTGGAGTTTTTGTTATATACCACAAAAATAAAGCTGTCCATAAGATTAAAACCAAATCTATTTTAATATAATTCCAATTCTTCTTTTTTATCTGAATAAAAAGATTAAACAACCATAATATTAAGCCTAAAACAACCAATTTTGTGAAAGCTTCTGAAAACTTAAAAAAATAAAAATAAGTACTTTCATTTTTATCTAAAACGAATGTTGGACCTTTGATAAATGGTATTAAAAAATTGCCATAACTTATCTGCATCCATATAAAATAAGGAGTCAGAACTAAAGCAGCTCCAACTCCAAATAATAAAATCTTCTTAATAGAAATTTTATTTATTAAAAAATAAAATATTAATATGGGAAAAAGTAATATTGCAGTAAATTTCATTAAAACTGCAAGAGAACAAAAAATTCCTGACAAAAACAACATTGATTTTTTATCATTAAACAATGCAAAATAAAAAGAAATAGCCATTAATGTAATTACGGAAGCATCGGTTAATAAATAATTAGAATTTCTTATTATAAATGGTGCAAAAGCAGATATCAGACCAGCAATTACTCCTGCTCTAAAATTATACAATTTCTTTCCAATTAAAAAAATAAAGACTGGCGCTAAAGTATTGATAAATGCAACTAAAATACTTGCCGAAAAAACATGGTGTTTAATAAAAAAAACCAAGAAAAACAACATAGATAGTAATGGTGGTCTAAAAGAAAATTCATTATAATTTGTTCTACCTGAAAAAAATATTTCTGCATGTTGTAAATAGACGGTTTCATCCCACCAATGTGATATTCTAATTGGAAATAATCTTAGATAAAAAGCTATCAAAAAAACTAAGATAAATAAAATTATTTTAAGTTTATTTTTTGATACAAAATCAATTATTTTATTATATTTAATCATTTCTATAAGTCCAATATTTATTTCCAACAAAGTTTATCCAGAGAGAGATTGCAATTGCAATTACTTGAGATAAGATATACCAAATCCTAAAAAATTCTGTCAAAAAATAAAGAAGTGACAAATTGATGATTAATGCGATAATGCTCACAACTATAAATTTAGTATATCTCTTAGAAGTCCTTTTTGAGAGCGAGGACTTGAATGTAAATAAAGAATTTAATATAAAACTATTTGTAACTGCAAACAAAAAAGCAATAACTGCCGAAATTAAATAATATATTCCTAAAAATTCAGTTGCTGAGTATAACACAATTAAATTAATTAAAGTATTTATCACCCCAATAAAACAAAACATAATAAATTGTCTAAATGTCTCCCCCTTTAACATTTTAATGCACTACAAATCTCAAAATTGCACCCATACCATGAGTTATATTCCAGAATTGCTCTCCCTCTTCAGTATCACTTGAAACAACTTCTATTTTAGAAGAAATATTTTCTGCCAGCATCTTCAGTTCCTTAAATTGATCCTTATTAAGCTTCTTAGATAAAATTAATGTTTCAACAGCGCCATTGTCTAGAGCTTTCTTTATCGGTTCATAGTCATAAGCAGTCATATCCCTGTTTCCTCCAAGATGGTTAAAAAAATTGACAAGCAATTTTTTTTCTTTAATAATTTCTTGTTTAGATAATATTTCTTTTGACTTTTCAACAAGTTCTTTTAGTCCAGATTCATCTGTATCTCCAATATCAATTACACCAATAATTTTTGTCCTCAAATTTGTAATTAAATATTCCCCATCAACCCATTCATCTTTTGTCGGAATAGGCCCCCCGACAATTATACCTTTAAGTTTAGGATTATCAATAAAACTATTCTTGACTTCTTCCGCAATTCTTTTATAAAACTCTTTTGTCAAACCTTCTGTAATTCTATGAAACCTTTGTGAGGATTGACCACCCGCCCTAACTTTTGAAGGGACCCCAGACGTCATTTTATGCAAAACTTCAATTCTTTTTCCTTCAAGTACACCAATTGTCGCTTCTTTTCTGTCCATAACTACAAGACCATAAATTTCTTTTATCTCGGTCATTTCTTTTAATGGCTCAAGAACAAATTCTTTATCGCATCTGTAAAGTCGCATCTTCATTTCTTCCGGAGGTTCGAATTGCCAAACTTGCAGATCGGATTGACCCTCAACTTTAGAAATATTCCCGCAAAATAAAGCAAGTCCATTATCTGGAGTTTTTTTGTAATTTTTTAGTTCCCTAGAGATCTTATCGAGTGAATCGGTTACATTTTTTCGAGTAGATGTCGACTTAATATTTTTAGCTGTCCCTTTCTCCGCTTCAAGCTGATTCGCAACGGTATAGATATTTTGCCCAGCGGGAATATAGATTGTAATCAGTTCGGTAGCTCGACCTCTATGTTGTTCAAGCTCAACAATCATTTCTTCAAGTTCATCTTTGGTAATTGGTGCCATATTTTATAGAGAATAAAGACGTTTATAAAATTAAGTAGAACATAAAATTCTAAACAATGGTTGGAACAAGGAATCCTTCTAAATCATGATAGTGATATCTTTGTTCATGTTCCTTATTTGTACCTTCATTTCTCAAGACCCAGTAAAACTCAGGATCATTTTCTTCCGTTCTGAGAACTCCAGTATGATAATAATTTCCAGAATGCCCGTCTTTTATAGCAACTAATCGTCCAGAATATTTTCTTAATAAACTTCTTGCAGTTTCTTCTTTTCCGTCCAAAACAATTTCTTCAAAAGAAGACGGCAATTTTATCCCTTTATGTTGATCTATTCTCATGATGAATCGAGACATTTAGACTTTATAAATAAATATATTCTAAAAACATATTATATCTAAACAAATTCAACCTTAAAATCAGAATCTTTCTGTATTTCTCTCGCATTCACATAAATGAATTAAATGAAGATACAATATTCATATATTTTAGTGTTTACTGAGTGATATTTACAAGAAAATCATGATCCCCCTCCTAATGGCTGCTGCAGTGTCACAAGGATTTTCTAAGGAAGTTGCAATTCCGGGATTGCATGGTCTCGATCTTGATTCAGGAAAGATAGACAGAACTCGGTATAATATCATACAAGTATATCAACAATTACAAGTCATCCCAACATTGGATTTTTCAAGTCTGAATTTTGGCGCCGATGTTAAAGACCTTGACTTGATACTCACATTCGAAGATTATAACACTATGTTGCTAAGTGCCATCAATGACGCTTCAATTGCAAAAATTGAAAGACAATATGAAAAAGTATCCCTAGTTGAATGGGATAAAATTCGCTTTGAGTCAGGAAGAGGCTATTTAATAAATGAAAAATATCAAAGAAAAGATGAAACTTTTATTATTTGAACTTCTCAAAATCGCTGTTTCAAATTTCATATTAATGCATATCATCCCCTTTTCAGAAATGAAAGAATTGAACACGAACATTATAACATCAGCGCCGAAATAGAAGAATGCACACCCTCTGCAAGCTTATCAAGCTCGCTAGAACAATTGTTGAAATCTTCAGATAGAGTCGCAACCATTCATACAGATCATTCAATAAATACAGACCTTAACGAAGACGGTATTCCTGATTTGATTCAAAATGCTACACGAGAAAATTGCTATGCGCTTCTTCCAGTAAAGTCATTCGATCTCATTACTGCCGATGAAGTTAGAAATGCTCTGTATGAACTTTCAGAAATCCCAAAAGAAAAGTTGTTTGCAGTCAAAACTTCCTCGGACGATTTTGCAAAAGTCGAAATGATCTCTGAAGAAAATGGTTTCCAATTAAAATATTCAGTCATCAAATCAAAGGAAGATGAAATGAGAGAATTTCTAGAAACATTACGATAAAAATCAGAATATTTTTCATCAATAAATAATTTACAAGAATAATATTCGATATCTGTCCTAACAAATTAGTTATCTTTTAAATATAATTCATTAAATATTAAAATATACGCTTAAGTGAATTTCTTTGCTTGATATCATCTCAACGCAAAACTTCCATTCAAACCAACTTATGCGTTTGAATTAAATCTTTTTCAAAATCCTTAAGTTCTTTCGGAATTTTTATTCCAGAGATTTCTGCTCTAAGCGATTTTCCTTCATCTTTTTTCTTTTTCCAAACCAATCCGTTAAACTCCATTATTTTTTCAATATTTTTTAAATCAGATTTTCCTTTCTTTGATTTAGGAAATTCTTTTTGAAGTAAATCGTTTCCTCTAACTTCAGATATTAATGTTGTAATTTGGGGGATGATTGGATAATATAAAATTAATAACCGATCAAGTAAGTAATTCAAAGTATATTTTGCTGATTCACTTTCAGTTTTTGAATAAATATTTTCTCCGTTATATGCCCTAGCTTTAACAAGTTCTAAATAATGTGAAGCAAAATCATCCCATAAAAATTTTCTAAGTCTTATTGCAGGATTATAAAAATTGTAAATATTATAAGCTTCATCACAAAATAAAGTAAGATCTTCCATATAATCTATATAGAGTTTATCTAGTTCCGTCAGATTTTTTATGTCAAACTTCTCAGGTTTTTCAAATTGACTTATAAAATTTGCGACATTTAGTAATTTAGTCAAAGTTTTCAATTCTCCTTTGATTTTATCCTCACTGCAACTCAAATCTTGTTTAGAAATATCTCCTTCACTAGCACTCCAAAGTCTAAATGCTTCGGCTCCATAAGCGTTCATAAGTTTTTGCGGATCAATAACATTACCTACAGATTTTGCCATTTTCCTTCCAGAAGCATCAAGAATATGTTGATGTATCCACGCTTCTTCAAAACAAAGTTTACCAGTTTCTAAGTATCCTCTAAGAATGGTATAATAAAGCCAAGTTCTGACTATCTCTTTTCCTTGAGGCCTCATCGTACAAGGATATGCTTTCTTAAAAAATTCGTCGTCTGTCTTGTATTTTAATAGATTCAATTCTGAAATCGATGAATCAAACCAAGTATCTAAAACCCTTTCTTCACCTTTCCATTTTAATTTTTTGAACTTTTCGTCTTTAAGGGTTCCAAGTTTTTTCATAGTCTTCTTATCGTAGATTTCTGCACCATTCGAAACGTTATGCAAATCATCTTTCCATGGACGATAATATTTTCCTTGAGTCGGAATAGCTACGAGTTCTATTCCTTTTTCATATTCGCTATACCATAAGGGAATTTCCGTTGCATAATATCTTCTTCTTGAAATCGGCCAGTCAATTGAAACAGATTCAATCCAATCATCTAAAATTTTTCTGGCTTGCTCGGGATAAAACTTCAAATTTTTGCAAATCTTTTTTATTTCTTTTTTCTTGTCTACTTGTCTGAGATAAAATTCTGGCATCTCTATAAATTCTACTTCAGCCTTGCTTCTTTCAGAAATAGGAGTTCTATGGGTTATCTTTTCTTGTTTGACGAGTAAACTCTTCTCTTTAAGAACTTCAATAATTTTTGCTCTCGCATCTTTAACTTTTAATCCCTTAAATTGCCCCGCTTGTTCATTCATAGTACCATCATGATTAATAGAAATTATCGGCGTTAATTTTTGTTCTCTAAAAAATTGGATGTCGCTTAAATCGCCTGCGCTGCACATCATAACTATTCCAGTACATTTATCAATTTGAGCGATTGGATGAGGTTTTATTGGAACTTCAATTCCAAAAAGGGGGGTAATCGCTGTCTTTCCAGTAAGATGTTTATATCTCTTATCATCTGGATGAAAAATGACCATTCCACAACTACAGATCAACTCCGGCCGTGTCGTCCCTATAACGATTTCTTCGCCCGACTCTTTAACTTTCCATTTAATGTCATTAAATGTCGACGGCAGATCAACATAGTCAATTTCAGAATCGGCAATTGTAGTTCTAAGTTTTGGATCCCAATTATTTATTCTCTTATCTTCATAAATCAATCCTTTCTTGAACAGATCAATAAAAGTTGATTGCGTCAAAACCCTATATTCTGGAGCATCAGTCAGATAAATACTTCCGATATCATTTCCTTGTTTATATGATGAAAATGAAATTCCAAGTTTAGAAAAACTGCTTATACTTTCGCTCGAAGTTTCTTTGAGAAGTTGTTCACAATAGGATATGAATTTTTCTCTCCCTACACTAAATGGAGAAACATTAAATTTTTTTTCTGCTCCCATCTCTATAGGTAGTCCATTTCTATCAAGCCCAAGAGGGAACAAAACTTCGTATCCTTTCATCCTTCGGTATCTTGCAAAAAAATCCATGTAAACATAAGTCGCAGCATGGCCAATATGTATTGGAGCATTGATATAAGGAGGAGGCGTGTCAATTGAATAAATTTTTTTCTTTGTCTTTGGATCAAAAGCGAATAATTCAGATTTCATCCACTTTTCGGTGATCTTTCCCTCGACTTCAATATTCCAATTTTTAGGAAGTTCAATCTTTGATTCAGCCATGAAATACATAGAAGAAGAAGGATTAAAAAGTTTTAGGGTTGAAGATAAATTACCTAATTTATCCTTCTCATCAATTCCTTCTTAACAATTTCTTTCTTTTCTTTTGAAATTGTAAATAAAACTCTTTCGACCATTTTTTCAGAAATAGTAAAAATATAATTTAATTTTATTACGCTGTCTTTGAATGCACCTTCTTTTTTATGCAATGGAACCCCTTTCATTTTCAGATTAGAAGTTATGCCTGCAACAATAACATTTCCTCCTTCTTCAAACAAAACTAAAGCAGGTCTTCTTTTAACTTCAAAAGTATCTGTATATTGTATTTGTGCAAGAATTACTTCTCCGAACTTATGCATTTAAACCCCCTCCCACGCCGCATCTTCTTTTAACTTCAAAAGTATCTGTATATTGTATTTGTGCAAGAATTACTTCTCCGAACTTATGCATTTAAACCCCCTCCCACGCCGCATCTTCTTTATTATCCCAAAGCTCTTTCATTTTATTTTGTTGAATTTTATGGAGAAATTCATCGTATTGATTTTTTTCTTTTATTTTAATAAATGTCGTAGCCATTTTCTCAAGCAGTTCGTTATAGGTCTGCCTGGGGTGTTCTCTTGCAACTTTAAGTAAATCGATAACTTTTCTATCAAGTAAAATAGTTGATTGTTCAGGCATTTTCATTATACATTGACTATATATCACTTATATATAAAACTTATTATACAATTTAAACAAGATTTTAAACTACTTTATCCTTAATGTCATATGGAAAATCGCTAAAAGATAATTTTTATACAATTAATTTAATTCATCCATAACTTTTGATTTCAAAGATTCATCTACAGGAAGAGTCGGATCTTTTAATAACGTAAAGTAGAGAACCGTTCCCATATAAACACCACTTATATGGAATTTTTTATAAAATTCATTCATCTTATCCATAAGCTCAAAAGTCTCTTGTTTTAATTCTAGTTCACATCGAGGAAGATTATTTTCTTGTCTGTATCTTGTTTCAACATATTCAGCATACTCATGTTCAGGTCTAACAACATAACCCTGATAAAGAAAACTTGCGATTCCATATCCTTCGGTGATCTCGTGGATAAGCAAAGCGACTCTTTCTTTTTCCGACAATGAATCGACTCTCGTTCTGTTAACCTGAATAGTTGATAGAGAATCTTCAACTAAAGCGTCTACAGAATGTCCTTTAATAGATATATCATCGACAAGTTCTATATTCAATTTTTTTGTATAATCTTCAAAAGATAAATCTAAATCCGTCCTGTTAAAATGAGGATACTCTCTTCGTATCCAATTTCCAGCTTGCTCCAAATATTTGCCCCAATTGTCTTGAGTGATCATCAAAAAAAATATTATATTGAACTTATAAAGATATCTTTAAAATAATTAATCTAAAAAATCAATCAGTTCTCTGCCTACACTTTTCAAATTCTCTCTGGCTTCTTCCAATTTTTTTCCGGCTTCCATCAATTCTTCAAGAATTGAATCGGGCAATTCAATTTCTCCTAAATATCTACCCTCTACACCCTGATTACCTTTTACTATATTTTGAGCTTCATCTAGAGCTTCAGTTTTGGTAGAAACGAAATCGATGCTATGTTCATATAGAAATCCATATCCAATAACGCACTGTCTAGGAACATAAATCCTATTCTGAAATGTTCCGCCAGAATGAATCTTGTCCATAATACCTTCATAAACAATTACTTGATATCGATGAGCTTTCATGACAATATCCTTTCTAATAGATTTATAAAATTAACTACATTTAAAGATATAATCTAAAATGAAAACCCAAACCGCAATCTCCTCATCAGTGAAAAAAAGCAAACTCGTTAATTCAGTAACGCCTCGGGTGGGCGGTAGGGGAGACGGTGGTGGGATAACTAGTTTGCGACAAAAGAAATCTATAAATCAACTCCGTGCCCTCAACAAATATTCTCCAAAAGAAATGCGGCTTGCGGCAGATTGGCCCAAAAAATGGCAAGCCCTAATTTCAACAATACTTTCAGCTCAAACAAAAGACGAAACAACGATTAGGATTTCTGAAATACTTTACAAAAAATATTCTTCACCTCAGAAATTATCAAAAGCGAAAATCGAAGAGATAGAAAAAATAATTCGCCCAATAAATTATCATAAAACAAAAGCCCGCCATATAAAAGAAACTGCAAAAATGATCTCTCGTAATTCAGGCAGGATCCCTCAAACACTCGATGAATTATTAAAATTTCCTGGTGTAGGAAGAAAAGTAGGAAATGTTTATTTAGCAGAAGCTCATAAATTCGACGTAATCGGAGTTGATACGCATGTCGCAAGAATCTCTCAAAAATTAGGATGGACCAAAAATAAACATCCTCATAAAATAGAAAAAGACTTAGAAGTTTTATTTCCAAAGAAATACTGGAGAAAAATTAACGACACGTGCGTTCGTTTTGGCCGTTCGCATGGTCGCAGCAAGAGAGAAGAAGATGAAATATTGAAGGAGATTATGAGGAAGATTTAACAATTAACTAGATCAATTACATCCTTTAAAGTCTTTTCTCGGTCACGAGATCTTTCAATTTCGATGAGAATAAAATCATGAGCATTACACTCTTTGATATAGTAAATTACATTAAGACTTGATTCAGCAAGAGTAATAATTTCTCCTCCAGAATAAGAAGTTGTATTAACCTCATTTGTTATCCAAAATGAATTTCTTATTTCTCCTAAAATATTAGAATAACTCATTCCTTGAATCTCTTTTATGATTATTTTATCTCTATCATAACTTAAATAAGAAAAATTTACAGATTTATCAGTCTGAAAATCTCCTGAAATCGCAACAGAAGAAAGATTATGTATTTTATTTAATTTACTGATCTTATCTGTATCAATGTTGTAAAAATATTTTAAAGGAAGGATGATTTCCTTTCTAACTATATTACTGCAGGTAATATCGGAGACATTAATAAGATTATGACGAAAAACAGCATTATAATCCTCGTGAATTAATGAATTATAGATTACGGGTTTTAAAAAAGTGTAAGAAGACTTGCCGCAATATATTGTTTTAGATTGAGAATATTCTTCATCAGGTAATCCCAATTCTATATCATATTCGACCACAACTAATTTGATTATTTCATTGTTCTTTTTGTCATAATAAATTGCAGAATAATCTCCTAAAATTTGAGAAAGATTAGAAAAATAAACTAATTCAATCGCTGGATCGTTAAATTCTACTACGTCAAAATATCCTAAATTTAATTGAAGTCCAGAAACTTTTTGAGAGGTATCTATCTTGGGTTTTTTGTTCAAATCGGAATTTTTTGATGAAGAAAAGAAAAATATTATTGTAGCTAAAACAACGAGCAAAACAACCACAACTACTCCTCCAATAACCAAACCTCTTTTCATGGAGGATTAAACAATCATCCGTATAAAAATCTTCCCATAAAAGAGATTTAGATAAACTCGCCTTCTACGTTTTAAATGAACTCCCTATCCTTATCTATGGAGTTCGATATGAAGGAAAGATCTATGATTTACATCCTTATCCCGGTTTTACTTCCCTTGAGAAATTAATTGGAGGGTTACAAAAAGGGGTTATATTTCCTGAATTATCAAAAAAACTTAATATAAAAAATAAGGTAGCAGAAGTTGAAGCATACGTTAATTCGAAATGAATGCATAACTCTATGAGCAGTAACCTTTTTAACCCATAAATTCAATCTTGCGTCATGAAAAATAGGACCTTCGTTTTCACCAGTGCATTCATTTTGTTATTTTCAATAATCTCGCTAGCTTCATTAAGTTATATCTCTGGAAATGTTTCTGCTGACTCGCCAAAGAATTATTCTTATACGAAAGCTATATGCGACGAGAATAATTTTTGTCAAGATTATATTGTTGAGTGCGATGGCGAAGATAAAGTCATGATTTCTCCTCTATCTGGGCCGGCAATTCATTTTTCTTCTGACTGGATTGATCCAAGAAGTGAACTTCAAAAATAGATAGTATGTGAAAATTAAATCAGTTAAGATCTAACAAGCCCGACTCTTTTCATAGCTTCGTAAAATTGATCAGCGCTGATATCATTATATCTTCTTTCTCCTAATTCTCTAAATGCCCTTGATGTAAATAACATTTTTCTTTTCGCTATGTATTGTCCTTCTTCCAATTCAATCTCTAATGGATCTGATTTTGAAGATTTATATATCGATCCTTCAACAAATTTCATTATAACATCCGCTAAATTTTCCTTCGCCTCTTTTTCATCAGAACCGTATGCTTCAAAATCCTTAACTTCTGCTTTCAGGGGAACAAGTCTTATACAATCTCTATCTGAAAACAGTTCACTTTCCAAATTAAATAAATCGTTAGACATAAACTATGCTTAAATTTACACTATAAAAAGTTTTTTATACCCATTATTATATAGATTTCTAATATGGCAAAAGATTCAGGAATAAGTATGCCAGGCGGATTCGGTGGCCTTATGAGATACTCGGAAGAGTATGAAAGTAAATTCATGTTAAAGCCAGGTCATATCATCGCATTCGTAGGTTTAATTGTGGTTCTTAGATTTGCGCTTCCCCTAATTTTCCCTCTAAACGCTTAATTCTAAAATGATGAACATAAATCCTAAACAGATGCAGGCAATGATGAAACAAATGGGAATAAAGCAAGAGGATATCGACGCTTCTAGAGTTACAATCGAAAAAAGAGATGGATCGAAAATTGTAATAGATAATCCCTCTATCCAAAAAATTGTCATGCAGGGAAATGTTTCTTTTCAGATTTCTGGAGACGTCAGTGAAGAAGAAGCAGAATTATTCTCAAAATACGACATTAAAACAGTCATGGAAAAAACTGGAGTATCAGAATCAAAAGCAAAAAAAGCCCTAGAAAATTCTAACGGAGATCTTGCTGAAGCGATTATGGAATTGAGTGAATGATTTCTTGTTTTAAACTACTCCGTATTCTGATTACCATAAAACATATTAATTTCAAAGACTTTTAAATACATGGAAAAATATCATGAAAATCTTTATGAATCAAAACGAAAACTTCGTATAGCAGATCATTTGATTTACATGACTCTTCCTGTAGTTAAAGAAAAAAGAATTTATTTGTCCATCCTAAACGAACTAAATTTATCTTTAAAATATTTAATGGACTCTCTTATTGAATTTGAATACAAAAATAAAAATATTGCTCTCTATAAAGATAATCTAAAAAACTTATCGACATTCTTTTCTTTGTGTCAGATAAAATATGCTATTCCATTAAGCGATATAAAAACACTAAAAGAACTATTATTAATTTCCGAAGAACACAAAAAGTCAGCAGTCGAATTATTCGATAAAAATAGTGTATTCATACTTTCAGATAATCTAAAATCAAGTATGTTGACAATAGATAAACTCAAAGAATTTGACTTGAGTTTACGTCGCAGTATCGGCAAAATATCTCCAATTATCGAAAAATCTCTCCACATGAGTAACAAATAATCAAACTTGTCAAAGTCATTAAATAAGAAAAGTATAAAAATAAGGAAGTATTGCCAAACAATGAATCAAAACACGAAAAGTTGGTACTATTGTATAGCGAATGGAAGAAATCATACAGGAAAAAATAAGCGCCGATCATCTATTATATGTAAGCCTAAAATACACGAAAACATGCGATGTCATGGTCAATCTCCTTATTAGATGGAGACGGATGATAGAGGTTTCTATTGAAAAAATATTGTTGCACGCAAAAAAGAAAAAGAAAATATCATCTATTCCAACAAATCCTGTCGACACTATTAAAACAGTGAAGAAATTATTCGCAAAAGATAATGATTTCTTAGAAACAATTGAAATGTATGAGATGTTCCGAAAGATTGAAGAATTAAGAAAAGAGAGGATAGGAGAATTCAGAAAAAACGTAACTTTAAGAGTAATCTATAAAGGAAAAGAAATTAATGTTAACCTCGACAAGCTCAAAGAATACGCCGAAAATTTAGAAAAGTTTATAACTACCACAAAGCAGTTTCTTTCTAGTTAAGAGTTATAAAATGTCGAATATTATTGTAATAACATCCGGAAAAGGAGGAGTAGGTAAAACAACTACGGCAATTAATTTAGCTGCCGCGATAAATTATTTTAAAAAAGACGTTCTTATAATTGATAGTAATCTGACGACTCCAAATGTCGCCCTTCATCTCGGCGCAGCTGAAGTTCCAGTTAATCTAAACCATGTTTTACAGGGCAAAGCGTCAGCTCATGAAGCTGTTTATGAACATAGTTCTGGAATAAAAATAATGCCAGCTTCTTTGTCAATAAAAAACTGGAAGAAAATTAATACGCAAGAGATAAAAAATTACAAGAACGACTTCAAAAAATTATCTGAAAATATAATTGTTGATAGCGCCGCAGGTCTTGGAGAAGAAGCGCTTTCAGCTATTAGACTTGCTGACGAAATAATAATTGTAACTAATCCCGAAATGCCCGCGCTTACTGACGCACTTAAGACAATAAAGATTGCTCAAGAAATGAAAAAACCCATCAGAGGAGTTATTGTCACAAGAGTCAAAAAAAACTTCTTTGAAATGCATCCTGAAACTGTCAAGGATATGCTAGACTCTCCAATACTTGGAATGATCCCCGAAGACGAATCAATTCAAGAATCATTAAACTTGAAAGACGCTGTCGTCCATACTCATCCAAAATCAAAATCAGCTCGAGCATACAAAGAAATTGGTGCAATACTTCTTGGAATCGCTTACGATTCTGACAAAGACAAAGATAAATGGTATCATCCTATTTTCAGGACGCTGAGGATTAGATAAATTATTGTAATTTATTAATAATAAAAAAGTTAATCAAATGCATACGCTAATTCTCATTTCATATTCATCTCTTGCTTGTCGCGGATTTTTTAGCATCTCTTCAAACATTTCATCTTGAGGAACTTTTTGAACGGTGCCAACATTAAATATTTTTTCTGAATCCAGAGTTTTATATTTTTGCAATTCTTCTTCGAGTTTTTTTAAGGCTTCTTCATCGCTAAAAGCAGTAAAGGGGATAGCATCAATTCCTGGAAAACGTATCATAGAATGACCGAAAGAATCTTCAAGACAATAAATTTTACTCTCTCCATATCTTTTCAAATTCACTCCCTGAGGTAAACTTCTTTTTTGTCTTAAGAATTCATATCTTATAACATCGAGAAAATTAGAAATATCAGCAACATCTGGAAATCTTCCTTCTCTTTCACAAAATTCAAATAAAGGTTCTAATGACATTTTAAATTAATTAAAATCAAATTTAAAAAGATTTATGAGATTTCGAAGTACAATTTATTCTCATCCCATCAATCTTTTCAGATATTTTCTCGGAGAGATCCCTTCGGGAATATCGATAATCAGATCGTCTCCAACAAAATGTTTTTTGAATGATTTTCTTATTGCATCTTTATATCTTGGTTTCTTTGGAGTAAATATATTTTCGGAGAGTAGTTCTTGATAAGGATCTTCCTTTTGTCTTCTTAAATCAATTACCCTATCATGCCGATAATGTTTATTCATCAATTCATATTCATTTATCGAATCATAAGTCACTTTTGTTATAACATGACCCAAGATTAGACCTGTTCCAAACAATAAAACTCCATCCAAATCCATCTTATCTAAGATCTATTTAAGATAATAAAGATTTGTATGATCTTGAGGAATAATTCTAAAATAATTTCGTAACTTCCCTAATATCATCAAACAAATAATCCGGGTTCGCCGATTCTAACATATCTTTGTGATTATAACTAAAATCGTTTGCGATTCCGACGCTGACGAGGCCTGCTCTTTTTGTTTCACGAATATCTTTAGCCATATCTCCGATATAAACAGCTTCACGGGGGAATATCTCATGCCGTCTACAAACTCTTCTTAAAGCATCAACTTTATTTAATGAAGCTCCATAAATATTATCTCTATAAAAATGATCTCCAAGTTGTCCATCCAGTCTTAAAATTATTTTATTAATATGAGGATTCAAACTCACAATACTGAGACCAACATTTCTATTTGCTAGTTCCTCTAAAGTCTCTTTAACTCCTGAAATAACTCCATGAGAAATACCTATCGTTCCCTTTTTGATATGTTCGGGAGATTTCTCTTTGTCTACGATTCCAAATCTTCTATAAAACAATTCCCAATCTTTATCTTCTCCGATAATCCTTCTGAATCTTTGAAGGTCGGGAACTCTCCCCCCGAGAGAAGCGATCACTTGAGTCTCAATAAGATGATAATCTCTTAAAGAATCAACAAGAGTCCCATCAAAATCAAACAACGCTAACTTGAGAACCATTTTTAGTTCACCTTACTTCCGACTTCTATATCTTTTTCTGGAGAAATCAAAATAACTTTTGAATGGTCCTCGTTTCCTGCAGCTAGTAACATTCCCTGACTTTCAATTCCTTTCATCATTCTTGGCTTTAAATTAACAAACAAGATTATTTTCTTGCCCTCGAGTTCTTTCTTAGAATAATATTGTTTTATCCCGGCACAAATTGTTCTTCTTCCAATTTCTTTTCCGACATCGAGTGATAATTTGTATAATTTATCGGCTCCTTCTATATCGGAGGATTCTAAAATTTTTGCAACTCTCAAATCTAATTTCGTCCAGTCTGAAAAATCAACTTCACCAAGTGTCATTATACCTTCAATCTTAGGCGATTTATTAACTTTTTCTTGCAAAGTTTCTTTTTCTTTTGCAAATTTATCTTCAATTTTTTTGAATAAAACTTCCCCTTTAGTTATATTTTTTGCGGTAAACTGCTTCTTAATCTTCGACGCTGAATTCGGTATGAACGGATAAAGCAAATCTGAAATCACTAAAATACTTTCTTTTAATTCGAATAAAACTTTTTCTTTATCTTTTGCATCTATTCCCCAAGGTCTTTTATTTTGAACATATTCATTGCAAACATCTATAAAAGAAAATATTTCTTGTAGAGCTTTATCAAGTTCGTATTTTTCGTAATGTTTATCAATTTTTTTATGGTTTAATTTTTTGAGGAGTTTATTCTCGCATTTCTTTACTCCATTCTTCTCAATCAAAGATCCAACTCTTGAAACTAAATTTCCAAGTTTATCGGCAAGTTCATTATTAAAACGTTTTATTAATGCAGTCCGACTAAAATCTCCGTCTTCTCCAAAAACTGCTTCGCGAAACAAGAAATATCGAGCTGCGTCAACGCCAGCTATTGAAATAAGTTCATCAACGTTTATGACTTTTCCTCGGGATTTTGAAATCTTTTCTTTATCAAAAGTCCACCACCCATGAGCAAAAATAGTTTTAGGTAAATCCTTTTCTTTAAAACCTGCGCTCATCAAGAACGCTGGCCAGTATACCGCATGGAACCATAAAATGTCTTTACCGATAAGATGAACATTCGCTGGCCAAAATTTCTCGTACTTTCCCGAATTTCCTTTTGTTCCCGAATAGTAATTGAAGAGCGCATCAAACCAAACATAACAAACATGCTTTTTATCAAACGGCAAAGCAATTCCCCAATCAAAGGACGTTCTTGAAATTGAAAGATCTTTGAGTCCATCTTTGACGCGATTTGTTACTTCATTTTTTCTCGATGCTGGTAAAATAAAATCAGGATTTTTTTTATAGAAATCAAGTAACTTTTTTTCATACTTTGAGAGTTTAAAAAAATAACTTTCTTCTTTGAGTTTTTCAATTTTTGTTTTATGAATTGGACACTCGTTTTCGTTTATCAAATCTTTTTCGGTATAATATGCTTCGCAAGGCGTACAATACCAACCTTCGTAAAATCCTTTGTAGATATCTCCGTTCTTGTAACACTTGTCCAAAACTTCCTGAACAACTTTCTCATGATCTTTATCTGTCGTTCTTATAAATCTATCATATTCAATATCTAATTTCTTCCAGGCTTCTTTAAACTTCGGCGCGAGTTCATCGACGAACTCTTTCGGTTTTTTATTATGATCTTTAGCGACTTGTTCTATTTTTTTGCCGTGTTCGTCTGTTCCTGTAAGAAAGAAAACTTCCTCGCCTTTGAGCTTATGATAACGCGCAAGTACATCTGCCGCTATAGTGGTATATGCATGACCAATATGAGGAATATCATTGGGATAATATATCGGCGTTGTTATATAAAATTTTTTTGGGGTCATTTTTCTCCGAGGTCTTTTTCTAAAAGAGCTCTTTGTCATACAAGAAATAAAGAGAGGGGATATAAAAAGTTATTTATGGACCTATGCTTACAGAGGGCGTAGAATCTATTGTATCAAATTCTCCCACACCAATAATTCCATTGGATGGAAAACGAATCATAGAGGGATTTTCAAATTTCTCAATATATGAAATCGTTCTAAATCTCGACAATACTACATCTTGTGTTATTTCTAAATCCCTACTTATAGTAGAATAGTAACATTGACTTGTATCAGGGGGACTTACAAAACTTATCGGACATTCACCATTCTTTGTGAGAATAGTGGGGCTCACTTGACATATTCCATTAATTGTAGAAGGTGGATCAAACGGATCATATTCTGTTAATACTCCATTATCTTTATTTGTCAATGTAATTGTTATACTATTGATTCTTGGAACTGTTTTAATATAAGCTCCAGTAGCATCATCACCTGTTCCTTCAGTCTTGATATCACAAGAATTTTGTGAATCAATGATTATAATTTTTTTAGTTTCTTTTGTATGAGGGAGATTATCATCATTTCTTATAGCATCTGTATAGACAGTATGAGTAGTGATAAAAGAGTCGTATTTTAATGCTGCAACATAATATATTAGAACGATGTCACTTCGAATATTATCTTTTTTAATATTATAGTCATAACTAAATTCAGTATGATAAGCATCCGAGCTAAGAATTTTTCCAATTTTAATATCTCCTTGAAATAAAGCATATTTTGGAGGGATATAGTTATCTACTTCGTGATCATAATAAAATAGAACAGGAAGTCCGGATGGGCATCCCACATTTGATCTATAAGATTCATATTTAGAGAGGTAATATTTAGTTAATACATAACTAGGAACCTTAACTATAGTGTAAGTTTCATCTAAAGCTACCCATGAATATTGATAATATCTTCCAAGAAAATTACATTGAAGAGGAGGCCCCATAACAATATGATGATATGTTCTTGTACTACAACCAGGACAATCAAATTCGGATAAATCTGGAGCCTTAATTGGTGACATCAAAACCTTCCCATTCTCTTTATTATAATTCAATAAAATCAAAATTATTCCTACCAAAACAATTATCCCAATCAAAATAAATATCCAAATACTTAGTAAATTCTTCTTAGAAATCTTAATAGAATTCTTCTTCACCTTCTTTTTCATGAAATATACAATAAAAGTAAGTATAAAAAGATTTCTTAAAAGAAGGCTTCATCCCATATTATAAAAATTAATTTATTTATAATAGAGATTTTGTTTGGTATTAGGGCGAGAGTTTACATTTTGTCAAATTATCTAATCAATTCAAAATGTGGGCTAGAGTTGGGACTCGATTTGGGCGAGCAACTTCGTGTTAAGGGGTAAGGTCTTGGTTGGTGGTCGAAGTTGTGTGTTTGGCAAGTAAATTACAAACAAAATCTCACAAAAAAATTTAATTTGGGATGGAGCCTGAAAAGAAATATAAAACTCTTTTTGTTTACACAATCATGGACCTCATCATAAAAAAGAAACATCTCTACTATTTAATCGGAATAATCATAGTAGTCATATTACTATTCTTTTTCACAAAATTAAATTCTCCAAAACAAACAGTCTATCGTTTAGATGGAGATACTCTTTTTTATTCCCCGAATAGAGAAACCCCCAAGTTCAATCAAGATTATTTTTACACGAACGAATCGATAGACGTCTATAAAATAAATTTCATGAGCAGGAATTTCTCGACGTATGAGGCACGAATTTATGGGCTTTTGTTTTTACCTAAAACTGAAACAAAAGAAAATAAAGTTTCGGGGGTTGTGCTTTTGCCAGGAGGGGGCGGTTCAAAAGAAGGCGAAACAAGACTAGCATTAATCATTGCAAATTTTGGTTATGCGGTTTTAACAATAGATCAAAGGGGAATAGGTCAAACCGAGGGTTATTATCTAAATCCTAATCAAGACTTTACAGTATTTTCTAAAGGAATAGAACCGATTCAACATCTAAGTGTTTACGACGCACTGCTTTCATATGATGTCTTAAAATCAATTGATGGAGTTGACCCAAAAAATATCGCTCTTGTTGGAGAAAGCATGGGAGCTCGTTATGCTACGATAGCGACGGCAATTGATTTAAGTATAAAAGGAAATATAGCAATAAGCTCGGCGGGTTTTCATATTCCTCAAAATTTACCTCCTTCAGAACAAAATTATTATAATTCAATTGACGTCGATAATTACGTAGATAAAATTTCTCCAAGACCGATTTATATGCTACATGGTAGCAACGATACAGTCATTCCATTAAAAGATGCGAGAGAAACTTTTGCTTTAGCGAAAGAGCCAAAGAAATTCTTCGTTGCGCAAAATTGTCAGCATGGGTATTGCGAGGCGATGTACGATGAATTGAAAAATGATCTAAAGGAGATTTTTATGGGATGAAAAGTAAATCCAGGAATATCTTAAAATAGAAAAATATATAAATATTACATGTAATACAAGTATATGTCAGAGGAAACAACGATATCATTGAGAATAGAAAAAAATTTGCATCAGCAGATGAAATTGCATGATGAAATTAATTGGAGCGCCGTACTTAGAAGATCAATTGCGCAAAAAATAAATCAATTAGAAGAAATCGATGTGGATAAAGCAAGAAAGGCTGCGAAAGAAATAGATAAAATTAGAAATTCTGGTGTCTTTTCAGGAGGGAAAAAATCTGAGGAAATAATAAGAGAATGGAGAGACAAAAGAAGGTGATTGACGCTTCGGTTATCATGAAGTGGTTCAATGTTGAAATTGGGACAAAAGAAGCGTTAGAATTGAGAGAAAGGCATCTAACAAAAGAGATAATTATTATAGTTCCTGAATTAATTTTTATGGAAATAATTAATGGGTTAAAATATAAAAAACATGATGAAAATTTTCTCCATAGAACTAATAAAGCGCTCTTTGAGACACAATTCCACATAGAAAGAACTAATCAATTTATTATGGAAAAGGCAATACAATTATCAATAAAATATAATTTATCACTCTACGACGGAATTTATGCAGCGCTTGCACAGATCCATGGATGTGAGTTAATTACGGCCGACGAAAAGCTATCAAAGATTCCTCAGGGAAAAAGATTATAAAATTAATTCTTGAACATGTCTTCATCAACTTTTAGATCATCCATCGCTTCCATAATGAAATCACGTGCTTTAAGTAATTCTTTTGATTTTTCTTCATAATAAATATATTCCTCATTGTCTTGTTCTTTTAGTATCATGGCTTTCAACATATAAAAATCTGGATGCGGCATTATTTTTTCTGACTTTTCTAAACATTTATTAATAGATTTCAAAGCATCGTCATAATTTTTACTGAAAAATAATAATTGGGATTTATAGAAGTGTGCATGATGATTGTCATCATCTATTTCAAGCAATCTCGCTATCTTTTCATTTACTTCATCTAATCTATTCTCAACAAAAAGGCATTCTATCTGCAAACCCCTTGCCATTTTTATGATTTCTTTATCAAGCAGATTCTCATGAATTAATAAAAAATTAAGATTATTGTTTGCTTCGGATATCTCATTCTTCTCCATAAGATAATTAATGCAGTCTAAAATAATTACAATAAATTCTCCTTCAAATAGTTCTTTTGGTTCAAGCTAAAACTTTTTCAGAAATTTTTCTGTTCTTTCTTTATCTATCCTTCTTGCTTTTTCAATATATTCATTATGATATTTATCCTTCCAGAGATAAAGGTAATTTGCTAGTCCAATAACAAAATCATAATTATCATCATCTTTTTCGTAGGCTTCTTTCATATAATTCAATGCCTTGAACATATCCCCCTGAAAAAATATCTTTGTGCTCGATGAAATGGAATAAATGATTTTAACTCACAATTTTTAAGTTTATTCAATTTTTTTAATATGGCTTCCGATTCATCAAACCTATCAAGATAATTAAGAATTTCTGCTCTCATTAAAAGCATTTCTTCATCGTTTTTAAAAATTGACAATGCTTTATCAACAATAACAAGGGATTTACCATATTCTCCTTTCACAATCAGTTCATCGGCTTTATTGAACAAATCATCCGGCTCAAAATAATCATCATCTATTTCAAAATTCATCATTCTACTAAATTCTTTTGGATTTTTTGGCGGATATTTTCCATAAATTTCTTTGTACATCTCTGCTGGAGTTTTTCCTGTATCACTCTGTTTCTTTACATAATTATACCAAAATTGAAATTCTTCCTGTTCTTTTCTTTCTTCTTAATCGGTTGTTGGTTCTGGCTTATCTTTAAAATATTCCTGCCACGCTCTCTCAAATTCTTCCATACCTCTAAGCATCTCATCTTTAAGCTTATCGTTAATTTGTTTTTTCATTTCAAGCTCCCCTCAACAAGATTATTTGTTCCTCCCTGGTTATTATTTAATTTGAAAGAGGTATTTATATAAATAATTATCTACAATCAATTTTATCTGAAATAAAGTAAAATAAAAAAATAAAAAATTCTTCTTAACCGATAAGAACGCTTCTTTCTTCGTCTCGAGCTTTTGAAAGTTTTCTACTTACTTCGATGAGTTCAGGGTATAATCTTTCTGCTGTAGCGGCGCTTAATCCTAAATCGGTCATAACTCCAAGATAATCTTCTGCAGTTAATCTCTTTCCCTCATTCATTCCAAAGTAAAGATGAACTTCTCTGTTCGTTCTTTTTTCTGCAATGTATCCTTGTAAGATTTCTCCATATTTTGGATATTTTGCTTCGAACTTCTCTATTGCTTCTTTCATCCCTCGAGCTTTCTCATGGTCTTCGTTTTCAACTCGAGCGTAAACTCTTTCGTTCTTATATTTTCCTTTGAATTCATCAAGATCTATTTTTTGAGCTAATTCTGATCGAGCTTTGTAAAGTTTATTACCCATACTTCGTATCGGAATTGAAATCCTGTCAGTAGCTATTAATTCTATGACTTGTCTCTCAAGTCCTTCATTTTCGTTTGTCATTTTATTAATTTTCCTCCTTACACTTTTATAATTTAATTAATCCAAAACAGTAAATCAATTTATGAGGTGGTAAACTTCACCACAATAGAAAAGAATAAAAACTAAGAAATTATGAAGATAAGAATATACGAGCAAATTCGTTAATTCAAACATTCACTGGGTGGGCGAGTGACTTCGTGATAAGGGGTAAGGTTTGGTAGGTGGGCGAGGTCACGAGAGATGGTAGGGGTTGATGGTGGACTTACGAAATCACAAACTCACAAAAATGCAAACAGAACTAAAAGAAGCCGGACTTACAGAAAACGAAAGCAAAGTTTACATAGCTTTGCTTGATTTAGGTCCATCTTTAGCAGGAAGAATATCTAGAAAAACTGGACTTCATCGTCGAACAGTTTACGACGTGACTGAAATGCTTATAAAAAAGGGGTTGATAGGATATATATTAGGAAACAACAGAAGACTCTTCCAAGCATCCAATCCAGACCGACTTTTAGAAATTATCCAAGAAAAACAAAATATTCTTTCTCCTATTGTTTCTAAACTTCACGAAAAATATTCGCAAGTAAAAGAAAAAGAAGAAACAAACTTTTACAAAGGCAAAGCAGGCATTAAAACAGTTTTTGAAGATCAACTGAATTACTCAGAAATTTTAATCCTTGGTGCTTCGCCAAAAGCTTACGAAGTCCTTCAATTTTATTTCAAGTGGTATGACAAAAAAAGAAAAACTAAAAAGATTAAATCGAGAATCATCGCACAAGATAAAAAAATAAAAAATATCCCTCTCTCGTCTATAAAATATCTCCCTCAAAAATATGCGAACCCTGTGAGTGTAAATATTTATGGAGATAAAGTTGCAATAATCCTCTGGGAAGCGAGCGAACCACTTGCTATTGTTATTAAGAATAAAGAAATTGCCGAAGGTTATAAGAAATATTTTGAACTCATGTGGATGATTGCGAGGAAATAATTTAACGGTCTAATACTTCGCATCCAATAACTTGATTTGCTAATTCTGCCCAATCTTGAGCACGTTTCATTTCTCCTTGACGGATCTGATTATGAAGTCTTTCATATTGTTCACTAAAAATAGCCTCAATTTTTTCTTCAGAAATATCTTTACCAAGAAATTGAAGAACATCACTATAAACTAAAGCAGCATTCCTTTCTCGTGATAAAAAATATCTATTTGTATTTTCAGGGGTTAAATGAATAAGAATGTCGTGAGCTAAACTTTCTTTTTCATCCTCAGTCAAAGGATGTGGTCTTCTTGCGGACTTAAAAGAATCTAGAGTCATAAGCTCTTCAATAGTCATATCATGCCTATTGCTGTCAATTGTTAAAATATCAATCCATCCGTGATTATAAACACCTGGACCAACTTTTCGTTTCACAAGCCAAGGTGAAACTCCTTGATACTCCTTAAGATAAAACGCAGGAAGCAATCGCTCCAAGACTTCCCTCGGAGGCAAATATTTTATTTTAACATCATCAAGAACATCATAATCATCGAAGAAATCTCCACCTTCAGGAAGCTGTAAACTTTTTACTAACGTAACCATATAAATATAAATTATTTCTATTTATAAAAACTTAGGTAATAAAAAATATATCGTAAACTCTTTAAACCACCCCCTTATTTTCTTTTCATGACATCAAATTTTAGTTTCGAAATAAAACATAAAGATCCGAGTGGAGCAAGAGCAGGAATAATCCGTACTCGTCACGGCGAAATTCAGACTCCTTACTTAGTTCCCGTCGCAACTCGAGCAGAAGTGAATTGTTTAACTAAAGAAGACATTGAAAAACTTGGAGTACAAGCACTTTTATGTAACACGTATCATCTTTGGAATAATCCGGGAGAAAAAGTTATGGCTTCGAAGGGCGGACTCCACGGCGTCATGGATTTTAATAAACCGATTTTCACAGACTCGGGAGGATTCCAAGTCTTTTCGCTCGGCTTTGGAATGGAACATAATATTGGTAAACTCGGATTCTTTCTTGAAAACCAAGGAAAAATCCCAAACAAAAAACCTCAAGATAAATATGCTATTGTTGAAGAAGATGGTGTGAGATTCAAAACCGAAAACGGCGCTGAAAGATTTTTAGGTCCAAAAGAATCAATGGAAATTCAATCGGCTCTTGGAGCAGATATCATAATGGCATTCGACGAATGCACTTCTCCTCTACATGATGAACAGTATACGCGTGAATCTTTAGAAAGAACAAATCGATGGGCGCTTGAATCATTAAAATACCACGACAAAAATCAAGCACTCTACGGAATAATTCAAGGAGGAAAATTCAAAAAACTTCGTGATGAATCGTCTAAATTTATTTCGTCGAAGCCGTTTGACGGAATTGCCATCGGCGGATCACTAGGTGATAGCAAAGACGACATGAAAAAAATACTCGAGTGGATTTCTTGCGGATTAAAAAAATACCATGATGAAAGACCTATCCATATGCTCGGAATTGGCTACATCGAAGACATTCTAGAATGCGTCCCCTACGGAATTGATACGTTTGACTGCGTCGATATGACTCGAGTTGCCAGACACGGCGGACTTTTCGTTTCTCCAAAAAGTGGTGGAAGTTTAGAAAATAAATTCAGAATTAATATCGTGAATTCTAAATACAATTCAGATGATACTCCAATCGATACTTTATGTGAGTGCGAAACATGCCAAAATTATTCAAGAAAACAATTGCGAGAACTATTCAAAAAAGGATATTCTAAAAAAACTCAAGATAAAGAAAGTCAACAGTTATATAATCAAATAGCAACATATCACAACGTCCACTTCATGTTAAATTTTATGGAACAACTTAGATTTAGCATAAAAGAAAATAAATTCAACGACTTCAAAGAGTCCTGGATGAGGAATTAATCGACTCTGTTGAAAAAGTATGAATTTTTTGTGTCAGACTAACATTAGGTAATTCAGTGTTTCCGTTTGGGTGGGTTTTCTTTCGAAGAAAGAAATATAGTGGGAGATTACTGACACAAAAAATTCCAAGAAAAAATATTTCAACAGAGCTAAATTAACCTAATATATTTAAAGTCATGCTCCCTCAAAATAAAATGAGGGGTGAACTCTTAAACAATGAAGAAACTTGGTGGTCTTTTCCAGCCGAAGAAATATTTTCTAAGTTAAAAACTTCTAAAGAAGGATTAATAGAAACAGAAATTAAAAGCAGATATGATATTTATGGAAAGAATGTTCTACCTCGGGAGAAATACAAATCGTTAAAGCTCTTACTCAGACAATTTAAAAGTCCGCTCTTATGGATATTATTGGTTGCAGTCGCCGTATCAGCAGCATTAGGTGAAGTGTTGAATGCAGTTATTATTTTAGTGATGATTCTTCTTTCATCATTATTATCATTTTACGATGAATATACTTCTTCAAGACTCGTAGAAAATTTATCAAAACAGATTCATTACGAAACGACAGTGATTAGAAATGGAAAAAAGAAAGAGATAGATATTTCCGACTTAGTTCCAGGCGATTTAGTTTACATTTCTGGAGGGAATAGGATCCCCGCAGATTTGAGATTAATACATACAAATAACTTAGAAATTAATGAATCTGTTTTAACGGGTGAATCTTTGACCGTCCACAAACAATCGAATCAGATTTCAAAATCGATAACAAGACTTCAATCACTTTCAAATTATGGATTTGCTGGAACAATTGTTGTTTCAGGAGAAGGGATGGGAATTGTTATCACCACTGGAAAAAATACAGAGTTCGGAAAAATTGCCCAAAAAACAGTTGAAGAAAGGCCCCAAACAGGATTTCAAAAAGGAATTTCATCATTTTCAAAACTTTTAGCAAAGACAATAATCATCTTGACGGTTTTAATATTCTTGATTAATGCTGTCCTTAAGCATAGCGTTCTTGATTCATTGCTTTTTGCCCTCGCAATCGCCATAGGACTAACACCAGAGTTGCTTCCTGCAGTAATAAATGTTAGTTTGTCCAAGGGTGCCCACGCAATGTCAAAAAAAGGAGTGATAGTAAAAAGATTGATTGCAATAGAAGATTTTGGAAACATCGATATTTTATGTACAGATAAAACTGGAACATTGACAGAAGGAAACTTATCTCTTTCAGATTATCAAAACATTGAAGGAAAAAAAGATAAAAATTTACTCATGTACAGTAATCTATGCATAAACCAAACAAAAAACAAAAAAATAGAACCCATAGACAAAGCCATAATATCATACTCAAAAAAGTATATTAAAGAATCAGAGATATCAAAATTCAAAATAATAGATGAACTTCCATTTGATTACGAAAGAAAAAGAATGTCTGTCATTGTTAGGAAAGACAACAAAAATATACTGATTTCGAGAGGATCTGTGCTTAAAATTCTTGATGCATCCTCCAAAGTTTTAATAAAAGGAAAGGTTTCCCCGCTATCAAAATATAAAAATATTATTGATATTCAATATAAAGAGCTTTCAGCAAAAGGATATAGAGTAATTGCCGTAGCTTACAAAGACGTTTCTAAGAAAATCGAATATGACACAAATGAAGAATCATCTTTAATATTTTTAGGATTTTTATTGTTTTCAGATCCTCCAAAGAAAAATGTAAAATCTGCAATCGATAGATTATCTCTTTTAGGGATTGAATTAAAGATACTGACAGGGGACAATGAACTTATAACAGAGCATGTTGCTGATCAAGTCGGTATAAAACTTAAAGGTATCGTAATAGGTGATGAAATTGAAAAACTGAATGATACCCAGCTTCAAAAAGTAGTTGAAAATAATACTGCATTTTGTCGTCTAACACCTCTTCAAAAAGCTAAAATAATTAAAGCGTTGAAGCAAAATGGACATGAAGTAGGATATATGGGTGATGGGATTAATGATGTTCCTGCCCTTCACGAAGCAGATGTGGGTATCTCTGTAAACGATGCGGTCGATATAACTAAAGAAGATTCAGACATAATTTTAACAAAAAAAAGTCTTGATTCGCTGACTCAAGGAGTTATAGAAGGAAGAAAAATATTTTCTAATACAATGAAATATATTTTTATTAGTTCAAGTTCAAATTTCGGAAACATGGTTAGCGCCGCGGGCGCATCTATTTTCCTCCCATTCCTCCCTATGCTGCCAATTCAAATTCTTCTTGTTAATTTATTATATGACACATCCCAGCTTTCTATTCCAACTGATTATGTTGACGAAGACGAATTAAAAAAACCAAAAAAATTGAACGTCGATGGAATTAAAAAATACATGATGATTTTTGGTCCCATAAGCTCAGTATATGATATCCTAACTTACTTTATTATGATAGTTTTATTTGGAGCTTCAATTGCATTATTTAGGACAGGCTGGTTTATCGAATCTATGATTACTCAATTATTCGTAGTTTTCATAATTAGAACAAAAAAAATTCCGTTCTATAAAAGTAAACCAAGTCTTTGGGTCGTACTGAGTATATTATTAGTTGCAATTATAGTGATTGCTATTCCTTTCTCTCCTCTTGCAGGCCTGTTAGGATTTGAATCTCCCCCATTATTATTCTTTGTAGTATTGATCCTAATGGTCATTACATATTTGATCATCGTAGAATTTGTCAAAGGCTGGTTCTTTAGAAAATATGAATTTTAATATGAGTTAAATAAAATCTTTTTTTCATTTATATTTATTTAATTGGAGTATAAATTCAAAGAAATAATAAATAAAATATTATTTAACTCAATAGAACTCAAATTCTTATCAAAAATGAAAAAAGAAAAATAATATAAACAATAATTTCTTCATTTAAATATATACATAGTTTAGAAACATGAAAAAAGTGGTAATTGGATGGCTATATAGCGGAAAGAGTATAGGAAAAGACGAAAAATTTCTTCTTGAACTTGCACGAGAAAAAGATATAGAAATTATATTATTCAACATTTCAAAATTACTTAATGAAAAAAAACTCGAAGAAAAAGCAAAAAAATGTTGGGTCATATACAATTCAACGGCAGAGGATTTTGCCATGGAGTTTGTTAAGACATTAGAAAATATAGGAATGAAAGTTATCGACTCTTCGGTTGCATATTATTACTCCGAAGATAAGTGGGTATTTTATTTACATTGTAGAGAAAATGATATTCTTGTCCCAAAAACAATTCTTCTTTCAGAAAATATCGATCTAGCGAAACGAGAATTAACCAAATTCAAACAATGGCCTGTTATTCTGAAACGGGTTGTTGGAACAATGGGAGAATATGTAGACAAAGCAAAAAATTTAGATGATGTTGACAGAATAATAAAAAAATTCTGGAAAAAAGGTAGTGAACGTTTTCCAATTATAGCTCAAGAATACATAAAATCTCCTAGTTATAGAGTCACAGTTATTGGAGATAAAATTTATCAATCTATAATTAAGGAAAACAAAGGATGGAAGTCTACTGGAAATTACGCAAAAAATTTTAAAAAATTTGACATAGATAAAAAATTAAATAAAATAATTAAAAAAACAATGAGGATTTCAAAGATACATGTATGTGGTATTGATCTCCTGAAAAAAGATAATAAATGGTTTGTGCTTGAAGTTAACGCAGAACCTGACCTTGGATTTATTGAAGAGGAAAGAAAAATGTTAATAGATAAAACCTTGAATTTATTAATTAAAGAAGCAAAAAATCATAAACATACAAAAATCTAAGAATATAATTTTGATAATCTTTTTATTTCACCTAAATTAACTCTTGATACGATTAGACCCTCTTTATTTATAACTTTTTTTACAATTTTATGTGGAGACGAAATTGCACTAAACGAAACTTGATATTTTTCATCCATCACTGGATTACATATCGCAACATAAAACAAATTTTCAAATGCTCTTGTCATCGCCATAGATTCTAGAAGTTTCATTTCATTATTTTTTGGTTTATCTTTATGTGCTTCCTCCATATACCACCATTGACTTGGGCAGAAAACAATTTCCGCCCCCTTATCTTTCATATTCTTGAATAACTGGGGAAAATTTAAATCCCAACAGACTGCAATCCCAATTTTTCCAAAATCAGTATCGTAAACTTTTGAAACTCTTCCCGGACGCGTCCTATCTCCATATAGATGGATCTTCTTATATTTGCCTCTTATCTTTCCCTGCCGGTCTATCAAGATAGCCATATTGAAGGCCCTGTCATCAAATTTTATATTTTCAGTGATTATGCACCAGATTTTATGTAATGAACACTCTTGTCTTATCTGTTTTATTAAATAATTGTCAAGACGAAGATTTCTATTGCTATGTATGCATGATTCTGGAAAACAGACTATATCAGCTCCAGCTTTTTTTGCCTTTCCAATAAATTTTTTTATCTTCTCAAGATTGTGGATTTTGTTCTTATCAAAATATTTTATTTGAGCAAGAGCAATCTTAGGATTTTTTCGTTTTAGTTTTGTCATCCCTCCAATCAAAATCTCCCAATATAAAAGCTTTTAGAAAAAAATTTTAGTTTAAAAAGAAATTAGAATAAAAAATTCAAAAGGTTAAAATTATGGGACTTTAAGACTTTAAAGACTTAAATTATTCATACTTGTTTCATAATCGCCAAATGGTTCAAATCGGTGGCTTCTTCAATTATTTTTACCGCATGCCTGACAAATCTAACAGTATTTGAATCAAGTCCCTTCAGTTTAAGAGAACGGTCACGAACTTTTTCTCTTAAATGATTCAGGTATATTCAAAACCTCTCTTGCTTTTTCATAATCAAAACCTGCCATGACGTGAGCTATTAAGTTATTTTTTCGCGCTTGAAGAACGAGCGACATCCAAGCGCTCCCTGTATCGAAGCTATGGGTTTTATTGGGTTTTTCATGACAATCTTCGCTTTTTTCATCTTTCTTTTTTGTATAATTATTTCTTGAAATCAAGACTAAAAGAAACGCTGCGTTCTTGCACCATATCTTGTTAAAGTCTCCAAGCAAATCGAAAAAGTCTTTCCATTCTCTACTTCCATTTATTGAATACAAAAATTTCCAAGGCTGTTCATTATTAGAAGAAGGTGCCCATCTCACAGCTTCGAATAAAGACATCAATTCTTCTTCACTCACATCTTGACTTAAACTTCTAGGACTCCATCGCTTCAAAAAGAATTCGTCAATGAGAAAATCGTATTTTCTTTCATTTTTAACTTCGTAGGGTTTTGTCATAAAAACATAAATCTATTGTTGTTTAATTAATTATTGATAAAAAATCTGCAAAAGATTTAAATATTATTAAGAATTATTTATTAAATGGAAAAAGAAATGAATTCTGTTGTGCACTTTGAAATTCCTTTTGATGATAAAAAAAGAGCTAGCGCATTCTATGAAAAAGTTTTTGGTTGGCAACTTCAAGATATAGAAGAAATGGATTATGTTATTGCTCGAACTGGCGAGACTGACCCTAAAACATTCATGTTAAAAAAAATCGGAATTATCAATGGTGGAATGTATAAAAGAGACGAAAAATCTTCGCCTACTCCTGTTTTAGTTATTGATGTTCCAGATATAAATTCAAAACTTAAAGAGATCCAAGAGAATGGTGGAGAAATAACAAAAGAAAAATCAACTATCGGGGACATGGGTTATTACGCTCAAGCTAAAGATACTGAAGGGAATATTATAGGCATTTGGGAAACGATAAAGAAATGAATTCTTAAGATGGTTAAAACATTAACAAGTATAAATCAGAAAACACAAATCGCCTATTTAGCAATGGGATGTTTCTGGGGACCTCAACTTCTCTTTGATAAAACTCCCGGCGTCGCATCAACAAGAGTTGGTTACATGGGAGGAAATCAACGTAGTTTCCCACATCTGACATACGTGCAAGTTTGCACGCACTTAACGAATTACGCGGAAACTGTAGAAGTTGTTTACGATCCAAAAAAAATATCTTATTCAAAACTGCTTGATATTTTTTTTGAAAACCATGATCTAACTCAAAAAAACAGGCAACACTTTGACATTGGAAATCAATATCGCTCAGCTATTTTTTATATTGATGAAAAACAAAAAAAAGAGATAGAGAATTCAATCAAATCTCGCCAAAAAAGTTACCAATCCAAGATAGTTACTAAAATTTCTTCAGCAAAAAAATCAAAATTCTTCGAAGCTGAAGAATATCATCAAAAATACCTTTCAAAAAAGGGTATTACCGCCCCAACCTGTCACACATAATACAAAGATTTCATCCCATATTACAAAAATTAATTTATTTATAATAGAGATTTTGTTTGGTATTAGGGCGGGAGTTTACATTTTGTCAAATTATCTAATCAATTCAAAATATGGGCTCGAGTTGGGACTCGATTTGGGCGAGCAACTTCGTGTTAAGGGGTAAGGTCTTGGTTGGTGGTCGAAGTTGTGTGTTTGGCAAGTAAATTACAAACAAAATCTCACAAAAAAATTTAATTTGGGATGGAGCTTAATACAAAGAAAGAAAAATATTTAAACAAACGTTTCCACCAATCTTGATGTTCTCAAAGAAAAATTGCGCAAGATGTGGAAAAAAGATTAGTCGCGACTATGAATTTTGCCCCCATTGCGGATCGACATTAAGATCACAAAAAGAAAGATTTCAAGATTTTGGTATGTTCGGTAAAAACGATATTCTCGATAACCAACAATCACCATTCGAATCAGACTTCAAATTACCGCCGGGATTCAATGCAATCTTCAACTCATTGATGAAAAATTTTGAAAAACAATTAGATCAATTAGAAAAAGAAGGTATGATTGATCCTCAAGAAAGCAAAAAGATCTCTAACTCACCATTTGGGAAAGGAGGTTCAATAAAGATTAATATTGCTTCATTTGGAAATCAACCTCCAAAAATTTCAGTTTCAACTTCAGGAGATTTTGCAAATGGAAATCAAAGACCACAAAAATCAAAAAAAGAATCTTTAAAATTCAAGAATAATTTTACAGACGAGAAAATAAAAAGATTGCAAACTCTTCCAAGAGTTGAGCCCTCATCAAAAGTTATGAGAATAGAGGATAAAGTCGTTTACGAAATAAATCTACCTGACGTTTCGTCTATTGAAGATGTCATGATAAATCAATTAGAAAGTTCTATTGAGATAAAAGCTGTTGGAAAAAACAATTCGTACTCAAAATTATTACCTGTAAAACTTCCTATAACAGGTCACCAATTTTCTAAAGGAAAACTTACATTAGAGATGGGTCAATAATCACAACGGCTCTGTTGAAAAAGTATGAATTTTTTGTGTTAGACTAACTTCTAGGAAATTCAGATATTAATAGGATGAGATCCTCCTCGCCCTAAAGGGTGGGGTATCTTTACGCTCGTATCGGATTAAGTTTTATCATATATATTTCAAGATTATCAACATCTTCTATAAAAAAATATTATTAAAAAAAAATATTATTAAAGAAATTTGGATTAATTTATTCGTTCGAAAAAATCTCGTTCTCCGTGTCGCATAATTTGTGAGCATTAATCTGCGAAGCAGCAAAATATTAATCAGTTTTTCTTTCCCTCCTCCCCCCCTCAACCTCGAAGGTAGAGGCTCCTCCCAGATTAGTGGGCGAGATCACGAATTGGGTTTCTAGTTCGAAGAAAGAAATTTAGTGGGAATTTGAAAACCAAAATAGACAATAAAAAAGTGGGATGTGGCTAGGACCGAAACCTATATTCAATAATATAAATGAGGATGCACAGATTTGAACTGTGGACCCCGGCCTATCTGACAAACCATCTAACATAAGTTTACGTTAAGAAACCTAAGTTTCCTTCGCTATCAGAGCCGTGCTCTAACCTGGCTGAGCTACACCCTCATCTAAAATTCAAATTTAAATTGTTTATAAAATTACCTCTTTGGTGGGCTTCATCCCATATTACAAAAATTAATTTATTTATAATAGAGATTTTGTTTGGTATTAGGGCGGGAGTTTACATTTTGTCAAATTATCTAATCAATACAAAATGTGGGCTAGAGTTGGGACTCAATTTGGGTGAGATCCTCCTCGTCCTAAAGGACGGGGTATCCTTACGATTGTGTTGTATTAAGTTTTATCGCATATATTTCAAGATTATCAACCTCTTCTATAAAAAAATATTATTAAAAAAATTTGGATTAATTTATTCGTTCGAAAAAATCTCGTTCCCAGTGTCGCATAATTTGTGAGCATTAATCTGCGAAGCAGCAAAATATTAATCAGTTTTTCTTTCCCTCCTCCCTCCCCTCAACCTCGAAGGTAGAGGCTCCTCCCAGATTAGTCTAGTAATCTTAATAAAAATATGAAACAAAAAAGATATCAAGAAGGATATTGGATATGATTAGGAACGGGTTTTGGAATTATACTGGGATTATTATTGGGAATGCCATTCAATAATAGTTCTATTGGTCTTCTGATGGGGATAATTATTGGAGCACTATTTGGATATGTCTTGGAAAAAAAGCTTAATCCTCATCCAATAAAACTCACCCAGATACAAAAAAGACAAAAACTCGTCATGGCGATCATAGTATTCATTATCGCATTATTATTAGCTGTTTTTTTAGCGTTTATATTTTGAGAAATTAAATAGATAATATCGTTCATCTCCCCTCACACCAAACACATTTCTTTGACGGACAATTCCCATTCAATAATTTTATAGCATTCTTGAAAATCTTTTCAGCATTATCAACGTCTATTTTCATTTTCGTAAGCGTCGTATCAAAGATGACTTCGCCAGTATCAGTCACTTCTTTAGGAACATAAAACAATAAGAAAGCGAAGTCCTCCGTTTCATAACCGTTCTTTCGTAGCAAGAAATTGTAGATGTCAAGTTGATCTTGATAATGTTGAGCCGTGTCATCTTTAAGATCGTATCCGCGAGTTTTATAATCAAGAACGATAAGTTTTTTTCCTTTCATTAAAATATTATCAACCGCTCCCTTGAGAATATTTCCGTTGTTATCAGTATAAGAAATGCCTTTGAAATTACTTCGCCATATCGCAAGAAGTTCACAGTCTTCAAAAAGTTTCATGTTCTTGCAATCTCCATTCTTTAGAAGTTCCGGAGGAAGTTCACCCTTAGCCATGAATTTATTAAAATGAGTTTTGAGTATCGCATCCATTCCGGAAGGAAGGCTCGGAAATATCCCCGAAGGCCTTTTCCATTCCTTATGCTGTGTCAGCCAAAAACATCGAGGACATTCTTTCATTAAAGAAAGCGACGAGGAGGAGAGTTTGAAGGGGGTCATTCTAATAAAATCTCCCTCATTAACTGTGTGAATTCTTTTGCTCTGTTTAATGAAGTTTTCGCTTTACTTTCTTTAACTTCATCAGTTGTTTCATATTGAAAACTGGATCTCTTCCCTCTTTCTCTTTCATAATTATCTAAATGATTATCAACGATGATGAGTGCTTTGTCTTTTTCTTCATCATAATTCTCCAAAAGATAATTTTTTATTTTATGTCTTCCTTGAACTATTAACGTTTCATTTACAACCTGATGGATGATTTCATCTCCGATGATAAAACCTAATTTGTATAGATATGCTCTGGCAAGGTAAAACATAGAATAATAACTTGTTACAACAACCCACAAAGAAGAAGTTTTATTCTCGTATAATTGATCCGCAGTCTTTAAACTCTCCCTTGCATTTCTTAAATAGGTTTTATAGATTATCTCGTTTGTTTTGTCAGTTTTTGTGATTTTTCCTTCTCTGAGATAATTTGTAAAATTATTTTCGGCTTGTTTTATTCTTTCTTCATCCATTTTGTGACTAATTGATAATAGTTTTCTATCCCATAAAGAATAATATTACTTTTAACTATTTCGTTACCGAGATTGTTTTGTTTTTTTTCTATCATTGAAATAAATTCTTTAATAGTAAATTCTTGTATATCAAGTTTTAGAGAAAGCAACTTGAGATTTTGTATAAGTTTATCTGTTTGCTCTTTATTATCAGAGATGATACAGATATCGATATCGGATTTTGGAGTATTTTTTCCTTTTGTATAAGAACCAAATATGAGGATAGTTATAAAGGGGTATCCAACTTCATTGATATCTTCACGGATTAATTTAAATTTTGGATTTTTTGATAAGAATTCTTCCGTTCTTTTATTCTCTACAGCGTATATTTCTATATGATTATTGGGATTAAATGAAATGGAATGAGCCTGACCATGTTTTTTCTTAGAGTATATTTTAGGATCGAAGTCGTTAATCGCATGAAAAGTATTTTTATAATCGGCTTTTAGTTCTCGGGATATTTCCATGATTGAATGGGGTTCTTTATTTTCAATGAGATATTTCAGTATCTTTTCTTTTAAGGTATATATTACCATGATTATATGGTATTATAAGCCATATTTAAAGTTTTCGACCTCGAGATACGACGTGAGATTTTAGGGAGAATGGGGGAGAAATAGAAGTAACAAAACCCTCCTACTGGTCTATCCCATCAGCAGTGGCTGGTGGGCACCTTACGGAATCCTTTCGAAAGGGATGTTATATGTAACAGTTATTTAACACATTCGCCAAATATAAATGTTTTGGATATATGGGCTTCATCCCATATTACAAAAATTAATTTATTTATAATAGAGATTTTATTTGGTATTAGGGCGAGAGTTTACATTTTGTCAAATTATCTAATCAATTCAAAATGTTGGCTCGAGTTGGGACTCGATTTGGGCGAGCAACTTCGTGTTAAGGGGTAAGGTCTTGGTTGGTGGTCGAAGTTGTGTGTTTGACAAGTAAATTACAAACAAAATCTCACAAAAAAATTTAATTTGGGATGAAGCCTCTTTGGTGTGTAGCGATCTTGTCGAATTTGAACTAAAAGGGAAAGTGTGTGTGAGAAAACCGTAGGTTGTCTTCATGAGCTACACCCTCATAATTAGGAATATATCCCACAAAAAGGACAATAAATCGATTTAAAAAACTTTTTAAACCATCTTTATCACAGACTATACATGACAAAGGGTTTTTACCACCAAATTAGAGAAGCTTGGAAATCTCCTGACTTAGATGTTCTTAGAAAAAGAATGACTGACTGGAGAAAAACAGATAGTATAGTTACAGTTGACAAACCCCTAAGACTTGACCGAGCAAGAGCATTGGGATATAAAGCAAAAAAAGGTTTTGTCGTCGCAAGAGTAAGAATAAGACGGGGTGGTCATAAAAAACCAAGACCGGTTAAAGGCAGAAGATCTAAAAGGATGACAACGAGAAAAACTCTTAAGATGAGCTACCAATGGATTGCACAACAAAGAGCTGAAAGAAAATACACAAATCTAGTTGTTCTGAATTCTTATCAAATCGGTAAAGACGGATCAAATTATTTCTTTGAAGTCATCATGATAGATCCTCAGATGCCTGAAATAAAAAATGATCCCGCATATGCATGGATAACAAAAGGCACAAACCAAAAAAGATCAATGCGAGGAATTACTTCCGCAGCGAGAAAATCTAGAGGACTTAACGCATCAATAGGCAGATCACCTAAAGTAAGACCTAGTGGCCGAGCCAATAAGAATAAAGGAAAATAAAAATTTGATTTTTCAATTATTATTTATTCTTTCATAATTTTTCTCTTCCCAATTTTTCTGCAAAAATAAGCGAATACAAAGCTGAATATCAAAATAGAAAAAAGGATCAAAATCATATTATATGATAATGCATTATTTTCTGAAAATATCATAGCATCAAATACAAGATTATTTGCAATTACAAACGGATTTAAACCAGTGATGAACTTTAATATAAATCCGGTTAATTGTCTTGGGATCAATAAATCAGAGAATACAACAAAAAATAATAAAGCAAATGTTGTGCATAACGTCGATAGATGTCTTGATCTGATTAAATATCCCAAACTCATTCCAATGAAAACAAAGATGCCAGAAACAAGAAAACATACCAAAAGTAAAAAGGGTAAATTCTCAAATATTTTCATTTTAAATAAAAATTCCCCCTGAACAAATAAAATTCCGACCTGTATCATGACAATCAAAAGTCCAACAATAAAATCAGCGATTAAGAATTGTATATCCCCCGTAGGAGTTATCATCTCTCTGACATAACTTGGTTTATGTGTCTGATCAATAATAAAAAGATTTGATAATATGATTGAAGTGAATGCGATGATCAACAAGAATAATAATGGGAAATATAATGATGAAGTTTTATTCGGAAGAGGAAATGCATCATTAAACGTGACTTTATAATTTGATGATGATTGCATACCCTCATAGATTTTCTGAAGTTCATTCTTATGGATTTCAACATCTCCAAGAATTTTTTGGGTCTTATCCCTGTTCTCTTGAAGCATGATTATACTTCTGTTTATCTCCGCATCCATAGTGATCATGAGCGAATGCATTTCATCAAGAGTTTGCATTGAATGATCAAAATCAGCAAGCATTTTATCCGGATCGTCTGCATAAACAGAAGAATTCAATGCAAGCAAAGAATTTTCCATCATCGTCGATGTTGCAACCATATTATCAAGTCTTCCTGAAATATCATTATATTGATTAGGCGGAAGTGATACTTGAAGAATTGGTTTAATATATATCACATCTTGCCTGAGTTGAGCATTTTGTCTTTGGATATCCGAAAGATTCTCATCCATAAATTCTCTCATTTGTTTATATGTTATTATCGCTTGCCTTATTGACGGCTCAGCAGTCTTTATTTCAACATAAGAAGTTTGAAATTCTCCATTGACTCTAGTAAAATTTTTCTGATATTCTATAAGCGCGTTTTGTTGGATGAGAATATCATTATATGAATCCTGAAGTTCCTCTCGAGCAAAATCAATATTTTTGGAGATTGCATCCATTCTAACTGACAGATCATCAAGCGTAATCTCAAACATCGCCATCTGCTGTTCACTTATTTTTTTTGTGACATAACCTTTAGAATACTGGGCAAGAATCAATTTTGAATTATCAAAATAAACATCTATCAGTGTTAAGTTTCTATCTTGGGTTACATTGATACAAACCGGAATTGTATGCTCCTTCAAAGATTCTTTGCACTTATCAATATTTTGAAACATGTAAAAGTCAGAATCGGGGAGCATGCTCTCAATAACATACTCTTTGTCGCTTTGAACTACTCCAACCCTGATATTTTTTTCATCGACAGAATCGAGAAGACTGCTCGTCGATAAAACAAGTAAAGTCGGCAAGATGACCAGTAAAACGATGTAAATCCAGCTTCTTGAAATTACTTTTACGTTTTTCCCAATGATTGAAATTAACTTAACCATTTTGCAATTCAGCTTCAAGCATTTTTCTTAAAGATTTTTCAGTAAAAGTTCCTTTATCTCTTGCATCAACAATTTTTGAAATTTTCCCGTCAGTCATTATTCCTATAAAACTGCAGTTTAATTCAAGCTCGTCAAATAAATGTGAAGAGATCAAAATTGTCGTCCCGAGATTATTGACTTTATGGATATACTCCCATATTTTATCTCTTAATAATGGATCCAGCCCAACGGTCGGTTCATCCAGGACTAAAACTTTAGGATTGTGTATCATTGAGATTAAGATATTCGCTCGTTTCATCATACCGCCGGATAAATTTTTTACTAGCAGATTTCTAGCATGACCTAATTCAAATAAATTTAATAAATCTTCAGCCCTCTGACGGATTTCGCCTCTACGGACTCCATAAAGTTTACCAAAATATTTTATATTTTCATAAAGCGTGAGTTCATCATACAGCATATTTTCCTGACTTGCAAATCCGACATTTTTTCTCAGATATTTTTTATTTGAAATTAAACTTTTATTATCGAGATAGATGTCCCCAGAATCGGCATTCATCATTCCTAAAAATATTTTAAATAAAGTTGTCTTTCCACTTCCACTCCTGCCAATGAGTCCAAATAATATTCCTGAAGGTACTTGTAGACTCAGATCGTTTATTATCCTCCTCCCCCTAAGTGTTTTTCTCAAACAATCAAATTCTATTAATGACATTTTTCCTCTTTTATATAGATATCATTGTAAAAAATGATTTATATATTTATAGAAAAAATGGCTTTGATACTGAGGATAAGATACCCCTCATCTTTACTCAAAACTTAAAAACTTCCGTCTCATTAAAAATATATGAGATATAAAGTGATTGCTGATTTGTATGAAAATTTATCTTCTACAACTAAACGTTTAGAAAAAACGGCTATACTTTCCACTTTTTTATTGCAAATATCCGAAGAAGACAGCTACATATTATATTTGCTTCTCGGAGAGATTTATCCTGATTATGATGAAAGAAAGATTGGTATAAGCGAACAAACAGTAATTAAAGCAATTTCAAAAGCTACGGGAATACCGGAAAAAAAAGTGATAGAGGAATGGAAAAAAATTGGGGATTTAGGTGATGTCGCAGAAAAATTAACTTCAAAGAAAAAACAGCAGACGCTCCATAGTCAAACATTGACGGTCGACAAAGTTCTGACAAACTTAAGAAAACTTCCAGAACTGGAGGGCAAAGGAACGATTGATAAAAAATTAGGTTTGATTACAGAACTTTTGACATCAGCGAGCGACATAGAATCAAAATATATAGTCCGAACATTGATTGGTGATTTAAGAATTGGGATTAAAGAATCGACAATAAGAGAATCAATCTCTAAAGCTTTTTTTTATGATGAAATAGAAGCAAACGAGAAAGTCCAAGATGCTATTGATAAAAGCAACGATATGGTCGAAGTGTTTTTAATTTCAAAAAAAAGTCGAGGCAAGATTTCTTCTTTAGATTCAATTTCCCTTCAAGCAGGCAAACCGATTAAAGCGATGTTAGTCCAAAAAGCAAAAAATATTGAAGAGGGATTTACGATAGTAGGTAAACCTTGTGCAATTGAATATAAATATGACGGATTTAGATTAATAATTCACAAAAACAAAAAAGAGATAAAACTTTTCACGAGAAAACTAGAAAACGTTACAAAACAATTTCCGGAAGTAACAGAGTATATAGAAAAATATGTGGATGCTGATACAGCAATTCTCGATACTGAAGCAGTAGGATTCGATTCAAAAACAAAAGAATATTTGCCTTTTCAAAATATTTCTCAGAGGATTAGAAGAAAATATGACATTGATGAAATTCAACAAAAAATGCCTGTTGAAGTTAATGTTTTTGATATTATTTTATACAACGGAAAATCTTATCTCGACGTCCCTTTCATAAAAAGAAGCGAGTTGATAAAAAAAATAATTCAAAATCATCCTTTTAAAATAATTCATTCAAAACAGATCATTACTGATTCTGAATCTAAAGCAAAAGAATTCTTTAAACAAGCGCTTGAACATCATCAGGAAGGGATTATAATGAAAAATCTTGATGCTCCTTACAAACCTGGAAGAAGAGTCGGGAACATGTTAAAAATAAAACCGCAGGAAAAAGATTTGGATCTTGTCATTACTGGAGCAGAATATGGGACTGGAAAACGTTCTGGCTGGTTAAGTAGTTTTATTGTATCCTGTTATGATGAAGAAAATAAAAAATTCTTAGAGATTGGAAAAGTTTCAACCGGCCTTAAGGAAAAATCAGAATCAGTGATTGAGGAATCAAATTTAACATTTGAGGAATTGACAAAACTCGTTAAACCTCACATAATAAATGAAGAAGGAAAAAATGTTGTTGTAAAACCAAAATTAATCCTATCCGTAACTTATCAAGAGATACAGATTTCTCCAAATTATAGCTCTGGATTCGCATTGAGATTCCCCAGATTCACCGCGCTTAGGGTCGACAAACCACTATCTGAAATAGCGACTCTTGAAGAAGTAGAAAAAGATTTTCAAAACCAAAAGCGAAATTGGAAGTATGGATGAAACTTCATCAAATAACTAATTTTATAAATATCAAAAACGTGAAACAAATATGAAAAGAGGTAAAAATTTTAAATTCAAATACCTAACAGGTACATTATTTGCCTTAATCTGGATAACTTTTATTGTCATTTTAATAATGCCTCAAGATAAAATTATATCTCCGACTTTATCTCCGGCATCTTCATATAACCCCCTTTACCCTATAGATTGTTCTTCAACAAACATAAATCAATTGTGGACTCAAATTTTTAAATCTCAGACATTCACAGAGGGACAAACTTATACAGATGACGACATCAACGAAAAAACAGGGACATGTGATCAATTTTTAATTTACAAAACCGATGATCAAGGAATTACTTATATATTGTCTGGGAAAGATTCGTCATATAGGTATAATTTACCAAATTCTGTTGAAGAAATAAATGATACATATATTGAAGCAATGAGAGTAAATATAACTAGTTACTATATTACTTTGATAAATTCATATGCATCACAATCAATTCATTCAGAGTATTATCACCCATGGGAAGCATTATCAATTGTATCCGTAGGATTAGGAGATAGAGACCCGCCATTAGTTCCAAATGACTTAGCATCAGCACATGTTTATTTTTTTACGTATTTTAATACAATACCCGAATTGTCAAGTAGCGATTGGACATATCAAACCACCGAATATTATACTATAAATAGCTTCAACTATGTCGACGAATCTTCGCAAGTTTTAACAGAAAAAGAAATTTATAAAGGGTTATCCTTAGAGACTATGCAAAATCAAATGGGTGATATTCTTACTTATAATCAAGAAATTATTGACTCATCATTAGTTAGAATTCCTGGAGACTGTACTCCAGATTGGGAATTTTTTGATTCATGTTGGGGAAACAACGATAAAAAGACAAGAACATATATAGATCATCAATATTGCGACGGAAATAATTACACATATGAAATAAATACTTCAATTGATTGTGACTCAGACCGTAACGGATTCATCGGCAACGTTAACGAGGTGCATGAAGAAAACACAAATACTAAATTAAAAATAAGTACCTCGGGTTCAGTCATCATTTATGATAACATAACTTCGTCTGTTTATTATTATCAAAGACAGAATGTAAGTTTTGTTGATGAAAACAATGAAGATCTCGTAGCGTTTGAATGGGATTTTGGGAATGATCCACTCTATCTTAGGAATATAACTATTAAAAAAGAATCGTCAACGGCAAACGAAGGATATATTATAGTTAATGGTATTGATACAACTAAAACCTTTTACATTGATAGATTAGATACTAACTCTAGTGGAGTATGTATAAAAAATGCCCACATAAATTCAATTTCTGAAATAAGTGATGGTTGCTCAAATTCAAATGAAGTTTACTTAAGCTGTCCTGGATCCAATCTAACGTTCTCCTGCATAATACAAAATAATAATTTCCAAGTCTCGGGTCTTTCAAATTCTGCAGTATTAGAATTTTCTCCAAATGATCAGGGTGGTTGTATATCACAATGGCAGGAGGGTCCATGGAGTTTATGTGAAAATGGAAATCAAACAAGAACCTCTATTGATTTAAACGCCTGCGCCCCACCTAGAGATGAATCACAATTATGTACTCCATACATAGCTACAATTGTATGTCAAACAAACTGGACTTGTTCAGAGTTTTCTCCCACACTATGTCCAAAAAATACGACTCAGTATAGGACTTGTATAGACACCAATAGTTGCGGAAATCTGACTAATAAGCCGGAAGAAACTGGAATCTGCGAATATAAATCGGACAAATCTTGGATATACATAACAATAATTATTGCATTTACAGCCCTTATTTTGATCATTATAATTATCATTATTGTCTTATTGAACAAGACTAAAGAAGTCAAAGAAGAAAAATTTTATTATTGATAAGTAATGAATTTAACTGGAAAATCTTTATAAAGCTTTATAAAGAGTAAACCCTCTTAAATTCCGAAATGGCTGAATCAAAATCTGAAAGTAGTTACAAAGTCCAGAATATAGTTGCTACTGCCTCGTTAGGAAAGCCAGTTCCATTGACAAAGCTTGCACGAACGCAACCCAACACAGAATATAATCCGGAAACTTTTCCAGGACTTGTTTTACGAGTAAAAGAGCCCAAATCGGCTGTTTTAGTCTTCTCATCAGGAAACCTCGTTTGTACGGGAACAAAATCTATTTCACAGGTTAAAGAAGTTATTGACGCAGTAATAAAACAGCTTAAGAAAATAAATGTTAATATCACAACAAAACCAAAGATTACAGTTCAAAATATAGTTGCATCCGGAACTATAAATTTAAAGTTGAACTTAAACTTTCTAGCATTAGAATTGGAAAACACCGAATACGAACCTGAACAATTTCCAGGATTAGTTTACAAGTTAGTAGAACCCTCTGCTACATTTTTATTATTCTCTAATGGAAAACTTGTTTGTACTGGAACAAAAAACAAGCAACAACTTGAAGATTCTATGGAACAATTGACAAAGAACATAAAAGAAGCATTAAAAAATTACGAAAAATAAATAATTACTTTACTCCTCAAAAGTCACACCCCAAAATTTAACCATAGTTTTTGCTATAACAAACTATAAAAAATAAATTTCTATTCCCCTTTTATGCCAGACAAAAGAGATGAGAGCTCAAGTCGTAAAAGTTCAAAAAGAGAAGAATTGCTTATTGAAGCTAAAAGTTTTTTTGATACTTATAAAAAAGAGATTGGGGAATCCATAAGAAGAGGTTCAAGTATTATTGAAGTGAATTTTCAAAAACTTATAGAATTCTCGAATACAATTTCAGAAGAACTCCTTGCAAATCCTGAAGAGATATTGAGACTTCTTGAAATTGCTATTGAAGAATCCGGTCTTGTGAAAAGTGCGAGAGTGCGATTATCAGAAATCCCGTCCATCCATTTATTAAAAATTAGAAATATTCGTTCAAGAAATTTAAATAGCCTAATAATGGTTGAAGGGATTGTTCGTCAAGCGTCAGATGTTCGTCCACAAGTTGTAAATTCTAAATTTGAATGTCCTTCATGTGGCACAATAATTTCAGTTCTTCAAATGGAAAAAAAATTTAGAGAACCATCGCGATGCAGTTGCGGAAGAAGAGGAGGATTTAAATTATCAAGTAAAGAGATGGTCGACACACAAAGATTAGTGATTGAAGAATCTCCAGAAAGTTTAACCGGAGGTGAACAGCCAAAAAGAATAAATGTTTTTCTTAAAGAAGATTTGGTTGAACCGCGAATGGAAGAAAAAACAACTCCTGGAAGCAGAGTTATGGCAATTGGGATTCTTAAAGAAGTTCCAGTTCCGCTTCAAACAGGAGGATTATCAACTAGATTTGAGATCGCAATTGAAGCCAATAATCTAATTCCTCTCGAAGAAACTTTTGATGAACTCAAAATTACAGAAGAAGATGAACAGCAAATTATGGAATTAAGTCAAGATCCAAAAATATTTGAAAAACTTGCAAAAAGCATTTCACCTAGCGTTTATGGTTATGAGGAAATAAAAAAATCTTTAGTGTTGCAATTATTTGGGGGAGTAAAAAAAGTTCACGCGGATGGATCAAAATCTAGGGGGGATATGCATATACTATTAGTTGGAGATCCAGGAGTTGCTAAATCAGTTACCTTATCTTTCATGGCTGGTATTTCTCCAAAAGGTAGATATGTCGTCGGAAAATCGGCAAGCGGTGCCGGATTGACAGCAAGTGTAGTAAGAGATGAATTCTTAAGGGGTTGGAGTCTTGAAGCAGGTGCGATCGTTTTGTCAAATAAGGGATTAGTTTGTATTGACGAATTAGAAAAAATGGATCCCCAGGATAGAAGTGCCATGCACGAAGCAATGGAACAACAGACGGTTACAATATCAAAAGCTAACGTTCAAGCCTCTCTTCGAGCTGAAACAAGCATTCTTGCAGCTGCCAACCCCAAATTTGGAAGATTTGATCCATATCAAAGCATTGCCCAGCAAATTGATATTCCCCCGACTTTAATTAACAGATTCGACGTAATTTTTACGTTAAGAGATATTCCAAATAAAGAACGAGATGAAGAAATTGCAGAGCACGTCCTTTCTTATCACAAAACAAAAGGTAAAGGGATGCTTATTAATCGTGAACTTTTTAGAAAATATGTCGCATATGCAAAACAAAAAGTTGTCCCAGTTTTAACGGATGCAGCAATAAATGAAATAAAAAGATTTTATGTCAATTTGAGGAATTCACCTGTTTCATCTGACGCAGCAACCAGGCCAATTCCAATTTCTGCAAGACAGCTCGGGGCTTTGATTAGGATGAGCGAAGCATCCGCAAAACTAAAATTAAAAGATGAAGTTACCGTCGATGATGCAAAAATTGCAATCGATTTAATGAAATACTATCTCATGCAGGTCGGTTATGATTATGAAAGTAAAACTTTTGATATAGATCGTATAACATCTGGAATCCCCAGTTCACAAAGAAATAAAATTATTTTAGTGCGTGATACTATAACTGCACTCGAAAACAGGCTCGGCAAACTCATCCCCATAGAAGAAATAGAAAAAGAACTTGAAGATAAGATCAAGAAAGAAGAGATTGAGGATGCCCTAAATAAATTAAACTCATCCGGGGATATATTCCGTCCTCGTCGAGGTCACGTTCAAAAGACATAATGGTAAAAATAACATTTACAGGTAGCCACGGTACGGGAAAAACTACCCTCGCGCATAAACTTGTTTTTAATCTTAAAAAAGAAAACGTTGATGTTGGTCTGCTCCAAGAAGTCGCAAGAGAATGTCCATTTCCTATTAACGAACAAGTGACAAGAAAGACACAGATTTGGATCATACTAAATCAAATCATAAAAGAAATAGAACTTGAAGAAAAAAATGATATTTTGGTTTGTGATAGAAGCATTTTAGACGGATATTGTTACTATATTTATAAATTTGGGCGATCAAAAACATTAGAACCTTTAATAAAAGAACATTTAAAGACATACAAATACATAATTAAAGTTCCTATAAGAGAAGGATTTTTAGTTAAGGATAAAATCAGATCTATTGACCCAAAATTCCAAAAGGATATTGATACTATACTAAATAAAATGTTAAAAACATTCAAAATCAAGTATATTGATTATAAAAATTTAGAGGATGATTTTATTAAATCATTATCAATAAAAAAATAAGATGGTCGAACAAAATTCACTAGCAGATAACGCGCAGTTCAAAAGGAATATAGGTTTTAAATTGAGGATAGGTGATTTATTGCAAGGCAAGGCAATTTTAAACGGAGATAAATTTTCTTATCTCGAACTTGGAGATAAAAAGATAATTCGATGTAATATCATAGGGAATGTTATTGACAAATATCAATCTGAATCTTCATCGGGAAAATCATATATCTTTGTAAAAATTGATGACGGATCTGGTCAAATCAGCTTGAAAGCGTTCAGCGACGATTCTGAGAAGCTCAAAGACCTATCTCAAGGAGAAACGATCATCTGTATTGGAAGTTTGAGACATTTTAACAACGAAACATACATCTCTCCGGAAATAATAAAAAAAGTTGATCCTAGATATTTGCTTGTTAGAAAACTTGAAATAGAAAAAGAAAAAAATCTAAACACAACCCGAATTAAAATTTCTCCGGAAATGTTCGCTATCAAAGATAAGATATTGAAAATGATAAAAGATTCCGAAGTCGAGGGCGGAATTGAAGTAGAAAAGATTATTCTTCAGTTAAGAGAAGCTACGCCGGATATTATAAATCAAGAGATACGAAAACTTCTCGAAGAAGGGATTATATTCGAACCTCGTCCTGGGAAAATTAGATGGTTAGGATAAATAATATAAACGATTCAAACGTGACAAAGTTATAGGTAAAGAAATTTAATATTACATTAAGGGAGATAATTGGGTTATATCGTCTTGAGTTGCTGCCTCAAGAAATCCATCTGAGATAATATTAAGACCAATTATTTTATAATCATCGCCATCTTTTTTTAGTATAAAAGTTTCTTTACTATTGTATATTGTTCGATTGACAGAATATGAAACCTCGATTGTTGTTCCATAATCTGTATCACTGTTAATATAATAATTCAACATTATATGACTTGTTTCTTGTCCTAATTTTTGATCCACTGCAGTAAGCAGATTTAACATCTTTTCTTTTGAAGTGACCTCTAGAAAATCAGGATGTAATAATTTAATTGCCCCCTCGTAATCCTGACTATTGCGTTTATTATAATAATCATCAATAATATTATTTACATCTTTATAACCTACTTGTAATTTCGAGAAAAAATAATATCCTAAAACAAGAAACAAAACAATAATTCCCGAAACTATTAGAATAATATAAAAAATCTTTTTCGATTTTGGTTTTTGAATTTCACTCTTTTTCATATCTAGAAGAGAGAGTTTAAATATATTGCTAAATTCTTTATTCTATGTCAGATATATCAATAATTATTATTTCAACTCTATTCGGCGCATTAATAAGTTATCTTTCAATTTCTTTAGCATTTTATTTATTGTTTCATCCAAAAAATCCAAAAATTTATGGATTGATTCATGGCGCTCTACCAAAAAGAAAAGATTTTCTTGCAGAAAATATAGCGAGTCATATAGATCTTATTCTTCCTCTGGCATACAAAAAAATTACAAAAATTCCCCTTATTGGAGGAGGAGTGGAGACAATTGTCCATAAGGTAATCGAAAGAACAATCAAGGAGACATCAAATGAAGACATAGAAATTCTTATAAAAAAAGTTATCAATAAAGAATTAAGGATGATTAAATTGTTGGGAATTATTATCGGAGGATTGATAGGACTTATCCAGGGAATCATAATTATATTATTGATTTAAGCTCAAGAAAAAATTAAAGTCTCTATATATGTTCCATTAACAATTTGTGTATCAACAGAATATCTTCTTATTATCCTTCCATGTTCTTTCCATTCATCGGGGATTAGACTTACTAAGTTATCTCTAAAATTTCTCATATCATCCGCAGAAGTTAAATCTGATGTGTTTGCAGATCCAATAAAGTATATTGAATCAGGTTTATTCTCTAAAGTTCCATTAAGGGTATTGCATGGAAAATATTTTGTTTCAAATAACATAAAAATACATTTTATTCCACTTTAAAAATATTAAGGGGAAGAAAAATGAGCAAAAGTTTACGACTTGAACTAAATAAAAGAAATCAATTTTTTGTTTCAGACAAAAATTAGGAAATTCAAATAAAAATAGGATGAGATCCTCTTAGTCTTAAAGGATGAGGTATCCTTACACTAATCTCCAAAAATAATAATAGAAATAATATTTGAATTTTATCCCTATTAAAAAAATTTGGATTAATTTTTTCTTTCGAAAAAATCTCGTTCTCCGTGTCGCATAATTTGTGAGCATTAATCTGCGAAGCCGAGCATTTACGTCTTGGCAAATTTTTATATATATCAAAACGTGGATGGGAGTAGAGAGTTTATGACTTGAACAAAATTTTATATCAATACAAGTCGTGGGCTCGAGCAGCAAATTATATTTAATAATATTCCCTTCTTCCTCCCCCATCTTAACCTAGAAGGTAGAGGCATCCATCACCGAGTGGAAATTTCTGAAACAAAGAATTTAACAGAAAAAAAATCAAAGCAAGTAGCTGATTTGAGTATTTCGACAAAATCGAGAGTGAAGAGAATTATAAAAAAATTATTTCTTTTTTTTGCCAAACACCTTATTATTCCAATAATAAGCGAGCCATATGATTATTGCTAGCGCTAAAATTGACAACACAAATTTCATCCAGTCTTCAGTAAATTGCCAAAATCCTCCCACTCCATATAGAATAACTCCAACTCCTCCAAGCATAAGTCCAGCCCCCACACTCTCAAGTCCAAATATCAACGCCCCAACTATCAATATAATGATTCCGAGAGGCAATGCAGTTAAAAATATTTTTCTATGATACTCCTCTTGAGCTTTTTGCAAGGGCTCTTGACACTTAGTATAAACATCACATGATCCACCATCAACATAAAGAGGTTTTGCTTCAGGCCCATTATATGTTGGATAAGAATTATTTATCCAGTTGTACCCTTTATCAGTGCAATCAGTATAAGTCATAATATTTGGACAAAATTTATCATATTGCGGAGACTTACCATATAAAGTTGAAATTCCATATACACTCGCCGAAATTGTCAATATAAAAATAGCAATTCCTAACACCAAATTTTTTATGCTGAATGACATTTAATATTACGTAATGCAATATTTATAAACTCTATCTTCACATTAATTTCATGGATAATTATAATAAACTCTTAGAAAAGGCATATAATGAAGTTAAACTAGTTCAAGTTTCAAACTCATCTGAACGTTTTGAGATCCCAAAAATTGAAGGTAGAATTGAAGGTAAAAAAACAATTTTAACAAATTTTAATAATATTGCCTCGTATTTGAGGAGAAACCCAGATCAATTTCTTAAATTTTTACTTAAAGAGCTGGCAACATCTGGCCAAATTGAAGGCACTTGGCTTGTTCTGAATAATAAAGTTCCATCTGTCAAAATAAATACAAAGATCGAACAATTCACTAAAGAGTTTGTTTTATGTAAAGAGTGCGGAAAACCAGATACTGAATTGCAAAAAGACACAAACACGGGGGTGACGCAAAAACATTGTCTTGCTTGTGGCGCAAAATATCCTGTCAGAAAAATTTAGTGATTATCATACTCCATCGACAAAAACGCAATACACAATAATTTTTTCTAAAAAATTTCCATAAAAAAATAAATCTTTATTGATTACCGGATACAATAACCCTTAAAAACCCATTAATCTTATAGAGTTTAAGAAATTCCTACGAATTTCAAAAAAAAGAAAGGAGGAAAAATGGCAACTATAGGTTATTGCGTTAAATGCAAAAAGAAGGTTGAAATCCAAAACCCAAAAGAATCTTTAACAAAGAAAGGTACAAAAATAGCTAAGGGAAAATGCCCTAAGTGTGGAACAACGGTTTGTAGAATGGGCGGAATTCAGAAATAAATCGATAGCTTACTTATTTTTTATTTTTATACCTAGTTCTTGTTTTTTATTTTTAATTATTATAATTTTTAAGATTATAGAAGTGTTTTTAAGTGGATATTGATTCTCTATTTTATGAATTTTAAGTTGCATAAGTCTTATCGTGACGTAGTTAGTATATGTGACAATGACATTATAGGAAAAACTTTCGAAGAAGAGAAATTATTCTTAGACGTAAAAGAAAGTTTTTACAAAGGGGAGGATTTGCAAGAAGAAGATATTAGAAAAAGGATTCTATTTCACACGCGTGAAGACGCAACATTCAACATTGTCGGAAAAGAGTCTATTGCTATAGCTCTCGACATGGAAATAATTTCTCAAGAAGGAATAAAAACAGTTCAAGGTATTCCGTTTGCTTTAGTATTGATGTAATATAATTATTTTCCGGTGCTAGTCACATACTTTGGTTTTTACTAACTATAGGAAATTCAAATAAAGATAGGGCGAGCGAGTGTTTACGATTTGAACTAATTTTATCATTAATTTCAAGTCTTGGACACGAGTAGAGATCATGAGTTGGGTTTTTCTTTCGAAGAAAGAAATTTAGTGGGAATTTGAAAACCAAAGTAAACAATAGAAAGAGAGGATGTGACTAGCACCTATTTTCAAAAAATTAAAATCAGAGCGTGTTTAACAATTTGGGTTTTCACAACCAAAAGGCGAGCTTAGGCGGGGGGAATGTGAATAGAAAATTCAGAATTAAAAAGGGGTAGGTAAAAACCCTTTGAGAAAATTATTTATTAGACACGCTCCTAAAATCTGTAAAGTAAACCCTCTAACTTAACATGGTTTACAACCGAAAATTAGTTCATTTCTAATTACTTCAATAATTAAAAGAGGTGGTGGGATTTCTCCCGCCTTAGCACATGAGATTAACACCCATCGAG
>Ga0210057_1000486_pt1 | contig 65206 bp, 54 predicted proteins | sample CryGeyCG2114_010_2_FD_183968 | JGI IMG/M metagenome (GOLD analysis project Ga0210057, IMG submission 183968) | Groundwater microbial communities from aquifer - Crystal Geyser CG10_big_fil_rev_8/21/14_0.10 (SPAdes) (version 2) | ecosystem: Environmental > Aquatic > Deep subsurface > Groundwater ...
GCCAATACAAAACGGGGCGTAGCGCCCCGCAAGGAATTATTGCGCCCAAGGGCGCGAGAAAAGAATAAATTGAGATAAAAAGTTAACAAAAGTTAACCAATATTGAGTTATACTGATTATTTTTTGTTAAATTTTTATCGGAGTCGCCTTTCGGCGACAGCCCCTTTAAAGATCGTAAAATTATCATATAATCATAACATAAAAAATAATCTTTGTCAACCCCTCCCCAGTTTTTAGGCTAAAAAATTTAGCCTAAAAACTGGGGAGGGGTTGACATTTTTAGAGGGGTGTGCTAAAGTAATACATTAAATTTGCAAAGTCCTGTCTTTTTTAAGGTAGGCTTTTTAAATACTATAAATTACAAATCCAGTACAAATTTACGAATATTAGTAAAAATAATAAAGCTAGTATTTGTAAATTTGTAAATAATTTGTAATTTGTAGGGCTTTATGGAACCATTGCGCAGAAACTATAATAGAATATTTTCTCTTAAATTAGCCAAGAGAATAATTAATGTATTATTGTTTATTCTTTTTTTTGACTTTTTGTTTTTCCCTTTGCCGGTTTTGGCCGCCAACCTGGAAAATGCGAAAGATTTAGCTGAAATTAGCCAAGGAATAGTTGAAAATTATTCTGATTTTAAATATATAGTCTATGATCGGCCGGAAAATCATCTGCCAGTTAATGAAGATTTAAAGGTAAAATTAGCCGGTTATTACACTATTACCGCTTATAATTCAGAAGTTGGCCAGACTGATAATTCCCCTTGTATTACGGCTAATGGCTTTAACGTCTGCCAGCATGGAGTGGAAGATACAGTCGCGGCTAATTTTTTGAATTTTGGCGATAAAGTCAGGATTCCGGAATTATTCGGAGACAGAGTTTTTGTCGTCCGCGACCGGATGAACAAAAGGCACCAGAACCGGGTTGATATTTGGATGGTTGAAAAACAGGATGCCAAGCAGTTTGGAGTGAAATTGGCGAAGGTGGAGGTGCTGGAGTAAAGTTTTAAATTGCCGAATTGTTATAAAGTTATTTAACAGGAAATTAGTAGAAATTAGCTTTGCCTCGCAAGCTCGGCAAAGTGAAATTTATAGAAATTAAATTGTCGTTGTTAGCCGCAATTTAGTTTCTATAAATTTCAATAAATTTCTACTGTTATTAATTTAAAAATCCGGTATTATCCGGATTTTTTTTTATTGAGCGTTATGGGTTGTGTGTTATGTGATTATATCCTGGGAATAAATTTTTTCATCGCATTCAGGGCGCCTTTTTTGGCGTATTGTTTAATTTTCGCCCGGGCCCGTGGGGTTTTAGCGAATTTTAACCAGTCCTTGCTCGGCCCCTGGCGGTTTTTTTCCAGAATTATTTCCACCAGATCGCCGTTTTTTAATTCCTGGTCCAGGGTGGCTATCCGGTCGTTAACCGAAGCGCCGGCGGCGTGGTTGCCGATTTCAGTATGGACGGCATAGGCAAAATCAATCGGAGTGGCCTTTTCCGGCAATTCAAAGACATCGCCCTGGGGAGAAAAAACAAATATGCGGTTATGAAAGATGTCTAATTTGATTTTTTTGATAAAATCAGAAGTGTCTTCGGCATCGCGCTGGATTTCCAGGATTTCTTTTATCCACCGGGGCTGTTTTTTCGGGTCATGTTCGCCCCTTTGCTTATAGTGCCAATGGGCGGCAATACCATAAAGGGCCTCGTCGTTCATTTCCTTGGTTCTGATTTGAAATTCCGTGGCCTTGCCTTCCGGGCCAAAGACAGTGGTATGGAGCGAGCGGTAGCCATTGGGCTTGGGAACGGCAATGTAGTCTTTGAAGCGGTCGTGCTTTGGCTTCCAGAGAGCGTGGATAATCCCCAAGGTCTTGTAGCAGTCAGCCACAGTCGGCACCATTACCCGCAGAGCAAAAACATCATAGATTTCATGGAATTTACGGTCTTTTTCCTGCATTTTTTTAAAAATACTGTATAGATGCTTGAAGCGGCTTTCTATCTTGTGCTCAATTCCGCCCTCTTTTAGTTTTTGGCTTAAAATATTTTTAACCTTCTGGATGTATTGGTTGCGCTCCACTTTTTTTTCCACCTCGTATTTGTATTCTATTTTTTTATATTCTTCCGGATAGAGATATTTAAAGCAGATGTCTTCCATCTGCCATTTTAATCTCCAGATGCCCAACAGGCCGGCGATCGGGGCGTAAATTTCCATGGTTTCTTTGGCTATCCGCAAGCGTTTTTCCGGGGGCAGGGCGTCAAGAGTCCTTAGGTTATGAAGGCGATCGGCGAATTTGATCAGAATTACCCTTAGGTCGCGGGCCATGGCCAGAAACATTTTTCTTAAATTTTCTTTATATCTTTCAATGCCGCGGTACTTGATTTTACTTAGCTTAGTAATGCCTTCAACCAGGCTAGCCACTTCTTTCCCAAAATTTTTTTCTACGCTTTCCAAGTCTAATTCCGAGTCTTCGGGCACATCATGCAAGATGCCGGCCAGAACCGTGTTGAAGTCGGCTTTTATCTGGGCTAGAATAAAAGCCGTGTGCAGACTGTGCTGGATATAGGGCTCGCCGGTTTTTCTTTTTTGGCCCTTATGGGCGCATTGGGCAAAATCAAAAGCCAGCTTCAGCATATTAGTGTCGGCTTTGGGGTCGTTTTCTTTTACTTTGTTTATTATTTGATTAATATTCATACTCCTACGAATTTACAAATCAAATACGAATATACGGATATTAATAAAAATTGTTTTATTTAATGTTCACATGCTCTTATTTATTTATGTTTTACAGAAATTAATCCTTAAAGAAGCTTGAATCTCCATTCGATAAAGCCAGGTGATTAATGTCCGGGCCGGTATATTTTTTTATTTGCCTTTGGTGTTTTGTTTATGGTATAATAATATTACAAATTTGTTAATTAGTCAATTTAACTTTAGTATTTAATTATTCTTTTTTAACCTTAATTTAATTACCTGATTTAGCGGGAATAAGACCCGCTATAAGTTATAGGTTATAAGTTAAAAAAACCATTAAATTAACCCATAACTTATAACTCAAGAAGCTATTTCTTTTTGATTTTTAATTCTCAAAATTTTGCAATATAAAAACAATTTTCATGTTAATAAGGATTAATAAAATTAATAGAAATCATAAAATAGCACTGATGATATTATTTATATTTTTAGGAGCTATTTTTTTGTTGCCTAATTTATCTTTAGCCCAAGAAGCGGATTTGGGAATCGGTTATGCCGAATCAACTGGATTGGGAGACAATGATCCGCGCATTATTATTGCCCGCATTATCAGGGTTGTTTTAGGCTTTTTGGGAGTCATAGCTGTCGGCCTGATTATGTACGCCGGCTGGCTCTGGATGACTTCCGAGGGCGATGAAGAAAAATTGACCCAAGCTCAGGCTATTTTGAAAAACGCTATTATTGGCATGGTGATTATATTATCATCTTTTGCTATCGCCTCTTTTATTTTGAATAGACTAACAGCGGCAAATACGGGCGGCGGTCCGGGCGGCGGTCCGGGCGGCGGAGGCAATGGGGCTATCAGCGCCTTGGGCCGGGGAATTATTGAGAGCCATTATCCGGCCCGGGCCCAAAAAGACGTGCCTCGCAACACCAAAATTATTATTACTTTCAAAGAGCCGATAAATCCAGCCACCATAATGGCCGGAGAAAACATTAACAGTGAAAATATAAAAATATACAAGTCGTCCGACGGAGCGGAAAATGCCCTGGCTTCCGAGCAAGTTTCAGTTAAAAAAACCGATGACAACAAAAATTTTATTTTTAAACCCAATGAATATTTGGGCGGGTCTTCGGAAAAAATTTGGTATACCGTGGCTTTGGGAACCGGCATAACAAAAATAAACGGCGACAGCGCTTTTTCCGGCGCGGTGGGAGAAATTGCTTATGATTGGTCGTTTGAGGTGGGCAATTTTATTGATATTACTCCGCCGAAAGTTGACAGCATAGTGCCGCAAGCCAGCTCAACCGAGCCCCGCAACGTGGTAATCCAGATTAATTTTAGTGAAGCTATTGATCCGCTTTCCGGCGGCGGCGCTGTTGAAGAGGGCTTTGAAAATATCAACGTCAGCGACCAGGCTGGCGGCGCCTTGATTGAGGGCAATTTTTATATTTCCAATGAATATAGGACAGTTGAATTTTTAACCGAAGACGCCTGCGGCATAAACTCCTGCGGGAATACGGTTTTTTGCCTGCCGGGCGGGAAAAATATTTCTGTGTTGGCCAAAGCCGCCAGCTTGATGGTGATCGGAGAACCGACCGCCGATTTTCCCTATGACGGACTGGTTGACATGGCTGATAATTCTCTGGACGGCAACGCCGACGGCCTGGCTTCCGGCCCGGAGGTCCAGAGCGGCCGTCCGCCATACAATGCCAACAGCCCGGAGGCGGAGAGTCAAGGCGATGATTACACCTGGCAGTTTATAACCAGCAATGAAATTGACACTTCCGCGCCGGTTATCAAAAGCGTTAACCCCGATATTAACGAAAACAATGTCAGCCTGGATGTAGCGCCGGAAGCTATTTTTAGCAAATTGCTTATGAGCGCGAGCGCCAACACAAATAGCGTAAAGCTTATTAGCAATAATATAAATTATTGGATTAAAAAAGAAAATAATTTAGAGACTAAGGAGACAACTGTCTTTGTCAAGCATGATCAGTTTTATGACAATATTGATTATTCTATGGAAATTAATTCCGGCTTGAAGGATATTTATCAGAATTGTTATAGCCCCTGTTCCAGTCAGGGATGCGCGGGCAATCCTTCCTGCTGTGAGGGAGCGCCGAAGGCCCAGGAAGAATGTTTTTAAGGTTTTATAATTTTTTAGATTTTAGTAATTATTGATGATTAAAAAAATTTAGCTAGAATATCGCAAAGTAAAACTAGTTAGACATGTTAAATTAGTTAAAAGAGATGATTACAAAAGTCCATTTCTACTGCAATTCCCAAATTTTGGCATAATTTTTTCTAAATTTTATCGCCTATATATCCATATAAGCTCAAAAATTTATAAAAAATTTTGTCCAAAATTTGAAAATTTCGCTACGAAAGCGACTTTTGTAACCATCTCAAAGTAAAATTAACTTAGAGCGTTTAACTAATAACTAATTTAACGTATTTTACAAATGTTCAAACATAATAAAAAAATTATATTTTGGCTTGCCGGCCCGCTTGTTTTAATGTTGGCAACGTTATTGGGGGCGAATTTTGTCTTAGCTCAAGACCTGGATGTTGGTTTAACTCCGGTAGAGGCAACCGGCTTGGGTAGCGAGGACCCGAGATTGATTGTGGCTAATATAGTCAGGATAATTCTGGGTTTTTTGGGCGTAGTGGCTTTGGGCCTGATAATGTACGCCGGCTGGCTGTGGATGACGGCCGAGGGTAACGCCGAAAGGCAGGAAACCGCTAAAAAGATATTAACCGGCGCCATAATCGGATTGGTAATTATTTTATCTTCTTTTGCCATCGCCACTTTTATATTAAATAAAATTCTTCAAGTTACCGATAGCGGCGGAACCGGGCCCGGAGGCGGCCCGCCCGGAGGCGGCCCGCCGGGCGGAGGGCCGGGCGACAGTTATGTGTCTTGCGATGCCAATCCTTTGACCCCGGTTTGTGATAAAGATAATAATGCCTGCTCTGAAGACGAATATTGCAATGATGATTGCCATTGCCGGTCGCTTAGCGGCTATGGCCAGTCTTGCGATGTTTCCGAAGATATTGACGGCTGTCAGGCGGAAACCGGCCGTTGCCAGGAGTATCTGGAGTGCCGAGCGGACCAGGATTGCACCTGCCAGGGCGGCCCGGTGATTGAAGACATCAGCCCTAAAGACGAGCTTAATAATCCCAACGGAGCTTCGGGCAATTTGATAACAATCAGCGGACGTTATTTTTCCGATACGGTTGGTGAAGTTTATTTTTGGGATGGCAGTGATTATACCTTGAAAGCCGGTTTTCCGGATGAACTTAACCCGAATTGCGACAGCAATTGGCAGGACAGGCAGATTATCGTAGTGGTGCCGGCCGGAGCCGAAAGCGGCCCGATAAAAGTAGTCAGAGCCGACGGGGCGGCGGATACGACCGAAGACAGCCGCGGATCGGCTATTAATGATTTTATAGTTAATGGAATATCGCGGCCGGGCCTTTGCTTGGCCAGCCCCAATAGCGGATTTTTTGGCGATTCATTTACCTTGGAAGGAGTGGCTTTTTCCGGCAACAACAAAAAAGTTTTATTTGGCAGCCAGATTAGCAGCACGACCGCTGATAATATTTCCGGCTGGACCAATACTTCGGTAGAGGCGGCTGCGCCCAATATTTCCAAGGGCAAAAACACCGTTTTCGTAAATATCAGCGGGAATAGTTCCAACTATTTAAATTTTGAAATTCTTTATAATCTTAACAATCAGCCGGTAATTAAATACATTGACCCACCCCAAGGTCCGGCCGGGCAGTATATAACAATTTACGGCCAGAATTTCCAAACTTACAAATCCGGCGCCAGCAAAGTTGAATTATATCCGGAGGCCGATCCCGATAATTTGATTTACGCTGACACGGATTTTCCTTCCGCCTGCCAGGGCCGGTGGTGGCACGATAATTATATAACCGTTAAAGCGCCAACGGCCGATTCGGGAATTTATAAAGTAATCATTACCAACCGGGATGCCAATACCAGCGCCGGCGTTGATTTTACCATTACTGTCGGCAGTCCTGGTCCGGGTATATGCCTGCTGGATCCTCATAACGGCCCAGTCGGCCAGTCAGTGGATATTTACGGAGATAATTTTAAGACCAGCCAGGCCAACGGCCAGGCGGTTTTTTATAATAATACAGAGGCAATGATTGACGGTTGGGCAGACCAGGCGATTTCCGGCCGGGTGCCAAGCGGCGCCCAAACCGGGCCGTTTAAAGTGATAAACGCCGAAAGTTTGGTCAGCAATAATCTGCCGTTTACGGTTGGCAGTTGTTCGGCTGATGATCAATGCGAGGCGGGCGAAGAATGTTGCGCCTCCGGTACCCATTGGTCCGGAATTTGCCGATTGGCCGGCACTTGTTCGCAGGGCGGATTTTCCGCTTGCGCTTTTGGCTGGACTTTTTCTACGGCCGTAGGGCCAGCTTTGACTTGCGGCGGCTATAGCAATGTTAATGCTTGCCTTGATTCCGGCTTTTGCCCCAATTCTCCGGGTCAGTGCCAAACTGAAAGCGGCCAGGCTTTGGGCGAATGTGGAGATGATTATTGCAACAGCAATTTTACTGATTGCGTTGGCAGTTGTATTTATGACAGCAATTTAAATAAGTGCAAGTTGGATAATTTTACCTGTGATCAGATAAATCCGTTATTAATAGACGGCTACACAGCCGAATGCCGGCTAGTCGGCGGAGAGGGAATCTGGCAAATTAATACCAAGGGCGCATCTTGCCCGGCTGGCGCTTATTTAGATACTAATAATTGGTGTACTGTCGGCGCGATTGGCAGTCCGCAGTCTTGCAGTCTTTGCCCGGATGATTTTGACTGCCAGATAGGCGAATGCGTAAAAGACAAGGCCGTTTGCCCCAGAGATTCAAGTTGTCTGGATAATAAATGTATATTGAATAATTCAAATTGTCAGTGTTGCTGTCGGGTTGGGTATGATTCGCAAGATTGTTGCGCCGGCTTGACTTGCGCGGCCGGCAATTGCGGAGCCGGCGCCCCTCTATGGGGGCTTTGCACTGGTTGCCGGGTTGAACTGGACGGGAATAGCAGCACGGTTACGGCCGAAGAGCAAACGGATAGCAACCAGGCTTGCGATTGCTCAAAATCCAAAAGCCGGTATTGCCGGATTATAAACAACGACCCGGTTTATGGCAATGGCGCCTGCGAAGACGCGGCTTTGCCGAATGAACCCTGCTATGACGCGGCTACAGCCGCTACTTGTAATCCGGATGAGCCACTCTGTTTGGAAGGATATTTTTGCGATCCGGACGAGTCTTGCACTTGCCAGGAATTGGCCGGTTTAGATGAACCTTGTTATGATGCGGACACAGCCGCTACTTGCGACAGTTCACAACCTGCCTGCCAAGAAGGGTATTTCTGCGATCCGGAAGAGGCTTGCACCTGCCAAGCAGAAGGGACCGGTCCGGGATTATCTTGCTATAATGAAGAGCTCCAATCCTGCGGTTTTAGTTGTTCTCCCGGCTATGGCTGTCTTGGCCAGAGCGGCTGCGCTCAGACTGCCTGCGGCGAGGATTCCACCTGCCTGTGCTGTTGCGATCCGGATAATGACCAGTGCGGAGACATAGATTCCGGGGATCCTTCGGTTAGCTTGGTTTGTCATGCCGATATTTTTCCCTGTACGGCCGAAACCAACGAACGGGGATTATGCTGCGGCTGTTCCGAAGACAGCCATTGCGGCAACGCCGAGGCAGTTGGTTGTAGCGCCGACAGCTGCTGCCGCCAGCGGCCGGCTGTTACCGAGGTTTTTCCGGCTGATAGCAGTTTGAATGTCTGCCGAAATACGATGGTTTCGGCTAGCTTTGACCAAAAGATGGATTTATCCGCTTTTAGCGGCAATATTGTGGCCTTGGCCGATTATGAAGATAGCGCCTGCCCGGAAGGCTTGCCATATTTTTCTTTGAATAATAGCGTTAGAAGATATAGCTGGTTTAAAAAAATTATCAATAAAACCGTCAGAACTTTAAATAATATTTTAGAGCCGATTTTAGGTAAGAGAGTTTTGGCTGACGACAATAATTATTGCGCCATCACCGGCCGGGTATCAGCCGAGCAAAACGGCGATGAGACCACGACTGTTTATTTTTCGCCCGACAAGGCGCTGGATGCGGACAGAAATTATTATGTGATTATTAAAGGCGATGAGAGCCTTAATAGCCAAGCCGGGGTTTTGAGCTTTTGGGGCGTAGGCATGAACGGCCCTGACGAGGAAATATTCAACGGTGTAGGATTTGATAATGCGAAAATTTGGACGTTTAAGACTTTGGCCAGTCAGGGGTCTGGCAGCGGCCTTTGCCAAGTTGACTATGTTAATGTCAGCCCTGGTTCTTACTTATTTCAGACGGCTGATAATGATTTGGCCGAAGACGACTCTAATTACAGCTCCAAAACTTTTGATTCAGCGGCCGACGGCGACAAGCTGTTTGCGGCCGGCGCTTATGGCGCCGATAATCAGATGTTAGTTGGGGTGCCGGGCTATAATTGGGATTGGAGCTGGACAATTGACAATTCCGGCGTGGCTGATTTTGTAGATGTAAGCAATCTGGAAAGCCGTAAAAAATTAATCAGGGCTCAAAACACGGTCACTGACGGCCAAACTCAAGCTCGGGCAACTTTAACCATAACCGAAGATGATTTTTCGGCGGTTTCAACTGTTGGCTCGCAAAAAATTGGCAGCGCTTTTGTGTGGGTATTTTTATGCGCTAACCCTTGGCCGCCGGTTAAAAACGGAATCTGGTCTCCCTGGCAGGACAGCATTCAGGGCATGAATTGCCTTGGCGGCACCGGCGAGTGCAAAGATGTTAATTATCAGCTTTATTATTGCCGTGATGTCGGCGATGGAAGCACGGCCGATGATTTGCCGGCCATTTTGAGTGATAATACTATTATTAGAGGTTTTTCGGCTGAACAGAACGTGTTGAAAGAGTCTTATTTTTTCAGGGAAGATTTGCCGGACATTTCCGGGATCGGTTTAAGCGTGATTGCCGTTCCTTCGGATGGCGCCAAAGTGACTTTGTCCTGGAATCCGATTTTCGTCCCAGCAGGCGAAGAGTTAGCTGGCTACAAAATATATTACGGCCTCCAAAGCGGGCAGTACTCCGGCAGTTTGCAGGTTGGAGACGTCACCTCCTATACGGTAAATAATTTAACCAATAATCAACCATATTATTTTTCCATCACCGCCAGATTCAAAAGCGGCGCCGAAAGCCCTTATTCCAACGAGGTGACAGCGGCGCCGGCCGATATTGCCGGCCCGGTCCAGCCAAGTATTGATGATAGTGGAATTATTGCCGGCGATTCCCAGATAAGCATCCCCTGGAGCGACTCAAGCGCCGGAGACGCTATTGGCTTTAGAATATTTTATAAGGCTTCAGAGAGTTGCGACTCTAACACAGGCTTTGGAAATTCAATTCCGGCCAGTGTCAGCCCGACAGTAATTCCAAACCTAAATAATGATACGGCTTATTGTTTCGGCCTGATTGGGTATGACCGGTACGGCAACGCCAGCGCTACCTCTACGGCGGCGGCCACGCCGACCGGAGAGTAGATTTCAATAAAAAATTTATTATTTTATTATATAGATTAAAATTTAATTATCAATAATAAATAACCAAATTCCAAACAAATTTTAATAATTAATACTCAATAATTAAATTCAGATTATAGATAGTGATTTTGAAGATTAATTATTTGTTATTAATTATTGTTTGATTAATTGATTATTGATTATTGGATATTTTTGCAAAATTATGTTTGACGATGTTAAAAAAGACAACAATCAAAATCAAGCCGGCCAACCCGGACCGCAGGGGAAAATAGAAGATATTTTTTCCAATACTGACCAGGCGGCAGCCAAGCCGGATGTTTTTAAACCCAAGGAAAGCGCGCCGTCAAGCGCGCCGGCGCCGTTTTCCGAAGAAACAACCAATCTGGGCATGGGCGGTTTTTTTAAAGGAGCGGCTTTTAAAAAAATATTGTTTTTGGCGGGCATGGTGGTGGTTATCGCGGTTTTGGCTTTAGGAAGCTGGAAGATTTTTAACGCCTTTTTTAATAAAGCCGAAGTTCCGGCTAGCCAAGAAGAACAAGCTACCATAGAAGAAAAAAATGAAGCCAATAAAACCGGAGATGTTGGGCAAGAGAATATAAACCAGGAGTTGCCGGCGACAGAAGTGGAAATTGATACTGATCAGGACGGCTTAACAGATGAGGAAGAATTTCAACTGGGTATGGATATAAATAGTGTTGACAGCGACAATGACGGCCTGTTTGACCGCGAAGAAGTTAAGGTATATAAAACCGACCCATTAAACCCGGATACTGACGGCGACGGCATGAGCGACGGCGATGAGGTAAAAAATATGAGAAACCCCAAGGGCGAGGGTAATTTGTTTGCCGGTCAGGACCAGGCTGCCAGCCAACCGAGCCAGCCGGATTTACCAAAGCCGGATACTGACGGCGACGGCTTGACAGACGACCAGGAGAGAGAAAGAGGCACCAGATTTGATTTAAGGGACAGCGATGAAGACGGCTTGTCGGATTATGAAGAAGCCATGGTTTATAATACCGACCCATTAAACCCCGATACTGACGGCGACGGACACAAAGACGGAGACGAGGTAAAAAACGGCTATAATCCCAATGGAGAGGGGGCGCTGTAATTACCCGCGAATATACAAATCTAGTACGAATTTATCACCGCCTTGGCGGGATCCCGCCTGCAATATAATAAATATAAGTGGCGGGACAAATGTTAATCAAAACGTTTAAATTAGTATTCGTAAATTTGTACAAGATTTGTAAATTCGCGGGAAAACAAAGAATACTATTTGGAATAAATTTTTAGTCTTAGCTTTAATTTATAAAATTCGTAAGTTGTATATTATGCAAAATAACCAATTTAACCAAGGTCAAAAAGAAGCCGGAGAAGGAATCGGATTCCGGCCAAATACCCGGGGATATTCAGAAGAAATTGAAAAGACTGAAGGGATGGGCGAGGCGGAAAGAAGCGGCCTGGAAATAATGGAAGATGTCAAAGAAGACGGCAGCCGCGATTATGACAAAAAGATTGAAAGGGAAATATCTATTCATACCATGCCGGAAAAGTTTCGTGTCAATCGGACGCAATCAAAAAAAGCCAAAGCCACCGGCTTGATAATTTTAATTGGCGGATTTGTATTAATAATGGTGGTTTTTACCTCGCTTTATTTCTTTTTGTTTAAAGATATGAACAAAAAATCGCAGGAGTCTATCCAGCTTGGCGACAGCAGTTTAATCCAAAAATATGAAAAAAAATCAGCCGAGGAAAGTTCGGTTGAATCCAATGAAGCCGAAAATTTGCCAACTTCGGGAGAAGAAGCGGAAAATGAGGCCGTTGAAAGCGAAACCGGATTTTTGGAAGAAGTTGAAATTATAAGCACCACCACTCCGGAGATGATAGCCGAAGAAGAGCAGGCGACCTCAACTCCGGAAGAAACCAACAATTTGATAAGCGATACAGACAATGACGGCTTGTCGGATCGGGAAGAAAATTTAATCGGAACAGATATGAATAATAGCGACAGCGATAATGACGGCTATGGAGATTTGGCCGAACTGATAAATTTGTACAATCCGGCCGGAACCGGAAAGATAATTGATAATCCAAATATCAGCCGGTATGAAAATTTAGGTTTTAATTATAGTTTTTATTATCCGGCCAGTTGGACCAAGGTTTCGGTCGGGGGCGAAGATTCAATAATGTTTCAGTCTGTTGACGGACATTTTATCCAGGCTATAGTCCAGCTAAATCCGGGAGGAGATGATATCCAGGATTGGTATCAAAGACAATTTGAAGATGAATTTTTGGCTCCGGAAAGGACGATTAATTTGGATAATTGGTGGGGCATAAAAAATCAGGACGGCCAGACTATTTACATAACCGATGCCAAGCGCGAGTATATATTTGCGCTGTCTTATATCGCCGGCAATCGGGAGCCAACGATTTATAAGAATATTTTTGAAATGGCGGTTAAATCTTTTGTAATCGGTAATTAGTAATTGGTAATTTGGATTATATGGTGGAGATTAACAATAAAACCAGAAGCAAAATTGATTTAGCTTTAATTAAAAGAACCGCGGAAAGATTTTTACAAGCTCATAAAAAAGAAAAATGCGAGGTGTCAATCGCTTTGGTGGGCGACAGGAAAATGCGGGAGTTAAATAAAGTTTATCGGAAAAAAGATCGGGTGACCGATGTTTTGGCTTTTAGAGGCGAAGGTCTTGACTTGGGAGAAATTATTATAAATTCTGCCCAAATAAAAAGGCAAGCCGGCCGGTTTGGCAATAGCCCTAAACAGGAATTGATTTTTATTCTGGTCCACGGGTTGTTTCATTTGTTGGGTTATGATGATAGCGATGAAAGAGGGAAGAAGGAGATGGAGGAATTAGGGGAGGAGTTTATTGCGAGATTATAATATTATTAATTTTCAATTTTCAATTTGTGAAAAGTAATTTGAAATTGGTAATTGGTAATTTGGATTTTAAAATACAAATAAAATATTTATGGCTAATCAAAATTATTTGACACTTAGCGATTTGCAAATTTATCAATTATCAAGACAATTATCAAGAGATGCTTGGGCTATATATAAAGACATGGATTGGCAGATGAAAAAAATAATAGGTGATCAATTTATCAGGGCAATTGATTCTATCGGAGCCAACATCGCCGAAGGTTATGGCCGGTACCATTATTTAGATAAAATTAAATTTTATTATAATGCCCGCGCCTCACATTATGAAGCTATAGTCCATTGGTTGGGTTTGCTTTTTGAAAGGCGCTTAATAAATAATATCCAATATCAAAAAATTTTAACAATTTCCAATGAATTAGCTCCCAAGTTGAACGCCTATATTAATTCAACATATAGAGCAAAAGATCGTTCCCAAATTTCAAATTACTAATTACATTCATGATTAGATTAAAACGTTTATCAAAAAGCTTTATATACGCTTTTCGGGGTCTGGCTAAAACCTTGAAAGAAGAGCAGAACCTGCAGATTCAGACTACAGCGGCGGTTTTGGTTTTGGGCTTAGGCTGGTATTTCCAAATCAGCCGGCTAGAATGGGCTTTATTGATTTTTATAATCGGTTTGGTGATTTTGATGGAAATCGCCAACAGCGCCGTGGAGAGAGTGACGGACGTTCTCAAGCCTCGGATAAGCTCTTATGTCAAGGAGATTAAGGACATTATGGCCGCGGCCGTGATGCTGGCTTCAATTATCGCCGTAATTGTCGGGCTGATTATTTTTTGGCCATACTTTTTTTAAATCTTTTCAATTTATTAATTATATATTAGTGTAAATCCGTTGCATCTGTTAAATCCGAGTTCTATTTTAATGGAACACGGATGACACGGATTTGATAGATTTGCACGGATTAATTTAAATAATATAAATATAATCGTATGAAAAATATGTCAGATAGGTTCAGGTTTCGCCCTGGACGTATAAATTTAAGAAAAAAATTTATTAATTTAAGCCGAGACATGACCGCGCGGATATTATATTTTCTTTTAGGAGTGGCGATTGTCGCCGGCGCTACCTATATTTATGCTGATGTAGGGGTTTTTCCTAAGAATTCTGACTCGGCCAAAACCGAGGACAGCTTGCTGACTCATGATGAGTGGAATGATATCGCTGATTTTGCCAATGTGTTTACGGATGTGATCACCGTGGACGATGTAAACGATAGAGTGGGGATAGGGATATCTCCGGTTGCCGGAAATGTTCTGACCGTTGGTGGAGCGGTTCGCGCAACTGGCGGATTCAGGACCGACGGCGGGAATCTGCTTACGCTCAGGTCCGCTGATGACTGGACATTTACGACGGGCGGCGTTGCTGACCGGATGGTCATTACAAACACTGGCAACGTCGGCATCGGGACGACGGAGCCGGGGGCGAAGTTACACATAAGAGATGACTCTGCTGATGCTGATACAGAGATTAGATTGAGTAACGATGTTCAAGGTTGGAGACTAAAAACAATGGGTAGTGATTCAGATAAATTTTATTTAAATAGTGGCGATACTAATGTGATGGCAATTACAACAGGAGGCAACGTCGGCATCGGGACGACGAATCCGGCTTTTAAGCTTCATGCTTACTCGGATACAGCCGGGGTCGGAACCATAGTTTTTTCCGAGGCGGCGAATGCGACAAGTTGGTCTAATACCGGTTTTAGAGTAAAAACGCCGCAAAATACGTGGAATATTTTTATGGATGATAATGCGAACGGGGAGATTCCGAGCGGGGCGCTGGGCTTTTATTCTTATGACGGAAATACGTACCCGCTTACAATGTTAGAAAACGGCAACGTCGGCATCGGGACGACGGCGCCGCAGGACAAACTTAATATTGCGGGAAGTCAGATAAGCGTGAGTCAGGATATTGTATCAAATGGAATATATGATTGGCTCGCGATTCGGAGTAATAGAACCACAAATGATTATGGTGGCCTAAATAGCCCATATGCAAAGATTTATCTAGTTACACCGGGCGCTGATACTACTGGTGAAGGTAATAATCATGGAATCGCAGATATTAGATTCGCCACCAAGGGTTCTTCGGTAAGCTCCGTTCTCACAGACAGGCTCACTATTCGTTCCGGCGGCAACGTCGGCATAGGGACGACGGGGCCGGCGGCTAAACTACATATACTAGATGCAGATGCGAGAGGCACGACAATGGATGTACTGCGGTTAGGTGGGGTTACGGCAACCCATTACTACACGTTTCAACACATTGGTGCGGGAGCTGTGGGCTCTGATAAATTAACTCTTACCGCCCTAGATGGCGATAACATTATGACATGGGTCGCAAACGCCAACGTCGGCATCGGGACGACGGCGCCGGGGCAGAAATTAACAGTAGCCGGCACGATAGAAAGCACCTCTGGAGGAGTTAAATTCCCTGATGGCACGACCCAGACGACAGCCGGGGGTATTCCTAGCGGCATGTTAGCTTGGTTTGCGGGTGCTTGCCCCACAGGTTGGACATTAAGGGGTACTGTTGCTAATCATCTTTATATACCATACATTATTTCTGGCGGCACGACAGTAGAAGGAAGTACTTATGCCGGCTATAATTCTTGGAGTCTTTGTTTGAAAAATTAAAATAAAGAAATATTATTTTTTCACAACGTCACAATTTCCGAAGGAGATTGTGGTGAAACCAAAATTTATACTTGAAAGAACATTCGGCGACAGTCCCTATGAAAAAATTTTTTAGAAAAAAAATTTTAATATTAAGTTTTATTATTGCTTTAGTTATAGTGGCGCAATGGTCATAGAGCCGTCGGGCCAAGACCGGCAAAATCCCTCGTAAACGGGGATGCTTTGCTGATGCGCAGAAGAGCCGTGAACGGGAATAACTATTAGGAGAGCGTAAAATAGTTGAATTTCAAGGAGTTATATTCCGCGAAATTGACATATTTTAGGGAATAATAAAGGAGTAATATATATGCCCCGGACCAGACATAATTATAGTATAATCAATTAATATAAATTGAACCAGTTTAGTGTTTGAATTTTATGATTTTTAAAAGGCAAAATTGATGTGTTTTATAGTTTCTGTTGAGCGATTTGACAAATTACATAATTTGGTATAAAATTAAGATTGTAATATTAAAATTCATATTAATTTTATGAATTATATCTCAAGAATAATAGAACAAAATATAAAAAAACGGCTATTTAAGGGAAAGATTATAGTTATTTATGGCGCTCGGCAAGTTGGCAAAACAACGTTGTCAAAAAAAATATTGGCAGAATGCGGCGACAGCCAGGCGTATTTTAATTGCGAACTTCTTTCAGTTGTCAGAGGATTGTCCGAACTTGAAGCAGTTAAAATAAAAGCGTTTCTGGGCGAGCGCAAATTAATTGTTTTGGATGAAGCGCAAAATATTCCTGATATCGGCAAGGTTTTGAAGATTATGGTTGACACCTATCCGGAAACGCAGATTATAGCCACCGGCTCGGCCAGTTTTGATCTTAGGCAAAAAATTTCCGAACCAATGACCGGCCGGAATTTTACCTTTGTTTTATACCCGCTGGCGCTGAAAGAAATCAAGGATTCCCAAGGCCTGGCGGCCATAGAGGCAAAGCTGGAAAATATTTTACGGTTTGGCAGTTACCCGGAAATTTTTAATTTAGACGAAAAATCCGCCCGGGAGCGGCTTAGCGAGATAACATCAAATTATCTTTTTAAAGATATTTTGAGTTTTGACGGACTAAAAAAGGCGGAAGTTATAAGAAATTTACTTCGGCTTTTGGCCTTGCAAATCGGGCAGGAAGTTTCATATTATGAATTAGCCACCCAGCTTGGAGTTGACAGGCTGACGGTGCAAAAATATATTAATATTCTTGAGCAATGCTTTATTGTCTTTAAACTTGAGGCGCTTTCCAGAAACAAGCGAAAAGAAATTTCAAAATCAATTAAAGTGTATTTTTGCGATTTAGGCATCCGAAATAGCTTGATTGAAAATTACAATAGGCTTGAAATAAGAAATGATGCCGGTTTTTTGTGGGAAAATTTTATCGTTATGGAAAGAATAAAAAAACAGGCCTACCAAGAGATTTACGCCAATAATTATTTTTGGCGCACTTATGACCAAAAGGAAATTGACTGGGTTGAAGAAAGGGAGGGGAAGCTGTTCGGCTACGAAATAAAATGGGGGGATAAAAAAACCAAGCCGCCCAAAATTTGGAGCCAAACCTATGAAAATTCTTCTTTTGAAGTCGTCAACAAAGCCAATTATATCAAGTTTATCACTTAGCCCCTATGAAAAAATTTTTGAGAAAAAAAATTTTAATATTAAGTTTTATTATTGCTTTAGTTATAGTGGCGCAATGGTCATAGAGCCGTCGGGCCAAGACCGGCAAAATCCCTCGTAAACGGGGATGCTTTGCTGATGCGCAGAAGAGCCGTGAACGGGAATAACTATTAGGAGAGCGTAAAATAGTTGAATTTCAAGGAGTTATATTCCGCAAAATTGACATATTTCAAGGAATTGTATATGATGTTATCATGAAAATACCTAGATATTATCAAAACTTAGATCCTTTTTTAAAGCCAAATAAAGCTTTGGTTATTTTTGGTCCGCGCCAAGTTGGGAAAACAACCCTGCTGAAAGATTTTTTAGCTAATTGCGAATTAAAGCATAGATTTGATTCGGGCGAAGACTTAAGAGTTTCGGAAATTTTTGAATCATTAAATTTTGAAAAGATCAAGAGCTATGCCAAGGGATATGAACTAGTTGTCATTGACGAAGCCCAAAAAATAAAAAATATCGGGCAAGGGGTTAAAATTATTGTTGATAATATTCCAGATATAAAAATAATTCTCACCGGCTCATCGTCTTTTGAGTTAGCCGGCCAAGTCGGAGAGCCGTTGACTGGCAGAAAGATAAATTTAACTTTATTTCCCGTTTCCCAGATTGAATTAAAAAATATTTATAATGATTTTGATTTAAAAAACCGGTTGGAAGAATATTTAATTTACGGGAGCTACCCGGAAGTGGTGGCGCAACCGGATATTGAAGAAAAAAAACGGATAGCGGGGGAAATTACCGGCTCTTATCTTTTGAAAGATATATTAGAATTGGATAAAATAAAAAATTCCAAGGTTGTGCTTGATTTATTAAGGTTGCTCGCTTTTCAGATAGGCAATGAAGTGTCGTTGACAGAATTGGGCAGGCAGCTGGCGATTGATCAAAAAACAGTTGCTCGTTATTTGGATATTTTAGAAAAAAGCTTTGTCCTTTACAATCTGCGCGGTTTTAGCCGTAATTTAAGAAAAGAAATTTCTAAAAAAAGCAAATATTATTTTTATGACATTGGGATTCGGAATTCCTTGATTTCTAATTTTAATAATTTATCCATTCGCGATGATGTCGGAAAATTATGGGAAAATTTTATTTTTATGGAAAGATTAAAAAAACGCCGTTATAAAAATATTTATGCCAATGATTATTTTTGGCGCACTTGGAGCAAGGAGGAAATAGATTTATTGGAAGAAAGAGAAGGGAAGCTGTTTGGCTACGAGATTAAATGGGGAAACAAAAAAATCAAGCCGCCCAAAACTTGGGGGCAAACTTATAAAAATTCTTCTTTTGAAGTCGTCAATAAAGAAAATTATATCAAGTTTATCACTTAGCCCCTATGAAAAAATTTTTTAGAAAAAAATTTTTAATATTAGGATTTATTATAATTTTAATTATAGCCGTTTACGGCTGTTTTAAGTTTGGCGCAAATCCCGAAACTGCCATGGCTGCCACCAGCGACAATGTGGCCGGCTATGCCTGGAGCGAAAACGCCGGCTGGTTGAGTTTTAATTGCGCAGATACCGGCAGTTGCGAGACTTCAGATTATGGAGTTCACATCAATCAGGCCGATAATAATTTCAACGGCTATGCCTGGAGCGACTCTCTGGGCTGGATTAGCTTCCAGGAAAGCGCGAGTCCGCCCGACAGTTACGGCTTTAGTATTTTTTGCCCCAATGCCTGCAACGCTTACAACAACTGCACGGCTTGTTATGACGACCAAACCCAGCGGATATATGGCTGGGCCAAGATTTTGTCTTTAGGCGATGATGGCTGGGTAAAAATGAGCAATTTTGTGGCTGGAGCCTTTGGTTTTCCCAAGCCGTTTCCGATTAAATTTAACCAGGAGGAAATTGTTTATGGGATAGAATTTGACCCGATAACAGGGGATTTTTCCGGCTGGGCATGGAATGGCAGCGACAATGACAATGGCCTTGGCTGGATAAGCTTCAACTGCGCCGATGACGGCGCTGGCGGGTGCGAGGGCCATGATTACAGGGTCCATAGTTTTAGCTATACGTCGCCGGTATTAAGCGATCTATCGGCTCCCAACTGGAGCTTGGGCCAGGCCTGCGCTATGTATGCCCGGCAATCATTTTTGCGCTGGCAGGTGACTGACCCGGACTACGGGGCTTACCAAAAATATTACGCTGTCGGCTGGAATACTATTGACGATCCGGACGTGCCAGCAGAAAATTATATTAAAGCGCAGTCATCGGCCAGCCAGCACTCTTTGAATTTTGAAAATCTGGATTATGACACGACCTATTATTGGTGGGTTAATGTCTGGGACGACAAGGGTTTGGAATCAGGCACTTCCACCGGGCCGTCTTTTGTCACCTATAAGCATGAATTTCCCCGCGTTGATTTTGACTGGAGTCCGCGGGAGCCGGAATGGAATGAGTTAGAAGGCAAAACCGAGCCGGTTTTCTTTACTCAACTGGCTGCGTATTTTACCAGCGCCAGCCCGGATGTTGACCTGATAGATTGCGGAGACAGCGATTGTATTTATGATTGGGATTTCCCGGTTGGGACTATAATTCTTGACGGTTCGGAAACAGGCACTTCAACCCTGGTTCAGTTTGCCACCGAAGGAAATGAGCCGGAAGAAAGAAAAGTGGCGCTGACTGTCACCGACAGCGACGGCTTCCAATGTTCAAAAACTATTTATGTAAACATGTATTTTACTTTACCGACCTGGAAGGAAGTGAAGCCAGAATAGATGAGGGTATGAAAGGATGAAAACAAAAAATATTAAAATAGCCAACTTCGCTCAAAAATATAAAAACACGTGGTCAATTTCTAATTCACCCAATTCACCTAATTTCTAATAAAAGGTCTAAGGTCAAAATTAAAATATTTTTTAGCATTTTGAATTAGGCATTATGAATTTTATTAGGTGAATTAGAAATTAGGTGAATTAGAAATTTAATAGAATTAGTTTTGCCATGCTAAAAATATTAAAGACAACCAAAAAATCTCATTTCGGCTTCACCCTGATTGAACTAATCGTCGGCGTTTCCATGCTGGCTTTGGTGACCGGCATTTTTTTAGCCAATTACCACGGGACCAACAAGCATGCGGAATTGGTAATGGAGGCCCAGAAACTGGCCGCCAATCTCCGCACCGCCCAGAGCTACAGCCTGGAATCAAAAAAATTCAATGATGATATTCCGGCCGGCGGCTGGGGGATTCATTTTGATTTGGCGGCCTCAAAAGAGTCTTATCTTATTTTTGCCGATATTGATGAACCGGAAGCGGAAGGAAGCAAAACTTATGACGGTGAAGCGGAAAAACTTCAGGAGTTTAATCTGCCCAAGGGCATTACCATAGAAGAAATAAAAATGGAAGATGATTCGGTTTGGGATAATGTTGATATCAGCTTCCTTCCGCCTGACCCGACTACCAATATCTGGGACGGGACGGATAACTATAATTTGGCCCAGATTACTTTAAAAGAAAACGCCGGCAACACCACCAAGGTGGTGGAGGTTAATTTTTTTGGGTTGATAAACGTGGTGGATTAAACAAAAAAACACGAAAACATGAAAACACGAAAACATGAAAACACAAAAAAATTAAAACAATCCAACCACGGGTTTACCATTTTGGAAATTCTGGTCGTGATTTTTATCATTACCGTCGGCATGGTCGGAGTTTTGTCTTTGATTATACAAAATATTCAAGTTCAGTATATTAACAAAAATATTTTAATCGCTTCTCAGCTGTCCCAAGAAGGATTGGAACTCATCCGCAACCAGCGGGATAATAATTTTAAGTCAAACCAATGGTATATGTATAATATTATTGAGCCGGATGAGACTAATGACCTGACGATTTATTTTGACGGCTCGGAAGTAGTGATCAATTATATTGACGGCGGAATTAGCAATAATGCCACCAAATTAGATATTGACGAAAACGGCTATTATACTCACGAAGCCAGCCAGGACAGTGGTTTTAGGCGCTTGATTACTCTGGAAAATAACGAGGAAGAAGAATTTACCCGAGCCTCTTCCGTTGTCCAATGGCGGGTTAGAGGAAAGATCAATGAATATACGGCCGAGACGATTCTTTATGATTGGCGGTGAGTATCACCGCGAATATACAAATCAGGTACAAATTTACGAATACTGACTTAAACGTATGAAAATAAAATTTGTAAATTTGTATTGGATTTGTATATTCGCGGGTAAAACTTTATGATAAAAAAATTAAAACAATCCAACCGCGGCTTTACTCTTATGGAAATAATTGTATCGCTGGCTTTATTTACGGCCATAGTCTTGTCAGCTGCCCAGATTTTCAAAATGGTGATTGAGAGCCAGCGCAATGCCATCATTGCTCAGAATATGCAGGGTGGCACCAGATATGCTTTTGATACTATGAGCAAGGAAATCAGGATGGCCCAAAAAGACGAAATTGGCACCTGCACGGGCGAAGGCAATGTTAATCGGGTTTATGCGGTAAGCGAAGACGGGCAGGAGTTATATTTTAAAAATTACCACGGCGAGTGCGTGGCTTATTATCTGGATAACGCCAATGAAACCTTGATGATTGAACGGCATGGCTATGTCGCCAAAACTTTGCCTGATCAAATTAAAGTAAAAGCTTTGCAATTTTCCATAATTGATGATGTTGATAATGTCCAGTCTCTAGTAATAGCCAACCTGGAAGTGGAAGCCGAGGGCAAGGAAACGGAAAAGCAAGATATGATTATTCAGACAGCGGTTTCGTCTAGGTATTATGAGTGATGGTTTTTGTGTTTTGAGATGAAACTCAAGAGGAAAGTAAAAAAATTGACAATTTCTAATTGTCTAATTCACCTAATTTCTAATAAAATTCCAAATTCCTAATGCCAAATATCTAAAAAATTATTTGATATTTTAATTTTAGCATTTGACATTTTATTAGGTGAATTAGATATATTAGATGAATTAGAAATTTTATGACTAATAAAATTAAGATATTCAAATATTTATCCAAGAACGTGCAGGGCAACGTCCTTCTAATGTCTCTCTTAATGCTTTCCGGCATTCTGATAGTATCCATGGGCGCTTCCAGCCTGGTGATATCCAGCATTAAATTGGGTCGGTCGCAGAAATATTCAACTGTGGCTTATTTTGCCACCGAGGCCGGGTTGGAAAAAGCTCTCTGGCAGGTGAGAAATTCAGCCGAGGGCTTTGATTATGAAACTTGTCCGGCCGAAACCGAATGCGCGGTGGATTTTAGCCTTTCTCCGCCCGGATGCAGCGCCGAGTGCGGAACCGAGATAATTGAAACTTTGGCTAACGGCTCCACCTATACGGTAAAATATGTGGCCCCGGCGGTCGGGGAAAGCGAGGGCCTTTTTGTCGCTACCGGCCTTTTTACGGATGCCAAGAGAAGCGTGGCCGTGAATTTTAAACCCACCGAAGGAGCTAAAGAAAAAGAGTGCGTAGCCAATTGCGAAGGTCGGACCTGCGGCTCTGATGGCTGCGGCGGGACTTGTGGTACTTGCACGGGCGAGTTGAAGTGCGTTTTGGGCACTTGCATGAAAATCTGCATTCCCAATTGCGCTGACAAAGAATGCGGAGCCGACGGCTGTGGCGGTACTTGCTCGCCTGGTTGTTTTGGCCAAGATGTTTGCATGCGGGGGACTTGCATTTGCGTGCCGACCTGCACTGGTAAAATTTGCGGCACTGACGGCTGCGCCGGCGTTTGCGGGCCGGGCTGCAGCGAGGGCTATGATTGCCACAACGGCGACTGCATCCGCTATTGCACTTTGAAGTTTGAACTGCCCTGCACGTTGGAAAAGCCGACTTTTCCAACGTGTAAAATAAACGTAGAATGGGAAGAAGGCATTCCTTGCTATCCGCAGCCGGATCTGTAGGCTTAGAAACTGGTGATGGTTTGAATAAATTTTGCTATAAACAGAGAAAGTTGGTATAATATGGGTAGAAAAGATAGATACGTTGTTAGTTAGATTAGTTAAATACGTTAAATAGTAAGATGAGCGTTTATTAAAATAGAAAATTTTTATAATTTTTAATTTTATAATTTTTAAAATAATATCTAATAAATCAATTTTTAAACATTAAAAATTAAAGAATTATTTAAAAATTTAAAATTACAAAATTAAAATTTTTTATTGATTTAAAGAGAGACAGAATGTGAAGTTTTATATAAAATAGTTTAGCCCCCAACTATATGCCAAAAAAGAAAAAAAATAACAAGAAAAAGAAAGGTAATAAATTAAATTTCCAACTTATAGCCGTGATTTTTTTGTTGACTATGTTAATTGTTGGCTGTGTTTTTTTCTTGCCCGGAAATATAAAGAATTTTGTTTTGGCTTTTACTGAAAAAAGTTCGGGCGACCCGATTTATGAAAGCGATTGGAATAATCTGGACAATGATTTTGTGGCCACTACTGGAAGCGGTATTTCCGGCAATTTAGGCATAGGCATGAGCGGCCAAAGTTCAATTGCAAAGATAGAAGTTGATATGGAAAGCTTAACCACCACCGAGGGCTTGCATATATCCCGGGACGCGGCCGGATATGCTTATTTAAATATTGAAGACGAAAGCGCTAATCCGATATTCAAGGTGCATGAGTCTGGCAAGGTCGGCATCGGCACGGCCACTCCGGCTGGCCAGTTGGATGTGGCTGGTTCAATTTGTTTTTCCGGGGATTGCCGTTCGGATTGGGAAACTACCGGCGGTTTATGGAGCACCGGCACAGGCGGGATTTATTACAGCGCGGGCAACGTCGGCATCGGGACGACGAATTCGGAGGCGAAGTTGGAAGTTTACGGAGGTAATCTAAAAATCAATTCCGGCATAGAAACGGGCTCAGATTCTCCGACAACGGGTGTATTGAAATTTGACAATATGTATGACCAGGCAGGGAACCGCACGGCAAACAAAATCGTGTTATACGATAACGGCAACGACTGGAAAGGCGGCATAGGAATATCTTACAGTTATGTCGACTTTTTTAGCGGAGAAAAATTTGGTTTTTGGGTTGCGCATGAATCAGAAGCGTCTCCCGGCACCGAAGCGATGACAATATTGTATAATGGTAATGTCGGCATCGGGACGACGAATCCGGAGGCGAAGTTGTCTGTAAACGGTATGATGCATGTTAATACAATAAGTGCTGATAGTGGATTGACCGTCGGAGAAGTGCATTCAGCGACAGCGAAAGAACTCGTTCTTGGATATGATACAACAAATAATTATGCAAATATTCAATCAATATGGCAGGGAAATGAATATACTCCGTTGATACTTCAAAAAGACGGTGGCAACGTCGGCATCGGGACGACTACGCCAGCACAGAAATTAGAAGTCGCAGGATTAATGGCATGGCATGGAAGCGGGACTGAAAGAATTGGTTTTTTGGGTGGAGATGATGGAACAACAAAAATTATAGCATCACATAATCATTTACAATTTGAAATAGATAGGACTACTGATGATTTTATATGGGTTCAAGAGGATGCTTCAGTAGAATTAATGAGATTAACAGGGGAAGGTAATGTCGGCATCGGGACGACGGGGCCATCCGCCAAGCTGACTGTTAATATGGCTGATTTGACCACTACCGAAGGATTCCGTATTTCCCGAAGCGCGGCGGCCAGCCATTATGCTTATTTAAATATTGAAGACGAAAGCGCTAATCCGATATTCAAGGTGCATGAGTCTGGCAACGTCGGCATCGGGACGACGGCGCCGGGGGAAAAATTGGAAGTTTCAGGTAATATAAAATTATCCGGCACTAGCCCTGCCTATAAAATTACAAATATGGTTTTGCCAACCGCGTCCAGCGATGCCGCCACAAAAGGCTATGTTGACGCGGCGCAGGGTGGCGCGAATAAAAGCTCATCTTTAGGCGCGGATATGTTGACCAGTTATTTTGACGGTCAGGGTTTATTTACGCCTCATTCCAATACTTGTGATGGGACAGAATCCTTTGTGGCATTATTTTCTGGAGCAAGCGTGGGTTTTTGTATAGAGAAAAACGAAAGAAGCGCCCAGCATTGGGAAGACGCGCGCAAGACTTGCGCCGCAAACGGGAAAAGATTGCCTGAACCGGGCGAATGGAAAGACGCTTGCCAAAATGCAGGAGCGCTCGGCCTTTCCGCTATGGTTGATAATTGGGAGTGGGCATCTAATTTTTCCCTTCCGGTATACGACGGCAGCGGCTACGGCGTCGGGTCTGCCGTATTCGGCGATGGAGGCTGTGGTTTCGCCAGCTGGGCCTGGGTGGGCGGCAATGCCGGCGCCGAGGGCAGCAACGGCTTCCGTTGCGTCCGCTAGGATTGATTATTTGGTTATTTTTTAACTATGGCTCGCTATGACCATTTGCCAATTTTTAAAAAAGCGTATGATTTATGCTTTGAAATTGAACAACAAGTGAAAAATTTTTCTAGGGACTATAAATATACGATAGGCGCGGAGATACGCCAAATTTCGCACGAAATTCCCGCGCTTATAATGATTGCGAATAATCATTGCGAAAAGAAAGAATATCTGGAGGAATTATGGATAAAATTAGAAAAATTAAAATTATTAGTTCGTTTAGCTTTCGATCTGAAGTGCTTGAGAAGCATTAGTCATTATGAAAGGTTGGCCGAGGTGATGACTGATATTAGCCGCCAGAATGAAGGCTGGCTCAAAAGCGTGAAATGAATTCAATTTTTACTTTTCAAAATCTTTACGGAGCTTATCTTGATTGCCGGAAAAGAAAAAGAAACACAATTAACGCGATTAGATTTGAAGCAGATATTGAGAGTAATTTATTTGGTCTTTTGAACGAGCTTAAACAAAGGATTTATGTCCAGGGAGCATCCATTTGTTTCGCGGTTGACAAGCCGGTGATTCGCGAAGTTTTTGCCGCTGATTTTCGCGATAGAGTGGTGCATCATCTTTTTGTCCGTACCATTGAAAGCCACTTTGAGAAATATTTTATTTACGATAATTATGCTTGCCGGAAAGGCAAGGGTACGCTTTTTGGAGTAAGGCGGCTTCAGAAGTTTGTCAGGCGTATTCAAAATTTAGATCCGCGAAATTACAATAATTGGCATTATTTAAAAGCCGACATTTCCGGATTTTTTATGCATATTAACAAAGAAGTTTTGCGTAAGTTGGTTTTCCAAAAAATATCAACAACTCCGTTTTCTAAAGAAATAAAAAGCGAATTGAAATGGCTGGCGGAGATAATTATTTCTCATGACCCGACGAAAAATTACAAGCTTAAAGGCGACCCTGAATTATTGAAAATTGTGCCTCGGCAAAAATCGCTTTTTCACGTTCCCGATGGCGCGGGTCTGCCGATTGGCAACCTCACCTCTCAATTTTTTGCCAATGTTTATTTAAACGAGCTGGACCAATTTATAAAAAGAAAACTTAAATGCGAATTTTATGGCAGATATGTTGATGATTTTTACATTATTCGTAAGGACAAGGAAATGCTAAAAGAATTTCACGACGCGATAAACGAATTTTTAAGAGAAAATCTTTTTCTTGAGCTTAATTTAAAAAAATGCTATATCCGGCCGTTGTCTTACGGAATAGATTTTATCGGTTATTTTGTGAAGCCTTGGCGGATGTATGCTCGGCGAAGAGTTGTTAAAGTGCTCAAAAGCAAGCTTTGGATTTTTGAAAAATACGGGAAATCGGACGAAGACAAAGATAAAATAAAAAAATCAATGGCGTCTTATTTCGGTCATTTCAAACACGCCAAATCCTTTCGTTTTTTAGAAAAAATAAAAGAAAAACACCCTTGGATAAAACAAGCCAATCCAAAGGCGTTTTCTGTTTTATCCTAGCGGACGCAACGGAAGCCGTTGCTGTTCTCGTTGCCGGTATTGTTGCCCACCCAGTTCCAGTTGGCGAAATTACAGCCTCCATTGCCGAATATGGCAGACCCGACGCCGTTGTTGCTGCCGTTGTATATTGGAAGGGAAAATTTCACTACTTTTTAAACCGCAAATATTCTCTTAATTTTAAAAAAGAAGAGAGCGGTTCTGTCTATCCTGAATTTTAAAGTCAGGGAGCGAAACCTAGGATAATTAAAGCTCGCTTGCAATGAGTTTTCTCAAGGCAATTCAGGCAATTTCATTATAGCAAATAATGGTATAATGGTATTATGGACAAAAGAATTTTTATTATTGTGATAATTGCAATTTTATTTATTTCTATCAGCATTTATAATTATAAAGCGTTTATTAAGAAACCGACTTTTGATAATATTGTTTCTCAAAATAATTGCGATATTAAAATTGAAGAGCGCATCGTCCGCGGCAATTCTTTGTCCGGTTTAATTGAGTCCGGTCAGACCGTTGAAATTCTTTTCGGATTTTATGATTGCAATGAGATTAAAAGAGAAGATAGAGTCGTTTATAACTATGCCGGCGATTCCGAACCGATTATTAAAATCGTCAAAGGAATTCCCGACGATAAATTCCAGCTTAAAAAATCAGGAGCTGACTGTTGGAATATTTTAATTAACGGCGGGATTCTGGGAAATTCCCAAAATATGCCTTATTGTTTCAGCGAACATGGTTATCGGATGCTTTCTTTATACGAAAAAGATTATAATGGCATTATCCCCCAGGATGTTTATTTAATTCTCGGAAATCTAGCCGAAGGTTCTTTAGACTCCGCCCGTTTCGGTTTAATCGGTAAAAACGATATTTTAGGTAAAGCCATCAGATAATTTTTTGAGGGTTTCATAGTCCCGAAGGGCTGTGGAGTCCGGGTGGATACTCCGCCCAGGCATAAATGCCAGGGCTAAGAAAAAGTTTGCAAGCCCGATGAATCGGGCTATGGCATTAAGACGTTTTTAGAAAAAATATTAGCTTCATTGCCCTTCGGGACTATGGAGCCGTCATCTCCCTGGCGGAGCCGGCGGTGGCTGAATTATTTTAACCTATAAACCAAAGGCGCAGGCCATAAACTTGCTCTGGATAGAGTTTCTTTTATATCAAACTTAAATTAAACTTGACTTTAATTTAAGTTTGGTCTAAAATGAATATATAAGTAGTAAATAATATAAAATGACTGAAAAACTATACAAAAGAAAGATTGTTGATGAATTAATAAAATATTTGAAAACAGACGACATTGTTGTTTTGCATGGAGCGCGGCAAGTGGGTAAAACCTGCATTCTCTATTGGTTAAAAAGCTACTTGGAAGAGAAAGGGGATAAATCCTATTATATTGACTTGGAGGATTCTCGCCTGACAAAACTGCTGAATGGGGGAGTCGGGGAATTTATCACGCATCTAAAAGAGGAGGGTTATTGGGCGGAAGGCAAAAAAAAGATCTATGTTTTCATTGATGAGATACAATATTTAGAGAATCCTTCCGAATTTTTAAAACTGGTTGCCGATCATTATAAAAATATCAAGCTGATTATTTCGGGTTCATCAAGTTTTGAAATTAAAAGCAAGTTTAAAGATTCTTTGGTTGGCCGGACTGTTAATTTTGAAATATTCAATTTATCTTTTGAGGAATTTTTGCTGTTTAAAAAATACCATTTTGATAAAAAAGAAAAAATAACCGAAAAAAAAATTAATGAGCTTAAACTGCTTTTTAAAAATTATGTTCTTTACGGCGGATATCCGAAAATAGCGCTCACCGAAGAAATAGAATTGAAGGCAAAATATTTGCAGCAAATCATAGACACGTATGTAAAAAAAGATATTAGAGATTTGGCGCAGGTCAAAGATGTTGAAAAGTTCAATAAATTGGCGGAAGTTTTGGCTTCGCAAAGCGGCCAGCTTTTGAACGCGGCCGAACTTTCCAATACTTGCAAAATTTCAAAACAGACAATAGAAAAATATTTGTTCATTTTGGAAAATACGTACATTATAAAATTAGTCAGGCCGTTTCATAGAAATCTTCGCGGCGAACTTTTCAAAACGCCAAAGATATTTTTTTATGATACCGGTTTGGCGCAGATTCTTTGGTTAAAGGAATTACAAAAAGAAATAATCGGCTCAATTTTTGAAACGAGCGTATACGCGGAATTGGCAAAAAAATATGGCCGGGAAAGCATTTATTATTGGCGGACAAAAGACAAAAAAGAGATTGATTTCATATTAAAACATAAAAATGAAATAATTCCGATTGAAGTAAAACTTAATTTTGGAAAAACAAATCTAGGCAGCGTCAAATATTTCATTGAAAATTATAAAAGTAAAAGATGTAATATCGTCGGGCTTGAAGGCGAGAAAAACAAAAAACAACATGTGTATCCATGGGAATTATAAAAAGGCGGATTTTGAAACTTTTTGCCGTCAGGAGGCGTTTGCCAAAAATCCAGTTTCCAATTGAAAACTGGATTTCCCGAGTGCTTACCAAGTTTATTTAACAAATTATTAAGTATTTTATAACATATATAGTAGTACTACTTAAAATGTTCCCCAATTTTTGGTATAATATAAGCACAAAAATAAAAAATTAAGATTTTTATGCTTATGTCTACATCAAAAATAAAACTAAACCAAATTCAAAAACAAAAATTATTAAAAATCAAACAAAAGAGTCAAACCGAGACTGTCCGCGACCGAGCGCATGCTATCTTGCTCCGCCACCAGGGATTTACCATTGAACAGACGGCCCAAGCTCTGCTGCGAAGCGATAAATTTATCAAACACGCAGCTAAATTGCACCGCCAGGAAAAACTAACTGAAACTCATTTCCAGGGCAACCATCACACCAAGCTGACAAAACAACAAAGAGACGAAATTATTGGAATTATCAGGGATAAATGCCCCAATAAATTGCCGGGTTTTAATTTTAAGGAACAATTTTGGTCAACTGATATTTTAAAAATTATTATTAAACAAAAATACCAAGCTGAATATAAAACAGAAAAAAGTTATTACGATTTATTCAAACGGGCTGGTTTCAGCTTCCATAAACCTAAAATTAAGGATTTCCGGCAAAATCCGGCTAAAATGAAACAATTCAAGGGGGCTTTAAAAAAAAGCTCCGAAACAACAAGGATTCGGTTATCCTGGTAGAAGATGAAATGAACCTGAATCAGGAAACTAAAACCAAAAATGTCTGGTATCGCCAAGGTGAAGAACCGATTATTGAAGCTAAAAGAAAAGGCGAGTCAGCTAATTTCTATGGCGCCTTGAATATGAAAACCGGCCAATGCGTAGCCAGAGAGGTTGACCGGCAAAACAGCCTGACCACCATTGGATTTTTAAAGGAACTATTGAAAATTTATCAAAACAGAAAAATCTTTTTAATCTGGGATGGCGCCGGTTGGCACAAGAGTAAGGAAATTAGACAATTCCTGTCGGAAATTAACCAGGGCGAGACCAAATTGGAACTTTTTAACTTTCCGCCTTATTCGCCGGAATTCAATCCACAGGAACATGTTTGGAAAGCCTTGCGGCAAAAAATAACCCATAATCGACTGGAAAAAGATTTTTCCGCTCTGATAAAAATCTGTTTGAAATTTTTAAACAACAATGATTTTGGTTCAATTAAATTTGAGAAATTATTTGGGGAACATTTTAAGTAGTACCACTATAGTTATAGAATTACTAAGTTATTTAATAAGTATGAATTTAAAATATAGGAAGGTTATAGGTAAAATCAAGCTATTTTTAGATAAAAAAAATATTATTATATTACATGGTTCAAGACAGGTTGGCAAGACTTCCATCATGCGATATTTGATAAATAATTATTTAATAAATAAAGAAATCCACCTGCGGAGCCGGTTCCGCCAACGAGCGGACAGGCGTCCACGGTATCGTATTGCGGACGAAGTCCGTTAATTAATTCCACCGACGAAGTCGGTGCGTAGTTTAATCCCGAATCCTCGGGATTAGGTGAATTAGACCTTAGGTGAATTAGAAATTTGTAAGAGACAATTTTGTCAATTTAACTAATTTAATTTCAAGCTATATGTCTAAAAAAAGAAAAAAATTAAATAAACGCAATTTCCAGCTCGGAGCCGTGATTTTTTTACTGGCGGTTTTTATCATCAGCTGCGCTTTGTTTTGGCCGTCTGATTTTTTCAAAAATTTCGCCCGGGCCATTTCCGGCAATTATTCTAAGACCGACGGCCAGATAATTGACGCCAATATCTGGAACACTCTGGCCAACGACTTTGTCTCCTACACCGGCGGGAATAAGGATGTTGATCTGGGGGCGCATAATTTTACGGTCAACACTAATACTTTTTTTGTTGACGCCGCCAACGGCCGGGTGGGCGTGGGGACGGTGAGTCCGGGGAATTATAAATTGGACGTGGCCGGCAACTTAAATTTTACAGGCACTCTTTATCAGAATGGTTCGCCGTTTAGCGCTGATTCTTTTTGGAGCGCTGGCACGGGCGGGATTTATTATAGCGCCGGCAAAGTGGGCATCGGTATATCGGCGCCAAACAAGGATCTGCATGTAAAAACCGCCAGCGGCAACGCCGAGATTGACATCCAAAGCGCGGATAGCCCGCTTTGGGGAATATATCAGGATGACGGCACGGATGATTTAAGATTTTGGAATGTTGATAACAGAATGACTATTACCAATGACGGCAACGTCGGCATCGGGACGACGAATCCGGGGGCGAAGCTGCATATAAATGATGACGACGGGGTAAAGTTTCTTATTTCGGATGATGGCGCGGCAAAGGTTCAGCATTCAACTACTGGTTTTTCGTCTTATTTTAAGCTGCTTGATAATACTACTCTTGAACTTTGGGATGGTACTCAAAGGGCACAAATTACAGCTAACGGATATTCTTGGTTTATTGGCGGCAACGTCGGCATCGGGACGACGGCGCCGACTGCTCCATTATCAGTTGTCAGCAGTGCTACTCGTCCGCAGGTTAAGATTTCTTATGACGGGACAACAGGGTTATTCTTTACTGATGCTACCGAATCAACCCAAAGAAGTTGGCAAATATCATCATCACAAATTACCAGTCAAAATCTTGAATTTACTCCTTCTACGGCAAATGGCGGAACAACATTTACAACGCCGTCAATGGTCATACAAGGAACATCAGGCAACGTCGGCATCGGGACGACGAATCCAACGGCTAAGTTGTCAATTACAGGGGCTGGAACAGATCACCCAGATTTAGAAATTGGAACAAGTAATGATACGGCTTATATTCAAGTATATGATAGGGTGGGTTCAAATGGATATGGGAACTTAAGACTTATCACAAAAGCCGGAGATACAATGTATCTTGATGATTCAGGCAACGTCGGCATCGGGACGACGAATCCGGGGGAAAAATTAGAGGTTAGTGGAAATATTAAATTTGGTTCTTATTTGTATGCCACCTATGGAACAGTCGTCGCAAGTTACGATGAATGGTTGAGGCTAAATCCTAGCTCTTCTCATTCAAGTGGCGTCTATGTTGCCAATGGCTTAAGGGCTGACGGCGGATTGACGGCCGGCGGGTATAGTTTATCTAGCGGTGAAGTAAGGGCAAATATTTTTCGGGATGGAGATTCTAGCTACTATGTTGATCCGGCTAGCACTTCAGTAATGCACAATGTCAGCGCCAGCGGTTATGTTTATATGGGATATGAAATAATTCAGGTAGCGGGTAACGGCTATGCACAAGCTACTTGTTCGTCGGGAAAGTATGTGATTGGTGGCGGGTGCAGGTGTTATAATGATTCCTCAAAATCGGCCTGGGATAATTTTCCCGCTAGTCAAACTTGGTCATGCGGGATGTCGGGGTGCACAGACGTAAGAGCATTTGCTATTTGCGCTAGAATAGCTAATTAATATACTAATTTTGAGGATTTTATAGTCTTGCCAGTCTCGCCCGGGGGCGGGGACTGTGGCGTAATTAAAAAAACGTCGGACATCTTTTTTAGAATTATTTTTTAAGGATTTCATAGTCATGCGAATTTAGAAATTATGCGGTCGTTAGTCTTTTAGAAATTATTTAATAGCTTTATAATAATTTTTTAACTTAAATTCTATGAAAAAAACTATCATCATTTCGTTAATTATAGCTTTGGCATTTTTTGCTTTGGGCTACTTTGTTAGAGACGCCAAGGTTTATCCAGTCGGACAGTTGGTTAAGGGAACTGATAATTTTCAGGCCGGCTGGGAGGCGGCTAAAAAAAGACTGGCTGATTCCGGCTTTGTCGCGATGGGCAACTTTGCAATTAATAATGTCAACGGTCAAGTTATAGCTGTTCAAGGCAAGGCCGTTACTTTAAAGATTAGGCCGTTGGAGCCATTAGCTGACGCTGATTTAGACGAAAGAATCGTCAATGTGGACGATAATACTAAAATTTATATTTTATCCCAGAAAGACCAGGCGCAATATCAAAGTGAAATGGATGAGTTCAATCAAAAAATACGGGAACAAACAAATAATCCGTCTGAACCGGGTCAGGCCTCGGTTTCTTCAACCCGCCCGATTATGTCGCCGGAATTCTTTGTCAAAAAGGAAGCCAGCTTAGCGGATATTAAATCAGGGGCAATGATTAATGTTGTAGCCGCAGATAAGGACATAAGAAATACCAAGCAATTTAGCGCCGCTAAAATTGAAATCCAGCCGGCGCCAGCTGTGGCTTCGCCAACGGTTGAGTCTCCGTCAACTTCAGCTCCTGTTACTGCGCCGGCAACTGGCCAGTAGTTTTTCAGTCGCCACAGTCACTGACGGAGCTGGTGTCGGGGCAGAATCGCCACAGTCCCTGGCGGAGACTGTGTCGGAGTAGACGGACTGTGTCGGAGCAGAAGATTGCAGTTTGGCTCCACAGCCCTTCGGGACTATGGAGCCATCCATAGTTCCATAGTGGCAAAGCCCTGTGGAACCCAAAATGCAAGCCGTTAATAAAAAGATTATATGCCGACAAAACGGATTAACCAGGAAAATGAAAATAGTATGCACTTTTTAACGCTAACTATTATTGAATGGATAGATATTTTTACTAAACCAGAATATTTTGAGGTAATTATTGACAGTTTGAAATACTGCCGTGAAAACAAAAAGTTGTTGTTGTATGAATATGTAATAATGACAAATCATATTCATTTAATAGCGCGGGCTGAAGAAGGTAAATTATCGCAAATAATCAGTGATTTCAAAAAGCATACTACCAGGGAAATATTAGAATTACTAGAAAAGGATAATAGACGCTATATCCTGAATTTGGTGAAAAATAGCTTTGCCAAAAAGAAAGGATATGAAAAACAAATTTGGCAAAGAGAAAATTATCCCGAAGTGATTGTTTCGGAAAAATTCTTAAGACAAAAAATAAGATATATTTGCAGAAATCCGGTGAGAAAAGAATATGTGTCCAGGCCCGAAGATTGGCTGTATTCGTCGGCCAGAAATAGAATAATAAATGACAATAGTATTATTGAATTAGATAGCCCTTGGGGTTAATAACCGTTTGCAGATATGGCTCCACAGCCCTTCGGGACTATGGAGCCGTCCAATTGCAGATATGGCTCCTTAGAGGGTTCCATAGTGGCAAAGCCCTGTGGAACCCAAAATGCAAGCCGTTAATAAAAAGATTTAGAGGGTTCCATGGTGGCGCAGATATGGCTCCACAGCCCTTCGGGACTATGGAGCCGTCCGAAATCGTCCGAATTCAGAATATTTGATGGCGGTTGACAATAAAAAATATTTTAAGTATGCTTAAAGCATAGCAAATAAATAGTAATATTTTAAGTATGATTAAAAAGTATATAAAAAGAAAAATATATCTTGAGAAGATTGGGCCTTTTATTGATAAGGATATTATTAAAGTTATTGTCGGACAAAGACGAGTGGGGAAAAGCTACTTGCTTTTTCAAATAATGGATCTTATTAAGGAAAAACATAAACAAGCCAATGTTATTTATATTAATAAAGAATTAAACGAATTTGATAAAATTAAAAATTATCAAGATCTTTTAACCCATATTAAAAAATCAGCTAAGGGCGGCGGCAAAAATTATGTTTTTATTGATGAAATACAGGATATTGATAAATTTGAAAAAGCCCTAAGAAGTCTTAAGGCCAGCGGGCGGCATGATATTTATTGCACCGGCAGCAACGCCCATTTGCTTTCCGGAGAATTAGCCACTTATTTGAGCGGTCGCTATATAGAAATCCAAGTTTTCGGCCTGTCTTATCCGGAATTTCTAACTTTCCACAAGTTGGAAAATAGCCAGGATTCTCTTTTAAAATATATTAAATACGGCGGTTTGCCCTATCTCAAACATTTAGAGCTGAACGACCTGATAGTTTACGATTATTTAAGGAACGTATATAACGCCATTCTTTATAAAGACGTTGTCAGCCGGCATAAAATTCGCAATCCGGCTTTTTTGGAAAGCTTAATTGAATATTTGGCCGATAATACCGGCAGTTTGGTGTCGGCTAAAAAAGTCAGTGATTTTTTAAAGTCGCAAAAAATAAACATCTCGCCCAATATAGTTTTGGATTACCTGTCTTTTTTGGTTAACGCATTTTTTATTTCAAAAACGCCGAGAGCCGATATCCAGGGCAAAAAAATTTTTGAAATAAATGACAAATATTATTTCAAGGACCTTGGTTTGCGTCACGCCATTATCGGCTATAAGCAAGTTGATATCAGCAAAATCCTGGAAAATCTTGTTTTTTTGCATCTGCAAACAGCGGGCTATAAAATATTCGTGGGCAAACTAGGCAATAAAGAAGTTGATTTTGTCTGCGAAAAACAAGGTAAAAAAATATATGTCCAAACCGCCTACCTTATTACGGATAAAAATAAGGAAAGGGAATTTGGCAATCTGCTGGCCGTTAAAGACAATTATCCGAAGATTGTAGTTTCTATGGATGAGTTTATTGACAGAAAAGGATATAGGGGAATTGAACATATTCATATCAGGGATTTTTTGAGCTCGGTTTATTAATTTTTGCCGATCCGCCCCCAGTCCCTTTTTAGGAGACGGCGGCGGAGCGGGAGATTTTGTCCGCGAACCAACCGGCCAAGTCCTCGGCCCGGGGCATATAGAGATTTGGCCGAAGCGGAAAAAAGAATAGACCATAATTATCTATTAAAATAGTACTTGACAACCATTTTAATATAGGTTAAAATGTTATTATGGATAATAATAGTTTAATAAAAAGAAATATATTTCCTTTAATATTGGACCATTTATCCGACAAGGAAATAACTGTAATTATAGGACCCCGCCAAGTAGGCAAAACCACCTTATTGGATCAGATTAGGATTTTTTTAATTCAAAAACAAAAGAAAGATCCGAAATTACTGCCTTACTTTAATTTAGATTTAACAAAAGATTTGTCATTATTCAGCCGCCAGGAAAATGTTATTAATTTTATTAAAGACAGAAGAAGCCGGAGCGAAAAAATGTATTTATTTATTGACGAAGTGCAAAGAATCGCCAACGCCGGCAAGTTTTTAAAAGGCATATATGATTTAAAATTGGGAATAAAAATTATCGCCACCGGCTCGTCTTCCCTGGAAATAAAGTCAAAAATTCAAGAGCCGCTTACCGGCCGCAAGAAAATTTTTCAGTTGATGCCTTTAAATTTTTCCGAATACGCCAATTTTAAGAACCCCGTAATTTATAAGATTGCCAAAAACAAAGAAAGAATCTCTGAATATGATTCAACCGAATGGAAAAAGTTAATTAATGACTTCGCGGTTTACGGAGGGTATCCAAGGGTGGTGATCGAAAAAAACGTCAATAAAAAGGTGGATATATTGGAAGAACTGCATAATAGCTATTTGGAAAAAGATATTGTGAATTTTTTAAAGATTAATAAAATTATTTCTTTTAACAAGCTTGTCTCTTTATTAGCCGCTCAAGCCGGCGGGTTGCTTAATATAAACCAGTTGGCCAAAGATACGGCCGTGGAGGCTAAAACATTGAACTATTACCTAACCGTTTTAGAAAATACGTTTATAATTAAATTGATAAGGCCGTTTTTTACTAATTCAAAAAAAGAATTAATAAAGATGCCAAAAGTGTATTTTTTTGATTCCGGCCTGAGAAATTTTTCCTTAGCGCGCTTCGGGAATCTAGATGAGAGAGTTGACAAAGGAGAAACATTTGAAAATTTAGTCGCCAGTGAATTATTAAAAATCATAAAACCGCCTCATTCGCTCGCCTTTTGGCGGAGTCTGCAAAAAGCCGAAGTTGATTTTATTATTAGAAAGGGTAATGGAAAAATAATTCCCATTGAAGTTAAGGCGCAAAGCATGGACAAAATAAATATTAGCCGCGGTTACCAATCATTTCTTAAAAAATATAAACCGGCTCAAGCATTCATAGTTAATTATGACCGCCAGGCCGAAAAGCAATCAGGCGGCGCCAGACTGTCTTTAATAACATTGAGCAATATAGAAAAAATTCTTATAAATTAATTAACATAAACAAAATCTATGAATGTAAATTCAAAGCAAGCAATCTGGGGAGCGGCCTTAATTCTTTGGATTGTATTTTCCTTGGGTTATATCGGCTATGACCAGTGGCAGGATTTCCAGGTGAGTAAGATTAATCAGGCTTATCAGGCCGGCATCACCAACAGCGTCAACAGCTTAATCACCGAATCGGAAAAATGCCAGCCGATTAAAGTTTATAACGGCGAGAAAAATGTTGAATTTATCGCTGTTTCCTGCCTGCAACAAGGACAAAACCAAGCGGCCGCGCCGGCTCCGGAAGCCGGAGAGTAAAGAAAAATATTTGATATTAGCTAAAAATAAGATTCACCTGGCATTTTAAAATCGGGTGGATTTTATTTTTATTGACAATTTTAGCTGTTGTGTTATGCTGTACATATGAGTACAGCAAAAAATAACCCCTCCCCAGTTTTTTGCAAAAAAAACCGGGGAAGGGTAAGCTCAAAATCAAATAAACTAGCCGCCAGAAGCGAAAGGTTCGCCCAAATCGCTAAGTTGGGCGAGATAATATTTCATGCCCAAGATTTGGCTAATTTATGGCAAATAAAGAGTAAAAATACCTTATATACCGCCTTGAAAAGATACGCGCGAAAAGGATTGCTTTTCAGGGTTTATAAGGGCCTTTATTCAATCAAGCCGATAAACAAGATTAATCCCTGGCTTTTGGGCATTAAAGCCCTGCACGGCCAGGCCTATGTCAGTTGCGAGACAATTTTGGCGCAGGCCGGCGTAATTAATCAGAATATTGGCAATATAACTTTGATCAGTTCAAAATCAAAAAAATTTTCAGTCGCCGGCCATAGCTATTATTCCCGGAAATTGCAGGATAAATATTTGCAGCAGACTGCCGGCATAATTTTTAAAAATGGAATCAGAACGGCCGCGGTTGAGCGGGCCGCGGCTGATTTACTATATTTTAATCCCCGTTATTTTTTTGATAATAGAAAGCGGATTAATTGGCGGGAGGTTAAAAAAATTCAAAAATTAATCGGTTATCCTTTGACGCCAAAACGTTATGATTTTACCAAATCCCAAAGAAGCCATCCATAAGGCCTGGCTTTATCGTTTGTTATCTTCAATTTACGGCAATCAGGCGTTGGCTAATTCTTTGCATTTTAAGGGCGGAACCTGCGCGGCCATGCTGGGCTGGCTGGACCGGTTTTCGGTTGATCTGGATTTTGATTACGTGGCCGGCCAGGAAGATTTAAAAACAGTTAATCAAGAACTGGAGTTAATATTTAAAAAGCTGGGGCTGAAGGTTAAGGATAAAAGCCGGGCAATACCCCAATATTTTTTAAGTTATCCGGCCAAAGAAAGCGCGAGAAACACAATTAAGATTGATACGACCTGGCCGCCGCCCAAAGCCAATATTTATGAAGCCAAAAGATTGGTGGATATTGACAGAATAGCCAACTGCCAAACTAAAGAAACTATGTTCGCCAACAAATTAGTGGCCATGATTGACAGATGGGAAAAAAGCAATTCAATCGCCGGCCGGGACTTGTATGACATACATTATTTTTTTCTGAACGGCTTCAGATACAACGAAGAGGTGATTATTGAAAGAAGGAAGGGCGAAGTGATTTTATTTATGAAAGAGCTGGTTGATTTTATTGAAAAAAGGATTAACCAGACAGTCATTAATCAGGATATCAACTTTTTATTGCCCCCTGATAAGTTTAAAAGGATTAGAGGAGTGTTAAAGCCAGAAGCTTTGATGTTTTTGCGGGATGAAATAAAAAGATTAAAAGGAAATAATTAGATGCATAGTTTGTATTATTAGATTTTTATATTTGCGGATTCTGCTACGGTTTTGTTAAATTAGTTAAACTAGTTAGATATGGATAAAAAGGAAGCGCGAAAAAGAATAGAGATGCTAAAAGACGAGATTAATCATCATCGTTATCTTTACCATGTTTTGGACAGCCAAGAGATAAGCGACGGGGCTTTGGATAGCTTGAAAAACGAATTATTCAAACTGGAGCAGGAATATCCAGATTTGATTACCCGGGATTCGCCGACCCAGAGAGTGTCAGGAAAACCCCTGGAGAAGTTTACAAAAGTCATTCATTCGTCTCCGATGATGTCTTTATTTGACGCTTTTTCAGAAAAAGACATGAGGGAGTGGGAGGGGAGGTTAAAAGGAATTATGAATAAGGAATTAAGAATTAGGGATAAGAAGTTGGAATATTTTTGCGAGTTAAAGCTGGATGGGCTGGCGGTGACTTTGAGGTATGAGAATGGGATGTTTACCCAAGGGGCGACACGAGGTGATGGGAAGGTGGGTGAGGACGTAACCCAGAATTTAAAAACCATTGAAAGTATACCGCTAAAGCTATGCCAATTTACGCCAAAAGACGCTAATTTACGCCAAGCGGTCGCCAAGGGAGTGATTGAAGTTCGGGGTGAAGCAATAATGACCAAAAAAATTTTTGAAGAATTGAATAAAAAGCACAAGAAAGAAGGGAGAGCGCTTTTGGCTAATCCCAGAAACGCGGCCGCCGGTTCAATCAGACAATTGGATCCGAAACTAGCCCGCGAGCGCAAGCTGGATTTTTACGTTTATGATATTATCACGGATTTAGGTTTTGAAAAGCACGAGGAAAAAAGCCAATTGGCTAAATTATGGGGATTTAAAATATTAAAGCAAAACCGACTTTGCCAAAATTTAGATGAAGTTATAAAATTTCACAAGGAGCAGGAGAAGCATCGGGAGAGTTTCCCTTTTTTGTTTGACGGCGTGGTGGTAAAAGTAAATGATTTAAAGCTCTGGCCGGTTTTGGGCATAGTTGGCAAAGGACCCCGCTACATGATGGCCTATAAATTCGCGGCCGAGCAAGCGACGACCAGGGTAAAAAATGTAATCTGGCAGGTGGGCCGGACAGGAACCTTGACCCCAATCGCGGTTTTGGAGCCGGTTGGAGTCGGTGGCGTGACAGTCAGCCATTCCACCTTGCACAACATGGACGAGATTAAGCGGTTGGATTTGAAAATTAATGATACGGTGATTATAGAGCGGGCCGGGGACGTGATCCCCAAGGTGATAAAGGTAATAAAAAATTTGCGCGATGGCCATGAAAAAAACATCAGCGTTCCCAGGAAATGCCCGATGTGCGGCGGCCGGGTTGAAAGAATTTCGGGCGAGGTCGCTTACCGTTGCGAAAATAAAAATTGCTATGCGGTTAATTTAAGGAAATTAATCCACTGGACCTCCAAAGGAGCGGTTGACATTGACGGTCTGGGCAAAAAAATCGTGGAGCAGTTGGTGAAAGTCGGCTTGGCGCGCGATATAGCTGATTTTTATGAATTAACCGTTGACGATTTAAAGCCTTTGGAGCGATTTGCCGACAAAAGCGCTGATAATTTAATCAAGGCGATAGAGAGTAAAAAGGAGATTGATCTGGCTAAATTTATTTACGGGCTGGGGATTAGGCATGTGGGGGAAGAGACAGCGGTTATGTTAAGCAAGAAGTTAGAAGTAAGAAGTAAAAAGATTTTTGATTTAATTAAGGTTTTTCAGGAGTATAGATTAGAAGAATTGGAAGAACTTGAAGATGTGGGGCCGATTGTGGCCAAGAGTATTTATGATTGGTTTCAGGATGAGAAAAATTTGCTAATATTAGAAAAATTAGAAAAGAATGGAGTTATTATTAGGAATCAGGAATCCCTCCAAAAAGGCGGGCAGGCAGGAATCAGGAATCAGGTTTTAGCTGGGAAAACTTTTGTGTTAACAGGGACTTTGGCGAGTTTGACAAGAGAGGAGGCAAAAGCTAAAATAAGAGAGTTAGGAGGCGAGGTATCTTCTAGTGTTAGCAAAAATACTGATTTTGTTGTGGCCGGGCTTGAGCCGGGAAGCAAGTATGAGAAGGCGAAAAAGATAGGAATAACTATGCTTAATGAACGCGATTTTATTAAATTAATTAACCAATAACTCATAACCCATAACTCGTTTTAAACCAGTTATAAGTTATTATTTATAAGTTATAGGCGATGAAACTCACAAAGGATGAAATTAAACATATTGCTAATTTAGCCCGGCTGGATTTAACCGAGGCCGAGTTTAAAAAATATGGCAGTCAACTGTCGGATGTTTTGAATTATATAGATCAGCTAAAAGAAGTAGATACCGCCGGGGTTGAACCGACCGCCCAGGTGACCGGCCTGGAAAATGTGTTGCGCGAAGATGTGGTTTTTGATTGGAATGATAAGGAAAGGCAGGCAGCCCTGAAAGAGGCACCGGAGACTGAAGATGGGCAGGTGAAGGTGAGAAGAGTGCTTGAATAATTGTCGATTTACGATTGTCGATTTTTTGTTTATGAAATTAAACCAACTTACAATTAAAGAAGCCTCCAAACTGCTTCAAGAGAAAAAAATAACTTCAGTTGAATTAACTAAAGCTTGTTTGGCGCGCATTAAGGAGGTTGACGGAAAAATCAAAGCCTGTTTGACTGTGTGCGAAAAGGAAGCGTTGGCTGAAGCCAAAAGAGCTGATGAAATGATTAAGCGTGGAGAAAAAAGTGAGTTATTGGGAATTCCCTATATTGCCAAAGATAATATTTTAACCAAGGGAATCAGAACCACGGCCGCTTCCAAGATTTTGGAAAATTATATTGCTCCTTTTGACGCTACTATAATTAAAAAATTAAAAAAAGCTGGGGCCGTACTTTTGGCCAAAGCTAATCTGGATGAATTTGCCCATGGGGCTTCAACTGAAAATAGCGCTTATGGACCAACCCATAATCCCTGGGATTTAACCCGAGTCGCTGGCGGATCTTCCGGCGGTCCGGCCGCGGCCGTGGCGGCCGACATGTGCATCTTTGCTTTAGGGACAGACACGGGCGGGTCAATCAGATGTCCGGCCAGTTTTTGCTCGGTAGTGGGCTTGAAGCCGACTTATGGCCGGTCTTCGCGCTTTGGCCTGATGGCTATGACTTCTTCCACTGATGTCCCGGGACCGATTACCAAAACCGTGGAAGACGCAGCTATTATTTTAAAAGCTATGGCCGGGCATGATAAAAATGACGCTACCACTCCGGCTGAAAAAGTTCCTGACTATTGCCAGGAACTTAGTTCCGACTCGGAACTAAGTTCCCTGAAAATTGGCGTACCAGAAGAGTTTTTCCAGGGCGCCGACAAGGGAGTAAAAGAAGCAGTAGAAAAAGCGATTGAAAAATTAAAAGACTTGGGCGCGAAAATTATTCCCATAAAATTACCGCACGCCAAATATGGCATCCCGGTTTATTATATAATTACGCCCTCGGAGGTTTCGTCCAATTTAGCCCGTTTTGACGGAATAAAATACGGATTAAGCGTTAAAGAATCTAAAGATTTACAAGAGGTTTATTTTAAGTCTAGAGGCAAGGGTTTTGGTCCGGAAGCCAAGCGCCGGATAATGCTTGGGACTTATGCCTTGTCGGCCGGCTATTTTGACGCTTATTATTTACAGGCGCAAAAGGTAAGGACAATTATAAAAAACGAGCTTGATTCTGAATTAAAAAAATTGGATGCCATTGCCACGCCGGTCCAGCCGGGCACGGCTTTTAAAATCGGCGAGCAGGTTGATGACCCTCTAAAAATGTATTTAGAAGACTTATTTGTGGCTCCGGCTTCGCTAGCCGGACTGCCGGCGATTTCGGTCCCGGCCGGTTTTTCCAAAGGGTTGCCGGTGGGCATGCAGATAATCGGCAGGAGGTTTGACGAAGGGATGTTGTTTAGAATTGGACATCAGTTTGAGAAGGCGACTAAGTGGCACGAGAAAAAGCCAGTCGTATAACGCATAACAAAAATATGAAAGATAAAAAAATATTAATCGCAGGAATAATTTTAATTATTGTAATAGCTGTTGGAACAGCTCTCTATTTTTTTATAGCCAAAGATGAGGCGATGTTAAATCATGACTTGAGTAAAAAAGAAAATACAGAAGAGCAAAATCTAATGCAGGCCAACCAAGAAGCCTTGGCCAAAGCCCAAGAATCTGGAAGCACGCTGCGGCCAGCGGACGAGACCGATCATATCTGGGGAGATTTAAATGCGCCGGTCAAGATGGTGGTTTACAGCGATTTTGAGTGCCCGTTTTGTTATGATTTTCATAGCACCACCCAAGAAATTAAAGACGAATTCGGCGACCGGGTAGCGGTGATTTTCAGGCATTATTTTTTGAGTTCGCATTCGAATGCTTTGCTGGCGGCCCAGGCGAGCGAGTGCGCCGGCGAACAGGATAAATTCTGGCCGATGTATGATAAATTATTTGAAGACGGCCGAGCTGGAAATTTAAATATGGAAGAATTCAAACAAGACGCCGAAGACTTGGGTTTAAATCAGGCGAAGTTTAATAAGTGTTTAGACGAAGAAAAATACAGAGATAAAATTTTAGCCCAAAAGCAAGAGGGTAAAGAGGCCGGCGTCATCGGCACCCCGACGATTTTTGTCGGTAATGAAATCTATCCGGGCGCTTATCCGTTTACAGATTTTACAGACAGCCGAGGTCGGGAAGTTGAGGGGATGAGGAGCGTGATTGAGAGACAGCTGGGGATTGTCGATTGACGATTGTCGAATTAGGAATCATGAATTAGGAATCATGAATTAGGAATTACAAATAAGGAGAGTTCACCTAGAGGCCTATGGTACTTGCTTGGAAAGCAAGCGGGTGAAAGCCCACGAGGGTTCGAATCCCTCACTCTCCGCCTTCGCTACGCTGAAGCTTTGCGCGCAAGCACGGCAAAAATATTTAGTATAATTTTATGAAAAAAATTCTTGTTACTGGCGGAGCCGGATTTATAGGCTCTCATTTATGCAAAAGATTATTGGCTGACGGCCATGAGGTTTTGTGCGTGGATAATTTTTATACCGGCGCCAAAGATAATGTTTTAGAATTAATAGAGAATAAAAGGTTTGAGTTATTGCGCCATGATATCACTTTTCCTTTGTACGTGGAAGTTGACCAGATTTACAACCTGGCTTGTCCGGCTTCGCCGGTTCACTACCAGAATGATCCGGTCCAGACTACCAAGGTAAATGTCCACGGCTCTATCAATATGCTCGGGCTGGCCGAAAGAACCAAAGCCAGGATCTTGCAAGCCTCCACTTCCGAGGTTTATGGCGACCCGGAGGTCCATCCTCAAGGCGAAAGCTACTGGGGCCGGGTTAATCCGATTGGCCCCCGCTCCTGCTATGACGAAGGCAAGCGCTGCGCCGAGACTCTTTTTTTTGACTACTGGCGCCAGCACAAGTTGGATATAAAAATCGTCAGGATTTTTAATACCTACGGGCCTAATATGCATGTTAATGACGGTCGAGTAGTTTCAAATTTTATTATTCAGGCCCTGCGCGGAGAGGATATTACCATTTACGGCGATGGCTCCCAGACCAGGAGCTTTCAATACGTGGATGACTTAATAGAAGGAATGATTAAGATGATGGAAAAAGATGATTTTATTGGTCCGGTCAATCTGGGCAATCCGGCTGAGTTTTCAATTTTTGATTTGGCTGAAAAAGTAAAAAAACTGATTCCGGAATCAAAGAGTCAAATAATAAACAAGCCCCTTCCCCAGGACGACCCCAAGCAGAGAAAGCCAGATATAGCTTTAGCCAAAGAAAAACTTAATTGGGAGCCGAAAGTCAATCTGGAAGAAGGCCTGAAAAAAACCATTGAGTATTTTAGGAAAGTTTTATAACCTCACCCCATCCCTCTCCTTCGCAAGGAGAGGGAGTAGCAATTTTATGAAAGTATTAATTTTTTCAACCGCATATTTTCCCCATGTCGGCGGCGCCGAAGTGGCGGTCAAGGAAATTACGGACAGGATTGATGATATTAAGTTTGACATGATTACGGTTAAACTGGACAGAAAAGATAAGCAACATGAAAAGGTTGGCAGGATCAATGTTTATCGACTTGGCTGGGGGCTGGGCAAAATTGATAAACTGCTTTTCCCTTTCCAGGCGGCTCGGCTGACGAAAAAACTGCATAAAAAAAACAAATATAACGCAGTTTGGTCTATTATGGCCAGCTTTTCCGGCTTTGGAGCTTTATTTTTTAAGAAAAAAAATTTAGAGGTTAAGTTTTTGTTGACCTTACAAGAAGGAGACGACCTGAACGAAGTTGAGGAGAGGGTTAATTTCCCCATTATTAAAAAGTGGTTTTTGGAGATTTTTCAAAAAGCCGATTATATTCAATCCATTTCCAATTATTTAGCTGATTGGGCTAGGAGTAAAAAGGTGAGCTGTCCGGTTGAAGTTGTTCCCAACGGGGTTGATATAGAAAAATTTCAAACAGAATTTTCAGATGAAGAATTAAATAAGTTTAAAAAAGAACTGAACATAGAAGAGGGAGAAAAAATTTTAATTACAACATCACGGCTTGTTAAAAAGAACGCTGTTAACGATATTATTGAGGCTATGGTGTATTTACCAAAGAATATAAAGCTTTTAATTTTAGGAACAGGCTCTGATTTAGAAAAGCTAAGGAATTTAACAAGGGAGAGAGGAGTTGAAAAAAGAGTATTATTTTTAGGATATATTGATAATAAAAAAATTCCAAAATATTTAAAAATTTCTGATATTTTTATACGTTTACCTCTTTCTGAAGGTTTAGGGAATTCATTTATAGAAGCAATGGCCACTGGAGTTTTTATTCTTGCAACAGAAGTTGGTGGTATTAAGGATTTACTTTTAAAGCCAGGCTCTATTTTGACTTTAGATGTTTTCAGGAGCGTTTCGGAATATAGAGAAATAGCAAAAAGGATTGAGTATATTTTAGATGATAAAAATAATGAGAAAGTCAAAAAGATTATTGAAAATGCCAAGCAAATGGTAAAAGAAAAATACGACTGGAATATAATCGCCAAGCAGATAAGAGAAATATTTTTAAAATTAAATCCGCGCTAATCTGTTTAATCCGTGTCATCCGTGTTCCATTGAGATAGAACACGGATGACACGGATTTAACCGATTTATATTGATAATGTTTACATTTTTTTTAAGGCAAATTTATAAAAGACGGCAGGTGGTGAAATTTATCATCTCCGGCTCTACGGCTACGCTGGTGAATTTTGCGATTCTTTACAGCTTGACCGAGTTTGCCGGTTTGTGGTATTTATTTTCCAGTGTTATTGCTTTTGTCCTGGCGGTTATGGTTAGTTTTTTCCTGCAAAAGTTTTGGACTTTCAGTGATGATGATAAGAGCCAAATAAAAAAGCAGATGGCGATGTATTATATTGTTACTACTGTTAATCTGGGCTTGAATACGGCCGGTATGTTTGTTTTGGTGGAAAGATTTGGGATTTGGTATATTTTCGCCCAGGCCATTATGACTATTGCCATATCGGTTGAAGGCTTTTTTGCCTATAAACTTTTAATATTTAAAAAGCCGAAAAAAGAATTTAAAGCCCGGGAATCGGAAGCGCCGAGCAATGGGTTAAAAGTCTTGATAGCCACCGGCATTTATCCGCCGGACATTGGCGGACCGGCTACTTATGCCAGGAGCTTGGCTCAAGAGCTAGTTAAGCTTGATGTTAATGTTAAAGTTTTGACTTATAGTGATGAACCAGGAGACAGGAATAACGAATTAGGAATTATGAATTATGGTTTTGATGTTTATCGGGTGGATAGGAATAAGAATATTTTAGTCCGTTATTATAATTATTTAAGGCAAGCTTGCAAGTTGGCCGAAGAGGCTGATATTATTTATATTCTTGATTTAGTCAGCGCTGGTCTGCCGGCAATTTTGGCGGCTAAAATTCAGAACAAAAAAGTTATTTTTCGGACCGGCGGGGATTTTTTATGGGAAAAAGCTTTTCAGGCCGGCTGGACTGATTTGCCTTTGACTAAATATTATCAAGGCAAAAAAAGCTTGAAAGAAAATTTATTATTCTTTTTTTGCAAAAGATTGCTTAAAAAAATTGACTTAATTTTATTTTCCACCCGGCTGCAGTCAGAAATTTACCGCCAATATTATAAGGTGCAGGGAGAAAAGTTTGAAAATTTAGCCAATATCAATCCGCGATTAAGGGAAGTTCGGCCAAACAAAGATTATAAAAATTCCATAGTTTCCGCCAGCCGGCTGGTTAAATTAAAGAATTTGGAAAGGCTGATTAGGGCTTTTAATAAGGTAAACAGCCGGGGAGTGAAATTAATAATCTTTGGAGAAGGACCGGAAGAGCCAAATTTAAAAAAGCTGATTAAAGATTTGGGCGCCGAGGAAAAAATCAGCCTTAAAAATAAAGTCAGCCATGGGCAGTTATTGGAAATAATAAGCGGAGCCAAGTTTTTTATCCAGCCTTCAATTACGGATATCAGCCCGCAACTGGTTTTTGAATGCTTAAGTTTGTCCAAGCCGGTGATAGTAACCAAGGAAACCGGCCTGGATAGCGACTTGACTAGACGTTTAATTACAATTGATCCCTTATCCGAAGAAAACATAAAAGAAGAAATTGAAAATTTATTGGACCAGAAAAATCTGGACAAATATACTGACGATTTGAGAAAAATAGAATTTAGAAAAAGGGACTGGGAAGATATTGCCGAAGAGCATAACCGCTTATTTAAAGATATTATAAATGAATAAAGTTTTACTTATAAATCCGCCGTTTAATATTGCCAAAGAAAATTACGACAGCTCGCTTTCTGTCGGCTTGTTGAGCATCGCCAGTTATTTGGACAGCCAAGGCGCGGCCGTAGAAATTATCGACGGCGTCAGGCAGCCAAATTATTTGGATTTAATCGGGCAAAAGGCAAGAGAGTATAAAGTTTTCGGGTTGTCGGTAATGACCACCCAGGTGGCTGAGGCTCTGGAAATTTCTAAATTGATAAAAGAAAAAAATCCGGAAAGTAAAATCATCTGGGGCGGAGCCCATCCTAGTTTTTTCCCAAAAGAAACCGTCCGGCACCCCCTGATAGATGCGGTTTGCTTTGGCGAGGGCGAAATGGTCATGGCCGAAATTGTTGCTGGTAGACCCTGGCCGGAAATCAAGGGCATTGCTTTTAAGGATAAAAACAAAGAGATTATTATTAACGCTTCCCAAGAGCCGGTTGACCCGGTCAAGATGCCTTTGTTTAACTGGGATTTGGTGCCCGAAGAAATTTTAAAAAATCTGGATTTGATTCCGTCGCTTACTTCCCGAGGTTGTCCCCATCAGTGCACTTTTTGCATAAATGCGATTTTGAAAAACAAATGGCGGCCACGGAGCGCCGAGCAAGTTTTAAAAGATTTGGAAATAATTAAATCAAAAGAGTGTTTTTCCGCCCGAGGCGGATCCGCCTCGGGCGGAAAAAATAAAAAATTACGATTTTGGGATGAGAATTTTTTTGTAGACATTAATCGGGCCAAAATTATAATCAAAGGAATGATTGATCAAGGCTTGTCCCGCCCCTGGGAAACAACGGTCAGGGCTAATTATTTGCGAGTTGGGATGATAGATAATGAGTTTATGGCTCTCTTAAAAAAATCTGGCTGTTATCTTCTGTCTTTTGGCGCCGAATCCGGCTGTCCGCGGATTTTGAAAAAAATTAAAAAAGATATTTCTCCGGAAGATATTTTACGTTCGGCCGAGATGAGTTTGCGACACGGGATAATTCCGCAGTATTCTTTTATGATAGGTTTACCGGGCGAGACCAAGAGCGACATGATGGCGACTTTGCGCCTGATTGATAAGCTCCTTAAGTTAAGCGATAAAATCCAGATTTTGGGGCCGCAGGCCTTTCGGCCCTACCCGGGTTCGGAATTGTATAATGAATGCCTGGAATCCGGTTGGCAGGCGCCTGACACTTTGGAAGAATGGGCCAAACTGGTTAAAAATGAGCTTAATTATTTAACAGTTAAGAATTTTCCCTGGGTTCGTCACAAGGATTTTGTGGAATCAATGGAGGCCTATGTCCGCTTTGGCGCCCATAGCATCAAAAGCGCCATGGGTTCAACCGTTAAGGCCGGGAAATGGCTAAAACTCGGGTTTGTGCTAATATGCAAGCTAAGGTGGAAGCTGAAATTTTTTTGGTGGCCGGTTGAATTTAAACTGGCTAAACGGCATGTGATAAAATAATATGACTAAAAGCAGAATAAAACAAATAATATATTTTATTTTAAATTTTATTAGTATTGTTTTTTTACCCAAAAAAAGAGCAGTGATTTTGCTTTATCATTATATTGATGACAGTGGCCTTTATTTAAGCGTTTCGTCCAAGGATTTTAAGAAGCAGATGCAGTATCTAAGGCAGTACGGTTATAATGTAATTTCTTTGGAAAAATTATATTCAATAATAATTAAGAAAAAGGAAATTCCAAAAAAAACCGTGGTTTTGACTTTTGATGATGGCCTGAAATCGCAATTTAAAAACGCTTGGCCGGTTTTGAAAAAATATAATCTGCCGGCGACTTTTTTTGCTTCCCCGCATTTACTAGGCAAAAGACTCAACAATATGGAAGATAAGCCCCAGGAGGTTATGGGCGAGGAAGAGTTGTTAGAATTATCAAAATCAGAATTAATAGATATAGAGCCCCACGCCATGACTCACCGGGAGTTAACCAGCCTTTCTTTGGATGAAGCCAAAAAAGAGATTATAGATTCAAAAAAAGATTTGGAGAGATTGCTAAATAAGAAATGTGAATTTTTTGCCTACCCTCGAGGCGCTTTTAATTCTGAAATTATTAATATTTTAAGAAAAGAAAATTTTAAGTCGGCAGTGTCGGTCAAAGAAGGAGTGGCGGGCAGAAATTCAAATTTGTTTAAACTGCCCAGAAACACAATTCATGGACAAATGACCGAAATTGAATTTATAGGCAAACTAAATTATTTTTGCGCAATCTTTAATTTTTTTAGAAATTTGCTATGTTCAAAATCTTATCACTAAGTTTGGACCCGAAAATTTTAGAAAGTAATTCATCTGCTCAAAGACGGCAGGTTGAATATAGCAGTCTGACTGACGAGTTAAATATTTTGGTTTTTTCCAGGGGTGAAAAACAGACAACCGGAAATTTGAATATTTATCCGGTAAATCAGCCTAATAAAATACTTAAATTGTTAAAAGGGTTTGTTTTGGCTAAAAAGATTATCAGGGAGAAAAAAATAAATTTAATTACGGTTCAAGATCAATATTTCTTGGCTTTGTTGGGATTATTTTTATCAAAGAAATTTAAAATAGGCTTAGAGCTTCAGATCCATGGTTTTGAGAAATTCATAGGCGTAAGAAAAGTCATTGCCAATTATGTTTTACCGCGGGCCGATTCTATTCGGGTTGTCAGCCAGAGATTGAAAAAGAGAATGGTGGAGGAATTTGGGGTTGAGAGAGAAAAGATAACCGTGGTACCTATTTTTGTGGAATCAGGAATCAGGAATCAGGAATCAGGGGATAGGAGGGATAATAAAAAATTTATTTTTCTTACAATTGGTCGATTGGCGCCGGTTAAAAACATTGGGATGCAGATTGAGGCGATGGCGGAAGTGATTAAAAAATATTCAAATACTGAATTATGGATTGTTGGGGAGGGGGAGTTAAGGAAGAAGTTAAAAGTTAGAAGTCAGAAGTTAGGAATTAAAAAAAACGTGAAATTTTTGGGGTGGCAAAATAATGTTATCAAGTTTTATGAACAGGCCGATGTTTTTATGCTGACATCAAATAGTGAGGGCTGGCCGTTGGTGATTGTGGAGGCGGCTTCGCATAGTTTACCGATTATTATGACAGACACGGGTTCAGCCGGTGAGTTAGTTAAAGATCAAGAAAGTAGTTTAGTAATTCCAGTTGGCGCTCAAAAAGAATTGGAAAAAGTCATGATTAAATTGATAGAAGATAGAAATTTAAGAGAAAAGCTGGGTCGGGCCGCTCATGAGGCGGTTTTGAAACTGCCAGGCAAGCAAGAAATTTTTAATTTATATAAAAAGTCATGGCAGAAGGCCTTAAAGGCGCGATAAGCTTCGGGCTGGCGTCCTCGCCTGCCCGGCCGACGTGCGTTTTAAAACCAACGGACGCCTTGCTGGCCAGAGGCCGGCAAGGAGCCGCTTCGGGCTGGCGTCCTCGCCTGCCCGGCCGACGTGCGTTTTAAAACCAACGGACGCCTTGCTGGCCAGAGGCCGGCAAGGAGCCGATATAATTTATGTCTAATCCCTGGGATAAATTCAGCCAAGAAAAACTGAGAAAAATATTTACAGAAAAACAATATATTATTGATATTGGCGGCGGCTTGCGCCTTGACAAGGAAAAAGGCGGCCGGATAAACAAGAAAAATTTTTGGCTGAAAAATTATGTCGAAAAAGTTGATTACAAAATTTTAGATAAAGATAAAAGCTATAACCCCGATATTGTCGGCGATATTCACAAATTGCCTTTGGCAGACAGTAGCGTGGAGGCGATAATTTGCTTATCAGTCCTCCAGCACGTGGAAGAGCCGCAAAAAGCGGTTAAAGAAATTTATCGAGTATTAAAACTCGGCGGATATTTTTTTGCCTATGTTCCTTTTCTTTATTATTACCATCCCTTGCCTGGGCATTACAAAGATTTTTATCGTTTTACTTATGACGGGGTTAAATATCTAACCAGGGATTTTAATAAAATAGAAATCCAAAATGTCAGAGGGGCGATGGCTACGGCCATGAATTTGTTTCCGGTTTTTTCCAAGAGAACAGGGATTTTTGATTGGCTTGATAAAATTTTTAAAAAACAAGACAGCCGGCAAACCAGCGGTTATAATATTTTTTGTATAAAATAGTATATGAAGCTTTTAATAATAACTCAAAAAGTGGATATTCACGACCGGGGCGTGCTGGGTTTTATGCACGGCTGGATTGAAGAATTTGCCAAACATTGCCAGCAAGTGACGGTGATTTGTCTGGAAAGGGGCAAGCATAAATTTCCTGATAATGTTAAAATTTTATCATTAGGTAAAGAAGAGTTTTCGCGCTTCCCTAAGCATTTTCATATTCTGCGCCGATTGGTGGCTTTAATCAGGTTTTATTCGCAAATCATAAGAGAGCGCCGTAATTATGATAAAGCGCTAGTGCATATGAACCCGGAATATATTGTTTTGGGCGGCTGGCTTTGGAAAATTTGGGACAAAAAAATAGGGCTTTGGTATGCGCATGGCTGTGTGCCTACTAGCTTAAAAATAGCCGAGAAATTTGCTGACAATATTTTTACCTCCACCAAAAGCGGCTGCCGGTTGAAAAGCGATAAAGTGAAAGTAGTTGGGCAGGGAATAGACATAGAGAAATTTTCAATTACCCCTCCAATGCGGCGGGCAGGCGATTTTCAATTGCCGATTGACAGAAAATTTAAGATTGTGACTGTGGGGAGGATTTCGCCGGCCAAGGATTTAGAAACTTTAATTTTGGCTACGGAGATTTTAGCTAAAGATAGCCAGAAAATTAAAGTGGATATTATCGGCGACGTCGGTTTGGCTAAGCAGAAAAAGTATTTAGAGGATTTAAAAAAACTAGTTGGAATAAAAAAATTAGAAGGGATTGTTAATTTTTTGGGCGGAGTGAGTAATAAAGAAATTGTTTTGCATTTGCAGTCAGCTGACCTGTTTGTTAACACTAGCCACACCGGCAGTCTGGACAAAGCCATTGCCGAGGCCATGGCCTGCGGTTTGCCAATATTGACTTGCAATGAAGCCCTAGAGGAAATTTTAGGCAAGCGCAAAGATAAGCTGATGTATCCGAAAAAAGATTATAAGAAATTAGCCGAAAGAATAAAATATATTATTAATTTAGAAAAGGACGAGAAAGAAAAAATTGGCCGGAATTTGCGGCAGATAATTGTTGAAAATCACAGCTTAGAGGGATTAGTAAAAAAAATATTGGAAAAATTATGATATTTATTATTTTAAAAGAAATTTTAAGAGGTAAAAGCCTGCTTCGGACTTTGATGAATTTGGAATTTAAAAATTATAAATTAGAAGGCAAGGTTTTGGATATTGGCGGAGGAAAAAACCCTAGTTATTTTAAGTTTTTGCAAAAATTAGGCAAAGTTGAAATTATAAATGCGGAACTGGAAAAAGGCGAAGGCAGAGTGGCCATTGATTTAGAAAAAGATAATTTGCCCTTTACTGATTCCAGTATTGACCAAGTTCTGATGTTTAATATTTTGGAGCATATTTATAATCATAATTTTTTAACGGGAGAGGTTTATAGGGTTTTAAAGCCGGGCGGGCAAGTCCTGGGTTTTGCGCCGTTTTTTATAAATGTCCATCCGGATCCGCATGATTATTTCCGCTATACAGGAGAGGCTCTGGAAAAAATTTTTAAGCAAGCCGGCTTTGAAAAAATTAAAATAAAAGAAATCGGGCGGGGGCCGGCAGCGGTTAATTTTAACAATATAATTTTTATATTACCCAGAGTTATCAGGATGATAATTTTCCCGTTTTGCTATCTGGTTGATTGGGCTATAATAAAGATTAGGCCGGAAATAACAAAACGGTATCCGCTGGGTTATTTTTTTGTTTTAAATAAATGAAGCTGATTTACATCGCCAATGCGCGCCTGCCAACCCAAAAAGCTTATGGCTATCAGATAAGCAAAATGTGCGAGGAGTTCGCCCATAACGGAGCGAAGGTTGAGTTGTGGTTTCCCAGCCGCCAAAATGACATCAGAAAAAGCTTGTTTGATTATTATAATTTAGAAAGGAATTTTAAAATTAAAGAAATTAAATGTTTTGACTTTATCCGATTTTCAAAATATTTAAAAAGTTTTGGTTTTTGGTTGCAGAGATTATTTTTTTTAATAAAATTATTTTTTCAAAAAGTTGATAAAAAAACAACCATTTATTCCCGAGACCCGGAAATTGTTTGGCTTTTTGACCTGAAGGGCCATAAGACCATTTTCGAGTGTCACCGTTTCCCGCAAAGCTATATTTGGCTGTTTAAAATATTTGGCCGGCAGGCGGATAAAATAATTGTTTTAACTAGCCGGTTAAAAGGTTTATTTATTGAAAATAATTTTAATAAAGACAAAATTTTAGTCTCCCCGGACGGAGTTGATTTAAAAATTTTTGACATAGAAATTTCCAAAGCTGAGGCAAGAAAAAAACTATGTTTGCCGGTTGACAAAATTATCCTTGGCTATACCGGCCGATTCAAAACCATGGGCAAAGGCAAGGGTCTGGAAGAAATTTTTAAAGCCATAAAGCTGGTTTTATTGGATTTTAACAATATTTGTTTTGTGGCCATTGGCGGCAGCCAGGAAGATATTAAATATTATCAAGAATCAGCCGAAGAGATGGGCTTGCCAAATAATGTTTTGCTTTTGGAAAGGACCGAGCAGAAAGATTTGTCTGTTTTCCAGAAGGCCTGCGATATTCTCCTGATGCCTTTTCCCAATACTGAACACTACGCCTATTACATGTCGCCTTTAAAAATGTTTGAATATATGGCTAGCCAAAGGCCAATAATTACTTCAGATTTGCCCAGCGTCAGGGAAGTGTTGAACGGACAAAGCTGTTTATTTTGCCAGCCGGATGATTGTAAAAATTTGGCCGAAAAAATTAAGCAGTTGTTAAATGATAAAAATTTAGGGGAAAAATTGGCCGGGCAGGCGTATTTGGATGTTAAAAATTATAGCTGGCAGAAGAGGGCGGAGGGGATTTTAGAATTTGTAAGTTTAGTAATATGAAAATTAATTTTTTAGAAATAATACCGGTTGATAAAAATTGCATAGTTAAAGACTTTATGGGCGGTTTTGGCTGGCGATTTAGTGTTGGTAATTCCTGGCCAGCCAAGGCCGTAGAAATAGTAAAAAAGCGGGGCGAAAAGCTTCCTTATATCCATTTTGCTTATTTAGCGGCGATTTTTTCCCAAGCCAGACATCAGGCTAGCTATTCGGAAAATAAAGTTCTGCCGGCAGACATTACTTTTATCGCTTCGTCATTGGTTGATTATAAAAATGAAGTTGAATGGATAAAAAAAATAAAAAAAACCGGCTCAAAAGTCGGAATAGTGGGCCCATTTGCCGCTGTCAGGCCGGAAATATATAAGGAAGCTGATTTTATAATTGCCGGTGAGCCGGAAGAAGCAATTATGAAATTAGCCAAAGGAGAAATTGAGCCAAGAGGATATATAAAATCCGAACCGATTGAAAATTTAGACAAACTTCCTTTTCCCAAGTGGGATATTTTTCCAGTCAAAAAATATTCCTATATCCCGGCCTTAAGACAGAAGCCGTTTTTGCCTGTGCTTTCCAGCCGGGGCTGTACCTATCCTTGCAATTATTGCCCATATTCCGTGGTTTATAATAAGCACCGCCATCGCAGCCCGGAAAATGTTTTAGCTGAAATTGAGTATTTGCATAAAAATTTTGGCGTCAGAGCTTTACTTTTTCGAGATCCGATTTTTAGCCTAAATAGAGAGAGAGTCAAAAAAATCGCCGAGGGTTTGATTGAATTAAATTTAAGGATTAGGTGGGCCTGCGAAACCAGGACAGACCATCTGGACAAGGAATTACTTAAGTTAATGCACCAGTCGGGTTTGCGGGTTATCAACGTTGGCATAGAATCATATGACGAAGATGTGCTAAAAAAAGCCACTAGAATTCCGGTGGCTAAAGAGCGCCAGGAAGAAATTATTAAGTATTGCGATCAGCTGGGAATCAGAGTTACGGCCTTTTATATCTTGGGCCTGCCTGATGACACAGAGGAAACGATCAATAATACCATTAAATACGCTAAAAAATTAAACACCCACACAGCCTTGTTTTTTATAAACACCCCTTTTCCAGGCACGGAATTTTTTGAAAAAAATAAGGACAATTTAGAAGAAAAAGATTGGCAAAAATATGATAGCTATACCCCAGTTTTTAAACATAAAAATTTAAACAAAACCCAGATTTTAGAATTAAAAGAAAAAGCTTTTGTCAGCTATTATTACCGCCCTCGCTATTTGTGGCATTTTATAAAAAGAATTTTAAGAGATATAATATGGCCGTAGACAGGCAGAAAATTTTAATAACCGGCGCCAACGGCTTTTTGGGTTCCAAGCTTTGCCTTTATCTGGCCGGCAAGGGATATAATGTTTTGGCAGCAGTCAGAAAGGGCGCTAAAGTTGAATCCTTAAAATCCGGGAATGTTAAAGTTGTTTACTCCGATTATAAAGACGATTTAAACGTTTATATTGATGAAAGCGATATAATCATCCACGCCGCCGCCTTATTAAGCGGCAGTTTTGAAAGCCGGAGAGACGATTTTTACAGAGCCAATGTTTTATTTACGGAAGATTTACTGCAAAAAGCGGCCGAAAACAGAAAATTGGAAAAATTTATTTTTATCTCTTCGGTAGGAATTTACGGAGTTACCGGCAAAAATTGCGCTGCCGAAGACTGCCCAGCTGGAAAAAATTTAAGCGATTATGAATGGTCAAAACTGGAAACGGAAAAAAAATGCCTGGAATTTGGACAAAAGGGAATGCCGGTCGTGATTTTAAGGTTATCGCAACTCTACGGCCCGGGCATGAAGTACGGCTGGCCCAAGGTTTTCGGAGAAATTAAGGAAAATAAATTTTATTTAATCGGTCGGGGTCAAGGCACGATTCAGCCGCTTTATATTGACGATGCCGTTTCCGGGATTGAAGCGGCAGTAGTCAGCCGCTTACAAACAGGGGAGATATTTAATCTGGCCGGCAAGGAAATAATCACCTTAGGTCAGTTTTTTTCCGAAGCGGCCGAATTAATGGGAGTCAGAAAGATCGGGCGTCTTCCGTATCGGCTGGTTTATGCCTTAGCCTGGTTTTTAAAGTTGATTCCGGCTTGGCTAAAAACCGAAAAATTAAATCTTTTAACTCCGCACAATATTTCCTTTTTTTCCGAAAAAAGATGCTATAATATAACAAAGGCTAAAGTCAAGTTAAATTTTAATCCGCTGATTGATATCAAGGAAGGTTTAAAGAGAACCGTCAAGTGGTATCAGGCAAGCTATAGCAAAAATGAAAAATAATCTTTATTTATCAGTAGTTATTCCCGCTTATAACGAGGAGGAGAAAATAAAAAACACAATTCAAAAGGTATCGGAATTTTTAAATTCATACAAATTTTTATCGGAAATTATCATCGTTGATGACGGCAGCGCTGACAAGACGCTTCCAGCGGCTAAGGCAGAGGCCAAAAGGCACAAGCGCCGGATAAAGATTTTTAAAAATAATCCCAACCAAGGCAAGGGCTATGCTTTGAAAAAGGGCATGACCAGGGCCCGAGGCGAGATGGTTTTATTTATGGACGCGGATTTATCCACGCCTTTGGGCACTTTTGACAGAATGCTCCCTTTTTTAAAAAACGGCTATGACATAGTCATGGGATCAAGGCATTTGCCGGATTCAAAATTTTTAGTTTATCAGCCGATTTGGCGGCAAAAAATAGGCAGAATTTTTAATAAAATAGTTTTTGCGTTTTTTATTAAAAAAATAACCGACACGAATTGCGGTTTTAAAGCCTATAAAAATTTGGTTGCCAAAGATCTTTATTCTCGCCTGACCATTAACCGCTGGGGATTTGACGTTGAAGTTATTTATATGGCCCAAAAGTTCGGCTACCGGATTAAAGAAGTGCCGGTAAAATGGACTGATGACCCGCGCACAAAGGTTAATATTATCAAGGCAATGTTTAGCACCTTAAAAGAACTTGCCCAGATTAAAATTAACGACTGGAGGGGTCTCTATAAATAATAAGAATTATTTATGAAAATAGTTTTAATAAATCCGCCCGAGAATTTACACCTGCGGGCGAATTTTATTTCCACCCAATATCCGATTAACCTGGGGTATCTGGCGGCTTTTTTAAAAAAGCATGGTTTTCAAGTGGAATTATGGGATTATGTGGTTGAGCCCTACGGGCAGGAGGAATTTTTAAAAAAAATAAAAACAAGCCAGCCGGATTTAATCGGCCTGACTGCCATGACCAACACGGTGGCGTCAATGGGCGAGCTGGCTAAAATTATAAAAAATAATTTTAAAGATATTAGGATAATCGCCGGCGGCACCCATGCCAGCGCCTTGCCTGAGCGGACTTTGCGGGAAATTCCGGAATTGGATTTTGTCTGCGTCGGCGAAGGCGAGGAAACCTTGCTGGAGTTGGCGCAAGTTCTGGAAACCGAAAGATTTGCCAAACTGCTGGATAAAATTAAAGGCTTAGTTTATCGGCGCGGAGATGATATCCTGAAAAATAAACCCCGAGACTTGGTTTTTGATTTAAACAGCCTGCCTTTTCCTGACCGCGACTTAGTCAACCCCGGATTTTATAACCGTTCTCACACTTCCCGCGGAATTTCCCGGAAATTTTTGCGGGTGGCGGAAATCATTACCGCCCGAGGTTGCCCTAATAAATGTATTTTTTGCGCCGGCCATATTTGCTACGGTTATCGGGTCAGATTCAGGACCGCCGAAAATGTAATGGCGGAAATAAAAGAGTGCATCAAGAAATATCGGGTTAACCACATTACTTTTTTAGATGACACCTTCACCTTGTGGCCGGAAAGAACGCGGGCAATTTGCTCGGGGCTAAAAGAGCTGGGCGTCAGCTGGGATTGCAATACCAGGGTGAATAATGTGGATAGAGATTTACTAAAATTAATGTCAGAATCCGGCTGTCGCAAAGTTTCTTTTGGTATTGAGGCCTCAAGCGAGCGGATGCTCAAATTAATTAAAAAAGGCATTACCTTGGAGCAGGTGAGAAAGGCGGTCAGGTGGGCCCGGGAGGCAAAAATTAAATATGTGGAAGGCACTTTTATTTTAGGGGCGCATCCGTCAGAAACCAGGCAGGAGGCGGAAGCGACCGTCAAGCTGATGAAAGAGCTTGATTTGGATTTTGTTTTTTACGGCATAATTGTGCCTTTTCCGGGTACCGAGGTTTATAAAATTATGAGAGACAAGGGTTATTTAGCCAAAAATGTAAGCTGGAAAGATTTTATATTCTTCGGCGAGACCCCGCCTTGGCGGACAGATAATTTTACTCCCGAAGAATTAGTCAGGCTACAATCGCGGGTATTAAAGAAATTTTATCTGCGCCCCGAATATTTGTTGAAAATGATATATAAAATTGACTCTTGGCAGGAAATCAGATATTATTTTGATTTATTTACTGATTTTTTCCGGCAAGTGATATTGAATTTAAGGCAAAAAAAGCAGTCGCCGTAAATTTCTCCCGGCCTTGCCTAAAGCGGCGAATAAGTATATAATTATGTTAACATAAAACCCGTCCAGGGTTTTTAAATTTGCTTTAATTTTTATGAAGACAGACATTGTTTTGGCTTTTCCGCCCAATAACATGGAATCGGTTTTAGGCAAAGGCAGTAATTTTGTCACTGCTTTGGAGCCTTTGGGTCTTCTTTATTTGGCCGCCATGCTGGAAAGGCACCATTACAAGGTAAAAGTTCTGGACGCTTATGCTTTGGGCATGGGCGTTAAAGATATTTTAAATTATATTAAGGAGGTCAAACCAAAAGTGGTTGGTTTAGGCTGTCTGACTTCAGACGCTTCCATTACTGTGGGTTTGTGCCAGCAGATAAAAGAAAAATTTCCTGATATTTTTTTGGTTTTAGGGAATTTGCATGCCAGCATTTTTGCCGATTATTTTATCAAAAATGCCAAGGTTGATTTGGTGGTTCACGGCGAGGGCGAGTATTCGCTGGTTAAAGTCATGGATATTTTAAAAAATGGCGGCAGTTTTTCTTCCGTTAAGGGCGTCACTTATCGGGACGGAGATAAAATTATAAATACCGGTCCAGCTGAAATTATCATGGATTTAGACGATTTACCTTGGCCGGCCCGGCACCTAGTGGATGTCAATAGCTATGTCTGGCCTTTTCATTATTATCCGGCCAGATGGAGAAATAAGCCGAAAAATATCCGAGCCATGGTTTCTTCGCGCGGTTGTCCTATGGGTTGCGCTTTTTGCGCGGTTCACACCGGCCGCCGATTAAGGTTTGCCAGCGCCGAGAATGTGTTTAATGAAATTATGGAGCTGGTAAATAAATACGAGGCCGATTATATATTTTTTATGGATCCGCTTTTTGTCGGCAACCGGGACCGCTTGATTGAATTTTGCCAACGCCTGATTGCCAGTAAACTAAATATTTTCTGGGACTGCGAGGCCCATATTAATTTTATTGATAAAGAAACTTTGAAATTAATGAAAAAAGCCGGCTGCGTCCATCTTTATTACGGCATTGAAACCGGCAACCAGAGATTGTTGGATTTGGTCGGCAAAAGAACCAAAATTGAAAAAATAAAAGAGGTCCTGGCCTGGACACGGGAAGCCGGCATTGAAACCATGGGACTCTTTATGCTGGGCCTGCCGACTGAAACCAGAGAAGAGAGCTTAGAGACAATTAAATTCGCCAAAAGTTTGCCGATTAAGCACGCCCAGTTTGCCATTACCACGCCTTATCCAGGAAGCGAACTTTATAATAATTTAGTCAAAGAAAATAAAATCAAAGATCCTTATGATTGGGACCGCTATTCGGCTTACGCTTCTTTTTCAAACCAAGACCTGATTTGGGTTCCGGAAGGCAGAACCAGCGATGAATTAAAAAAACTGCAAAAATATGCTATTAGGACTTTCTTTTTGCGCCCGGCTCCCCTATGGCACCTGATTAAAAAAGTAAAATTGTGCCATTTTAGAAATATTTGGGAAGGCATAAAATCAGTATTTTTATAATTATGAATTTTGATTTTAAAAAAATTTTTCAATCTAATCCAGAAGATTTTGAATACAACCGAGTTGTTAGCCAGATTTCTTTATTAGCGGTGATTATTTCAACTTTTTTGGGTTTTTTATATTGGATTTTGCGTTTTGGTTTTGATGATAATTCGGTTTTTGTTATTTTAAAGACTTTGTCAGCCAGTTATTTTTTATTATTATCCCCGAATTTTGTTAAAAGATTTATAGACATTAAGAGGCGCAATCTGAAGGATTTGTGGTGTTATTCGCTCGCGTTTGTTTCCGTAGTTAGTTTGTTTTTTCTTGTTTTTTTGGGCTATATTTCCTTAATAATGCCAATAAAATTTATTTTCTTAATGCTTCCGATCGGGTTTTTATTGTTATTTTTATTTTTGTTTGATTATTTTTCAAATTTTTATAAAAAAAGAGATTTATGGCTGATAGTATTATTTATTATTTTTTCTTTTTGGGTCGGGGGTTTGATATGGGGCACCAAATATCATAGCCCTTTATTTTTTGAAAAAATTATTTTAGGCCTGGCGCATCCTGATACTCTAAGTTATTCCGCTGTTAGCAATTTAATCAAGACCTACGGTTTCCCCAGCACTGGCTTGGACGGCTTGCCCTATTTTCATTTTCACTGGGGCAGCAATTGGATATTCGCTTATTTATCGGAATTAATTAATGTTAGCGTAATTATATTTTATAATCTTGGTTATCTTTTAATGTTTATTCCGTTTTATTTTAAAAGTTTATTGTTATTTATAGTTGATTTTAAAAAACATAAAAATTTTTCATCTAATTTGGAATTATTAGTATTTGTTGTATTGTTTGTTACCTATATTGACCGTGGTAATTTTGCGGATTTGGGCAATGAATCATATCTGATATCAATTAGCTTTGCTTTTTTGTTGTTTTCTATAATAATTTCTTTTTGGCAAAATGTTAAAAGTAAAATTGGTGATTATTCTATTACTGACAAATTGTTTCTGTTTTTATTTATCCCGTTTTTTATTGGCATAATAGGATTGATGAAAATTTCGGTTGGGTTTTTATTATTTGGTTTATATGGGTATTTATTTTTAAGGATGAGGTGGTATAAGAAAAAAGAATTTTTTATCTCGTTTATTGTTTTCTTTTTAATATTCATTGTTACTTATTTAGCCGTTAGTAATAAAGGAGCTATTAACGATACTGTAACCTGGCTTCATTTAATTGAATATATTAAATCATGGAATTTATTTTTTTCCATTACCTATCTATGGTTATGGATTTTTATTTTTATAATATTATATCAAGAAAAAATTACCACTCTTCATGACTTAAAAGAAGCCTTTTTACAAAAGAAGTTGTTGGAGCTAGAAGTATTTTTTGTTATTGCCGTTTTGGGCTTATTGCCGGGGGCGGTATTAAATATTGCCGGTGGAAGCGCTTGGTATTTTTCTAATTTTCAGGAATTACTTGGTCTGGGTTTTGTTTTGGCTTATTTATCGCATTTGGCCGAGAACGAAAAAGAGATTTTGCGCTTCAGCTGGAAAAAGCTGAAGATGAGTTTAGTCTTAATTATTTTTGTTATATCCGTAGATAAAATTCTGTTTTTAGAAGATTATTATGTCGCAACTAGCCAATTGATAGTTACAAATATTATAGTTAGAGAGAGAATAACAAATCCGCAAGATATTAATTTTAGCGCCAAGAAGTTTGTTCTAGAAACATTGCGAGAGAAGGGATTTGTGGGAACCTTAAAATCCGCGATCCCGGCCGCTAAACTTTCCCAGCCTGAATTGCTAAAATTAAAAAATTATGAATTAATAAAAACATTGGAAAAAATCGGAAAAATGAAGCGTTCGGAAAAAAGAAAAACTTGTGTTTATATCCCTAAGAGCAATAAAATATTCTGGGAGATGGATATTTATAAAGATTATAGCTTTGTCCGGCCCTTTGTGGTGCCGGCTATAACCGGTCTGGCCATGATTGACGGTTTGCCCCAGGAAGAGCCGCCTGACATTTACGGCTATTATTATTATAAAAAAGAAAGACAAGGAAGCGCCGTTGCTCAACCTTTGGATTTTAATAGCAATGAAGATATTAAAAAAATCGTGGAAGAAAAAGGCTTTTCCCAAGTTATAATAATAAAGCAAGAGGGTTTAAATTTAGTAGTTGAGAAAATATAAACCATGATCTACTCGTTTAAACAATTGCTTGTTTTTACTTTCATAAAATTTTATTTATTGTCCTTAGTTTATATCCGCGAATATACAAATCCAGTACAAATTTACAAATATTAGCTAAAACATATTAAAATAAAATTTGTAAATTTGTAAAAAGATTTGTAAATTTGTGGGAGATAAATATGAGATTATTATACGCTACCACCTTAACTTTTCCTTCCGGGCTGGCTAATCGCCTGCAAATTTTAAACATGTCAATTGAGTTTCAGAAAAGACTAAATGATAACTTTATATTAGGGATAAGCCAGAGAGGCGAATTTAATGAAACTCTTGATAAGTATCTTGATAAATTAAATTTATTAGTGGTCGGGCGGGGGAGAAGCGTTCTTGTCGCCTGGAAATATTTAAAATATGTCAAAAAAAATAAAATTACCCATGTTTATTGCCGCGAACCTAGACTGCAAATGTTTTTTTTAATTTTTTGCCGTTTATTTTTTTTAAGCAAAGTCAAATTTATTTACGAAATGCACGAGGTTAAAAAGGATAGCTTTTTAAACAGGATAAATTTTTTACTGATTTCAAAATTTTCTTCCCAGATAGTGTTTGTTACCAAAAATTTAAGAGATGTTTTTATAAAGAAATATAATTACAATAAAGATAAATCAATCGTGGCCCACGACGGAGTTGATTTGGCGGTTTTTGATATTGATTTAAGCCAAGAAGAAGCGCGGAAGCGATATGGCCTGCCGATTGATAAAAAAATCCTTGGTTTTTTCGGCCGCTTCAAAACCTTGGGCATGGACAAGGGCCTGGAAGTAATTTTTCATTCTCTGAAAAAATTAGATGACAGCATTATTTTACTCGCTATGGGAGGAAGACCGAATGACATTAGCTTTTATAAAAATATGGCCGGTGATCTGGGTTTACGCAAAAGAGTGATATTCACAGAGCACTTAAACCAAAACGAGGTCGCCGGCCGGCAAAAAGCTTGTGACATTTTACTGATGCCTTTTCCTTTTAATGAACACTATGCTTATTTTATGTCGCCCTTGAAGATGTTTGAGTATATGGCCAGCCAGCGGCCGATTGTGGCTACGAATTTGCCTAGCACAAGAGAGGTTTTAAATGAAAATAATGCTGTTTTAGTTGAGCCGGATGATTCCGAGAAGCTAGCCAAGGGAATTAAAAAAGTTTTAGATAATAAAGAGTTGTCCCAAAAAATAGCCGAGCAAGCTTATTTGGACGTGAAAAAATATACTTGGGAGAAAAGGGTGAAAGATATTATTAAATTATTAAAATAAATTATGGTTTAATAGTCAAAAATAGTTGGTAAAATAGTTAATTTAATTGTAAAGTTAGATTAAATTTAATTAATTTTGTAAAACGATTTACAATTATGACTACTCTATCAAAAAAAACTTTGTCGTTTTTG
>Ga0210057_1000487_pt1 | contig 65193 bp, 118 predicted proteins | sample CryGeyCG2114_010_2_FD_183968 | JGI IMG/M metagenome (GOLD analysis project Ga0210057, IMG submission 183968) | Groundwater microbial communities from aquifer - Crystal Geyser CG10_big_fil_rev_8/21/14_0.10 (SPAdes) (version 2) | ecosystem: Environmental > Aquatic > Deep subsurface > Groundwater ...
TTTGAACAAGGCCACCGATTAGGCCAGCAAGATCGGTGGTAACGCCTGTCTGAAACGTCGGGAAAGGCGTTTACACTAAAAGCGCTGCGGTTAGTGTTGGTAAATAAAGATACACGACCCGCCGAGACGTTGGAACAACTCTGGACTGGAGCGAGAGGCCACCTTGGGGACGTATTATAAGTGTCCTGGTGGGGCGGCTCACCGGCCGTGGAACGGGCTGCTGGCGCTGGGAGAGGTCCTGGCGAAGTTCAGAGGATGGGCCAAGTTTGCAGAAACCAGGAGAACGAGAGTGACGAATGTCGCCGCCCAGGAGCTGAAAGCCACCAACGCCGCGCTGACAAAGGCTTGCCTTCAGAAGCGCGAGGAGGAGCGCAAAATGGGAAAGTATCCCAGCGCGGAGTTTTTGCGACTTACCTACCTCATCGAGGACCTTACTCAGCAGGTCCGCAAGCTCCGCAGCCTGACAGGCAGAGACTTCTAATCGCCAAGCCCTTCTCGGATGCGAAAGGACCGTCGAAGGCTGGCATCATTTTTCGGGAAGGGCTTGACAACGGTCGGCCCCTGTGGTACAATAGAAAGTGTTGAGGCGAATGCCTCCAAGACAGGCGGGCTGAAGCTGAAAGCCCGTCGTGCCGTGTAGCTCAACAGGATAGACCCCCGGACTGAGTCCTGGGGTCGCGGGTTCAAATCCCGACCACGGCCATGCGACAGGGGAGCAACCTTAGATAAGTTGCTCTGAGTCGTTGCTCAAATGATGGCGGTGAGGGCTATCTACCAAACCAAAACGAAACGAGCAAACCGTTAGGTGTAATGGATGGCACGCGGCCCAAAGCCCCGACCGCAAGGCCGGGAAACTAGGGCTGAGGGCAGGGTTCGAATCCCTTGAACGGTTCTGACTGGTGGAGAGGATTAGACAACCACTCCATGTCACACTCGAAAGGGCTGTCTACCGGACGAGTGAGCTATGAAGTTCTGTTGGCGGAACACCTGCCGAAAAAGCAGGAGGACGCGGGTTCGAGTCCCGTCATAGCTATTGATAAGGCTGGCCGAAGGGTTTTGTCCCCGGTCACAAACCTGAGAGCTTAGGGCCGAAGGAAACAACGGCAAAGTGCTTTTGGAAGTGCGCAGGCCGTCAAGGCTTGATCAGTGGGCGCACATCGGAGCGGTTTGAGGGTTGGCCGCTCCACCATTTTGAAAGATGGGACAGCCTCCACAACTGTCCCAGAGACCGGATCCCGGAAGATCGGTCTCTGGGCGCGGGCAGTCGCAGACCTGCTGCCCGCGCCCTGGTAGGGAGTAGAAGAGGACCGGAAGAGTACGCCCTGAGGCCCCCACTAAAGCGGCGGCGGATTGGACCGCGCAGGGACCGAAAACTGCCTCTTCGAAACCTACCCAGTTTTCAAGAAATGGTATAATTGGATCGGATCTCTATCTTAATGGTTAAAGAGCCGTCCTCATAAGGCGAATTATCTGGGTCCAACCCCCAGGAGATCCATCAAAGCTTGCTCTCGCTGCACCTCCACCCTCGACGAGAGCAGGGGAGGGCCGACCAGCCCTCCCCACCCCTTTCACATCTTCGTAACATCTGGGCTTGACTCTCGGCCACGGGCATGCTATCATAATGATGGAGAGCAGCAATGGTATACGGTAAGAAGTATCCGCGCAACTTCAGCAACGAGTTCATCGTCTGTGCATTCGAGACCGAAGCGGCGCTGGAAGCTGCGGGCTACAAAAGAGTCAGCCGCGACCAAGCTCGCAAGATGGTGCGCCCGAATCGTTTCAAGGGCTATGCCGTCCAAGACTGGCGCATCTATGGCAACGTCGTCTGCAAGACCGACGAGAATGCCATCGAAGAACTCAGTTTCATCATCGGCGACGCGGAGTGCATCCCGCTCCCGGAGGGTGCGCCGCGCACGCTGTTCTTGATCTGATCCGGGAAAGGGCTTGACATCAGGCTCCCGATGTGGTACTATAAAGATGTGGTCGGGCGGCACCCTTAAGCCGCTGGCTTCGGCCCGAGAGGTGGATCCCCTCAGAGGCGAAGCAGGACTTGTAGCTCAGTGGTAGAGCGCGGCGCATTGAACGTCGAGGTCAGCGGTTCGAATCCGCTCAAGATCCCTGCCAGAGACGAACTGGCTTGGCCGCAGGTTCGCGAAGTGACCTGCAATGGCGACAGGGATTGTTGGCGACAGGCTGCTGCTTTGGGTGTGCGACATTCCTGATGGGTTGGTCGAAAAGGAAGAAGCAGAGTTCATTCAGAAGAATTCATTCATCCGAGAGATGAAGAAAGAGGATCTGTGATTTTTGCGTTGTTTGGGAAAGGTGATGATTTTCTGGATTGGACGATGGGAATTCATGCTGGCGTCTTTAAATTGGATAAGTCGGTGATAAAAATGAAAAACATCTTGCTGGCGTTCTTCGCCATCCATCTCTGCTGCCTCATGGCGGTTGTGGGATATGCTGGTTGGAATTCTTCTGTTCAAACATGTGAAGAAGAATTTGTCCTTCAACCAGAACATCCGCCCGCACTGTGAAAACGAGATATAACATGGTTGGGTAATAGTCGGAAAGATGACAAAAAAGATCGGGAAAGTCGTCCGGGTGGGGCGGGTGCTCGTTGATGGCCCGCCCTGCTCTCCCTCCCTGCTCTCCCTCCCCCTCCAAAATTCCCTCTTGACAGGGATCCGGATCTGTGCTATCATGGGAATTGCCCACATCGGGCGTTGGAGAAACTGATGGCCAGAAAAGTGACCGGAACCGGCGTTGAACCCGTTGAGCGTCCCCATCGACGCCAGCAGCCGCCGAAACCCGAGGAAGTCGAGCCTGTCACCGACGAACAGGAGCAGGAAGACCCCAAGAACCCCAACCCCAGGGCCTACGAATACAAGACGAAGAACGACCGGCATCCCTGCACCGTCCAGCCCAAAGTCTTTCGGCGCGATGCTGCCGAAGAGTTCGCAGCATGGGTCACGAACAACGAAAACCTGAACCCTGATGGTGTCAAGGTCTATCTGGGGACTCTGGGGTCGTTGATCTTCGAGTTGACCTGCGACTTTGTGATGGACAACGAACAGGGCCTCGAAACCCTACGCAACCTCGCGAACGCCGAAGACCCGAAGAGCACTTTGGCACTGATGCTCATCCAGTACAAACTTGCCCAGAAGAAAAAGGGCAAAGGCTCGGACGAGGAAGTCGCCGAAGATGCCGTCTCGACCATCGACCCCGACCTCATCGCTCAGATGCTCGGGGACCTGATGGCCGCAGACAGAGCCGTCTGAGGCCGCAAGGGGCGGGGCAACCCGCCCCTTGACGGATCCTTGGTTTCGTGGTACAATTGCTTCCGAAAGGACACACCCCATGGCCCGTTTGAGCAAGACTTGGAAGGACGAACGCGAACAGGATGAGCTTGATGTCACGGTCTTCGCATCGCAAACCAACGCCAAAAGTGGAGGCAAAGTCAAGTTCTCCACGAGCTTCCTGAGGCAAGTGGCGATGAAACGACTGGCCGAAGACATCAGCGCCGGTCGATTCACCAGCGACGACCTGATCAAGCTCCGTAACGAAGAGAAAGCCAAAAGCACGGCCCCCGTGCCGGTCTGATCAAAGCCCCATGCCGCAAAGCAAACCCTCCAGGAGATGGTCTCCTGGAGGGTTTGACAATTATGGCCCTGGCCCTGGCTCTGGGGGCGGCGGTGGAGGCCCTGGAGGCGCTGTGGGCGGCTGCTGGGATGGGTGCTGGCCCTGGAACCAGGAGATGATCGAGCGGGCCGCAGGGAAGCGACCCAGCCGTGCCAGGAAAACATTCACCAGGGCTGGCGATGACCTTTCACTGATTTGAATTCGGGCATTGGGTTTGCCGCCCATGTCAACGATGGAGTATTTCCTGGACAAAGCCTCGTACTCCGGGAACTTCTCATCCATCCACTCCAGGATTTTGATGCGAGCTTCACAGTCCTGGATGGCCCATGCCTGCATTTGTTGCTGTTGTTGATTCTCTGGCGTGGCGTATTGCAGATTTTGCATATAGGTTCGGTAGTGTTGTATCAAAGTCTCGATCTGCTGCTGATCCATCGCCGGATGTCCGTCTGGAGAGATTAGCCGATTGGTCATCCCCGTGTTGTTCCGCAATTGTTTCATCTCTTCCAGAATTGCATAAAGCCGATTGATACCTATGTACAAACCTTCGCCGCCAAATCTTTCACGATCTCTTGCTGGGACATACAAAGCTGCATTCCCCAAAGGAGGAGGACCAGACATGTCCCCTTGTTCCCAGCTTTGGAAATCGTTGATCAACTGTTGAGCTTCATTCGGCTCAATTCTTGCATTCTGTTCAACAGACAAAGAAATGTTCAGTGGACCCCATGTGCCACTTTTGTTGCTTTCCAAATTGGATGGTGCTGTGTTGATGTTCTTGGTGAACAAACCCTGAGCGTCTTTCCTGAATTTCATCTCCTGCCTCGATATTGTATTCTCCAAGAGCTTGACAGATCCCTTCCGATGCTGCACAATGGACCTGGAGAATGTGTCGTGGTCGTCCTCGAAATCTCAGCCCAAGACATCCAGAACAACCTGAATGACCTGGAACGGGAATTCGAAATGATCGAACGTCTGGAATTCTTTCGAGGGCGTCTCTTCTTCAGCGTTTCTTCTGTTTCCGGCTGCCTCGAGATTCGTCCCGCTGCGCAGAGCCTTGTTTTCTCAATCCCCATGGACAGCCTCGTCCTGGAAAACGGACTGCTGCAAGTTGCCTGGGCCTCCCGCCCGAAGTGGCTTCTGGAATTGGCTCGGGATCGAATTGCTGCGAAGCTCGGAATTCCCAAACAGGACATCCTGATTGAGAAAACCAAAGAGTCCATCAACATCCATCTCATGAATGAATTCGTCTGGGACAAACTGGACATCAAATTCCTCCCCCGAAAATTGAGATTGAATTCCATCCAGTCCAACGAGGCCGGTCTCCGTCTGGAATTTGACCTCAGCAAACCTCGCTGAAATTCCACCACCATGATGTCAATGTCCTCAATTGATCCTCATGAAGATCTACATGCTTATATTTGGGTGCAAATTCTGAGAATCGTTTTCCTCATCGATCTGCGCCTAAAATAAAGTTTCGGGTCAGACCAGGATGTTATAATGACCCTACTATGAAATACGATGTCATCTATGCGGATCCTCCCTGGAAGTTTTCTTGCTATTCGAAGAAGGGCGAAGGGCGGTCAGCAGCAAACCACTACCCCACCCTCGACCTCGAAGCCCTCAAAGCTCTGCCCGTCGAAAGCATCTCCGCTGATAATTCCTGTTTGTTTCTTTGGGGTTGCAACTCTATGCTCCCTGAAGCTCTTGAATTGATGGAAGCTTGGGGGTTTGAGTATAAAACAGTCGCATTCACATGGGTCAAGACCAATAAGAAGAAAACAGACACTCTATTTTTTGGTTTAGGATTCCATACTAGACAAAATTCAGAATTCTGTTTACTTGGGACCAGGGGCAAGCCCACCAGAGTTTCGAAATCTGTGAGTTCTGTTATCTGGGAACATGAAGAAATTCCTACAGAATCAATCGTGCGTCCAATAATGGAACATAGCTCCAAACCTCCAGAGATTAGAGATAGAATCCAAGAACTAATGGGGGATGAACTCAATTACATTGAGCTTTTCGCAAGGTCCCGAAAACTCCAAGACGGAATTTGGACAAATATCGGTAATGAAGTTGAAGGAGACATGGGCGATATTCGAGAATCATTAGACATGCTGATAAAAGGAGGTATTGAGTATGTCAGAAATAGAACAAAATTATAAACCAAGAGGTTATTGGCTAGACGAAAAGAATGTTCGTGAAGCTATTATGGATTTAATAGACCAAGGAATTCCTCTATCAAAACACCAGATGTCAAAAGCCGGATACGGCGGTCTTTATAAATCAATACAAAATCATCATGGAGGAATAACCTTACTGGCTAGAAAGATTTCGGAAGAATCGGGGTTGGACTTTGATTATCCAGGATACTGGGAATTTGAGGATAATGTTTTGCGAAGGCTTTCACAGTTTAAGTATTTCCCAACAAAGAGGGAAATGACAAAATCTGGACTGACCACTCTATATAAAGCCATTAATAAATATCACGGAGGTTTGGAACAAATTCAATCTAAATCAGGGCTACCTAATAAAAAGAGATTAAGTGTATCTAAATGGACAGAAGATCAGGTTTTTCATACCATAAGGCAAATCATAGAAGAAAAAGGAAATCTCCCAACTATCTCCCTTATGAAAAAGGAGGGCTATGGAGGACTAATTAATGCTATCTATAATATGCCCGGTGGATTCGAGACTATTCTTGATAGACTTGATATCACAAAACAATGTTCGAAGTGTAATAGAGTCCTCAATATCAATAGATTCTTTCGGAATAAAAAAACTGGCGGATTTAGTTTCATATGTCGAGAATGTTGGCCAGAATATCAACGTCTATGTAAATACCGAGATAGGCCGCACTATATATCTAATCTCGTATCTCAAGCTAAATCTAGAGCCAATAAAAAAGAACTAGACTTTAATCTAGATAAGACTTCCATTTTAGAATTATTGGAACGTCAAAACAACCAATGTGCGTTAACTGGAATAACGCTTGAATTTTCCCCTCCCCTAGACGGAATCCGAAATCCAAATAATATCTCTATCGACCGGATTGATTCATCCAAAGGGTATGTAGATAGTAATGTTCGATTAGTCTGTTGGGCGATAAATAATGCACTGAATTCGTATGGAGACGAAAATCTCGAACGAGTGGCTATAGCTTATCTCTCGCGTAAGGGTTATAAGGTCTCGCATCTGGGATAGCCCCATCGGACGGAATTCATAGCTGATGGGATCTGATCGGGAATGAAATCGACGGACAAGATATTCGGGATGCCCTGCTGAAACTGGCTCAGTGAGCGGGTTATCGCGCCCCTCCAAAACCTTTCGGATCTTTTTTCAGAAAGGGCTTGACTCCTCTGTGGCTCGGTGGTAAGATAGTCGTGTCGGAGGAAGGACGAGCGAGAGCAAAGCCCGACCGACCGACACCAACCGAGAGACTTGGGGCACGGCCCCGGAAAGAGTAAAACAATGGGTAAGACTCAGAGCCAGAACGAGAAGCTGACCGCCGCGCTGACCGCCGCGGGTGAGAACCTGACCGCCAAGACCGCCGAGGCGAACGCCAGCGTGGCGCAGGCCGCGACGGATTACGTCGATGCTCACAATGCCCTCGGCGGCGGCTATCAGATGGAGACCAGCGGTCTGATCAAGTCCAACGGCGGTTTCGAGGTCGCCGACGAGGAGCAGGTCAAGGCCGCCATCGCCGCCATCCAGGCGGGCGCGAAGGCCGCTGTCGAGCCGCTGAAGGCCCTTCTGCCGAAGGCCGGTCGCAAGGCGACGAGCCAGAAGCCGAACGTGTCGCGTCTGGTCTGGAGCAAGACCAAGGAGCCGGTCATGGCCGAGGATACCAATCTCGGTTCGTGGACTGGTCGCGGCATCAAGCAGCTTCGCGGCGAGGCTTACCGCGAGGCCATCGGCGACCGGCTGACCGAGACCTGCGTGATCGACATCGCGACCGGCGAGGTGCTGACCGAGGGCAAGGATCTCGTGTTCGCGGCGGCTCCCGGCCGGAAGGCGCAGGGCTGATCCGTCTGACCGTCAAGGCCCGCTGTCCGAAAGGACAGCGGGCCTTGGCATGTCCTGCCGTTGGTGCTATCATCCCCGCAGTGTACCACAGGAGGATGACATGCACAAGCTGATCTTCACGATGCTGCTCCTGCTCTGTGCTGGAAGCGCCGACCGAGACGAACACCGCCTGGTGCATCGTCCAGCGGGGGGAAACACGGGGTCGCGCCGTGACCGCACCGTGACGGTGAAGAGTGGAACGCTGGACGATATCCGGGCGTTGTTGGCAGGGCGCGGGCCGACCTTTCAGGTCGGACCCGGAAGGTGTCGCATGTGGTGATCGGCAAGGCCGATCACCACATGCGACACAAAGACTGAGGCTGAACAAATTCCCCTTGCCCTCTTGACGTTTCGGGGGGCAGAGGGATATAATTAGTCCAGTCTGGAAGACTGCCCGAGAGGTAAGGGGCTGGTTTGCTAAACCAAGGCCGAGGTAACACTCGAACAGGTTCGATTCCTGTGTCTTCCGTGGAGAGTTCGACGCTCAGCATCGTCTCTCCTCCCTGGAAGGTTGCCAGAGTCCGGCTTATCGGAACAGCCTTGAAAGCTGTCGCTCGCTTCGTGCGGGCCGTGGGTTCGAATCCCACACCTTCCTTCGAAAGAACCCGCAATGAATCTCGACACAACAGAAAAGATTTTCGACTCTCTCAACGTTTGCCTCCCACTCTCCGTTTGCTTTATCTCGCTGGCAACAGGTGAATGGAATCTCGCCATTTGGACCGCCATCGCCACGCATTGGGTCTTTCGAGCAAATAGCAGCAAACACCGCAGCAGAAAATGGCAAGCCCTGTTGGCCCGACACGTCAAACTTCAAGGTATGTCGGAAGACGAAGAATTTGCTAACGACTACTTTGAACTCCTCATCGGCTAACCCGAGACCCCAAACATGAGCCCTCAATTCCCTTGCCTCTTTGTCTTGACCATCCTCGCTGCCATCCGGTTTGTTCTCGCCTTGCTCACCCACGACTTCTCCCTGGCCTGATGGGTCTTCTTCGCGATCTATTGGCTCTGGGTGTCCGAAGGGTGGCGCAGCGAGGCCCTCAACGCCCAGGATGAACTTCGCAAGCAAGGAACCCCCTCTCCCTAGCAGCCGTTCTAAGGCCCGCTTGCATGCTGACCCCCCATTGGATATAATAAGGCAGAGCAGACTGCTCAGCGGGCCACCAGGGGCTCTCAGAGACCTGTCCCGCCGGGGGCGCAAGCCCCCTGGTAGCAACCCCGCGATGGGAGGGGAGAAATCCCCTCCCATTTTTACTTGAAACTTTTCCCGATTCTATATATAATAAGGCCAGGAGGCTTGCCATGGCAAGATTTAGCGTTAGCGTCAACGATGTGTTCCTCGACGAGTTCGAAGGCAAAAGTCTCACCGCCACCAACAACGGATGGAGCATCAGATTGATGCTCACCAATGAAAAGGATGAAAGTTTGGTCGTGGCAGAATTCTCCTCGAATTACATGTGGATGATCACGCGAGAAGATGATGAATAACATACCAGAAGACAGAGACCAGTGGACCATCCGAATCCAGGATTACCCCGACCCAAAACATGTCATCTTCTTTGCTGACGAAATCGAAGTTTTTGACTGCGCTTCATATACCAAGATCTACGCAAAAATCGAAGACTGTCCATTAGAACTCCTCGCAATCGTGAGCACAAACACCGAATGGAATATCACCAGGAACGACCAATGAATATCCCCGATCCAGGAACCTACGTCAGAATTACTTACGTCAAGCCCCGCGAAGGCGGGGTCGTCGGCGAAGAAGGCGAAATCGTCAGCATCTCCTCCGAAACCATCAAGCTTGAGTTTCAACCCAAACGCCGCAAACAAGACGACAAAGATCCTCCCACCGTCAAGTCAACCGTCGCCAAACATGAAATTCTGAGAGTGGAGAAGATCAATGCAAAGTGATTTCAACCCTCAAGGTTACTACAAATGGACCAGAACCATCGAACAATGCTTTGAACAAATTCTGATTCCCATCTCACAAATTCGCGCCTGCCTCAAAATGGCAGCAAGCATGAACGTGTCCGAAGATTCCCCAATCATTGAGGACTTGAAGGATTTCGCCGAACGACTTGAGAAGATCAGAATGCCACAAAGTCAGGAAGATACGGATTCTCCCGACATCTGGCACCTGCCGACCCTTTTCGAGCATTGCGTCTACGCCCAAACAGCAGGCGAAGGCTGGACTGAAGATGTCAAAACCAGATGGTTGCTCCTGAACCTGATCAAACATAGAACCCAGGAAGCACTGAGTTTGATCAATCTCTCTCCATCCATGATTTCATCCCAGCCCAAACTGGTCGAGACGCTTCGAGCCTTCGAATTGGTCGCCAAGCTCGGACAGGATCTGGAGAAATATCCATCATGGAAAAAGTTTGTATCATCGTTAACGACAGAAGCAAAGACTCTCTCCTCTGCGAAATCTGTGACTCAGATCAAGCCCTGGAAACCCTAAATCAAACTGTCAGCTTTTACAAAGCCATGAGCACCGATGTGGAAATCCTCATCGGTCCACTTCATCAAGTGCTCGAAATTCTGGAATTAAACGGAATTGAATTGCAAGCCTTAACACAATACGATAAAACGGAGAACTGATATAATGGAAAAGCAGAAATCGATCTTCCGAGAAGGAACTCGAACAGAACGAATCTTCAAAACACTCGCCGACTTTGGCCCCGACGGAGTCCAAATCAAAGCCCTCATCGAAAATGTCCAGGATCAATGCTCAGGCCAGGATGGCATCGCCTCCGATGTCCGCGCCAAATTGTCCATCTGGACCGACCCAGATAAAAACCCCCATGCCAAAAAGTTCATGGTGGTCACGGACAAAGAACCGAAAATCGGCCGACCCAAGAAAGATGAACCCCAAGACCGACAGGTCGCCATCATCCAAAAAGGTGAGCCAGTCCCAGCTTGGGCCTCTTGGTCAAAAGCCAACGTCGAAATTTCTTGGACGAATTGAGATGACAGATGAGCAAATAATAGAAATGTTGAAAGATATCATTCGATTCATTGACTACGATATCTATAAATACTTCTTCGAAAACGAAGAAGAGGATGTGGACCTAGATCCCTTAATGAAAATCTCGAGGGAACACATTAAATTCCCTCGAATTTCAGAAATTCCTTGACATCCATCACAACCAATGATATCATGCCAACATCCCCCAGAGAAACGGGCCGCCGAGGAACCGCAGCGACAGCGCCCCCGGCCCGTTCCTCCCCTAGGACTACCCCATGACCGCTGAACAATTGATCAACCAATTGCATCGCAAGATGCTCACCTCCGCCCTTAAACTCCACGTCCGAAAAACGGTGGAACTCTGGCGACAAAAAGAACAATTCAAAACCTTCGCCCAGGAAGAAGCGAAACAGCGTGCAATCCTGGACGGCCGCGACGTTCACCTCGAACCCAATGCATGGATCGACTACATCCTCGAAATTACAGCAGAAGATTTCGAGGAATTTCTCGTGGCGAAAATTCAACAGAACAATACCCAAAACGCTTCCTGAGGAGTGGAGTTTGGAATTTCCTCAGAAAGCGTCGCCAGGGGATCGGTCGATCCCCTGGCCCTTGCGGGGAGGGTCAATCTTTCAAAACCGCACACTGATCTCTTGCGGCAGAGCTTTCATCCATCGCAAGCTCCTCTCCTGCGATAGAGCGAGGACTATATCACTAATAGATTCTATTGCAACGCGACTGTCCCACCGCCGCCTCACTCAGAGCAGTTTCATTAAAATAACCGGAGCCCCTAATATTTCAGGGTCGGTAGCTCCTCGCCGTGGCCTGCTCAGCCCTTCGGAAGCCCTGACGTGGGCCTCGCTTCCCATAGCCCTATTATATCTCTCCATCGCCCCCCTGTCAACCCCATTTTTCAGATCTGAATTCAGAAATTCTTCTGAATTCACTCAATCTCAACAATATACATAGTCTCCAATAAATTCTCCAAAATGTATTCCCTAAAATCTAACTCCCCCATCTCATGATTAAAAAACTCAAACCTGAACTCAAACCTGAACAATACCTCAGCATAACCCCCATACGTAAAATGACAAATCTTTGCACTCTCTCCTCCCTGAATCAAATCCACGCGAAGTACCCGCCCCGAAACTGGCTCATCCGGGGAAATCCATTTACCAGGAAAAGTCAAAATGACATTCGCACACCAAATTTCAAGCCCCCTTTCCTTAGGAGTAGAAAAATCATGAACTCCCGCGAAAAACCACCCATTTTCTTGCGCATATCGACGAAAAAATTCTTTAGCCAACGCCCGAATTTTCATAATGTTTGATCCCCGGTAATTTCAAACCTCAACGAAGGAATGCGGGTTTGCGAGGCATGAAAAACTATATAGAGGTTTGTTTTCCCCAGTGATCAAACAATTGCCTCCCAAATTCCACCATCTCAGCCTGCGCATCTTCTTCCTCCGACCTCGGGAAATTCCTTCGAAATTCTGCATTCTGAGAATCCCTCTCTTCTCCCACTCGGACATCATTCGGACGAGACCGCCGATTCAATTTTTTTACCCCAACTACATCTCCAGCCACAACCTCCCAAACCGTCGCCTGAATCGCAGGTTCATCATAGCAAATCCCCCGAACTGCATACCTCTCATCCCCCATTAGAAAAATCTGCTCCCAAGATTCACCATAAACCTCAAACGCAGCAACACTGCAAGCCCTAAACTTCCCCAACTCTGGTTCTAATTCCCTCCAACGCCCTTCATATGCAATTTCCCAAGGTTCGTGAGGATACGAAGCTTCGTGCTCAATGCTGTCTGCCTCCTCTTGACTCATAGGCAGATACCAGTTGTTCAATACATAATGCCATAACTCGAAATCCGACAACAAAACACGCTCGTCAGGGATGTCAAAGGTTACCATGAAATCATCGTAGCCCGTGAAATTCGAAACCCGCAGGTCCGGCTGCCGCCGCCTCCCCCAAAATGAATGCCACGCCCACACCGGCAACACAACACCTTCCGGCCTCGGCGAAACCCGTCGCTCCATCTGCCCCACCATCCACCCATAACTGAACGCGAATGGATGATCCTCCAGGCTCCGCTCAGGATCCGCCCGCAAGCCCCCGCTGAAGACCTGAGAAACCTGCTCCTCCGTCATGTGGCTCCATAACTTCAACCCATAGGCTCCCAATCGTCCCCATTGTACCACACACGAACCCACATGTCAAGCCCTCAAAATTCGGGGAATGCCATTCCACCGCCGGTATCGGAGTGACCCCATGCATGCACAGAAATGAGAATGTTCAGCTTGCTATCGCAGAATCTTTGCAAACAACCAGCCTTTCGTTTGCAATCCCTCGATTTCGGGTTTCTCCCCTTCGTCCCCATTTTGAAACAGGCTCATCTGAAGCCCTCCTGGCGCTGTGCTATTTTTAAGAAAGCGGCCCCCAGACAGTTGCCAAAAGCTCGAAATCTTATCTTCCCGGACGCCCAGTGGTCTCTCCGCTCAGGTTTGCTCTTTCATCTTTGGGGGACATTGGGGGAGGATGTGCATCTCCCTGTGGCCATTTGGGGACATCTGGGGGAAAATGGGGAGAACGGCCGCGAACCTGAGATATTGGGGGCGGACTGTTGAGCAGATGTTGAACTTCTGGGCGGTGTTAAACAAAGGGGGGCTACGACTTCCGCTCAAGATGTTCAGGGTTCCAGTTGAGCGGAGTACCGATAGGTTTGATGTTCACTGATGAAACGATCCAGGTCTTTTTCTATTGGGGGTTTCATATCGTCATCGATGGAGAACCAGATGGAGACGATCAGCAGTTCAAAGTCACAGCAGGTCCAGTCCGAATCCCAGGAAGAGAGTCTGATATTTTCGCGGAGGTTGTTTTCCCATAAGATATCGACAGAGTGGGGATTATTCCATTTTTGAAAGTCGAGGGGTTCGACGATGAGCCCCAGATCGTACTGCTCGGCGATCTTTTGGTATTTCCTTTCGATCATTTCATAGACTTGTTGCATTTCTTCTGGAGTCATGGCGCGATCTCCACAGAGAATCTGTGAATCATATGTTCCTTGATGAACTCTTCCAGATCTTGCCCTCGTGGCATTTTGACATCTTCATCATATGAGAGGAGAATCTGGATCGTGGGGTCGATGATCCCGACGGCGATGTTGGTTGGTTTGAGATCGATGCTGAGCCAAGGATCTCCAGAGCTATCTGTCCAGCGCCAGACATGGACAATGTGTGATCTACCTGTATGGATGCGATTATAGAAGGAATCGAAGCTTGCTGAAAAGTTCCATCCTTGTTCCGCCGCGATTTTTTGTATCTTCGCCTGATCCTCTCGAAGGTTTGTTTTGTTTCTTCTGGAGTCATGGCGCGAGTTCCACATAGAAGGGTTGATAAAAGATGTTCTTCGGGAATTTCTTAGCTTCTTCTGGAAACCAGCCGTCGTTGAGCGCGACGAAGAATCTGACTGCCGCGAAGGGTTCTGTCATGGCGACTTTGATTGTTTCTGGTGTCATTCCCTGATCGACCGCTGAGGCATATGTGAATGCTGAATCGGTATTTTTGCAGGCGGCGTCTCTGGTTTTTTTGCATGGGCCTTGATCGACATTTTTTGCATAATACTGAGCCCAGAAGGGGTCTTTACATGCGGCGTTTCTGGTTTTGGCGTGGGGTTTTTCGTCGATGTAGAAGGCATAGAGGGCTGCTCTTCCGGCGTCGCCGCAAGCTATTTTGCGCAATTCCTCTGTTCCGCCGTTTTCTTTTGCTTGGTTGAAAGCCTGTTCTGGGGTCATGGGTCAAGTTCCACCTCGAAGGCCCCTGGCTGCGCCTCGACACATTTGTTTTCCTCGCCCCTTTTCATGTAACCCTCGATTTCTGCTTTCAATCTTTCGGGAAACCAACCTTCGTTGAGATCGACATAATACCGATAAGCGGAAGAGGCTTCCTTTTCAGCGGCCCTCATTGTTTTCCGCGTCATCTTTTTGTCAATGTACTTGGCGTATAAAAACGCTGTCCTTGGAGTTTTGCAGGCTGCATCCCTGGTTTGCTTGCAAGGTCCTTTATCTACTAACAGAGCGTAATCGACCGCGCTTGAGGGATCTCGGCAGGCGGCGATTCTGGTTTTTGGATGAGGCTTTCGATCAACATAGATCGCGTATTCTGTCGCCCAGAAGGAAATCCCGCAGGAGATTTTGCGCAGGATGGGGCTGCCTCCGGTTGTTTTGCCTTTTTCGACAGCCCATCCGGGCGACATGATCGATGGAGGTTTGATCATTCCAGTTCCAAAATAAGGTCAGAAATCTGATGCTTCCTGATGTACTCTTCGATGGCCGCGCACAGGACGTAGAACAGTACATCACCGAGACGAGGATCTGTCAACTTGATTCGTCGCTGGGGCGAAAGTGTCGAGATCATCGACGCCGTGTGGATGAATTCTTTTTCGTTCATGGGTCAAACTCCACGTCAATGTCAGGAATCATCCTGGCCGAGATAAACCTGTCGAGATTCTTTTCGCCCCAGCGACGATTGAATTGCCGAAAATTCTCTTTCGTGAGTTTGATCTCCAGCAGTATTTCGCGAGGCGGGACCAATTGGGACATGTTCATGTCGATAATAGTAAGGGTGTACATTGGGGTGAAGCTAAGAATGCGAATCGCTGGTGGCTCTCCATGTCGTTCCCCTGCCTTTGTTTGAAAGAAGAGGACGTACAAATGAAGCTCTTCATCCTCAAGGTCTCTATCGGCGACATTAAGTGTTATGTAGTCGTACCCAAGCTCCTCAGCGAACTTTGAGTATTTCTCTTCCAGAGCTTTCAAAAAACGTCTCGCTGGTTTTTTCAGAATCATGGCACAAGCCCCACGGTGAAGGGCTCTGTCCGAAAAGTCTTCAGGGCCAATTGGGCAGGATCCAATTCTTCGCAGGGTTCATGCTTGTAGAACTGAAAGATTGCCTTGACCTCCGACAGATAACTCCCGGTGCGGAACATGTCTGATGGCCCATAATCCACCGCAAAAGTTTCAAAGAACCTCACATTTTCAAGCAGCTTGTCTATGCTATTGGGGACATTGACCCATAAATCTATTGGGCCGTCCGTCTGCGCCAGGACGATAAAACATCGGTGCCACTGAGCATAAACATCCCAAGCGTCGTCAGGATCGCAAAAGATCATGAAGAAAGCGTTGCCAAACTGAAGCTTGGCTCTTTGTTTGAGCCATTGGTTCAGGTTTTTAATCTGTTCTTTGAATCGTTCTTCTTCGGTCATGGTTCCAGTTCAACCTCAAAATATCCCTGAAAGCCCTTTCTGATCAAATCAACGATGTCGTCCGATGATTCTCCGACCTTGAACACCAGCAACATGTCGCCCATTTCCCAAATCCTTCTCGGCGACATGGTCAAGGGATGAGCGGCGAAAGAGACAAATAGATATTCATCGATCAGATCTGGCTCTTCAATTCTGACATCGATATAGATGCTGTTATTCATGTCTAAAGCACTCTCAAAACACCTGATTGGATTATAAAAGATCAGGCCATTATCTTCAGTAATTTTGCGGTAATGTTTTTCTAGGGCATTGAAGATTTTCGAGGCTTCTTTTTTCATATCTTTCATCAGTCCAACTCAATTTCAAAGTGTGGTCCTGGCAACAAGTTTTTTATGATATAGTCCTTGATGTTTCGATTTGGCAACATGGCGTCTTTGAGACGAAACCTGAACAGTAAAGTATCTTCAAAGAATTCATATTGACTCAACGCTGCTTCGGGGGTTTGGTCATAAAACATGACATCCACACCGAGATAAGGGCTGCCATCCTCTTTTGACTCGTAGACATTGACAGTGCCTTGGTACGCTGATTTGCCTTTGCCGTCATAAAAGCTGGTTTGAAAGCTGTCCATTCCTTTTCTTTCCGCCAATTTTCGGATTTCCATGTCGAGGTTGCAGATGATCCATTCCATATCAGAGAGTTTCATTTATCAAACTCCAATTCGAAGTCTTGAATCATGTTTTCCTGAATGTAATTTCCGAGGCTCTGATCGATCTTGATTGGTTTGTCAGCAGCGAAAACCATCAGGATCTCCAGGTTTCCTCCAGCTCTGTCACTGATCCCATTCCCAAGAACCGAAACACAAAGGACTGGTTTCTCTGGTTCCCTGTGATTGATGAAGACATAGATGTAGAATGTTGGTCCTCCTTTCGGCCTCATGAAGTATTGAAAGATCGTTGGAGAAGATTCAATCCCCGATTCTGCCGCAGCCCTTCGGAAATTCTCCCGAGTTTTGTCAGCAATCACCTTCAGAGGCCCCAGGTTTACCTCTGGTTCAAACTTCCAAACCATTTTTTGGTATCTAGCAAAATTCGTCGCCGGGCCGGTGACCAAAACCACAGGCATGATGCTACCAGAGCAGATCATCTTCTGGGTCCAATTCGATCTCGAAAATTGGAGTTTGTGGATTCACGTCCATGTCGTTGCTGCCGATTTGGCCCTTCTGCAACAGCGCCGCCATGGGTAGGCTTTCCGCATCGCTGACTTTGATCTTGAAGCGCTGAATGGTCCTGGCCTTGCCTTTGGCCGCCGCATTGTCTGACGGTCTGATGCAGATGGAGAACCGAGCCGAAGGTGTTTCCTCTCGGGGATCGGGCCGACGTTCAAAGATCGTGACCCAGATGTACTCTGGTTCATGGTTTGTTTGGTCTTCAACGCTGATCGTGGTTTCTCCCTTCTCATTTCTGAGCAGTTCAGAAAAGCCTTCGATCAGTGCTTCTTTGAGTTGTTGGAAGTTCATTTTGTCCCTCACTCTGTCAGTTGTAAGTTGAATTCTGAAATAAGGTTTTGACCGATGAATTCTTGAAGGCTTCTTTCTGCTTGGTCCTTCTTTTAAGGCCAATTGGTAAGCTTGGTCTGAATACATTCTTTCCATCTCAGTCTTCCATCTCAACGGTGAGGGGGGATGGGCTGAGTTGGCTTAGTTCTTTTCTCAACGACTCGGGGAACCAGCCATTATTAAGACGTTCGTAGTACAAGATAGAGTATCCAATGTCTCCTTCGACAGCCTTTTGAGTTTCAGGCGTCATTTTCTTGTCAACGTTGATGGCATATAGACAACCAAACTTCGGACTCTGGCAGGAGATCTTGCGGGTTGCCTTGTGCGGTCCTTCGTGCATCGCATAACTGTAGGCGTCCCTCGGTGTCAAACATACGGCTCTTGTCGCTGGATGTGCCTCTTTGTCAACAAACTTCATATAGAAGATGGCCCAAAACGGCGCTCGGCAGGCTGCTGCTCTTGTGGCAGGATGTGGACCCTGATCGACGTTCTTCGCATAAACAAAGGCACCGCCAGCCGTTCGGCAACAGATATCTCGGGTCTTATCAGAAGGCCCGTTGTCAAGTGCCTCTTTGAGGGCTTCGGCGAATTCGTCAGCGCACCTTTCTCTCATTAGAACCATTCTCCCAAATCCCCATCACGATCTTCTTCAAAGTAGATCTTAAAATCAGCGACTGTGTTTTGGATTAGATAGTTTCTGACTGTTTGTTTGTCTTTCAGTCTGACAGCCTTGAATAGTATACCATAGGCTATATCAGGGTTTTGAGAGTTATGTTTCTTGATGAAGTTCCTGACTGCCCTGGCATTTCTACGGTGGCAGGTCAACTTTCCGACCAATGCTCCACCACGCTCCTCGACTCGGAACAGAAAGTAAGCTGGACTGGCGCTGAGGAAACTCCAGATTCCAACTATGTCTCCCATTTCAAAGGAGATGTCCTTTTTTTCGCATTTCTCCTTAAAATAGGCTTTCAACTGATCGCAAACTTCCGCTATCCGATCTTGTGGAATGCGGCGAGTTTCTGGAATGGTTATCTCGGCCATTAGTTCCCTCACACTATATCGACGACTTCTTCGTCTAATTCATCCAGGATGTTTCTTTCCTGTAACAGCTTTATCACTGATGGATCAGCGTCCCTGGGAAGATCAACCTGAGACATAAAGACCAAATACTCCGAGTTGAAAAGGTTGTCAATGCTCATCCCACAAAAGGGCTTGGGAGCAATGACTATTGCTCCCCAAGAAATAAATCCCAGATAAAAATCAATTCGGCCCTTTTCTATCTTCTTGAGACCGTAAACATAGAAAGTATCATCGTACCCAAAGTTAAACGTATTGACCTGATCAAGACAGCGCAATACCACCGTGTCTCCAGGTTCAGCAAGCTCCAAAGCCTTGTCAAAGAAATGCCGCCTGATTTTGTGTTTGATAGTGGCAAATGTTGCCTTGTTATCCGGTATGGGTCGCAAAAGATGCTTCAACCATTCAAACATCAGTTTTCCATTTCGGTCATTTCTTTGATCAACCCAAGGAAATCCGGGGATTCTTCCCCTTCAAGCAGATGTGCAATCGACTGATGGACATCTGTCGGAAGACAGATTTTCGACAGAAAGACCACATCATCATTCCTGAGCAGATCGCGAGCACTGATAAAAGCCCATGGTTTTGGGGCTTTTATCAGTGAATGAGTTGGCAAGAAGCAAATGAGGAAATCAACCCTGCCCTCCCGAACCCTCTTGAGTCCATAGACATAAAACATCAGATCGTTTTCGACATGAGAATCTGCAACTCCAGACATCGAATGTAAGACGACTGTTTCTCCAGGCTCGGCAAGCTCCAAAGCCTTATTGTAAAAATGCCGCCTCAATCTGTGGTGCAGATGCAGATATTGGTCATAAAGCTTGGTCGCAGGCATTGGCAACGGCGGGGCGGGCACCATTTCAGGTTTCACATCGCGAGCGAACGGCAACCTCTTCAGTTTCTCAAACATCAGTTATGCTCCAATTCTACTATCTCTTTCGGCGAATAGGTCACGGAACTGAGGTAGGTCAGCGCTGTATCATCTTCTCTGAGTTCCCTCAATGGATAAAAAGCCGAAACCTTTCTGACTCCGGTAAAAGAGATAGGTCTAAGGTCAAAGTTAACAGGCATGCCTTTGGCTGTGTTGATCGCGCAGGTAGAAAGGACCAAGTAACTCTCACTGTACCCCTCTTCAATCAAAGAAGCGATGGCGAGTTTTGTTCCGTTCAAGGTCTTTCCAGCCAGGGCAAAATCATCATCCAGGGTTTTGAACTTTGTCCCCATGTCGGCAGCGACTTTTGTAAAGTGACGCCGCAACAATCGCCAAACATCTATAAATTCTTGATCTGTCATGGCATCAACCCCACTTCACAGGCTGAGTTGAAAGATGTTTCAATCATTAATTCCCGGAGATCGCGCTCAGGCCCGAGCTTTGTCTTTGGCGTCCAGATGAAGGCCGCGCAGGGCATATAATGACAGGCAAAGGTTTTGAACCTCTGAACTATTTCTGAGTTCAAAGGTAAAGAAAAAGCCTTGAGATAGGCATTCCCAATCTGAGGGTTTTGTCCAAACAAAATGATACAGCCACCAGAGAGTTCATAGATATGCCAAGCCAGCCAGTCGTAGTTAAAAAAACATCTTTCGTTATTGCCTTCAAGAATCTCTCGGTATCTAATTTGGAGATTTAAGAAAGATAATTCAAAGTCGGATCTCCTCTTGCCATGCCTATGAGGCGTTTTCAACCGAAGAGGATCAACCCCAGGTTTGATCTTCGGTTTCTTCGGTGATGGGCAAAGCGTCAGAAACCGCCGCTCGGTCTCTTGGATGCGAAGGCTCAAAGGATAGTCCTTGAGATCTTCGAGATTGTCCCAGATCGAGTCGTTCAATATTTCGATGCCAATCGGTTCGATCATTCGCCCTCTTCAATTTCGAGATAATAGTGAGTGCTCATTTCTCGAAGCAGTTCGGTTTTTATTGGCTTTTCGATGTTAATCTTGAATGGCTGAAAAGTCAATATGCACTCAGCCTTACCGGACGGAAAGTTGGTGAATCTCAAAACCCCGTTTTTCTCTTCTATCCCTATGCGAGGCTGTTTCTTTGTCACGATGTCTGTCGCAAACCTGTCCAGGTTTTGCTTTCTCCAGAGCAATTTGCGCTCTTCAGCGTAAGGCTCAAAATACTGGACCACAGCTTCAAGAACTCTGGACAAATAACCAGAGAACATGGCGATGGCTTGGATGTGTATATCCTCCATTTCTCTTGTCAGGTCTGGAGGCATAAGGTCAGACCGGAAAACCCAACTCAAGTCCTTTTGTGCCTGCTTGAGTTGTTTATAGGTCTTTATTTGATCCCATCTGGCCGCGTGATCAGTTTCCATGTCTTTCTGCGAACTTGTTGTTGTATTCCACACAGGCATCAAGGCAATTTTTCAGACAAATCGGATCAGAATGAGTGTCGTGCGTCTTTGCCCACTCGACCCGTTCCTGGCGCATGTTCGGACCAACTTTGCCAATGGCCTTTCCGCCCTCGCGCATGTGGATGATGCAAGGGAAGTGTTCGTCGCCCATGACGGCGCTGTCATCGGTGATCAAACCACAGCGGTCAGAGTCTTCCGGCTGGATGCCTCGAACGGAGCGACCATTGATGATGTTGGCGATGCGGTAAGCAAGGATTGGATGCTCGTCTAATACCCCTTGTGGAATGGCAAGTTTGATCTTGCCGTCCCACTGAGCCGCTGTGATGACGCGGATGTCGTGAACGCCGAGGTCGTGAGCAAACATGACAGTTTCCGTCAATTTGTCTGCTGTTTCAGGGGTGACAACAATGCCAACGGTCGTGTAGACTCGACCAGAAAGGCGGCGAATATTGTCGATGACCTTTTCCCAGGCCCCATAGATGCCGCCCGCCATCTTGTCGCCCTCGGAGGCGCAGCAGGCGTCCAGGGAGACGCTGAAATCGTCCACACCGGCCGCTGTGAGCCTTTTGTAAAGCTCCCAGGCCGCTGAGCCGTTCGTTGAGACTGCAACGCGCAGAGCGCCCTTCTGACGAGCGTAGGCGACCATCGCCTCAAGGTCAGGGTGCAAGGTCGGTTCGCCGCCGGAAAAGCGGATATTGCGGAGGCCGGTTTCAGCCCACAAATCGATGAGTGACTTGACCTCTTCAAGAGACTTGTGAGCGCCGACATGACGACAATAAGGACAATTGAAATTACACTTTTTCGTTACAAGTATCTCGCATCTCCACATCGGAGAACTGTTCGATGCTTGTTCTACTCTAGCATCTTCTAAAGTATAGAAGCCAATTTCCTCTAACCTCATGGCGTACCTCCGATTGGGATCTCCCCATGATATCACAAGCTGCGCCGGAAGTCAAGGAATTCAGTCTTCGGGAATCTTTTTCAAGGCAGCCTCTAGTATCTCCTGGCTGACGCTTTTGGCAAACTACATGACAATGGTCACGAATGGACCACCATCACCTCTGACCCCAAAGGCCCCCCTCAGAGGGTGCTCCTTGTAGACAACCAAATCAACACCTCCTACGAGGCTTTCATTTTCATCGAAGCAAATCATTGGTTTGTCCTTGAGTTCTTTGGCGGGATAGTCGGGATGCGAGCATTATAAACCCAAAATCCTTCTCTGTTATGGAATTTAGTCGGGAATTTGGCGTTATTCAATCTTCTCTGTTCTTCTTCATCCTTCAATAAGATCCAGTAAAGCCTATACGATCCTGATTGATAGGTCAGGAATTCATTTTCAAGACATGGCATGACAGCAATGGGGATTAGCCTGTTCTTCCAATACTCATACTCTTCTGCCTGTTCTTTTGATTCACAGACAGCCCCATCGTCGGCTTGCCATTGGGTAACCTTTTCTTTGGTTGTCACGGCCTTAGCAACTTCAACTTCGATTTCGACTTCGACTTGTTTTGCCATCAGACTTACTCCTTGGATGCCTGAGAACACTGAGAAAAATAGTCTAATGATGCTGCCCAAAATCTTTCTGTGTCTAGAACTTTATAGTGGACCATGGTGCTAAAGTCGGACTCATGACTAAACCCGCAAATTTCCACCTCCATTGTCTGAGGCCCAGAATGATGCCACCAAGCATTTTCGATGGTAACCTTGCTCCCGACAGGATGCTTAACAACAAACTTCCTGAGTTTCTGAATGGCCCCAAACGAATATTCTATTAATCTTGTGATGTCCTCTTTGATATCTGTTAGGAGGATTTCTTCAGATGAGCACCTTATGGGCAACTTCTCTTGATTCATTTTAATACCTCGGTAAATCTTATACTTCTTCCAGCTTGAGCAGATAATGTTTATCCGACTCAGAACAATCGATCTTAATTGTCCCTTCTTCTAGGCCAAATCCAACATTAATTTGCTCTTTCCCACTTCTTCCATAGTCATAGTGATCGCTATGGGCCAAGATTAGGTCTACTATTTCGTAGATTATTTCATCTCGTGTCATTTTGTTTCTCTTTCAACCAGGGCGATTTCTTCTGGCGTCAGATCCCTCAATGCACTATATCACAGGCTGCGCCGGAAGTCGAGGAATTCAGGCAGAGCAGATCACCAGTTTAGGCGAGATAACCGTCCAGTGAGAGATAGGCGGAAGAGACTCTGCCGTCGTCCTCAAGAATTCCGATCAATGCGCTAGTCATCGTTTCGTGTCTCCTGTTCTTCGGTATAAAAGACAATAGAGCGATCTACTATCTCTTCTTTTGTAGCTGGCCTGTAGTATCCACCTTCAGTTTTTACAAAGTTCAGATCGTTGTGCTTTCTGACACCGATGGGACCGTCGAGATAGTTCCTGGAGATACTGAAGTGTCCGGTTGCCATAAATCCATCATTGGTTTTAATGTGGAGTTGGATAAAATCGCATCCGTCATTACAAGGGCAGGCCGCTATCTCAACGTTGTTTTCTTGGCAGAAAGTCATCAGTTTATCCAGGACTTCAGATAGCTGTTGATTTTGCTCTTCAGTCTTTTCCATTGAATAGCTCATCCCGCTTCCATCCTCTTTTCGTCTTCGATAGCTTGACGTAGCAGATCTTTAGCCCCCTCTGCTGTGATCTTGTTTTCTTCGAGCTTTTCGAGAGCTTGCTTCAGTGTCTCACGCAGGCTCGCCTCTTCGGTATTGTGCCAGTTCCACATGCTAATCAAGCCTGCTCTGTCTGGCATACAACCGCAGGTGTTCGTCACCTTAAAGCCGCAGGACAGACATTCTCCCGTAAAGACATTGAAAGAACTGTAGCCACAATCTCCAAGGCGAGCTTTGTTTGACCCACACTTTCGGCAAGGCAAGGGATCTGGGTCTTTCGGGGGTTCTTTCAGTAAATGTGTGTAAACGTCCATCTCAGTCTCCCTCGTCCTCTCCGAGTTTTTTCTTCTTCAAGGACTTTTTGATCTTCTCCTTTGCCGTATCTTTGACGGCGTTGCAGACCGCATCGACCAAGTTTTCTTTCAGTTCCTTGGCGATGTCCTAAAACATCTCTTTGACCGGAGAGGGCTTGGGTTCCTCATCGATTTTGTTCTGTTTTGTATCTGAATCCTGGCTCACTGATGTTGATGTGTCTTCCTTCATAGTCCATGATGTTCCCAAGTGCGCCCCCACAATAGTCTCCTTGATTGTCGCCGAACCCTACTTCAATGCGCCAATCAAACCCTTGAGATTCCTCTAGGTCTCTCTGCGCTTCTTCTAAGTATTCTCTTTCCCATTCGAGGATGTTGTTGATCCAACGCTTCTCGCCTTCTTGGATCTTCTTTGCGATTTCGTCTGCTTGTCGTTGGATCATCTCTTCATAGTGTTCGACCTGGGATTCAAGCTGAGCGATGAAGGTTTCGGCTGGTTCAATTCTCTCAGCAAGATCACAGAAAGCGTTGACAATCTCGTCAACGGTGACTTCTCCAACTTCGAGCCAAGCTGAGCCTGTCGATGTGGGAAACTCTTCGGCATGCGCAAGCAGCAACCTGCGCAGGTCGTCTTTTGCGCCTTTCCACATCAGAATATGATTTGTTGATGAACTGTTCGTCACATGTCCAAGTCTTACATGCATTATCCTGTCTCTAGTTTCCTCTCTTGGTCGTCAAGATCCGACAATCTTTGTGGGAACAAAATCTCGTCGATTTCTCTCTGTTCTTCCTGCCTTTTCTGATTTTCTTTCAGATTCAGTTCGGCTTTCTTCGTCAACAGCGTGTGCGGCCAGAGCCAACTGTTCAATGCAAGATCTTTGTCCGGCTGGCCTTTGCTGACGTGGAGGTAATATCCGATGCTCCACCAAATGTTGAGCACAACCATCGTCGCCAACATCGGAACCACGGCAAAGGTTTGTCCTCCGGTTGCCAGAACACCGAAAAAAAACCCCGCCCCCAGGGAGCCAAGAGTTGATCCTGTGACAACATTTTTCTGCTCTTCATTCATGAGAATTCCTTTGCGGCATAACAGCATCGCGAGACGTGGGGCATCTCGTTCCAGACTTCATCTAGCATTATATCGCCGAATGGCGTTCCTTGCAAGAAAGAACATTGACTGAATTCCTGGGCAACACCGTCAATGAACATGGAGAACAGACCTCCATCGCAAGCCTGCAACAATTCCTTCGGCGCGTGGTGTTTCAAAGCGCAAGAACTGCAAGAGTCAAAGCCGACCGCAAGATCAACCTTGCGGTAAGTATCGAACAAGTCTTGGATCTCTTTGGCTGTTGGCCTGAGATATTGCTGGTTCTCGCCTCTGCCGTGTGGTTTGAAGTTGAGGAAAACAACGCCGTCAACATATCTCGGAAGAATGCCCGCCATTCCGTACCAGATGCCCATCCAGTCTTTGCGCATGATGCAGTGGGCTCTGACCGGGATTTGAGCAGATTCTTTGACGACCTTGAGCATCGCAAGGCTGCCCATCATTCCGGGCACGACGCTGACGCCCAGGCTGCCGAGTTGTCCCTTTTGAATGATTTGTCGCACAATCGCCTCATCTGCCGCTGGACCAACCGCAGCATTGGGCACGATGCCCTGTTCGCGGCACCACTTGACGAAATCGAGCAAATCTGGCCATGCCGTCGGTTCGCCGCCTCCGATGGCGATTTCAAATGGCATCTCTGGCAAGCTGAGGATTTGACGCTTGATCCATTCGATGTCAGCATGTTGACCGTCTGGAAGCGCAGACATATAGCAATTGTGGATCAGAACCCCACCAGCAAAGTAATTCTCGTATGGGGGGGTTGCAAAGTTATGAACCACCCCATCATACTGTTCAACCAGCACAGATTTGACCTTCATTTCACCAACTCCATCAGGAATCCTTCAAAACTCTAAAATGTCATCGTCGAAGCTAAGAAACTGAGCCTCAATCCATCCTTTGCCTATTACATAAACTCGGTGCTCTGGCGTCAATTTGAGAATAGAGCCACTTTCTAGTTCAATCCTGATGATCGGGCCAGTATATTTGCGAGAGTATTTGGCGGCAACTTCGATTTCAACTCGCCGATCAGCAGATTCATCGTAGCTATATACCCTATTCCCGACTTCAATATTTTCATTCGGGACTTCACCCTCAGGCGTGAGGATGGGCGTCCCAGAAACAGCGCAAAATGCACAGTCTGCATGGCAAACTGTGGTCACTTTCAAATCAATCAGTTCTGGAGCGCTTGGTTTGCGGTCCTCTGATCTAATGAGGATACCCGACTCAGTGTCGAAACTGGTCGGGGGGTCTTTTCGGTGCCTGATCATTGTGGCCTCCCTGCTGAACTCCTTTATTATATCACGGCTTGCTTTCGGCCAAGCTCAGGGATGCCCCTGAGAGGCCCCTGGGGGTTTCGGCAAGGCTCAAGCCTCTTTCTGCCTTTTTTTGCTTGCGCCCTGAAGGCCAATATGATCTCATAATGCCGGAACTGACATGAGGGAGTTGTAGCAGAAAAGAAGTCATGGTAGCGATGATATGTCAGAGTGTACCCATCTTTAGTGAAACGATAAGAGATCTGCCCAGGATACCATGTGCCCCTCACTTCTTCGGCGGTATATCCTTCGGGCGGATATCCCCAAGGAAACTCTCCTTTGGAGCCAGAGATATACCTATGAGCTACCGCCTCATTAGAACCGCAGTTTTCGGGGAAAAATGAAAGCTCTGCCATCATGCCAAGAACAACCACCAAGTCAGGATGGATTTGTGGGGTTTTTCTTATGAAGCCGAACATTTGCTGTTCTCCATCAGATGTCCTGCTCCAACTTTTTGATGCGCTCTTCGGTCGCCGTTCGGCACTTTGGGTCTTTGCATGACCAAAGATATTCAAAAGCACCAAACATGGCTTTGGCATACGGATCGGTGAATCGATCCATTTCATCTTCGTGCTTTTCCTGTTTACAAGCATAGCATTTGTGTTTCATTCCCTTACCACGTCTTTCAAGCGCTCCCAAGCCTCTTCGCCCATCTCTGTCTTGACGAAGAGTTCAAATTCTTCTGGGTCTAGTTCTTTATCTAAGAACTTGACAGCATCAGCATCCCATCCTCCCCCAGATTTCCAGTGGTAGATCATTTTCTGGAACAGGGCTTGACCGCCCCACATCATAACAGATGCCTCGGGAGCCCATGTGCCAAAGAGATTCCTGTATATTTCCAGATCTTCTTTCTTCATCAGAACCTTCAGCCCATCGCTTTTAAAGCCAATGAACTCATCATCTCTGAAAAGAGTCACTGGACCCTTTTCCGCAGCGTCAAATAGGCGCTCGTAGATTAGCTCATAGGTGCTCGAAACCATGAGGATATTGGTCTTCAGGTCAATAATAGAATCGAGGCCGATGCCAAGACCCGTTGCTATGATGTTTACCCTTTTCTTCTCTGCTCCTCTTTCCAGTTCCAGGCTGAAACCTTCTTGGATGTAGTCAAAGGCAGTGATTGTCCAGCCGACAATCTCTGATGCTATTTCTTCTTTAGGTGCGCTGTATAATCCCATTTTTAATCTCCTCCATATAGGCTCTCAGCCCAATGATGCGAACCTTGAACCCTCGGGCTTCTTCTGTCAGCCGCTTCTCAAGCTCTCCAAGGTCAGAAATTTCAGCTATTTCCCATTTCATTTCTTCGGGCAGGATCCAATCTTCAGCTTCCCATGTCTCAAAACCTTCGGGGGTTTTGACTGGAGATGGAGGGTCAACCTTGATTTGATGGACGGGAATGCCGTGGAAATCAATGTCTGTTTTGACGCATTGATCAAAATGATAAGCCTCATAATCGCCACCTATCAATCCAAGGACTTTCATAACGAGTTCATATTCTTTGTTTGTCATTTTGTTTCTCTTTCGATCAGGGCGATTTCTTTTGGCGTCAGGTTGAAGTAGGTGTAGATGGTTTCGAGATTCATTTCATTGCTCCTACAGATTTTCTACTGGTTTTCGCCACCAAGTTACATCATTATCGTTAATTTCAAAAGATGACCCATCAAATTCTTTTGAAATTTTATCAAATAATGGTATTGTACTGTTTTTTATAATCTGATTTAAGCGTACTGTATTAATTTGAGATTGTCCTATATTTCCTGCTGATAGAGTAAGATCTATACTCATATTCCATAGATTTATCTTCTTCAATTCTTCACTAATATCTTCAAGCCAGTTTCTATTAATTCCACTAAGCCACAGAATGGTATTATCTACTGTTGATAATTGTTTTACAAGGATCTTACATTCATCGAACAATCTTGGATTCCTGTCATAAACCTTTATTGACCAATAAAGTCGGCCAATTATCCAAGCCATTTTCTCTCTATAGGTACTACGCAACCAAAGATAACCAATCCAACCAAATATTATTGTGGCTATCAGGCTAATAGTTCCTAACCAATTAAAAGCAATACCAAAAAACAGGAGAGAAGGGGCGCAAAAACACCATATCATATCTCTAACTTCACTACTCATTTTACAAACTCCTTCCACCAGTCCTTCTTGAAGAACTTGAACATGCGCCAGTCGATTTGGAAGTTGCTCCATTTGGTAGCAGCAAGTATTTCCTCAAAGATTTCTCCGCTCAAAATAGAGGTAACCTTTTCTGCTTCATCCATATTGGTTACCGGCAAAGCCATCGCATGTTGAGTCATCCCGTATTTTCCATCCAAATCAATGATTGGATTATAGATTCCGCTATCACCGAAAATAACCTTGGGAATACCGAAGTGCCCATTGTCATCCCGCGATGAATAGCAGTAACGAACTCCGCTTTGAGCCGTCGTATGAATGAGCGGGAAGATAAACTCACCATCCTCGGTTTCGGAGGTCCAAGACTTTCGGGTTTCGTAATTTGAGACATTGAAGATGATTCGGGATTCATTTTCTTTCGTCTCAATAATCTTCCCGATAGCTTTAAATGCATAGTTTGGCAACCACGGCCATTCCCTCAGGTCCAAGGAGTGACAAGCACCAATCTCGTCAACCACAATAGTTTTCTCCGAGTAAGGCTTATTCTCAATGACATAGAAGTCATACCGAGTTCCTGCGTTAAAAGTCTTCTGCCCATCTTTGGTATTGTGGATTTCAAGATAGTGCATCTGCAACCCACTCATCTTCGGCCACAAAGCAGCTTGCGGCTTCCTCCAAATTGCAGGATGAACAAAACACAGATAACCATTCTTTGCCAAAAGATTATCCAAGGCCAAAACAACAAACTTATCCCACAACTGATCGCCGCCGCCACGCTTACCAGAGGCTACCTGCGGGGCTTGATAAGGAGGATTCCCCACCACGACATCAAACTTCATTCCGCCCCAATAGTCAAAGGCCAAGCTGTCGGCGGCGGCGAAGTTCAGTTTGTACTCGCCCTCAAGGTCGAGGATCATACGAGTAATGACCACGTTCTTTGCCTGCAACTCGACGCCGTAGATCATTTGTTCAAGGATGTGCTTGCGGCGGGCAGACTCGTCGGGTTCCCATTCGGCCAAACTATCCATGAGACGATCATAGACGCGGATCGGGAAGCCGCCGGTACCCATAGCCGGATCCAGCCATTTGAGGTCAGGATTGCTCCACACCTCTGCCGGGAGCTTGTTTAGCATCTCATCAATGAGCGTGAGGGGCGTGTGAACCTCGCCATGGGCTTTCTGGGCCTTCCGGCTACGCAGACCCGCATGGGCCTTCCCGCTCAACGTTGCTTTCGCCATTGCGATTTCCTCCGGGTCTCGACTCTTCGAGACGCGCATCAACACGTCATAATAGGTCGCGAGATAGATATCCAGCCTTTTCCGGTCTGGACTATTCTCTTCCATATCTTCGTTCAGCATAGCAGAGATTTCGGGCCAAGTTAAATCCCCAAGGCCGATACTTGTGAACATTTCCTGAACATCCTCAGCAGTCATATCCCACCGGGAAAATGTCGGCTCAATATCCTCAACTGTGACATTCGCCCAAGTCTTGTTGTTGAGTCTGGCAAGAACATCCATGATGATCAAGATGTTCAACATCTGGTCAGCATCCACCTCCGTAGCGGAGATAGCCAAGCGCCTCTTGAACGTGCTGGTTGTTTCGTCATGTTTGCGCGACAACCATTCGGCATCGCTTTCGGACATAATATCAGCGATGCTACACTGCTCACCCTCAAAGGTGGTAAGCCCCGAGCGAAGATTCCGGCTCGCGCCAACTTGGACATTGATTGGAGTCGGGAGAGTTGGAACGAATAGCCCATTATAGCTTTCATGGACATGATGAATGAAGCTGAAGTCGTAACCGCGCCGCAAGGTGTCGATAACGTTGCGGATCCGAGCTTCCCAATCAAAGCTGTTGTTGAAATAGTCGGGGATCACAATCAGACAGAACGGCTTGACCCAAAGGTTGACATCCTCGGGAATCGGCTCAGAGTTCCGAGTGTAGGGGTTATCATCTGAGGCGATTTCTCCATTGTAAAGCCGTTCCCGGTCGAAGGGATGCAAGCGAGCGGCGCGGCCGATAAGCTGGCACAGCTTGCCCTCGTTCATCTCACGGAACGGCATAACGCCGGTGAGTCCAGGGACGTTGATCCCTTCTCCAATCATATCCACATGGAAGAACAAGACACGCTCAGCAACTCCAGCTTCACGAAGCCGGTTCAGTGCAAACTCGCGCTTGCTTGGCGTCTGCGGTCCACTGTTCCAATCATCATCCCACCAAACGCCGAAATCAGAAGCCATACCCCCGACATGGACATCAGGATTCGCTAGAAGAAAATCGCGCAGGACTTTCGACTTTTGAATCGCAAACAAGTCGTCCTGGCCTTTCAAGGCCACCAGCATCTTCCCTCCAATCAGGGAAGGATTGTAGGAAGCCTCTTGAAGAATGCGCTCATGCTCCTCGAAGGCGAAGAGAGTCGCCCGTATCATAGCCTCGGAGTCATCCTCAACCTTGAGGGCATCATAGACCGCATTCTTCGCGGGTAGAATGGCCAAAAGGTGCGGCGGGACCATCTCCCCACGGAGGATCATCTTACGGGCTGAAACCTCAAAGATCCGAGGCCCAAACTTGGCAACATTGTTCATCCCCAAACCATCGGACGAAGCTGTGTTAATCGGTGTGGCCGTGAAGAAAAGATGCTGTGTGGCCGGGATGTCCACCACACGGCTAAACAGGTTGTTTACTAGATTGTGCGCCTCGTCGTGCAGCATCAGGTCGGGGACTTCCCCGGAATCAGACAAATTCTCGGCGGAATGGTATGTGCTGAACACAATCAGAGGGGCATTCTTGGACCGAGCCAACGCAAGCTGGTCAACGACATCTCGATGGTTTGTGGTGAACTTCATCCCATTGTAGATGCCCCCACTTTGCTTGACCATCTCAATGATCGGAGCTTCATCGTTCTTACCAGAGTTGAAGTTGAGCAGGACGAAGTTGTTGATACCCTGTTCAGTAAGGTAGTTGGCGACATCATTCGCCAACTGGAAGCAAAGGGAGATACGAGGAGAGTTGAATTGGATATGAGCCGTCGGATTGCTCTTCAGCAACTCTGCCACAACCGCTGCCTCGATGAGGGTCTTTCCCGTTCCGGTCGGGCAGATGATTTGCCCACGGTCGCCCGTGAAGCCATCAGCCGCTGCAACCGCATCCCGCTGATGCCGCCGAAGTTCTTTCTTCTTTGTCGCCGCTTTTCGCTTAATCTGAGAGCCGTGGATGCTGTCATAGAACCTATTCCACCATTCGTGCTGATTGTCCAGCATAGCCTTCAGGTTTTCCCGGTTGACGCAGCGCACCTTGTTCCCATAACGGGCTTCAAACCCATAATGGAAACCTAAACCGGTGGTGACAACCAGCATGTTCTTCGTATCATCCTGGTCAACGGCCAAGGTTTCCCCATCTATCGTGAAACCGAGACTGGAAGAGGCGAGGAAAGTACCCAACACTCTGTCCGTCAACATGAACTCGGGGGTGGGGATGTAGTTCTTGACCTGAACGGTGGCGGTCTTTCCATTGGCCCCCTTGCCATAGCCGTCAATGCCGTAATCACAAGATGACGGCATAGGCTTATAATCCCAGACGCTAAGCATCGAAGTCTCACCCATCGTGAGCATCATATACTCAACGAGGATTTCGAGGGCGTCACCCTTGTACTTGTTTGCGCTACCCTCGGCGGCATCCTGGCTTACGCCGCTATCGACCAGTCCAGCGGCCAATTGGCCTGCTTGCCAACGGACATGTGAGCAAAACTTGTCAATCGTAATGATTGGCTGACCGTTCTTGTCAACGCGGAAATCAGCAACGTTGATTGTGTCCTTGAACGGATGGGTAAGCGTCGTGTGTGACATTTTCTACTTCCCGATCCTGGGGTTTTTGCCCCATACCAATTCTGTTTGAGGACTAACAAAGTACACGATGTCCCTCATGGAGACATTATTGGTGGGAAACTGGACACCTTTCGGCACCTTCAAATGGCTAAAGTCAGTTTTGTATGCTGTGCCCAAGCCTCGGTCTTTGAGCCACTTTGCCAACATCCAGTGAAGGACTTCCTCCTCGTCAGAAAGCCCCTCTTCTATTTCATGGCTTTCCGGCTTGGCCGTGAATTCACCAGCCTGTATTTTGTCCAAAGCCCGCTCATATATCTTGAGCAATTGAGGATTTTCAGAGGGAGCTTCCTCATCTTTGGGCTTTGTTTTTTGTTGGGCTTGTGGCTTATTGGAGTTCTGCTTCTGTTGTCTACCGATTCGCACGGGTCTTTCTCCATTGGTCCCCATTGTACCACAGACCGGCACGGCTGTCAAGGGGAACCTTCGGGAGTCAGGTTGGTCCCTGTTTTAGCCCTCAGAAAACTTCTTGCCCATTTGCATCACTGCATTGTGGAGTTCATAGTAGATTTGGATGTCAAGCCGCAATCCTTTGACAGCCATATCAATGTTGGGGTATCGCGGACTCCCATTGATATTGATCAGATTCCCAACATGAAGTGAACAAGTATAGTCCTCAATGACCTTTCCATGAGTGTTGCAAAAGATCTTGATGGTGTAGACAGGTTCATTCTTGCTCACGCAAAGGAACTGGTGGTCTGGAAGCTCTCTTCCTAAGTTTGTGACCTGCCAATCATAACCTGGGATATGCTCATCAAGGGACTTCTTGACCTGCTGGATGATGCTCATGGCTTTGTTTCTCTTTCAATCAAGGTGATTTCTTCTGGCGTCAGGCGACCGAGATCTGGATCTTCACCTTGATTGTGTGAGTTTCACATTCCAGGGTATCCAGATCAAATATGTAAAGAGGCGTTCCATCCAAAATGACACAATCAAATGGATCATACATTTTTGATAACCTGGCGACAACTTCTTCGATGCCCAGGCCACTGAAGCGATGAATCCCTGACATTGGATAATCTTCTTCGGTCCATGAGACAGATGTCACAGCCACGGTTCTATTATCCATGATTTTCAATAACTCTTTCATGGTATATTTTTCAAGATGCTTGTCGATGACACCAACGTAAGATGACAAGTCATGAGCTACGGAATTGAGATGCCTCACAGAATAATCGGGCTTCCAATCATCGATTGAAGTATCAAAATCAGATATAGCCACATAATTACAGAAGTGCTTTTGCTGCAACAATGTCAAGTCCCCCCACCATTTGAGTTTTTGCTGCTGAAGATTTTCCTCTTCAAGTTTCGAGATCGCTGCGTCAGCGGCACGCTGACTTTTGTGCTGGGTATCATCAAGGTCCGTGACATAGTATTTGTTGTCCTGATCGTCCAATCGACAAGTAATCGCATGTTCGCCGACGGAGATGGTTTCATTTGCTTTCATCGTTTGTTTCCTTTCGCAGCCAGAATCAGGCGACCTCACCTTGGTACATTATCGTCAGAAACTCAATTGTGTGGGCCAGATTCTGAACCACCCAAACTTCGAGGTTGTCCAGAGTTGTTTCAACCGGGAGCTTCAGATGCGGAGACTTAAATATCTTTACTCTGAAAGCCGCCAAATCCTCATCCGAGAGAGGCAGATATCGGATTTCATTGTTGGGCAGTTCGGAGCAACCGATCACCACGAAGTCACATCCATTGATGGTGCTAAAAGCCATCGGGGTAGAGCAAAAATCACGAACGAGAGGTTTCTCCTGGCCAAAATCCACATCAATCGGCAGAAGCATCCGAGATGTTCTGATTTCGAAGAGATGATTGTCCTCATCGTCAGGGGGTGTGACGAACTTCAGAGAAGGATCATCAACGTCTTCGCCGATATGGAGACCATATTTCTCCAGAAAATCAGCCCGAGAGAGCCTGTCCCCAGAGATAAAGATCCCCTTCCTCTCTTGCATCTGTTCAAGTCGTTCCAGCCGCTCGGCCTTGGAACGACAATCGGCGATGCCATCGGCAGCAAACAGGAGGCGATGGAGCACTTTGGGGCTGAGGTGCTGGCGGTTTGCCTTGGCCTCAGTGATCAGCGCGGAGAGGATCAGGGAGTAGTTTTCCAGCGTCGTGCTGATACCCTTCTTGAAATAATCCCAATTCATGATGTCGAAGTCGGTGACGATGCCCAACGTGTTGTGCAAAACGTCGGAGGACTTCGCGATGAAAGCGCGGTCGTCGAGTTCGGGGACATGATTGCGAGCGAAGATTTTGCGCTCGTCCCAGGACAGCTTCTTGTTCTCGGTCAAGGCCGCGACAACATCGGCGACTTCATCGCCAAACTCAGCGCGGATGACATCGATGGTCACGGCTTTGATGTCTTCGACAACATCATGGAGAAGAGACGCAGTAGCGGTCACTTCGTCGCCACTGAGTTCAATCGCAATGCTGACCACCCCCAGGACATGGCTGATATAGGGAATGTCTTCTTTCGACCCCTTGCGCTTCTGGTTCTTATGAGCCTCCATCGCAAAATCAAAGGCTTTCTTGACGAGTGCGGATTCCATGCTCTCTCTCCACCGGCATTCTATCACAATAGCCGGAACCGGTCAAGCCCCGAAGATGGAAATGAATTCAAGCATTGAGATGTGGCACCATTGCCATTCGCCGTCGTGATCGAACATCACTGCCATCGTGCCCGGCTTTGGGCGACAGAGCAAAGACCCTCCGTCACAATAGCCTACAGCCTTGTCAGCGAACCGCGCTTTATTTTGGATTAAAGGATTGGACCTATGAGGGATGGATAAGTCATAAAATAGCGTGAAGGCCCGCCAGCGCTGCCAATCGAAACTGTCAGCGGGCAATCGCGGAATGGTATAAACCGTGGGCTGTTGTGTCAGCATAGGGATAGACGCACTAAACCTGATGGTAAGCCCTTTTGCAAGCTTGACTTTGCGATCAGCATCGCTCACCAGAGTCCTCCTGTCCATAACATAACAAACAGATATGTGTCAAAGCCCTTGGCCTTTTTGTAATAGAGCGTCTTTAAGTGCTTGATGCCTTCTTCGTTCCAATATGGCCTCAAGTCATCACTGATTCCAGAGGGCGACACAGTAGAAATAATGGCCCGGATCTCTTTTTCGAGTTTCTTTCCGCGCTCGTCGGTTAAGGCTATCGCCATCAGGAAGCTCTCTTCGGTAAAAACTCCGGTTGGTCTGTTATTTATGGCCCTCAAGATGCCAGCAAATTTCTTTTTATCCTCCTTGGAAATGGCAATCCATTCCTTCAGAGTTTCTTGGTTCTCTAAGACCCAAGGATTATCTGAAGAGAGCCCTGGTAAATCGTCAGGGACGACAATAGGCTCTTTTTCTTCGGGGGGACGAATCAGATGTTGGCGAACAAGTTCTAGATTTGACAGAGGGCGTTCAGAATCATGCATTTGCTTCCCAATTCTCAGTCTTGAGTTGGATGTCCTTTACGGCTCTGACTTTCCAGATCGAGCCAGAAGCACAATCCCAAGGATAGTACCAATTGGCTGTAAATCGAAACTCCCAAAAGTAGGGGGCAATGATGATGCCGTCGTACTGCTCAGATACTTTGAGCCAGTCGATGCCGTCTTTGAGCCAGAATTGTTCCCCAATTTCTTCATATCCCGGTTTGAACTCCTCGCTGAACTTTTCAAAGTCGCTTTCATTGTCGATGCGAAGAACATTCGCATCTTCTTGAAGCTGGACCTCATAGAGCATTGATCCGATGCCAAACTCTTCGGACTGGCACCACTTGCGCCAATCCATCCAATCCTCATCGGGGTTGTCAATCTCAACAGACAGCCATAGACCAAGGGGCTTGAAGAAGCGGGCTCTTAGATTTTCTTGGCTTTTGTCATAGAGTTCACCAATGGGCTTTGATGAGTAGTGTCTAAGCTTCACTCTCTTCGTTCTCTTCCTTCTTTTCTTCCCGAGCTTTGCTTTGTTGAGCGGCCACTTCAGAGATTTTCGATTGTCTCTCGAATTTCTCTCTTCTCGCCGTGATGGTCGGAGTCGCTTCAAACTCTTCTTTCGTCAGGCTCAGCGTTCGGACCATGATTTCTCTCGCAGACTTTTCCTCAGCGCCGATCAGATCTTTGAACCCATGAGTCAATCGAGCAGGAATCAGAATATCCTCAAACAACTCCTGTTTGGAGGCCCAGAACATTTGTCCACGAACGATCCACTTGCCGTCGAACATGTAGACTTTATCGGCAAGAATGCAATCACCATGAGCAACCCACAAAGTTCCTTCTTCTACTCCTTTTTCCTTGTAGAAAAACTCGGACACATCTTCGAGTTTCCCCTTGGTATACGAGACAAGCTCGGAGGTGTAAACCGAGACGAGGAGATCGCCGTTGTCAAGTTTTTTGACTCGTCGCTCGACAATCATATCGTCCCTGTAACCTCTGCCGGGATTAAGGGTTCTGCCAAGGAACGATTGTTTGAGCTTGCGCTTCAGCGATTTGGTCGTCAGGAAATCTTGCCAGATCTGTTTCGGTGTTCTCATGATGCCCTCCATTGTACCACAGCCGGGGCGACCTGTCAAGCCTCCGTTGGTGTGGTGTCGAAGAGATGCTTATTGATCAAATGACCAATATATGTAGGGTCAAATTGTTCAAATTGGGACCATTTCTGATTCCGCATTCTTAACATGGATGTATAGACCCATGATGCTTTTATCCTCAATGGCCCAATAGATATTGCAGGCCAATGGATGATATGGCCAGCGTTTAGCATACTTAGTTTTCCGCATTTCTCACTCTTTCACATCAAACACGACAAATCGTCTGACCTTGATGTTCTCTCCGAACTTGGAGATGGCTTCATTGATCAGGTCTCCGACCTTCTTGTCTTCATCCTTGGCGTAAGGCTGGTGAACCAGGGAAACTTCGGAGAGCCATTTGCCCATCTTGCCAAGGGCGATCTTTTCGCGGATCTGCTCTGGTTTGTCAGAGAACTCTTCTTTGACCTCGTGGAGATGATTCTTCCAGCCGACCTCGGCGGCGGTGTCCTCAAAGCCGTCATCTTTCTTGGCGCAAACCCAAATCGGCCGAGCCACGACAACATGCATGGCGATGTCGCGAGCAAGCTGGCGAAACTCTTCGTTCTTGGCGACGAAATCAGTTTCGCACTCAAGCTCAACCATCGCGGCCACCTTGCCATTGAAGTGAACATAACAATCGATGACGCCTTCAACGGTCAAGCGGTCGAGCTTCTTTGCTTCCACGTTGCGGCTGGACTCTTGTAGAATAGTAAGCGCCCGATCATAGTCGCCACCAGCTTGTTCTGCTGCCTCAACGCATTGAGTGATTGGCAAGTTTGTCGTTGACCGAAGCTGTGCTACAGTTTTGACGAAACTCATTTGATTCCTCCCTTATCTTTTCTTTCACAACTATTGCCATTCCTGACGACAATGAAATAACAGTGTGCTTTACGAAAATGTTTGACGGTTTGCCACTTGCTAGATTTTAGCCTCCCGGCACAAGGATCTCTTTTGATAAGTAAATCGCAAGGAGTCATTCCCGCAGCTAAACAAGCATTTACCCACATGACATGTTGCCATTGGTATCTGTGATTATGTGTCAAATCAGCAATCTTAGCGATAATGATTCCATCATGTTTCAAAACTCGCTTAGCTTCGATAAGGAAAGGAGTAAACATGGGTGAAACATTGTCGCCCGATCTTAGCTCATCATCATCAGTAATGCCGTATCTCTTCTCCCATATCTTTGAGCTATTCTCGGAAGCAGCATTTGTGGGAAGATGTGGAGGATCAAACATTAAGACATCAAAAGATGACGAGGCAAAAGGCAGCCTTGTAAAATCAGCTACCAAATCAATATTAGGGGCATGCTGGCTGTCAATGTCCATTCGGACGACATTATAATCCAGCCCGCTCCACATTTTGCCTTTGTTGTGTGTCACATCTAGGATCTTGGGATTTGGGGTAGACGAATGAACGCTCAAGATAACAGGGATAGCCTCGTTATCTTTGCCTTCGAGGTAACTAAGGGGTCTTTGCATTTTTCATTGCCTCAATTGAACAATCTTCCCAAAAGAACCAAGGGCGCGGTCATAGTCGCCACCAGCTTGATTTGCTGCGTCTTGACATTGCAGCACTGGCAAACCTGTTGTGGACCGAAGTTGTGATATTGTTTTAGTAAAACTCATTTCATCTCTCCTCTGGAAACTCTACCTTGATGCCGTGGGCTTCCGACCAATCAAAGATCGTGTCTATCTGTCTCTGTGTTATATGTCGCGGCCAGTTGATGTATCCCCATTCCGTCGGCAATCCCTGACTTCTTCGTCTGTGGGCATCCTGAATCTTGGTCCAGTCTTCGGGCTCTTCTGACAGTCCCAACTCTTGAAGAATGGCCCAATGCTTCATGTAATCACAACCATGGAAGGTTCCGTCGGGCAGAACAAAACCATCGAGGTATCTGAACTCTTTGTCATTCAGTTGAAATAGAGCCTCTTCTTCAGGAAGTTCTGTTTCAGGGGTCGGTGGCAGGCCCGTCAAAACCCGCTCCCTGACCATTTCCAAAGGGTACTCGCTGAAATCTATTCTGTTCGGAATGGAATCTGGGAAGAAATAGAGCAAACGCCTGCGGGCCTCATCGGGCGTCTCCCCCTCAAGCAGTTTGAGGCTGTAAACATTGCCCGCGATCCTTGAAACTTGATCAGTCCAAGAGCGCGGGACTTTCATCTTGCCGAACGGCCCTGCAACGGTGACGATTTCCCCCTGCAAGTATTGCGTCGCACCCTCAAGGAGAAACTGTTTCATCTCAGCTTCTTGAGTCAGCCTTTTGATGATTTCAAGAACTGAAGGAAGCTTGATGTTATCTCTCGTATGCGTCGAGTTGTCATCGATTAGGGTGAACTCATTTTCACCTTCGACGGCCTTCTTTCCAGTCAACACTAAAATCTGGAGAGATTCATCTTCCAGACCCGCAGCTTCAAGAAACTCCAAAGCTGCGGGCGGATTTTCCGTCCAGAGACAACGAGCGTGTTGGGTGACAAACTCGCCAGAAATGATGAACTGGAGTTGTTCAACCATTTTTCAGTCCCACCAAAGACGGATGTACCATGTCCCATCGACCTCTTCATAGTCAAACTCGTCTGGTCGGAAACTCAGAGCCATCCCCATCCAAAGCAGAGATTGTTCCACCGACATTTGGTCTGGCATTTGAAGAATGAGGGTCTGGTCTTCTTCGCTGGTTCCCCAGCAGCAATAGTTCGTCCGCTCTTCTTGGCCTTCAAGATCAACAAAGCTGACGATGGGCGGAACGTACCCGAGCCATTTTTCCAGATGTTCCAGGATTGACTCTTTTCCATCATCGAAGTAACCCAGCCGATCAGGACATTCAACCTGTTCTATTCTCATTTCTTTTCCTTTCAGATCAGCCGAAAATCCGGCCCAGCAAAACGAACGGCAGCATCAAGTAGCCTGTCCCTACGTTGACAATCTGGATGGTATTGCGGAGACTCTCCTTGTGACGATTAAGCTCAGCTTCACACCTTTTAAGGTCTTCTTCTTCCCCCCTTCGGCCTCAAACGTGATAGTGCTCTCTTCGCCGTTTTCAGGAGGGAAAAACTCACAGAGGCATTGATTCCCCTGGCAGATGTCGAGAACTGCGAGTTTTTCCGCCGCAAGGAGTCTTTCATCAATTCCGTGCAAATGGGCTCTACACTTCTTCCTCATCGTCTTGCTCCCATTCTTCCGGGTTCTTACTGATCTGGTCCCGGATGTTCATCAGCCTAGAACAAAACTCCGAGCGTGTCAACACTGTTTCGGAGATGTTCTTCTTGCCTATGCTGTGTGTTAAAACAGCATTTCCAGACGCGACCAGTGCGGCTCGGGCTTTTTTGTTTTGTCGGAACATTTCGAAGTATGCTTCATCGAGCAATGCTTGGTACTCAGGGCTGTCGCGTTTGATCGGCTCGCCCTGAAAGTACAAGGTCTGGTCTCTGCGCCAATTGCGTTTCTTGCCCCGGAATTTGGCCTTGCGACCGACGAGCAAAAAGACGGAAAGCTGAACTTCGGGGTTGTCGAACTTTAATCCCTGAAGAAAGCCCTCCATTGAAGCCACATCGAAACCACGGAACTTGAACGGATGCGGCGCAAAGTTTGACAATGCGCTTGAGGGATATCCTGTGCCGCTTCCGATGTCCATTTCAGTGTCCGAATCTTTCCCCAACTTCGGCGATGGCTTTTCGCATCTTGGCTTGGCTTTCCTCGTTGACACTAAAATCGTTCATGTTGGGCCGAATGCCCTGCTTGTGCAGGTCGATCAGCTCATTTTCGAGTTCATTGGTCCAACGGCTTCGGCTGCGCAAATAGATAACATCCAAAGCGCAGGCAGTTGAAACCCCAATCTCTTCAGCAAGTCCTTCTGCCTCGCTTATCATCATGTCCTGCAAGGCATCCATCATTGCATTGAAGTCCTGCATTGAATCGGGGTCGTCGAGTGGAATTTTGACTGAGAAAGATTCAGCATCTCGCATCATCGTCTCCTAATCTCTAGTATAGCAGGAGGTGAGACAAGAGTCAAGCGCTGGGGTAATTCAAAAAACGCTCGATTTTCGGAAAGGGGAAGGGGGGATTCCACCGGAGGGAGTCGAACCCTCACTACGGGCTTTCAATTGCAAGTGCATCCCGTGTGCGTCACCTAGACTCTGCTTCCGTAAGACCCTACTCGGAAGTTTACTTTCTTTGCTTACTAAGGTGGATTACTCAGCCTTCTATCCCTATCATACTTGCTTCTGCCCTGTCTTGGCTTTCTCCAAGCTCACGTTTTTTATAGCCTTTGCAATTGTTGGCAGTCGCTTTCTTTTAGTCTTCAAAGACCTTTGGGCCATTCCGTTCGTCGCAGATTTAGACAACCTTTTAGGCCAGACTTCCACTTTGTCACTTACACTACAAGCGGATGGGCGAGAGTGGATTTGAACCACCGACCTTCATCACGTCAAGATGCTGCGCTACCAGACTGCGCCACACGCCCTTGTTTCTCAATTATATCCCATTTAGCAGGGAACTATCTCAGGGCCAGAAGATTTCAACACCAAACTCGGCTCGTCTTCTGGCCCATCGTCGATAGGGCTATTAAGGTTGCCGCCCTCTCCCGTTCGCAGGGATCAGCGCCCTTATCGGGCCAACAGTATTATACCATAGGCTGCCAGGGTGTCAACACCGATTCTCGAATTGTCCTATCGCCTGCGGTTGGTGAACTTGCCGCGCAACCAAACACCGAAAACTGTCCCGGCCACAAAGAACGAAAGGCAAATCTTGAGCATGGTTTTCTCCTATTGGCGCAGCAGGTCTTCTAGCGTGGCTTCGAGTTCTTCGCCTGTCATCCTGCCAAGCGAATCCTCTATTTCTTTGAGTTCGGCCTTGTGCTCGATCAAAAATCTAACGTTCTTTGATATTGCATCGAGTTCTTTCAAATTCTTCTTAGCCATCAGGGCCTTGAACTTTTTGGGGAACCATGACCCAATGAGGAATGCCCAAGTCAAAGGTCCAGCGGCCACAATGAGGAAAATGGAGACAACACTGCCAAACAAGGCAGAGTCTTCATACCGTGAATATTTGTAGATATAGGCAAACAAATCTTCACGGACTACACCCATCGTGAAGATGCCCGATATCAGCCAGATCATCCATGGTCCCATTCGGGTTACCTCCAAGGTCAGTCTTGTGGCTCGGGATCCTTAGTTGTGGTCAGTTCCTTATCGCCAAGGAAGATTTTAACTCCTTTGCCCAATACGCCGCCCATCATGGTCGCTATGGCATCCGACATTGCCTTCATATCAGCCAGAGCCTCAGCCTCCGTATAGGTTCGACGCTCTTCAACAATATCACCAAACTTTTCCTCGAACTCTTCAAGGGTGTCTGGAACACCACATCCATCTGTTGTCGGGATTCGGATGCTCTTTTCGACAACCTGTGCGCCGCACATTTCAACGAGAAAAGTCCGAAGCATACTGGGGCCTTGCATCGTTTCGTAATCCGAATCACCTTGGTCAAGCAAAACCCCGTTGACGTAAACACCCTTATATTCGCCGTCATCGCTGTCGATGGTTGTGATAGTAATAGCCTCAGGCATCGGTTTCTCCTAGTTTGGCATGAATATTGGCAAGATTGTGTCCCTTGCCTTCTTGACCCTCATTCGTAGATTTGAAGGTTTAATGCCAAGAATGTCAGCAAGTTTGGCTTCGTGCTGAACATATTGTAGCAAAAGCTCGTCTTCTCCGACTTGTTCTAGGAACAACCCTAGTTCGGCTATGCCAAACCCATATTCATGATAGGATAGGGTATCAGACATATGAAGGTCTTCGTCGAACTCTGTTGTATCAAGAGAAATATCCCTAGATCGCTTTGTTACGTAGCTTTTGAACTCACGGTTGATAAATCTCGGCAAAGCAGTAATGAGCCAAGATTTTTGGCTGTCTTCAGGGATATCCTTTGAAGCCATTTTGATCAATGTTTCTTGGACAACATCTTCTGCGGCTTCATGGGGGAGCTTGGAAAGAACCCTATGGAGCGCCCATTCTCGAATGCCGTCGCCAATTTCCGTCATGGGACAAGCCCATGCCTTTTCAGAGTTTCAACAAAAATGTATAGTCCTAGTTCACTATCTATGTGATAGTTTGTAATATAGCCAGGATATTTGGTAGTATCATCAAAAATATATCGCTCCATAACTTCTTGAGAGACTCCCATCGTTCCAAACTTTTCTTTCTCTTCCGCGTTGACGACAACCCGACCATCAGGAGCAAAATGGGTGAGCCACTTTTCCGGGGCGGGGCTGCCACAATGCCCTTCGACACGAATGTCTTTTTGTCCGACTACATTAGCATACAGTTCTTCAGCCACGGCTTGCGGAACATTGCCGATAACAATGTAGTAATACCAAGCACGCATGAAAACAAAATCCCCGAGGCGTCCAACAACCTCTGCGGGGACTTCAAAATTCCTTCGAGGAGCATCCTCAACGGGGATGCCGCATCTTTCCAACTCAGAGCGGACAATCCGAGTAGCGTCTATGTCTCCTGCTAGATTCTTCATGGCAAGCGCCTTTCTACGACTTCTTCTTCGTAACCATTTATCTCATAGGACCAAATGCACTGAACAACTTGCCATTCACCGTTCCGAAAAACTTGATATGTCGTAGTCTCTGGTACATAACATTTTTCATTAGGGTCATACACCATTTTGAGCGGCGGAAACTCTTCCATCCAGGCGGCTCGGAAAGGGCCTCCTTTGGCATATTCATCTGTTTGCTCATGGATGCGGCGCTGGCGTTCTACCCATTCTTTATCAGATTCAGTCGCCATCATCTCTGCTTCTTTTTCAAAAATCGGACGAGCGCCGCAGTGAAGGATTGAGCAACAATAAATCAGGTCTTTGTCCCGGCATTCTTTATAGCCGTCAAGCGTTCCGTGTTTTTCATGGTACTTCTGAAGATCTATTCCATTGAGGTCATCTTGTTCATCATCCCTCAATAAACAATAGATAGGAGCATATCTACAATCTTCATAGTATGCTCCTATCTGTATTTCGGGTAGAACTTCTTCGCACATGATTTTAATCCAAGAAGGCCACGATTTGCCCGACACCGCCAGCGCCTTCAGCCGAAAGCATAACCTCATGCCAACCGTTCAAAGTCAAAGTGGCATGGTCGGGATGGCGAACGGCACCGCGAACGAAAACGCTGCTGGTCAAAGTGCGAGCGCTGTAACCTTTGCGTTCGTCAGCGGGAAGGCGATTGTATTCACCAACGGAAAGCTGCTTGCCGTCGCGGATGTTGACCATGACGGTTTCGCCAGCCGGGGTCACCATTTCTTCGCAAACATGAGCCTTGCTGCCAGCGTTGCGCTGCAAAAGTTCGTTGCGAGAAATCTGCAAGTCGCCGAAAGAAAGATCGGGACGAGGGATGAAGAACCATTCGCCCTGACGCTTACGGGCGGCGTTGCGGCGCTTGCGAGCCTTTCCGCCGCTCACACCTGCCATGCGCTCGGCCTCGCGTACCGCGACAGGCTTCAAGTGCTCCATCGCATCCTTGACACCGCCAGGAGCGCCAGGAACCGAAGCGGCGAACCAATGGCGCTCGTCATGACCGCAAAGAACGGAAGCATCCTGAATCTTCAAAAGAAGGTGGCGCATACCCGGTTGAATATCACCGAGTCGGATATCCTCGCAATCAGTGCCGTCGGGGATGCGAAGACTGAAAATATCGTTGCGAACGTTAATGGATGGGCCAGAGGTGGACGAAAAAACCCACCGACTACGGCGGGATATTGATTCGTCGATTTCGATCTTGGCACCAATGCGCTCAAAGGCGCGGGTGATTTCGGTTGTGTTCATCTTTTTCCCTTTTCTACTTTTGCACGCTCAGGAGTTCTCGGTTAAGCTCCGCAAGCCGAAGTTGCCCTTCGGCGCTAAGGTGTTCTTCCAAAAAGATATCTGTAGCCAATTCCAAAAGAGTTGCGTAACCCTTTTCCAGTTCGTTGACCCGCCCCGTTAGGGCTCTGACTGTTGTGGTCGCATTCGTCTTGTACGCTTCTGTGAAAGCGAAAACGCCATAAGCAATGAGAGTGAAGAACAGAAAGCCTATCAGCAGAGCTAACATGGTTCTTAGTTCCCATCCTTCAGGCTTGTCGCCAAGGGCTCAATGAGTCGAGAACTTTTCGACACCTGAAACTTCGGAGTCGTCTCTACATATCGAGTAGAAGTCTCGCTGTAGAGATAGTAGCCGCTTCGTGACCTTCTGACTTTATAAGAACGGGAGTATAGCTTCTTCGAGGTTACCATTGCGCCAGGGTTGATGTACATATTGACATATTCCCTGCTCGATTCATACCATTCCGTCGGCTTTAGTTCACCGTAGACATCGTTCCAGGCGATGTATCCCTCCGTGTCAACTGGCATGTCTGCTACGAGACAGTTCAGTTCTTGTGGTTTGTACTTCACAACCACCTTCGGCCGAGGGACAACGAATGGCGAAAAGGCCAGAAACAGGATTGCGGAACAACCGCAGATGATTAGGAAAGCCTTTAGGGATGAGTTCATGTCCGTCTCCTTCCCAATTATACCCATTGGGCGGATATTGTCAACCCCCTGTCTGGAATTGTTCCTTAAATCAGTGGAGCCAAGCGATTACTTGGCTCAAAATAAAACACGCAAAGAAACCAAAGGCAAAGCTTATTGCCATCTCTGAGTTAAACTTTTCTAAGGCGGCCTGAATATCATCTGGCATGATAAACGGAAGTGGCGAGTTTCCCAATTCGTCAACATTATATTTCAGGAGGCGGTGATATCCACAATGTTCAGTATAAATATCGTAGAAATCATCCCTCTCCTCATAGAAAGCAGAGTTGAAATGGAGAGTGCTGCCATCTTCCATTAGGATAAATAAGCAATCACCGAATCGTTCATCGGCAGCAGAAAGTTCCGGGTAGGGACTTGTGGGGTTAAGATGTGCTTGTCCATTGTTTTCTCTAGGCGAGCGACGGAAATCGAATCCGCGATGATCTTGCGATCAACTTGGGCCACAACCAAGCGCAGCTAACCAACATCTGCCTCGCTCACATACCTGGAGGCAGACTCGAACTGCCATTACTCGGTTATCGGCCGAGCTTCCTTGCCGTTGGAAGATCCAGGCAAACTTTTATCTATATTGCAGAGGAACAGCCTCCCAATATTTACCATCATGTGATTGAGATCCTATCTTTACACAGAATGGACCCAATATATGACGCCAAATCACAAAATCTTCCGGACCCATTTGAACATAGTATCTATGTCCGATACAAGTCCAGCCAAAAATCCAGAAAGTACGTATTCCTGGCATTTTTATTCTCCGATACCGGGAGGGGGATTCGAACCCACCAAATCTTATTAGGATCACGGGGTTTAAGCCCGCTGCATAAACCGTTCTGCTATCCCGGCAAATATCTCGGGGCCAGCAAGCCACGCTGGTCTTCCTCGTTGATCAGACAAGTTATCCCGAGTTATGCCGAAGGAGGGATTCGAACCCTCATGGGCTTGCGCCCGCTGCCTCCTGAAGACAGAGCGTATACCATTTCACCACTTCGGCTTATAGGCACGGAGGGATTCGAACCCTCACTTTACGCCGTTTGAAGACGCTCCCTCTACCAATTGGAGTACGTGCCCAAGTTCTTCAATTATATCTCATCTCGGGGGAAAGTCAAGCCTCTTGTCCGAATTTATTATCTAAGCCACTTCCTAACCGCATTATCTGATACTCCGAATTTTCGCCCAACGCCCCTATATCCCATCTCAGCTATCATTTTGACTAGCTCTTCTTTTGAAGGTCTGCTTTCGACTTTTTTCCTCCTCACTATATGTTTAGAATTATACTGATTAGCGCAGCTATTACAACAATACATTTGTTTATCGTTGTTAGGAATGAATTCTTCTTCACAATTCTTACACGCTCTGAGTTTCTTTTCTTTTTTGATGCTAGGCTTCTTTTCTTTCCTAACTACAGAATCCCTCTTAAGTTTTTTCCCAGTCCAATTTGGTGTCAAAGAATGACAATTGGGACATAATATCTCCAAGTTTTCAATTCTGTTATCTCTTTTGTCCCCATTCTTATGATGAAGCTGGAGGAGGATTGACTGACCCTCCCATGTTTTTCTATGGCATCTCTGGCATTCCTTTTTGAAAATACCCTCTTTTATAAGTCTTAGCTTCAGAAAGTGGGTATTGCGATATAAACTTTCCTTTATCAGTATTTCATCCATCGGAAGTTTAGAAAATGGTACTCTCCCTCCTTTATTCCAAGCTTGTCCGGTAAAATGATCAGTGCTAAGTTCGCACTCTTCGATTGCCATCTTCAAATATTCATAAGCACTACCATATTCGTTCATCCCCAAGTTTGTCAATACTTGCCTGTATGATATGGAAGATGACACGGCGTCTTTCAATTGCTTTTTACTATAGGATTTACGTCTTCCAGACCAAAAATGAGATGTATCAAAATCTGACTTGGAAACTTCTTCTTTTATCCTAGCTATATTCCGCCCCTCTGCTTTAAGCCCGATAGCTTCACATAATTCTGGCCAGCTTGAGCTTGTTTTTATTCCATTACGCAATTGGTCTTCAGTCCATCTTTTCATAATAAATCACCCCATAGAGTATATTCTCCTCCCATGAAGCGGTTTCCTTCTTCAATGTATTACTTTTGTGGGAGTTCGGCTTCCCATAATGCGCAAGGAGGGGTCGAACTCGCCACGAGGATTTCACTCCTCCACGCACTCACGCAAATCTACTGCTTTCGTCTTACATCAAATGAGACCTGGACTTCCCACTCTAGCGGATCCATCCAACTATCTCCTGGGCCATCTAGATCAACGAAACTTTCCAGGTGCTCTTCGATGTCATATTGAGATAGTTCTTGAAGGCCCTTTCTGCCTTTCCCGGCCACAGCCTCGATCATTTCTTCTTCTGTCTCAAAATCTCCGTATCCCTCAAGGCTGAGGTATCTATTGGGTGGCTCAAAACTATCTCTCAATGCCCGCTGACGTGCCTCTTCTCTAATGAAATCAATGTCTTCGACCATATTGTAATCGTAGTCCAGGCAAATCTCGTGATAGACTCTCATCTTGTCCCTCTCGGAGAGAGTCCCGATGCCCCGACTCAACTCTGCTTCATACTCTTCGGCTTCAGGTAAGTCCAGAAAGCCCTTTCCATCCGAAGCATAATGAACGATTGCAGTCCTGCTTTCAATAGCCATCTCAGTTCTTCCTTTCAGGCAAAAATAGGCGAGAGAGGACTCGAACCTCCAAGGGCCTCTCGACCCACTGCGGCCTAAGCGCAGCGCGTTTACCATTTCGCCACTCACCCTAACATTCCAATTATACCACTCGACACTCTAAATGTCAAGCTCTACCGAGGAATTCTTACTACCCCATGTTTTTGTTTGCTGATGGCAATTGGGACACAATATCCTTAGGTTTATCTTCCTATTATCGTAGTGCTTTCCATTGATATGATCCACATGTAATCTCAATGGTTTATTATTCCATACCGGACCCCGCCCACAGATGGCACATTTGTCTTCCCATCCAGCCCTTAGCATTCTTGGGTGAAGTCGGCCAGGGCTATATGTGGAATCTTTGACAAATATCTCTTCATCTAATAATGTGTTCTTTTTAGTCACTGTAGCTACACTGCTATTCGAATCTACTGTCTCTCCCTTAGACCATCCTTGTCCCTTGAAATGCTCAGTTGAGATAGAATAAGCTCCGATCCTCTGGTTAATATGCCTATAGTTACCACCTGTCCTTCTAAGCCCCAATCTATCCAATACTTGTCCTATTGAGGTGCTAGATTCAACAATCGGCTCTAGTAGTTCTCGCGTATACTTCGATTCTCTTGGCATACACACATTATATACAAGAACTATGTGTAAACCAACTAAATATACCTGCGCCAGGATTCGAACCTGGACTACCCGGTTATCTGCCGGTTCCGACCTTATAAGGGTCGTGTGCTCACCATTACACTACGCAGGCAAAAACATCAATCAGAGATATTCATTGGGATCACGATATAGCTTTTCGGGAACCTTTTTGAACTCATACTTCTCTCCCAGGTCCTTTAACGCAGCCACCAAAGCATGACCTAACTCTTTAGCCTCTTCGGGCGTTAAGATTGCGTTTGCCGCTATTTCAATGTGTTTCTTTTCTATATCTGTCACCAAGCAGCAAACTGTATCTTCTCTGTTTGTTTCTAAAGATCTGGTGACCTGTGTATATGTTTCTTTGGAGAATCCCATTTTATCCCTCTTTGCAACCCTTCGGCTCAGGTTCGGCCGGATCTTCGACATATTCAAAGGCACTGTGCTCAATGGTGCAGGGAATCTCTGTCCCCTCAGCATTGATCAGCTTGACCGTGAAGATGTCATGACCTTCCAGGTCTTGTTCCTCGCAGTGCAACGTCAGATAGATCTTCATTCGGTGCTCCAATTCGTAATCGTTTTAGTACGACATGCCCGATTCGTAATCGTTTTGGCACGAGTGTAATCGTTTTAGCACGACATGCCCTATAGTTGTGCCTTATATCCGCCACCCGAACCTTATGGACATACGACTTGTTCCACCATCGCATCCCATCTAAATCTAGTATTTGCCATCTCGGCAGAAGCGTCAAGTTTTTCTTTAAAGTATTCTATGGTGTCTGCTCTTAGCTTTGTTAGGATATTATATTCTACTTCGCCATAAGCTAATCCATGATAAAATCCTTCCCAATAGATACCGAATTGAGTGAGAGCATCTGCCACTTTACCGACATATTGAACTTCGTCCAGTCGATGATAATCTCTATCGAGTTCCATCATGTAGAGATCTATTTCTTTCTTAACAAACTCCAAGGTTTCTTCGTAATCCATTTTATCTTCTCTTCTCTTAGAAAATGGGGAGGGGGTGGATTCGAACCACCGACCGCCTGTGGTTTCTATTTAAAGAAACCAAGGCGCTCTAACCACTGAGCTACCTCCCCATATTTCGGCGGAAATGTTTACAAAATACCATAAGCTTTGGCCCACTTTCTGACAGTATTGTCTGAAACCCCATACTTTCTCCCCAATGCTACCCATGTATTGTTAGCTATTTCTTCTTTTAGGTCTTTTTTATTGGGCCGTTTCACTTTTCTCCTGGCGAGATCAGAGCACTCAGAAGAACAATAGATCTTATTCCCGGATCTGAAGTCTTCAAATCCTTCTTTACAAATCGGGCATGTTTTCCCGACTTTCGTCGGGGAGCCATCGTATTCCTCAAGCTGTTGCTGCCATTTGCTCCTGTTCCCATTTAGGTTATAATGAAGTTCCTGATGACACCTACAGCATAGTAGATCACATTTGTCTAACTCTTTTTTTATCCTCTCCCAAGATCTCATCCAATTAGAACTTAGGGAGAAGTCTTTCTCTTCTAGATTTCTATGATGGAAATCAAGGGCCGATGGACATTTTGAATACCCACATTGAATACATTTTCCTCCCTTGTATTTTATGGCCTTTAGTTTTAACCTAAATCTCCTTCTGTTTACAGTGCATGAGTTGCAATATATTTTGCTATGTCCAGCACCCCGGTCATATACATATTCCCTTTCGCATCCCTTGCATATAACGATTTCATCCCTTGTTTCGCGTGATTCTAAGTTCTTCGTATTATGTTGACCAAATGGGGAACATTTAAGGCAGTATCTCCTGCTACCCAGGTTCCTCTGACGACCATCAACCATGGCTCTCCATGGAAATTGATCGCCGCATTTTTTACATATAGGCATAGTACCACTCCTATGCCTATATTCGAACTTGTTGCGCAGTATCCCTGCAAATGATCAAAAATACTGCGCAACAAGTTGGGTCCAATGATGGGAGGTGGAATTGAACCAACCAATCTACCGCTTATCAGGCGGTTGCATTCTCCAATATGCTGTCCCAGCTAAAAATAGCAACGTTGCAGTCCGAAGACTCTTTCTCTCTTTGGCGTTGCTGAAGTGGGAGAGGGAGGACTCGAACCTCCGTAGGAGTTACCCGGCACGTTTACAGCGTGCGCCCTTTGCCGCTCGGGTCACTCTCCCAATGGGGACAGGCAAAGCCCGTCCCGCTGGGAACTTTCAGCTACTATATTCTTCTGTCAAAGTTCGCGCCGAAGCGCTTTGAGACAAATGTCTCAGTGTCCAGGGCGGGAGTCGAACCCGCACGGCCTTGCGGCCACTGATCCTGTTTTTCGCTTTAGCCTAGCTCTCCGTTATGTCCAAGGAGGGACTCGAACCCTCAACCCTTGCGGGACATGATTCTTAGTCATGCGTGTATCCCGATTCCACCACTCAGACTCATTTCAACCATTTTCTTACGGCATTATCGGAAACGCCGAACTTTCTACCGACAGCACTAAAATTTGTTTCTTCAACCATCTTTAGTAATTCATCTTTGGAGGGCCTATTCTCAACTTTTCTTTCTCTAATTATATGTCTAGCATTGAACTTATTTGAGCATGTATTAGAACAATATTTCTGGACTCTAGAGTTGGGCAAGAAATTCTTATCACAATGGGGACATTTCTTTATCGCCTTAGTTTTCTCTATGGCTTTTACTTTCCTTATACGCCCGGCCCAATTTTCTGTTAAACTATGACAATTGGGACATAATACCTGAAGATTCTCTTCTCTATTATCTAAATTATCTCCATTCAAATGATGAAGCTGGAGGATTAACTTTTGTCCTCTCCATCCATTCATACCGCATATTTCACATATAGGCGAGGGGAGATTCGAACTCCCAAGAGGTTTTATCCCCGACAGGTTCTTAGCCTGCTGCGTTTACCATTTCGCCACTCGCCCAACAATCCAATTATACTACTTTCCCAACGTTTCGGCAATCCGATGGGAAATTTCGATCAGCCCATCATAATGAGAGAACATTCGCTCAAGATCGCCTTCACTCAATGCTGGCTGGCCCGGTGGACAATCCATATTGAAGATATCACCATGAGAACAGACATTGTGCAACGCAAGCATCGTCACGTTAAAACCACACGTTCGGATCATTGCTTCCAACATGACTTCTGCTAGTTATTGCTGTTTCTTCATCTTACGCCAATCCCTTCGCCTTCAAAACGGCCGCAAGCGAAATCGCCCCTAGACCAATGGCCCACAATAGCCCTACAATTGCACTCATTTCTTTTCTCCTTTCAAACAATGGGAAGAGAGGGATTTGAACCCCCGCATTCTCGCGGCTTCAACGCGAAGCTCTACCGGGCTGAGCTATCTTCCCAAACTTTTAACCATACTGAACAACACCATACCATTTACAATCTACATTCCCCAACCCTACTTTAGTCGCCGCCGCATTCAACATAGCTTCCCATTCAGGCTTGACTTCCAATGGATGTATTTCCTTAGGATCGAATTCATCAAAATCCTGAACAGAATCCATAATCCCTAAAACATAAGTTTCTTCATTGGAAATAGTTAGATCCCCGCAAACCTTCATGGTGATACCATTTTCTTCTTCTCCATATAAATCTTAAACATATCTATCGTATTTATGTTCTTCAGGCACTACAAATCCATAAATCAGGCTTGCTTCTGCATGATTGCCCATTTTCGCTCTCCTAATCTTTCAACTATGGGTGCGGCAGGATTTGAACCTGCGATGAGCATATAATCTATAATATCCCATATGATCTAGCCCATTTTCTTACTGCATTATCACTAACTTCATACTTTTTACCTATGGCTAGCCAACTCATTGTATTTATCATTTCCTCAAGATCTTCTTTATTTGGCCTATCTACTTTTCTAGAAGATAATCTGGCGCATTTTTGACTACAATACTTAAAACGTTCATAAATAGGCGCTCCGCAATGAGAGCATTTTGATCTTTTACATCTTCTACTTTCTCTAATCTGTAATTCTTTTTTCTTCCTACCCCACATCCATATGTCTAAATCCCCATTATAATCAAAAACATCGTTCAAAAATTGTTGATCATTTTGTGAGATAGCATGAATCCTACCATGACAATTATTGCACACAAGATCACACTTATCTAATTCTTTTTTGATTTTTTCCCAGGAAAGCCTATCATATTTAGACGATATCCCAAAATCCTTTTCTTCTGGATTCCTGTGATGAAAAGAAAAAACACCAATCATATCTTCTTCACATTCAAGTCCACACCGTTTACATTTTCCTCCAAGATACTTAATGGCGGCTAATTTATTGCGCCATCTTTTAACTTTAACAGCATAAGCATTATATCTCATATGAACCTCCAATGTAATTATATCCATTGATTCAGGATATCACAATGCAGGTTCAGATCTTTAATACCCCTGCTCGGATTTGAACCGAGGACCTCGATTTTAAGAGAATCTTGCTCTACCTGACTGAGCTACAGAGGCGTATTTGTTTCTATATTCTGTTGTCAATGTTCCGAGATTTTCATCTCGATACCCCCGCCCGGTCACGATCCGGGGACCTGTCGCTTAAAAGGCGAATGCTCTACCAACTGAGCTACGGAGGCATATGGTCATTTCGACCGTTCGTGGATTATACGACGTGCTGGCCTGCTTGTCAAGTGGTTTTTTTTGGAACTGGTGAATTCGGGTGGCCGTGGGTCGTATGGCTTAGCTCAGGTGTTTATACAAGAAGGCAAAGCCATCAAGCGCGAGGCTGCGCTTAATGTTGCTTGCTCCTATGATGTAGGTTGTGTGTTCCATCTTCTCGTCACCTGACAGACGCGGGTCTCCCGCGTCGGTGTTCCTATTATATCTCCCCATTCTCGGAATGTCAAGTAGATTCCTGGAATTTATTTTATTACTGCATGTATAGATACTGGTATCCCTTTAATACCCAAATATCGTAATTCATATCTTTTGCATATAGGCATATTGAATATGATGTTGTCATGAGACGAAATCAAGATTGTAAGAAAATATGGGACCTAACAGATGGCCTTTTATATAAAAAGGAGTATGGCCATTAGGTTGTATCGGACAAGAGATAGTGATGTATACTATCCCCGTGACTTCATCCTTTTTGTCTAGGGCCTCAACATTCCAAACTATTCGGTATTCTTCCATCACTCGACCTCTTACTCAACACCCTTCAGCAACCATTGAACAATCCCTGGAGCCAATAGAACCAATACCAACGCCGGGACTGGAACTAAACAAGCCGCAATGACCGGATCTTTGAGGATCGCAAAGCTGCCCAAGAAGATCAAGACAGTGCCCAGCAGGAACACCAGAACAGCGAGCAGATGTTCCTGCCATTCAGGATGTGGCGCTGGCCTTTTGTAAGGGCTCGCACTGCTCATCCTTCATCCTCAAAGTGGATGTTTTCGGTCGGGAAGTCAGGAATTAAAGGGCTTGTGACGGCCGCCGCGAGGATGTCCAGGCTGAGCTGTTGAAGAATCGGCGTGATAAGCCCCATCAGATTCATATGGTAAAGCCCGCCGAGCGAAAGCCCGTTGGCCGCAAAAAGGCGCATTTCATCAGGCGCACTTTCGTCGTTGCCAAGCTCTTTCATCAGGTCGAGAATCTTCCTCATCTTCTCGTCGTCTCCTTTGTCAGCTTTTCTTGATTGCCCAATTGGGCCAGGGTTCGTCTGCAAAGACGAGGCCAATGCGGCGCTCGCCAGCATTGCTGCTAGGACCGCGCTTCGGCGGTCGGTCCCAAACGACTTCAAAACCAGAATCGTTGTTCGGCTTGCCAAAGCGGCAAACGAAGGAACTGCAAACGTTCTTGATCGTCTTTTCATTCTTGTCAGGGAATAATGGAAGAGTCTTGCTGTAAATGTCTTCCATTTTGATTCCATCCTTGCCGCAAGAAAGCAAAGCCGACATCAGCCGGTCATCTGCCGATCCCTTGCGGAAAGGAGATTGCCGATGGTGATCATATTGAGGCAAAGACTCTTTGCCCTGCGAGGCCGCGCTGACCGGAGCATCTTCTTCAAGAAAACGAGCGGTGCGGATCCTTTCCTGTTCAGCCAACTTGGGGAAGAAGCAGCCGTGAGAACAATGGCTTTCAGCGATCAGGCCGATGACAGCGTTCTCTTTGCCGTTTTCTCGCTCGCAGCAAAGGCGGCAGACCTCCATCCCCAAAGGGAGATCAAGCTCCGCGATGTATTCACTGACAGGTTTCCAGTGGACAACAAGCCCGCTTTTGAGGGTCAAAATGTTCTCGCTCATCATTCGCTCCCTTGAATCTTGGTCAACTGCGGCCCGACTTCATCCAAAAGTCGAGGCTTGAGCCTCGTTGCGTGAGGTTCAGGATGTTGATTGCGCCAATACTTGAAGACATCTCCGATGATGTATTTTCTTGTCTTGGAACAACGTTTGATGCGATAATGGCTGGGGTTATCTACTCTCAAAGCCTCGATGCGACCATTCATCTCTTCCCAGACATACGGCCGACCATAGTCAAACTGAGCAAATGTCGGATCGACGATATAGAATTTGCAAAGATCGGACCTGACCAAACAGAAAGCATGGATGCCGCCGCCGTAACTCCCGCTGGCAACGAAAGCCTCATGTCCAAACTTGGTGAAGATATCGAATGCCAGAAAAGCCCCTGTGGCACAACCCCCTTGCAAATCTGGTTTCCAACTCTCCGGGGGATCCTGACCGCAATAGTTGAAAAGAGCGTAGTTGATTGAGCGGGCAACGAGATCGATCTGCCACTCCAACGGGCTTCCAGGCTTGCGCATCGGTCGTGAGCCTCCTCATCTGCCATTATTATAGCACAGGAGGCCGTCTAGGTCAAGGGGTCAATTAAGATTGACCCCAGGAATTCATGTCGTCCCGCAGGGCATCATTGGCAACATCCTCCAAATCTTGCATCGCCTTTTTGATATCTTCTTCTGTAGCTGGCGGAACTTCCCACTCAGGCGAAGTATGATGCGGGCTGTAAAAGATAGGAGGATAAACAATGATCCCATTGAGCATTCTTCGAGGGAGATTGATTGTTTGAAGTTTCATTGATTTCACCACAGCCAATTATATCCCCAATCCAAAGAGAGGATCACAAAGAGCGTTAGAAAGATCGGGGCAGAAAATCTTCTTTATCTCGGTATCATAGTCGATACCGAGCCTTTCGAGGACTTCAGTCAAAGAGATTTCCCCACGGACTTTGATGCCTTCGCCACCCACCAGGGGGTAGGGGTTCAATTGTAAAGATTCAGACATAGAGTTGAGGCCAGAAAGGTGTGAAGCATTTATTGTGATCATTGGTTTCACCAAGATCAGTTATATCTGAGAAGCTTCGTGTTCGTTTATTTCTGGCATCCACATCTGAGGGTCTGGCTCATAGCTAATATCGGACACATTGCCATGCTCATCAATGAAGATGTCAACGCCCGAAGGATAATCAAGCGCAAAAACGTTCCAGCCTTCTTCTTCGCTGCCGTGCCAGATGCGGATGCTAAAAGCTCTGAGCCGCAAGGTCAAGTCTACCCATAGCTCTTGCGAAAGAGGCTTGCCTAGATGCCGAGAGAAAGAAACTTGGCCACGAAAGACTGCTTTAGGCAATTCAAGTCTTACGCAATCATCCCAACGCGGGTTTGCTGCGAACTCTTTAGCTTTCTTGATTTCAAGACGCTGGCGCAAATCTTCATTGACGGCCATTTTCACTCCTCAATATTGATCGAAACAGAAATCTGCGTCTCGATCTGGGCTGGGATGATTTTGCAAGCGACGAACTCTCCCGGACGCCGCTTCTGTTCTTCTGTAACAGCCTTCTGCCACTCACTTTCATCCTTGAAAACTTGCATCGTCGGATAATAGTCGGTATGGGCTGGGTATCCGTGCCCAGGATTTGTCCTTGACCTCTCGTCGCCTTCAACGTAAGTGCTGCCAGTTTCGATGATCGCCCATAACGGTTCCTTTGGCAAATCTTTGTGCCCGTGAGTGTATGCCATCTCAGTGTCCTTTCATTACGGCCGTAACGATGTCATCAATCTGGGCCATCGCACCGACGCCTTCATCGCCACATGCGAGCTTCTTGGAAACAGGAGGAACGACCTGCCAGCCGCGTTCTTCCAGGACTTTGATGTTTTGGCCCGTGAGTGGGTTTTCCCACATCAAAGTGTTCATTGCGGGAGCAACAATGACTGGATTCGAAGCGTCCCAGCAGTAAACAACACTGGTCAGCAAATTGTCACAGATACCGACAGCGCACTTGGTCAAAGTGTTCGCGGTGATCGGAGCGATGACCAAAACATCCGCCCATCTGCGAAGATTGATATGCATGACATCATCATCCTTCTTCCAACTCACAGGCCATTCCCATCTTTCATTGTAATAGAACACATCGGTTCGAAGAGGAATATCTGGAGCTTCCAGCGGATCACGACTTCTATCGATGAAGAAATGAGCTTTTTCCGTTGGCACAACGGCAACTCGGTTGGTGATAGCAGCATCAGCTAAGGCCGCTGCTAGTTTGTCGGTCAACAAAGCAGCCACGCTTCCGGTCGTCCCGAGTAAGATATTCATTGTCATTTCCCTTCCGCTTTGGCTTTGATTTCTTCATCGATTTCTTTGACAACGCATCTGGCGAGGTGCATTCTGTCAGCGTTGTCGCTCTGGAAATAACGGTTGAAAACTGGCGTTCCGCCCTGGTTCCGCACGACGGTCAGTTGATGATCGCCTCGTTTAATGTCGCTCAAGTCGTTGGCGATCACTAGATCGCAATCATTTTCAAGGCAGCTTTTGTGAGCCGCCTCAACGAGTTCTCCAAGATCAGAGTTGACCAACAATTTGAACCCAACCAAAACGGCGTCTGGTGCCGCCGCCCTGATGCTTCCGATTAGCTTTGGAAGGGGCGCAAGCTGGATGTCTTGTGAGTCAGCCGAGCGGATCTTGCCATCGACATAGTTGACAACGCCGTAGTCGCTGACAGCAGCGGCGAGAACAATCACGTCTGGCCGGAACGAAGCAACAGAACCAAATAGCGTCGCTTCATAGTCATCGAAGTTGCGGAACTGGCGCGAGGAATAGGCAGAGCCATGTTCCGTCCAAAGCTTCACCAAACCCACCGTCTCCTCGGCGATGTTCAGCATGTTATCTTCAGCGAAATCAGCGTTCAAGGAGAATGGGGTTTTGGAATCCTTGGCGTGCAAAAATACGAGCTTATGCCGCCAAGTTTCAAGGATGGCCCGACCAATGTGAGCGCCGAAAGTTCCCTTGCTCATGTTGGTGATGTCGCGAACCATGTCGATGGGGACTTTTGTCCCACCTGAGGTCAGAAGGATTGTGCTCATTTGGGGCCTCTTGAGGGAGGATTCTACCACGAACCGGCGGCGGTGTCAAGCTTAAGGAATTCATTTCAACCACTTCCTCACTGCGTTATCGCTGACGCCAAATTGTCTTCCTACTGCGCCGATGACAAGACTCGAAAAAGGACTTTCGAGTCTTGTCATAGAATCTCATGATATGAGTTATATTGAGCGCACATGTGATTATTGTGGAGAAACCTTTTTAAGAGAGAAGAAGGACACTACTAAAAAAGTAATGAATACATTCTGTTCTCCTAAACATCATTATTTGTGGAAGGTAGAGAAAAAATCCTATTCTTGTACACAATGCAGTAAAGAAGTATCAAGGAGACCTAAAGAAGTATCTCAAAGTGGAAATGTATTTTGTTGTCAATCCTGTGCTGCCACTTATAATAATCTCCATAAGACTACAGGGACCAGAAGATCTAAATTAGAGCAATGGCTTGAAGATGAATTAACAAAAATATATCCCGATCTAGACTTCAAATTTAATTCGAAACATGAAATCAACTCAGAGCTTGATATTTATATTCCATCCATGAAGCTTGCTTTTGAGCTTAATGGGATCTATCATTATGAACCTATTCATGGCCAAGAAAAATTTGCATCCATTCAAAGCAATGATCAAAGGAAATTCCAGGCTTGTGCTGAAATAGGGATTGGACTGTGTGTAATAGACGCATCGGGAATGAAACACTTCAGTAAAAAAAATTCCCAAAAATATCTTGATATCATCGTCGATATTATCGACGGAAAGCGGGACCGAGGGAAGTTGAATCCCCACCTTCGATCTTGACAGGATCGCGCTCTGCCGATTAAGCTACAGCCCCAATTTCTAGGTTGGGGGAGAAACGTCCTCCCCCAACCGACCAGATTTCCGACGATACGTCTGACCATCACGTCTTTACGACCGACTAACAGTCTGACAGACATACGACTAGCAGACCAGCATCATCCTGTTAGTCATAGCGCTGTCAGGATTCGAACCTGAGTCTATACCTTATGAGGGTATCGAGGTAGTCCACTTCTCTACAGCGCGTCGATGAGTGTATTATATCCCATCCCGAGTGAAAGTCAAGGGGTTTTAGAAAAAATTCCACATATTGTCAAGCCCTTTTCAGGAATTTCTTTTCGGTCCTCTCTTGAAGGGCCGCGTAAACAGCCTTGCAGGCTCGGACATCCGCCAGCGCGTCGTGAGCGTCTTCAAAGTCCTCACCATAGAAATGACGATAAGCCTCTATGAGCTTCGGCCATTTATACTTTGGGCTCCCTGGATACCAAGGCAATTTACAAACATTCGTGCTCTCAACCATCGTGCAGTAAACATCTTTGTTTTCTAAGTCTGGATCTAAACCAGCCCTGTCAAACTCTTGAGATATAACAGGAATGTCAAACTGCATATTGTGACATACAAGAAGAGTCGCAGGCTCAGCAATGTTTAGGAACTCTTCAAGCACGCTCTTCAAGTCTTCGCCTTCGGCTAAAGCTCTTTCTGTAGAGATGCCATGAATATCAGCAGCCTCGTCAGGAATCGTCCAGTCAGTAGGTTTGATTATCTTGTTGAGGACCCTGACTTCATTTCCATCGTCATCGACAAGGATTGCACCGAGTTGAACCATCCTGGGGTAAACGTCTCCAACTGGCAATCCATTGGTTTCCGTATCAAAAAACAGTACCATAGTACCGTTCTATAGTTAGGAACCGGGCAGAATCCCTTCTTGGAACCAGAAAAAATGGTTTTCCGGGCGATCACCAGGGATCGTCGCGCATCATATCGTATCGCATGTCGCCGTCATCATTGTAATCTTCGATATCAAAATCTTCTTCTGAAACATCAACGCCGACTTCCGCCATGACGCGGCCACCTTCTGTAAGAATGATTGCTCCAACATTAATTTGGGATTTCCGATTGGTTTGGTTCAGATCTTCTTGAAGCTCAAACTCAATAATGGATCGAATGTGCTCTTTGAAAACCCCCAACTTATTGACAATGGCATCTGGCAAGTTTCCAGATTGAATGAACTGGACGAGAGCCAGTCTTTCGTCTTCAAATTCACCCCAGGGGTCAGGATTTTCTTGGATGTATTTGGCAACTTCCTGGGTGACATCGACAGTCTTTTCGTAATAAGTATCTTCGATGGTGTTGAATCTGTGAGTGCCGCCAGGAACGCTCGGATCGCCTTCTTGGTCTCGGGAAATTGAAACACCAGACTTGGCGTCATCAACCAAGCCTGATAGCAAATCTTGGCCTACCGATTGAGACATCTTCAAAAGCTTATCAACCCTTCGGAACCGTCCTGCTTGTTCGAGAGCATAGAGATCGTGAGCTTTCATGGTATCATCCTCAATAGGAGATTAACCTATTCTTGCTCACTCTCCTTTTTTTCTCGAATATATCTCTCAATTTTATCAATAAGATCATCAGTCCTGTCCACGACTGAGCCACCGGTTTTGCAAACACAATTCTGGACTTGAAGATTCAAGGATGTCTCTGGATGGTCATTAATAGCTCGACCATCTGATCGCATGACAAAAATAGGTCGATGAGGATTTTGAACGTAACTCATCCCGATTTCAGCCGCCACACCAGAATCAAAAGACTGTCCCTCTGAAATGCCAACAAAAACATCGCTCTCGAATAGGGCTGTTTCATTGTTGTCGGCGATGCTCTCCCATGTATCTCCCTTGTTGTCGTCAAAAGGTTCGAAGATTTCATATTTCTCTATTCGGAGGCGCAAAAACATCTCTTCAAGTTTCCTATCAAAGTACATTCGAAGCCAAAAGGCTCCGACCGTATTGAAACCGAGATCATTCGCAATGTAGATTTTCATTAATTCTCCTCTTCTTAAAACTCACCTGAAACAACAGCTTCGACGTTGGGCAAAAGCTGTTCTTCCACGGCTTTCATATAGGCTGTTACGTCATCTTCATGGGTCGTGTCGGGGTCGCACCATTTAAGTCGAATGCGCATTCGGGAAAGCAAAGGACGAATGAACCCCCTGTGAATGCCGAAGATGCGGTCGTATTTGTACTCCCAATCGGCGTTGGAGTTGAAAACCTGTTGACAGAACTGAATGTGCTGCCAAAGTTGCAACTCGTCATCGATATGTGTTCGTTGCGTCTGTTGGGACCGCATATCCACCGCTCCTGCCAAAACTCCCACTCCAACCATTGCTTCCTCCGTCATCTTTGGATACTATGTGCTGCACCAGGAAGTTGGAGACATCAGCTACCTTAAATCCCACAATCGGATATCCGATCTTTTCCAATTCATCCAAAACAGCCATTAAAAGTGCGGTAAGCTCCTCTTTACTGCAAACGATGGTGATCTGGTCATCAGTTCCCTGTGCTGCTATCTTTAGGCTCCTTCATTTCTTCGGTTCTTCGGTTTTCTCTTGTTCTTTTCGAGGTAGGCTGAAAGTTCTAGGACCTTTGTGTAAAGCTGGCCCTTGTGACCGGTGGGCAACTCGGCGAGGACACCATCCATGATGTCCATGAAGAACTTTGAGACTTGTTCTTCGTCGCAGACGATTGTGATCTGCTTGCCCATCGTTTTTCCTTTAACACGCCCGGAGGGATTCGAACCCCCAATCTTCGCGTTAGAAGCGCGGTGCCTTTGTCCATTTAGCTACGGGCGCAAACCTTTAGTACGACTTTCCTTCGGCATATCTCTTTCGTCGATATGCCCTACCGTTTCCTGCGTTCTTGCCTTTATATGTTGGGAGTTGCATATCGCAATTCCCACACACTAGCCTCAGATTTTCTCTTCGATTGTCGCTCGAATCTCCATTGATATGATCTAAAACCAGAGGGATAGTCCCTCCCATCCATTCTTCCGCTCGACAAATATCGCATTTGTTCCCGCGTTTCCACAGTAAATAATGCTTAATGCTCCTATCCGTTCCCTCAAAAATGTCTTTCCCTTCATATTTTTGTTTCATCTGATATTCTAATTGACATGGATTCGAGCAATACTTGTTACTGTATTTTATTTCCACATTGCAATTTAAGCAATGACCAATTCTCTTAACTCTTTTCTGGAGGACTTTACAAGATTTTGTTTCATCAGAAACATTACCATATCTTCTTACCCCTAAATTATTATGAGATGCGGCGCAAGATTTGTTGCAAAACTTATTGTGCCTCTTTTTATAAGCAAAAGCTTCTTTACAAAATAAACACCGCGTAGGATCCTTTTTATACTCATCTACTCTCTGCTGTCGTTGAGTATGTTGATAGTCAGCAGATGCAAAACCACCAAGCCGACCAGCTTCCGAGCGAGACATTTTCTTACAATTTGACATAATGTGAACTCCTGTAGATATGTTCCACAACAAGAGTTCAGATCCCTTTATTAGCAAAAAGCCGACACTCGGACTCGAACCGAGAATTTCCATATTACAGGTATGGAGCCTTACCAATTTGGCCATATCGGCAATTGTCCTGGCCAGATTTGCACTGGTACTCAACGCATGTTTTGCGTCGCTTGGAGTATTAATTCTAAGCACCGATCCGCCAGCCTCTTCATTGTAACACGAAGCGCCTCGCGTGTCAAGTCCGAATTTGGCATCATTTCGGCGAGCAGGGCTCTATCCCACTCAGGACAATATTCCAATTGTATCGCTTCATATGTCCTTTTGGGTCACGAGCTTGTAGAACCAATGTTTATCCCAGAATGCCTTAATGTCGGCCTTCTTCTCGTCCATGAACTCCTGGACTTCCTTGGGGAGAGGAATCGTCTTTTCCTTCAGACGTTTCTCTATTTCCCCCGCCATAGTAACGTCTTCAGTTACTCCGAGAGAGGTATAGATTGTGAGCTTTCCAGAATACTCAGAGTATTCTACTGTGACATTGAAAGGAATCTCACCGCCCGTTGTCTCCCCGAAGTGATAAGGGACTGAAAAGCTGAACTTTTCTTTGATCGCCATCAGGCGAGCTTTCCATTCGGTCAGTTCAGCCTCCAGTTCGGCCATGTCATAGCGGGGCATCTTTGCAGAATCAAACTTCCATTCTTCATCATCTGCCCGTAAGAATCTTGATAATTCGACGTAGAAACCCGCCGCCGCTTGTCTGTCTAGTTTCATTTCCGTCTCTCTTTTTGTAAAGATATGTCTTTGCCTTGTGATATGTCGTGCCGTCATACACGGCAAACTCTTTGCCGTGTTCTGTGCAAATCTCGAAGGCGACAACCTCATCTACCATATTTGCAGGAATCTGGGCCAAAACTTCAGCCATTGAAGGTTTGAAAAGGGCCGGTGCTCCGAAAGTATGGATAGTGGTGATGACAGCCAACAGCCTCAGGTCGGATGTGTCTTCTTCTGTATTCTCACTGTCCCACAAGCAAGACACTTTGCGCCAATCAGAAGGAGGCGTCTGATAGACCAATCTTGCCTCATCTTCTTTCAGGCCAGCTTTCCGATCCTCGACATAGCCATAGTTGTACTCGCCAGGAAGATAATCCAAGACATTTTCTGATACGCCATCTGGCGCTGCAATCCTAAAAGCCATTTGTATGGCTTTGCCGTTGCACATCTTGACGATGCGAATGCGGGAAGCGAGTTCTTCAAGGCGTTCGTCGCTGATTTCGGGGATTGGGTTTGACAATAGCTGTTGCATTGATCAGTCTGCTTCTTTCAAACCATAACCTCGAACAGCCACAAGGTTTTCCAGATAAACTGGACGACTGTACCACTTATTCGAATCCTTGCATTCTTCAACGGTCTGGAGATTATCGTTCAAGAGGACGATATCATCATCTTTGCAGATGTCAACAATCCTATTGTAGAGAACGCAATTACTGACATATTCGCGTCCAGAAGCAAGCTATTCTTCCCCGATTTTATCGCCAAAACTGTTGACGCAGCGTCCGTATAGGGTCTTGAATGCAACCACGTCGTTCTTTGTCTTGATTTCAGAAAGCTCCAGCATGATCCAGAACTTGAGAGAAGCATCGGAAATTGTGCCGTTGCCTTGAACGATGTTGTTTATTTCGGCGTGGAGCTTTTGAATGACTTCTGTTCGAACGAACGCTTCTTCGGCGCGGAGGATTCGAAGGATTTCGCGGTAGCATTTCTTGGATACTTCAGAGGTGAGCAAGTGCTTGGAGATATTGTTCATGTTATTCATTGGGATCTTCCTTCATTTATTGGTTGTTGGAGGCCCCAGAGTATCCTAGCTCTGGGGAGAATAGCCGCCTTGCCAGTGGGTTTCGGCCGTTACTTGGGAGTGAACTCCTAGAAACACTTCCCAAACCGCTGCGGTATGTCTCTACGGTCTTCTACCAGCTTTTACGCCAGCACGCTTGCGCCCCCGTTATCTCCAGCCGTCGCGATTCAGCTATTGGAGAGTTTCAGGTTGACCGTCTACAGGCTTACAGGTTTTCCGCATCCCGGCTATTCCAGGGCCGTAGCCCCTTCTCCAGCTTCATTATATCCGCCATCGGCGGCGGTGTCAAGCTGATTTTCGAATTGATCTTGGTCTATCACGACCAGAGCGGGGAAGGAAGTCTTGCCCAATTCAGCTAAGGCCACAAATCGATGCGCCCCTTCAAGAATGTAAGGCCCTTCTTCATCAATAGCTACGATCAATGGGGAGATTTCGCCAGATTCAGCAATGGCTCGCGCCAAGCTCCTGCTTTGCTCCCAATCATTCTTTGCGTAAAAGAAAGTGGAAGGTGGACTGAAGTCTGAGATGGAGACTTCTCTGATTCCAGGCAGAATCTCGAAGTCTTCAAAGGAGGCAGATATGGATCCTGTATTCGGGACATCTGAACGCACAACTAAACCGTCAACTTCTTCGCCAGCCAGAGGATAAATATCCGTTTGTGCTATGCGAAGAAGCCTATCGACTATCCGATATGCCTTTCGAGTCTCGAACCACAAAAGATCCATATCTTCATTTTCTGCGGTTGAAAGCTTGAGACCTTGTTTCTAGACCATAGGATTGTAGCCATTAAATTCTTCAAATTGTCTGACCTTGCGAGTGAACACGGCCAAGTCCCGGTTGTATTCCCCGATAAAATCAATCACTTCTTCTGGCCAATTGGCCTTTTGGGAGTTGAATTGCTCAGCA